>FMJZ01007938.1_pt1 | contig 38843 bp, 42 predicted proteins | sample 1987881 | NCBI WGS metagenome assembly FMJZ01 (sample SAMEA4378227, study PRJEB15110) | soil metagenome | biome: soil; feature: Field; material: Soil | place: India | collected 2015-03-11 | depth 0 m
CCTTGCAATTAAAAACAAAACTGGAAAAACTGTGAGGATTGAAAGACTTGTGGAAAGGCTGAACCACCTACAAGAATATGGATTCATAAAAATGGATATGACCTTGAACAATAACAATCCTATACTGGTCTGGAAAAGCTTAGTAAACCTTTAGAAACCTTAAATGACTGGTTAAACAATTTTTAGTTTGAAATGTCTCCAGAAGCGAACAAAAAAGTCGAAGAAAAAACAGCTGAGATAGAAATAATAAAACAGCTTCAAGTGGAAGTTGAAAATCTGAAACTAGAATTAAAAAAGACTAAGAGCATTCCATCGGGAAGGATAGGTTTAGCCTTCGCTATTCCGGGCGTATTGGCCCTCATCGCTGCAGTCCTAACAAACTCGAACGTTTTAGCCTTTATAGGCTTGGGCCTAACTTTTTGGGGGGCCTTGTTCTTCTTCGTAAGACCAATAAGATATGTGCAAAGCAGCCTAATAGACTCGACAGCTATGCCCACATACAAAACAGTCGACAGAATGATCAAAGACCTTAAATATAAAGGTAAAAGCTACTACATACCGCCTTACCCGAAGGAAGTTTATCTTCCAGAATACTTAAAAGGCCTCAAAGAACCCGTGGTTTTCATTTCCGCTGACATGGGCGGCATGCCCTCAATAGAGGAACTTGCGAGGAGCAAATTCTTGCTTGAAAGCCCAAGCGGTATATGCATAGCTCCACCAGGTTTAGGACTGTTAACCCATTTTGAAAAGGAGTTGGGAAAGGATGTTGCGAAACTTCAATTAGCCGAGTTGTGTGAGAGCCTTCCGCCAATAGTTGTCGAAAGCCTTCAATTGGCAAAGGAGATGGACATGGAAATCGTAGACAACCAAGTCTACCTAAGAATGCTCGATTCCACGTACAAAAATCTCTATAGGGCAGAAGAGGAACTTAGAAGCATTCATTTTCTAGGATGCCCCATTGTAAGCGCCGTAGCCTGCGCCCTCGCCAAGGTGACTGGAAAAATGGTTACAATTCAAAAGGACAACGTGTCTCTCGACGGTCAGACAATTGAAGTTTGGTATAGCATCATAGAGGGTGAAACGTGAACTTTCCAATGTCAATGTCGGACATAAGCCTATGGCTTGCTGTTATGGCAATCATCCTGCTAATAACTTCTGAGCTTATATCCTCAGCCACTGAACATTCGGTAAATATAGTTATTGAGAAGAAACGTCTTCGACTAGTGGCTTTAGCCTTGGGTTTAGGGTTTATGGCTACCGTTGTCATGCGCATATTCCAACCTTTCTGACACCCGTGGTTTCAACGTTTTAGAGTTAAAAATAACGAGAAGTTGACCTTTTATGAGGTGTATTCTATTCCCTTTATGACTACGGTGAATGAAAATTCTGTAATTCCTGTTCCCTCAATGTCTGTGGACACCGAGAGATTTAAAACTGCTTTAATGGATTGATTTACGTTTAAAACTTGGCCCTCAACGTTCCAGCTTAGTTCCATATAATCGCTTGCAGAATTTGGATTCCAACTTTCTGTTGTCATGTTAAGTGTTATTTTTGTATTTCCAATGTTTTTTATCCAAATCTCTCTACTAGCTTTTGCTCCTGGTTCTATCAATCCCCAGTTAATGGATGTCAAGTTGTTTGCGCAGCTTGAATCGCTATATACTCCGACGCCCACGGCTTTTACGCTTCCATAGTTTGGAACCCTTTGATAGGCCATGAGCAAACTTGCAGCCAAGGCTGTTATAACCATGGCTGTTAATGCGATGGCAAATATGACAGCTATGTTAAATTTTTGTGTTTCCATACGGGAAACCTCAACGAGAACGATATCTTAAGTCTTAATAAACGTTGCTGTTTACGTTAACAACACAAATACAGAAAATCCAAAAGCATTAAAAGCCTTATTAAGTGTTGACGGCTATTCTGCCAGCACAGCATAAGTCTGGCGGCTGTCAACACCTAAACAACCCTATAGATTTATTTAATCCAAAACCCTCTGTCTTTAGGAGGATAGGAAAATAGTTGTTTGCTGTTGGACATTTCGCCTTCGGGTATGTTCTTGCGAAGTTGACGACGCAGGTGACTAAAACTGAAATGAATGTTCCTCTTGTGCTGACTCTTTCAGTTATCCCCGATATCGACTTACTAGTGCCCTTCGTTGAACATCGCGGTCCATTCCATTCCATCATAATGGCAATGATAATTTTCATGCCAGTATTTGCTTTATACCGCAAAAAAGTGCTTCCATATTTTGTAGCCTTAATTCAACATTCGTTAATAGGCGACTACATTGTGGGTGGAGTGCAACTTCTATGGCCTTTAACACAGCAGCCTTACGGATTGAGTGTAGACATTTTTAGCCTAGCAAATATGACTTTGGAATGGCTATTATTTTCAGCTGCTGCAATGGTGATGTTAAAAACTAAGGATATAATGGTGCTTTTTCAACCTCACAGTTCTAACATGATTCTTGCAGTGCCCATTTTCACAGTGCTTTTGCCCACATTTTTAGCTTTCCCTTTGCACGTCCCAATGGCACTGGTGCCGCCCCACATAATATACTTAACCCTCTTTCTAACATCCTTGTTAATAGACTTGAAGAAAATAGTCAGTTAAGTTACAGCTTCAACAGAGAAACTCAGCAAAATTATTAAAACGTTGAGATATTGTGTGTTGATATGTAAAATTTCACGAAAAAGTTTATTAGTTAGCTGTGTAGTCTTACGTGTTTAGCTTCAATCTATTGGAGACTTTTTAAGCTGGATGACCCAAGAATCCGGAGGAAATTGAAAGTTTGAAAAAACCCGCGTCATGTGGCATCCTTCACTGTTTAATTAAATGTAAAAGTTGCATGGTGATTGAGAATGTTTGAGTTTTCAAAAGAAGACGCTAATGTGTTATTGAAGGCGTTCTTCAAAGAAAAGGGTTTAGTTCGCCAACATTTAGACTCCTATAACGAGTTCATCGATCACGGTTTGCAGGAAGTTATAGATGAAGTTGGCGAAATACCAATAGAGGTTCCAGAATGCCCATACAAAGTTAAGCTTGGCCAAGTTTGGATAATAGACCCTCAAACTAGGATAAGCGGCCCATACGTTACGGAGGTTGACGGGACAAAGCATGAAATCTACCCAATAGAAGCTAGGCTACGCAACCTAACTTATGCTGCTCCAATAGCCCTTGAAATGACCCCTGTGGTGGATGGCAGAGAGCAAGACACCGAGCTGGTCTACATTGGCAACATTCCAGTAATGTTAAAGTCTAAACTGTGCTTTTTGTCACAGCTTTCCCGCGAGGAGCTAATAGCATGTGGAGAAGACCCAGACGACCCAGGCGGATATTTTATTGTAAATGGTTCTGAACGCGTTATTGTGGCTATGGAGGATTTGGCTCCAAACCGCATTATCGTTGATATAGACGAGAAAGGCGCCACGCCAGTTTATCAGGCTAAATTGTTCTCCACAACGGTGGGGTTCAGAGCCAGAATAGAGCTTAAAATGAAGTCTGACGGAGCCTTATACGTAACCATGCCGGGAGTGCCCACAGATATTCCCTTCGTTATTGTTATGCGCGCCCTAGGATTAGAGTCAGATAAGGAAATAGCCGAGGCTGTTTCCCTCGAAGAAGAGATTCAAAGCGAGTTGGAGCCGTCTTTTGAAAAGGCTATAGGAGTTGACACGGTTAAAGACGCTATCCTGTTTATTGGAAACCGTGTAGCCCACGGACAAGTTGAAGAATACCGCATGCAAAAGGCTGAAACAGCCATAGACAAAAACTTTCTGCCCCATCTGGGAAGAACAAACCAAAGCCGAAAAGATAAAGCCCTATTTTTAGGCGAAATGGCATGCAGAGTCATTGAATTAAAACTTGGAAGAAGGCAACCAGACGACAAAGACCATTTCAAGAACAAACGTTTAAGGCTTGCTGGACCCCTTTTGGCAGATTTATTCCGTGTAGCCTTCAGAAACCTTGTGAGGGACATAAAATACCAGCTTGAAAGGATAGGCGTTAAAGGTCCAATAATAACGGTTTCTGCGGCTGTGCGTCCAGGAATAATCACTGAAAGGCTTCAGCACGCGCTTGCAACTGGAAACTGGGGTAGGGGACGTGTTGGTGTAACACAGCTTTTGGATAGGACAAATTACCTTTCAACGCTAAGCCACCTTAGAAGACTCCAATCTCCACTGAGCAGAAGCCAACCCAACTTTGAAGCCAGAGACCTGCATCCAACTCATTGGGGACGCCTATGCCCAAACGAAACCCCTGAAGGCTCAAACTGTGGACTGGTTAAGAACCTAGCATTATCCGCATGTATTTCTGTTGGAGTGAACCCTGAAAAAATTAAACAAATATTGTTCAGTATGGGCGTTATGCCAGTGTATGAAGCGAACGAGACACTGAAGCGTTTTGGAGCAAAGGTTTTCGTTGACGGAAACATTGTTGGCTACTGCACTTCGCCTGAAAAGCTTACACAAGAGTTTAGGGAGAGACGGAGGATGGGAGAAATCTCCACAGAAGTTAACATAGCCTACTTCTCTAAGGTTTACGGCGAGAGGGAAGAGGTTTACGTTAACTGTGATGAGGGAAGAGTGAGGCGTCCACTAATAATAGTTGAAGGCGGCGTCCCGAAGCTTCAACCAGAACACGTTGAAAAAGTAGCTCGGGGAGATATCGCGTGGGAAGACCTTGTTAAAAACGGCGTAATCGAATACTTGGATGCAGAGGAGGAAGAGAACGCTTACATTGCCATAAACCTGGAAGAATTAACCCCGGAGCACACACACCTGGAAATCGCAACCCACATTATCCTTGGAATATGTGCTTCAACAATCCCCTATGCGGAACACAATCAATCACCCCGCAACTCCTATCAAGCAGCCATGGCAAAACAAGCCTTAGGCGTCTTCGCCACAAACTTCCCCCTCCGCGTAGACTCAAGAGCCCACATACTCCACTATCCACAAACGCCCCTTGTGGAAACCGCTTTAATGGAAACCATGGGATACAAACTTCGTCCTTCCGGACAAAACTGCGTATTGGCTGTCCTCTCCTTTGAAGGCTACAACATGGAAGACGCCCTAGTTTTTAACAAAGCCTCAATAGAAAGGGGCTTGGCACGCTCAACCTTCTACAGAATATATGAGGCTGAATGCCGACAATACATGGGTGGATTAAAAGACAAGTTCACAATACCCGAGCCAGGTACAAGAGGTTTTAGAGGAGAACAATACTATAGACTGCTGGAGCCCGATGGAATAATCAGTTTAGAAGCCCAAGTAGCAGGCGGCGACGTTTTAATAGGGAGAACGAGCCCACCGAGGTTCCTGGAAGAATATAAGGAATTCGAAGTTAAAGGGCCGTCGATGCGTGACACATCTGTGGACATGAGGCCTTCAGAAACAGGTATAGTTGATGCCGTTTTCATAACAGACTCCGGCGAGGGAAGCAAACTTGTCAAGGTTCGGGTTAGAGACCAGAGGATTCCCGAACTAGGCGATAAATTTGCATCCCGTCATGGTCAGAAAGGAGTTATCGGATTGATTGTTCCCCAAGAAGACATGCCCTTCACAGAGGACGGCATAGTCCCAGATATAATAATAAACCCCCATGCAATCCCATCGAGAATGACCATTGGGCAGTTCATCGAGTCAATAGCGAGCAAAGTTGCGGCCATTAGGGGAAAACTTGTGGATGGAACTCCCTTCTCAAATGAAAGGTCGGAAGAACTGAGAAAAGCCCTAATAAAGCTTGGCTTCAGCCACACCGGAAGAGAAGTCTTCTATAACGGTGTTACCGGCGAAAAGTTTGTGGCAGACATTTTCGTTGGAGTCGTGTATTACCAGAAACTGCACCACATGGTGGCAGACAAAATACATGCAAGGGCTAGGGGACAAGTGCAGATGCTGACGCGGCAGCCAACCGAAGGAAGAGCGAGAGGCGGAGGTCTAAGATTCGGAGAAATGGAGCGAGACTGCCTTATCGGACACGGAGCAGCAATGCTTCTCCATGATAGGTTGCTGGAAGAGTCGGACAAGTACACTTTATATGTTTGTGAAAACTGCGGCTACATAGCCTACTACGACATGAAACAAAGAAAGCACATATGTAGACTATGCGAAGACAAGGCGAAAATCTCGCCAGTTATAGTGTCTTATGCTTTTAAGCTTCTCTTACAAGAACTGATGAGCCTTTGCATTGCGCCGAAGTTGAAACTTAAGGAGAGGGCGTGAGATGGCGTTAGAAGAAGTTGCCCATAAAGTTGTCGATGAAATTCGTTTTGGATTTTTTTCGCCGCAAGAAATACGCAAACTTTCAGTTGTTGAAATTCAAACTCCAGACACTTATGATGAGGATGGCGCTCCAATAACCGCTGGGCTGATGGATGGGCGTCTTGGAACCCTTGAACCAAGGCAAAGATGCAAAACCTGCGGGAACACGGCGATCCGCTGTCCAGGACACTTCGGCCACATCGAGCTTGCAGTTCCCATAATCCACATCGAATTCGCTAGAATAATTTACGACCTTTTGAGAACAACTTGCAGAAACTGTGGGAGAATGCTCCTTCCAGAAGACTCCGTCAAAAAACTGCGGGCTAGAATTGAAAAAACCCGCCAACTTTTGGGAACGGTTCCGGATGAAATGTTTAAGAGGATAGTTCAAGAAACTAAATCTAAAACTTGCCCCCACTGCAATGCCTCCCAATACAAAATAACCTTTGAAAAACCAACAAAATTCAGCGAGGAAATCCCTGAAAGCGGTGCCCAGCTTTTAACGCCAAGCATGGTTAGGGAGAGGCTTGAGCGCATACCCAACGAAGACCTTGAACTTTTAGGCTTCGACCCTAAAACCGCCCGCCCAGAATGGATGGTTTTACAAGTGCTACCAGTTCCACCCGTTTACGTGCGTCCATCCATAACTTTGGAGTCTGGCATACGTTCAGAAGACGATTTGACACATAAACTTGTGGATATAATCCGAATTAATCAAAGACTGAAGGAAAACATGGATGCTGGAGCCCCAACGCTCATAATTCAAGACCTGTCAGAGCTTCTCCAATATCATGTGACAACATACTTCAACAATGAAGCTTCTGGAATACCGCCGGCAAGGCACCGTTCCGGCAGAGCCCTAAAAACGCTTTCTCAGAGGCTGAAGGGAAAGGAGGGAAGATTCAGAAGCAACCTTTCCGGGAAGAGGGTTGACTTTTCAGCGCGCACAGTCATATCTCCAGATCCCAACCTCGACATCAACGAGGTTGGCGTGCCCATGGAAGTTGCCATGAGGCTTTCAGTGCCCGAAAAAGTAACTCCATGGAACATTGAAGAAATGCGGAAACTTGTCATAAATGGACCATTAAAATATCCCGGGGCTCTTTACATTATCCGTCCAGACGGCAAACGCATTAGGCTTGAATTTGTGGCTGATAGGGAGAAGATCGCTGAAGCCCTTGAGCCAGGGTTTATTGTTGAAAGACACCTTAAAAACGGCGACATAGCCATCTTCAATCGTCAGCCATCCCTTCACAGAATGTCCATAATGGCGCATCGTGTACGGGTTCTCCCATACAAGACGTTTAGGCTTCACCTATGTGTGTGTCCACCCTACAACGCTGACTTTGACGGAGACGAGATGAACCTTCACATTCCCCAAAGTGAAGAGGCTCAAACAGAAGCCCGCCTTTTAATGCAGGTTCAAGACCAGATACTTTCTCCAAGGTTTGGCGGTCCAATAATAGGAGCAATTCGAGATTTTATAACAGCTGCCTATCTCTTCACCAGAAAATCCAACTACCTCACAAAGGATGAAGTCAGCAGATTGTTAATGGCGGCTGAATACGAAGGACCTTTGCCTGAACCCCAGATTAAAGAACCGCAACCTATGTGGAGTGGTAAACAAATCTTCAGCCTCTTCCTTCCCAAAGACTTGAACTATGTTTTGAAGGCGAACATTTGCCATGGATGCTCCAAATGCCTAAAAGAGGAATGCCCCTACGACGCCTACGTTGTTGTTAAAAACGGCGAACTCATAAGCGGCGTAATCGACAGACGCGCCATAGGAGCTGAACAGTCTGAAAGCCTCCTTCACAGAATAATAAAAGATTATGGGACGGAATCTGGACGCGCGTTTATAAATAAGATTACGCGGTTGTTGAAACTTTTCATAACAATGCGGGGTTTCACATACTCCTATGAAGAGCTTGTTCTTTCACCGCAGGCTGAGAGTAAGATAAGAAAAATTATGGAAAGGGTTGAGAAAAGGATCAGCGAGCTTGTGGAAAGCTATCGCAACGGCACATTACAAAGGCTTCCCGGGCAGACTCTGGAGGACTCCTTTGAAATTTACGTAATGAACGAACTGGCTAAAGCAAGGGACGAGTCTGGAAAAATAGCTGATGAAGATTTCGCTCTTGAAAATTCAGGCATAATCATGACCCGCACTGGCGCTAGAGGTTCAGCCCTCAACATTGGACAGATGAGTGCATGTGTGGGACAACAAGCAGTCCGTGGAAAACGAATAATGAGAGGATATATCGGCCGCGCCTTACCCCACTTTAAATATGGCGATCCAACCCCAAAGGCAAGGGGTTTTGTTTACTCTTCATACCAGAAGGGTTTAGACTCCATTGAATTCTTCTTCCACGCCATGGGAGGAAGAGAAGGCCTAGTGGACACGGCTGTTAGGACGCAGCAGAGCGGTTACATGCAGAGGCGGCTAATCAATGCGCTGGAACACCTTCGCTTAGAATACGATGGAACCGTGAGAAGCTCAGCTGGAGACATAATCCAATTCAAATATGGTGAGGATGGTGTTGATCCCGCCAAAAGCGACCATGGAAAGGCTGTGAACGTTAACCGCTTAATTGAGCAGATAAGAATCGGAATGGAAAAGGGTAAGCCAGCCTCTCCAGAATATATCAAAAATAAACTGAAAGAAGTTGAGGATCAACTGACACCAATGCTTATAAACGAACTTAGGCAAGGCTTGGCGGAAGCAAAGCTGAGCAAGGAAGGCGTTGACAAAGCCGTAGAGTTGACAGTTGAACATTACAAAAAGGCTTTAATGGAGCCAGGTGAAGCCGTTGGCATAGTCTCCGCCCAGTCCATAGGCGAGCCAGGCACCCAGATGACCCTTAGAACTTTCCACTATGCTGGAGTCAGAGAGCAAAACGTAACTCTAGGTTTGCCCCGGCTGATAGAGATTGTGGATGCCAGAAGGGTTCCATCAACACCAATAATGGTCATCTACTTGGATGAGAAGCATAGGAAGAGCAAAGAAGCGGCTGTCAAAATCGCACGGAACATACTTTACACAACATTGGAGAATATAGCGGAGGCAATTTATCAAGATCCGGTACGCGAAGAAATAGTTGTGGAGCTAAACAAAGCCATGATGGAAGACAGGGGAATAACAGTTCAAGAGCTTAGGGATGAATTGAAAATAGCAAACTGCACCGTGAAAATAAGCGGGAACCGCGTGCACATAAAGCCTAAAAAAGCTGAAGTCCTCAAAAAACTCTTGGACAAAGTTTCCTCCTTCTACATTAAGGGTGTTCCAGGTATAAAGCGTGTTTTGGTTACAGAGGAGCATGGCGAGTGGGTTATCAGAACCGACGGCTCAAATCTCTCCAAAGTTTTAGAAGTTTACGGAGTTGACACCACTAGGACAACAACAAACAACATTCACGAAATAGCCAAAACCTTGGGAATAGAGGCTGCAAGGAATGTCCTCATACAAGAGGCTAAAAACGTTTTAGAAGAGCAAGGGTTAGATGTTGACATACGCCATGTAATGCTTGTTTCAGACATGATGACCGCTACTGGCGAAGTGCAGCAAATTGGAAGACACGGCATAAGCGGCAAAAAAGCCAGCGTCCTAGCCAGAGCAGCCTTCGAAATAACTGTTCCAAACATTGTGGATGCAGCCATCCGAGGGGAAAGCGATCCGCTGGAAGGCGTAACTGAAAACGTTATAGTTGGCCAATCTATACCAGTAGGCACGGGCTTGGTGGAGCTTTTCATGTCCACTTCAGAGTTGAAGAGGGAGAACAAATGACAGACATAGATGTAAATAAAGCAATAACAACCGCTGTGAAAACTGGTAAAGTTTATTTTGGCGCAAACTTCGCCATACAAAGCGCTAGAACAGGGAAAGCCAAAATGATAATTATAGCCTCTAATTGTCCAATGGAAATCCGCAGAGACCTAGAATACTATTGCCGGCTTTCCAGCATCCCCTTAATCGTGTATAAAGGGTCATCAACAGATTTAGCCATGGTTTGTGGAAAACCCTTCATTATTTCAGCGTTAACTATAAGAGAACCCGGCGACTCAGAAATTCTCAGATTAATAGAAACTGTCGAATTAGAGGGGACACACGGAGGAAGCGAATGAACAGCGGCATAAAATTCACAAGCACAGAGATGAAGTACATCGCCTTGTTTGAAAGCATAAGCGGCGCCAGCGTAAAAGACTGCATAGTTGACGAAGAACAAGGCCGTGTAATCTTCGTTGTCAAAGAGGGCGACTTGGGAGTAGCCATAGGCAGAGGCGGAAGAAACATAACACTACTAGAGCGAATGACGGGCAAAAAACACGAGGTAATTGAACACTCCGATGATCCAGCCCAATTTATCAAGAACGCCTTAAAACCCGCCACAGTTCAGGAGGTTAGAATAACCGAGCGGCCGGATGGGAAAACCATCGCCGTCGTGACGGTTCATCCAAGAGACAAAGGCGTCGCCATAGGAAAGAACGGCAGAAACGCCGAAAGGCTCCGCATGCTGATGAAACGCTACTTCCAAATACAAAACGTCAGCATAGTCTAAACGCAAAAAAGGCACGGCTGAAACATGAAAGAAGAATTAGCTTTGACTGTTTACACGCTGTTTCTAGCCTTTAGCCTAATGATTAACCGCGTTTACGCCGCAGAAGAATCACCCATAAACCAGTTTCTAGGCAGCCCACTTCTGATTCTCACAGTAATAATAGTAATCGACATCATAGCTTTCTTGTATAGAAAAATTAGAAAGTGAAAGTAGAAACGTGCATCCGCAGCTAAACGTTACTGGTTTTTAGAAAAAGCGTTGCTCACCTAAGACAATTGATTTTCCATCATTTGACAACACTGTTTTCCCCGGAGTTTTCAATACAATCTTGTTTTCGTTTGAGATAAACGTCATGCAGCGTGTCTTATAGACAATTTTAGAATTTTTAATGATTAAAATGTCTAAGCCAGAGGCGTCGTCGCTTGTGAAAGCGAAAACTAAGCCTTGCTCGAATGCGCCGTGTCTGTGCACTCTTGGGCTTTCTCCGAAGAAACGTTTGCATAAACCTTCTGCTCTTTCGATAAATTCGCGTTCATCTGCATATCCTTTCTTTGCTAGGTCTTGTCTGTTTGCAACAACCAGATTTCGTAGAACATGCTCAACGTTTCCAATCATTATGAAGGGTTTTTCAATCTCTTTTTCAATGGGCTTGCCGATGGCGCCCTCGTCGGTTTCGACGATTGTGTCTAGAATTAGTTTGCCGTCGCCGTGAAACACGCAGCCTATTTTGTGGTCATTTACTTTTATCAACACTGCCAGCGTGTCTTTGCTGATTTCTAAAATGCCTTTTTCCGTTTTCCACAACGTGGTCGCTTCTACTACTTTTTGAACAGCGTCGTCCAGTTGATAATTGTGCCATATCATTCTAAATCACTCTCTTCCACAAACCTTGCTACTTTAAACGCCATTTTGTAGGCAGTTCTTCCAGGCATCGTTATTAGGTAGCGTCCTCTTACCTTTTCCTGAACCACGAGTCCTGCTTCTTCCAAAATTTTAAGGTGGCTTAGAAGGGTGCTTGTTGTGATTTCCGGAAGTTTTTCCTGTAACTCGTTTACATATTTGCCTCCGCTCATGAGTTCCTTTAATATTTTTAACCTATGTTCGTGGCTTAACGCGTTCATTATTTCAGCTGTTTTCGAAAAGTCTACGGGGGCTTCCTCTTTTTCGCTAACTTTTCCCTTTATTATCTTTACGCCTCTTGGACCTATGAATATGGATTTTTCAAGTTCTCCGTGGATGCTTTCAGCTACGCTTTCTAGAGCATCTTCAACGGATTCTCGGATGTTGTTGCCGATGTCTATGTAGAATTTGTATCCTCTTTCTTTTCTTCGCTCTTGAGCGTCTCTAAGCTGTTCTTTTAAGCTTGCAATCTCGTTTCTGAGCTTTTTTAGTTCCTCTTTAATATCCTCTTCTTCAGACAAATCCCTTTTTCCTCCCAAATTTATATTCATCTATTTCAATTCGATAATTATCAAATTAAAAACGATGGATATAAACTTTGCGACTCCATCAACTTCAACAAAAAACTACTTTGACAAAAGAACGTCTATTAGCGCTTTCTGGTCTACTTCTACCCGTGTTCGCCAATCCAAATACAACTGTTCATTCTCGTCTTGCGTTAAGTATCCATAACGTATATAACGGTCTATGTTAAGACCGACTTTCCATCCGGGCAATTTTTCCCGCAGCAGTTCTTCCACCTCTTTGCGGGGTGCTTTGCCCTTCTTTGATATTATGTAGGCTATGGTTATGGCTAGTCCTGCCAAATCGTCTATTCGCCAGCCAATCATCTTCGCCTCTTTTGGCGTGAGTTCGCCGCGTAATGTTATGTAGAATCTTGCTTTGTCCAACTGTTCGGGGGTTGGTTTTTCAACGGGTTTCTCCTCTTCAAAAACCGTCTTAACCTGCAAGTCAAGAGCTTTCAAGTAATCGTCTAAAATGTTTAAGACTTTTGGATAGTCTGCTCCTAAGGCTTTGCGGAGTTCCCAGCCTTTAACTCCAGGCTTTTTGTGTCTTCGGTAGAAAAGCATGTGGACTGCGCGTTTCATTTTACTTGCGTAGTAAGCTTTCCTTTTGCTCATTTAAGCGTGCTCCTTTCTCCATTTCTCCCATTCTTCAAAGGTTATGGCTATTGGCACCGAAACCAGCTGTTTTTTAGCTATTTTCCTCTGCTGTTTTTCATAGGGTCTAATGTGGATTTCCTCTTCCAAAGGGTGAATTTCAAGAGTTGCGTAGCCATATGTGACGAGAAAGCTTGTCATAAAGGCTCTGTAGACTGTTTCTTCGTAGGTTTCTGCGCCAACGAAATCCCAATACTGAATCTTTCCGCTTTCTCCCTCTTCCTTTACCAGTCTTTTCAGTTCATTCCAGAAGTTTTCAAGCTCCTCTGTGAAGGCTTTATCGCGGAGGATTCTCTGCCTAATCAGCTCTTCACGGGTGGCAGCTCCAGCTCCTTCCTCTGGTATGGGAAACTCCTTCCATCGCTCTTTCAACGGCGGAAGGCTTTCCCAGTAGCGGGTTGCTTCTTTCAAACTGTGGATGGAAATTTGCTCCATTTCAACTATTGGATGCCAAGTCTGAAGAAAGGCTTCCACCATTTCCTCCTTTCCTAAACGCCTAAGTTTCTCTTCTAGGAGGAAAGGGTCTGTGTAGAGGGATGTTGAACGGTGTTTAACCCATTCACTTTGAAGCCTTATAACAGAGGCTAGGCGGTTTATTGTTTCAGCATCCAAGCATAAGTCTTCGGGTTGCTCCCATTCTGGGAAAAATTCCCTTACAACTTTAATGATTTCGTCAACGTCTATTAGGAAAGGATCTAGGGAGCGCTCTTCAACAGACCTGCACATCTCAATTATGCGCTGAAGCTTTTCTCTTCCAATCTTAACGTGTTCCCTTTTCGACTGCATTAGGCAACCTCTTTGATTATGGATTTCCCTTCAATGTTCTGGACGGTGATTATGTTAACCTTGTCTTCTGTGAATGTTACTTGGCTTGGGGTTATAACAACATACTGGGCGTTAGCGTTTTTAACAGTTGAAATCAGCATCTGCGCTATCACTTCACGGTTTTTCGGATCCATGTGCACATCATATTCATCTACTGCACGGAAGGGCGAGCGTACATGCTGTTGCAAAGCCAGCAGAAAACTCATTGTTGCTGTCGTCCTTTCTCCTCCGCTTTGCGTGTAAGCGTTTAACGGAACTGGTTTTCCACCTTTAAAGCCTACGAGGATTTCAAGTCCAGCCGCCTCAATATCGTGCTCATTTACAAGCCTAACTTCACCAACCGCCTGAGACTGCGCTAGGATTTTCTGATACTCTGGGTTTACACGGTCTAGGAGGCTTTGGATCACTGTTCGCCATGCTTGCATGCGCGCCTTAACTTCTTCCAAGGCTTTTTCACGGTTTTCAGCCACAAGCTGTGCCTTCTCTTTTAGTTCTAGGTAAAGTTTTGAATACGACTCGTACATGCGTTCCACATCTTCGGAGACGCCAGCCAAAGCAGCTAAATGCCCATCTGTCACGCGGATTTCATCTAAAATTTCGCCGACATTTTTTATAACAGCGATTCTTGGACCAGTTTCCTCAGCCCTTTTTATAGCCGTGTCCATCTGGGCTTTAGCATCGTTTAGTTCTCTTTCCAGCCTTTCAATATTGGCTTTAGCGTTTTCCATTCGGTACTGGAGCAGCGCAAGTTTAACGCGCGTGCCGAGGATTTGGCTTCTAACCTTCTCGATTTGCTCTTCAAAAACCCTTGTTTCTGACAGCTTTCTGTTGAGCTCTTCATCAAGCTTTGAAATTTTCTGCCTTGAACTTTCTATAAGCCACTTTAAACTTTCAGTTTTCAAGAGTTTCAAATGGTGTTCACTGCTATGGGCTTCGTTTTCTAGAAAGGCTGCTTCTACAAGCAGTGGTTCACAAAGCGAAATTGTTGCTTGGCTTCCAGCCTTTTCCCTTTCAAGGCTTATAGTCTCATCGAGGCTTCTCTTCCATTCGCCTTTTAGCTTTTCAAGCTGGCTTTGTTGCGTTTGAAGATGTTCCTCTGCTGTTTTTGCCTCGCCCTCAATTTGCCTTAAAAGGGCTAGCTCCTTTTCACGGTTTGCCTCCAACTCTTTAACTATGCCTTCTCTTCGGTTAACCTCTGCCCATGCAAGTTCCCGCTCAAGAAACCGCCTCTTCGCCATCAACTGCTTCTTCTCTTGAAATCTATCGTACTGTTCTCTCCAATAGTTGAGCGTCTGCTCCGCCGACTCCAAAAGCTTGCTTATAGACTCTTCTTGGCTTAATATTCGTGTAAGCTTTTTCTGGGCTTGAAGCACGTTTTCGCGATAAGGCTCCAACCCTACAGCAGCCTCAACCATCCGCAGTTTTTCCTGCGGCGAAAGCACTGTAAACTGTTCCACCATGTTCTGATGCATGATAATAAGCATGTTATCCGGGTCAACGCCCAGCTTAGCCAAAAGCCTTTCCACATCCTGTTTCGTAGCAGCCCGATTCTCAAGTTCAAACCAATATTTGCCGTCCCGCCTCAAAACCCGCGTGAGAAAAATCTGGTCCTTGTTAAACCTTGCAACTGGACGTTTTCCGCCTTTTTTAGTGTTATCCAGTATAAGCGTAATACGCGCCTGGTCTTTGCCCCAACGAATTAAATCGCTGAGCTTTCTGGAACGCTCAGTGTAAGACTGCCCAAGGGCTACGGAAATAGCCAACAAAAGCGAAGACTTTCCAGCACCGTTGGGACCGCAAACAACGTTTACGCCAGATTTAAAGGGTACCCTAGCATACTCGTAGCTCATGAAGTTTTCAAGGATCACCTCTTGAATTAACACTGGTTTTCGTGCCTCTGGTGTTTCTGTATGCAATATTAAAAGAGGTTAAAAACTCTTATTAAAACAATTAGGCAAACACAGACCAAAACCTACCTCTATTTTAACAAATTTTTGAATGGTTAAAATTTGTTAAGGCTAAGCTTTTTCCATGCCTCCATTTCCAACATCCATTCTTTAGCTAGCTCTTTTGGGAAATCGTTAAACATTTTCTTCAAAGTTGCTATGGTAAGTTTTCCAAGGGGCTTTTGGCACACGGCGCACTTAAACTTAAAATGTGTTTCTTCGATGGTTAGGAGCGGAGAGCGGCAGTACGGGCAGAATAGTATTCCATTTTTGTAAATCGGCGACTTCAACCGGTTTTCCATTTCAACCCCTCTTTATAATATTTTATGAGATGTGCCAACCCCTCTTCCTCGGCCCTTTTCATCAAGTAGTTCCAGTCTATTTCTTCCCGCATGTTTAAAAGCACGGACATAACATCTGAAAAGTCAAAGGTGTCTGGTCTTCTAGCTTTCAACTTGGTTATTATATAGTCTTCTGGGCATGGAATGGTTATTGCCACATCATCAACCTCCACCCTTCTAAGCTTTTTTAAGGATTCTTGACTTAATCCAGCGATGCTTAAAGAGAGAAGAATATCCACCCCTGTTCTCGTTGCTCCGTCAATAAATTTCATCACGGTTTTTCCGTTATAATACAAAGTGTACCTATCAGCTAAGGCTTTCTGAAGTTTCTCCTTAGAAACATGTGAAACAAGCACAATGTCTATATCCGCCGAAGTTCTAGGTCTACCATAAAAATGCACTGGAATAGCCCCTATAACCACATACCTTATCCTACGCCTTTCTAATCTTTCAGTTAAATCCCTTAAGCAAAGCTTAACCTGTTCCGGTATATAGCTCATGACTGTTCTAAACTTTTAGGTTAAAAGAATGATATAAGCATTCATAAGCTTGTGTGTTGTTGGGAGTCGCAAAGGAAGATTTAAACTTTCTTTTTGCATAAAAACCTTGGCGAATTTACAGCATGAGACCCTATAAGAAAAGCCTTTACGAAGAGACTATAAGATTATTTGCCGAGCATGTCTATAAGATTCGTTACGTTCCACATGAACTCTTAGAAGACTACAACGCAACGTACAATGTCATTTTCGAAAACAAACATGTTGCAACAAACGCAGCAAAAGAGCTTAACATCCCGTTGAATGAAATATGGATTTCTGAAATGTGGCGGCCTTATGAGAAGTACATAGTTTTTCACGAGTTAAGGGAAATATATTATCGGGCAAATGGATTCAGCAACGACGAAGCCCACAAAAAGGCTTTACAGGACGGTTTCTCTTTATGGAGTGGGGACAGCCTTTTCCATAAAATGATTAAAGACATGAAGGAAATGGATCGAAAAACTGCGGAGAAAAAGAGAAGAAGGTAACATAACCAAAACTGAAATTCGTCAAACCCTTCGGGAACATGATTTTGGCGTATGGATTTTTGCTTCATAACCCTAATAATGTAGCATAGCATCTACGATATTCGAGTTCTGATTAGTAATGCAAATGGCAATAACTGGTGAAAAGTATGTTTCACATAATTATAAGCGTCGTTGCACTTGTTGTTAACGCGTTTTTGGTTTATTTTACAGCTCGTCTGCTTCTCGTTTTTAAAGGCGGCATCATGGAGAAACCCTGGGTTTTCGTAGCCCTTGGAGTCTTTGCACTGGCTTTTGGGGCTTCGCTGTTTTCAATCCATTATCTTTTAAACCTAGGAAACAGCATTGTGCACGGTGCTGGCGGGCTGTTGATGGTTTTGGGCGGCGTTTTCGCCCTAATCGGTATTTACTTGCAATACAGAACTTGGACCATAAAGGCTTAACAGTTCGTGTCTCAACCATTGTCTTAGGCGCGGGGCAGACGCAAAACTTTTAGTTTTAAGCCTTTTACAATACTTGTTGGCGATTGTCGATGGTTGTTGCTGGTAAGGTTTTCCGACTTTCAGAAACCCTTTCTTTGGACGAGATTGCTTCTAGGCTTGAGGGCTACCGCACTGAAGAACCTTATGAGGAGGGCGACTACAAGTTTACGCTTGTAACAGAAGTTGTTGGTCTTTTGCCAAAACCCGAAGAAAACATGCTTAAAGGTGTTTACTCCCACGATTATGTGATTCACGTTTTTCATAGAGGCAAAGTCGCGCCTTTGCCCCGCACCATTGAAGCCCTCTTCAGCTTTGCTCAGCGGGAAGACTCCACATTTTTGACTGTTGTTGAGAAGAAACGCTTAGCCAACTTCATAGCCAACAAACTCAGCGAAATCCTCTTCGACCGAGTAGGCGGCATAGTGGAAGCCCGCATCCCACCAGAAACCCTAAGAGAGTTTCACCTAAAAAATCCGGAGGACACGAAAATCACGTTTTTCGATAATGTTGACATTCCAAACGTGAATAAGCTTTCGCTTTATGGACCAGACTTGATAAACACTTCGATTTTCGAAGACTACTGCAAACACGGCGATTTATGGTATGTTGTTGCAAGATCCAAAGAATACGGTTACGTGGTGGGCGTAACCCGTGACGCCTCAGTAACCATATTCAACCTAACAGACAAGGAGAAATATCTCGAATACGTCACAAAAGAGGTTTACCCACTAATTTTAAAGTAGCCTCCAAGAGGGCGTTTACTTGATTTTCGGCTATGGAATTTTGATCAGTTTGGTTGGCACTATTTTTAGTTCCTTAAGCCTTGGATCCGTCGTTATCAGTGTTCCTTCAAGCATTTTCACAGCCGCCAGTATGTAGGCATCCACAAGTGAAAGTTTGCCCCGATGAGTGCATTTCAAGCTTCCGGCAGTGCGTGTTAAACTTTCATCTATTGGCAGAATTGAAATCTTTGAATGTCTTATGGAAAGCTGCCTAACTTCAGCCACGTCGCGTCCAAACTTTTCGCACGTCTTATAGTACAACTCTGCAATGTTAGTTTCGCAGGTAAAGCCTTCAGCCTTTCCAGCAACCACTTCATCAAGTACTTCTTTAACGTGCAAGTCCTCGGCAAAGTAAAGGAATAAAGGTCCGGTGTCAAAAACAAGCTTATTCTTCTTCAGAGGCTTCTCTCCTTCTCTCCTCATGCAGTTCTCTTATAATCTGGTAAACTTTTTCTTTAGAGGCTTTGTCTACCCCGAAAAGGTCCTCGAAGGGGACAACAGGAACCATCAGTATTCCCTCATCTGTTTCAATAAACTCCACGATGGAGCCCTTTTTTAACCCATATTTCTTCCTAATCTCAGAAGGGATCGTTACCGTACCTTTTTCGGTTATGGTATAACCCAAGTCGTTTCGCCATACTTTTTTAATGAAAGTATTCTATTTAAGTTTTCTGTAATACTATAAGCTTCAAGTTTTCCTTGTCGAAGAGGGTAAAGTTTAGGTGAGAGAACCGCACTACTTTAACCAATTAGAGGATTTGGAATGTCGGAAAAGGAAACAATAGAAAAAGTGAAAGACCGCCAAGGGCTTTTAGCGAAAATCCAGAATCTTTTCGGGTTGGGATATGTTACAAAAGAGGACTTGCGGGAGTTAGACAAAAAGCTTAGAGACTTTTATTATGCGGATTTCAAAAGTCTACGCCACAAATGGGAAGAAATTTACCTGTCAGCTTTGAACGCTGGAAAAGCTACAGACGACTTCAAAAAGGTTATTCAGATAATTGACCGTGTTGGTGAAAAGGTTCACCGTGCTGATTATGGTTATGCGGGTTTGATGGATCGTAAGGGACGCATACGTGAAACTGAAATAGCCAGAGTCTTAAACTATGATAGGGCTTTAAGCGATGATATTCAAGGGATTGTGAAGGCTATCGCTGACTTTTACAATGAAACTCAAGCTGGAAACTGGGCGGATGCTGCGGCGAAAGCTCGAAACATTAAATCCTTAATACTTGGTTTTGAATCTAAATGGGATGAGCGTGAAAAACAGTTTAGACTTATGGAGGTTTAATTGAATGCCAATAATTGAAAGAGTTGCATGGGACAATGCAAAACCAGAAGACATAGCTTATAGGTTTCCTAAACTAACCTTGAAATATGGCAGTCAAGTAATAGTTATGGAAAACCAGTGGGCAGTCTTCTTCCGCGACGGCAAAGCCTACGATGTTTTCGGACCTGGAAGACACACTATAACAAGCAACAATATTCCACTTTTAACTGGCGCCCTGAAGGCTTTAGGCATTATAGCCAACATATTCGACTGTGAAGTTGTCTTTGTAAGCAACAGCCAGTTCCGGGCGAACTTCGGAGGAAAAGCCTATTCCGCGCCAAGCGGTGACATAAAATATCAAGCTGAAATAGGATTTTACGGTTACTTGCTCTATAAGGTTGAAGACCCCAAGCTTTTTGTTGTGGAATTTTTTGGCAACCGCGGCGCAAGCTCTTCGCGGGACGTGGAAAATTACATTAGAGGTTTTATAAACGAGCGCATAATAAGCGAGTTTGGGCATCACGACATATTTGAAGTTGTGAAAAACGCGGATGCCACCACGGACAAGGTTTCCCTAAAAATCAGCGACGAAGCAGCAAGAGTCGGCTTGAAGGTGATAGACTGCGTCTTTGAAGGCATAAACATACCAGAAGAGGCTAGGCGTTTCGCTTCTGGTATAGGCGCCCAAGCCATGATGATGCAGTATATGAAGGAGACGGCTGGAGAACTTAAAGGAGGCGAAGGCGGTGGCGCAGCAGCCGCTGGTGTAGGCGCTGGTGTAGGCTTAACAATGCCGTTTCTTATGGCGCAGCAGATGCAGCAAGCTCAAGCAGCCCAAGCCCAGCAGCTAATTGTATGCCCAAACTGTGGAGCCAAAAACCCGGCGGGCATGAAATTCTGCGGTCAATGCGGCTCAAGCCTAGCGCCGCCAGCAAAGGTTAAGTGTCCAAACTGTGGAGCTGAAAACCCTGCTGGAATGAAGTTCTGTGGAAACTGCGGCTCGCCATTAACACCACAAACCAGCGCGGAAATCACATGCCCCAAATGTGGTACAAAGAATCCGCCTGGAACAAAGTTCTGCGGCAACTGCGGAGAAAAACTGGGTTAAAACCTACTACTTCCTCTTTTTTCCAGTTTTAACAGCTTTTCTCAGCGGTGAGCCGCATCTCCAGCAAAAATTAAGGTTGGAAGGCATTGGTATACCGCATTTTGGACAATTGACTGGTGGCAGCGGGTATAAGGCTTGACCACAATGTCCGCAAAACTTGTTTTCAATAGGGTTTCTGTTTCCACACTTTAAGCACACAATCACCGGCTTAACGGCTTTTTCCGGCGGTTTAAAAACTTGAAGCATAGACTGCGCCATAAATAAGCCTAAAGCCAAGCCCATGCCAGCGGAAAATGCCTCGCCGAAACTTGATTCAGCCAAACTTGCCTTCACAATAGAAATTCTGGGTTAGTGCAAGAAAAACTTTGCTAAAGTCTAGCGCTTCCGCCTTCAATCTCCTTTATTAATAGGCTTGCTGCTTCTCTTGCTTGCTTTAATATCTCTATCTTTTTTAGAACTGCTTTCCTTCTGTTTGGATGACGTAGAAAAGATTTTCTCAAGTTTTTTATTTGAGATAAGCAAATTATTGTTTGTGGAGGATGATGGTTGGAAGCCTATGTTTTAATAAATGCTGAACCAGGCATGATATGGGAGGTTGCGGAATCCACGCTTAAAATTGAGGGGGTTAAGATGGCGCATGCTGTGACTGGACAGTTCGACGCTGTGGCTTATGTTGAGTTTGCAAAAGTTGAGGAGCTTGGAAAAATAATCGAGGAGATTCAAAAAATTAAGGGCGTGCGTCGAACTCAAACCCTTATAGCTGTTCCAACTCCCATCAGAAAATAGCTTGAAAGCCTATTCTAAATCAGCCCAATCCAGTTGCCGACGGTTTCCCCGAAATATGCGAGAATGGAAAAAACCAAAAACCTAGGTATAAAACTCAAAATTAAGAATGTTTCAACGCGCGTTTTCAGCAGCCCACATATTAAAGCGAGAAACTCCACTGGTAGAAAGGGAATAACCCCAAATAAAACGTATAAAATCCAACCCCATTTACTCCACAAAAGCGTGGCTTCCTCCATTCTTTCTGCTCCCATTTTCTTCATGATGTATGGTCTTCCAAGACGGTAAGCCAAAAAATAGTTGATGGAAATCCCTATTGTGAATCCAACTGTGGCAACCAGCGCAAGCGACATTGGATTTATCCCGAAGGATGCAGCTGCCACTACAAGAGCTGGGCTTCCAAGAGGTATTATTGTTCCAGCAATTATGGTTGCGATGAAAACGCCTAAAAGACCGTACTCTTCAACAAAATTTTTAGCATCTGAAAAAACCTGCATGCTGCTTATATCCACAATTTTTAAAACGATTATGGCTGCTATGCCTATAGTCAGCAGGACTAATCCCAAAATTATGGAAGACCTAATCCATGAGATTTTAAGTATACTCAGTTTTTCATGGTTTTTCGTGCTGTTCATTTTAGTAGTCTACTCCCTTTCTTGCTTGACATCCCTTTCTATAAGGGTGTTTAACCTCCTTCATTTCGGTAACTAGGTCGGCGATTTCTATTATCTCGTTTGGTGCGTAGCGTCCCGTCAAAACGAGTTCAACGTGTTTTGGCTTGTTCTTGATGAGTTCTAAAACTTCTTTTAGGCTTATGAGTTTCAGGTTTAGGGCTACGTTGATTTCGTCTAATATAACCATGTCGTAGTCTCCGCTTTTCACAACTTCGCGAGCTAGCTGAAACGCTTCTTCAGCAAATGCGATATCAACTTTTTCCGGTGGCTGGTGTGTGACGAATTTTCCTCTTCCAAAAGCTTTCAGTTTAAGGTTTGGAAGCTTGTCGATTATGTATAGTTCTCCGTAGTCGAAGCCTCCTTTGATAAACTGTATTATGTAGACCTTTAGCCCTCTTCCTATCGCCCTTAATGCCAGTCCGAAGGCTGCTGAGGTTTTGCCTTTTCCGTCGCCCGTATAAACCTGCACAAGCCCCTTTTCGAGTTTAGGCATGTGTGGTTTACTCCAACTCTTGGTTTAACAGTTTTTCAGCCGCTGATGCTGGGTCTATTTGTCTTTCCACAATTTGCTGGAGAACCTTTTCGAATCTTTTCTCCCTTTTCAGTTTTTCTATTATTGAGCTTGTCACTTTTTCCTTTATCGCCTCTATTAATTCGGCTTCAGCTTTTTCTAGGCTTCTTTTGTGCCATAACTCTTTCTTTAGGAACTGCCAGTGCTCTTCTATTTTTTCTATTAATTTTGGGACTCCTTCGCCTGTGAGGGCGACTGTTTTTATTATTGGCGGTGTCCAAGGCTTCTCTTTGTTGTCTAACTGCAGCATTGCTTGGATATCCATTACAGCTTTGTCTGCGTTTTCTCTGTCAGCTTTGTTCACGACGAATATGTCGGCTATCTCCATAATTCCCGCTTTTATGGCTTGTATCTCATCGCCAAGTCCAGGCGCGTGGATAACGATTATTGTCTGTGCCACTTTGATTATTTCCACCTCTGATTGTCCGGCGCCGACGGTTTCAACAATTATCACGTCTTTCCCAGCGGCGTCCAATATTTTTACAGCGTCTTTTGTGGCTTTGGCTATTCCTCCCGGGTTGTTGCGGGTTGCCATGCTGCGGATAAAAACGCCTTCGTCTGTGCTTAGTTCTTGCATTCGGATTCTGTCGCCTAGGAATGCTCCGCCGCTGAAGGGGCTTGTTGGGTCTACGGCTATCACGCCGACGGTTTTACCCCTTCGCCTATATTCTCTAACCATTTTCTCTATCAAAGTGCTTTTTCCAGCGCCGCCTGGACCCGTTAAACCTATTATTTGGGCTTTTCCAGTGTGGGGATAAATAGAGGCGATTAAGTTTTGGGCTTCTTCTGGACTGTTTTCGGCTATTGTTATGGCTTTCGCTATTTTTCTTCGGTCTCCGGCAAGCACGCCATTTATTATTTCATCAATTTTTGACAAGGACTTTTACACGTCTTCTTTAGGTTCTTTTCTGCACATTCTCTAAAACATACTTTATTATTGTCTCTGTGGGAGTTCCAGGTCCGAAAACCTCTTTTATCCCGATTTTCTTAAGCTCCGGAATGTCTTCTTCTGGTATTATGCCTCCGGCGAAGACTAGCACGTCTGTTAAGCCTTTCTGCCTCAGCAAATCCATTATTCTTGGAAAGAGAGCCAAGTGGGCGCCGGATAAAATGCTTAAGCCTATAACATCCACGTCTTCTTGTAAAGCTGTTTCAACGATTTGTTCCGGCGTTTGCCTCAATCCCGTGTATATCACTTCCATTCCAGCGTCTCTTAAGGCTCTTGCAACAATTTTTGCTCCCCGGTCGTGGCTGTCGAGTCCGGGTTTGGCTATTAAAACCCTAATTTTCTTTCCACCTTGCATTTTCCTCGCCTCATTTAAATTATAATTAGTTCTTTGTATTCGCCGTAAACTTTTCGCAGCACTTCTGTTATCTCGCCTAATGTGGCATATACCTTAACCGCTTCAATTATGGTTGGCATGAGATTCTCATCCTTTTCTGCTGCATAATGAAGTTTTTCAAGAGCTTCTTCCACTTTTCTGTTGTCGCGTTCCCTCTTTAACTTTTGCAGTCTCTCTATCTGCTTTTTTTCAACGCTTGGGTCCACCCTTAAAAGTTTTACAGGACATTTTTCTCCTTCTATGGCGTACTCGTTTACACCGACTAGTGTGCGCTTTTTCTCCTCTATTTCCTTCTGGTATCTGTAGGCGCTTTCAGCAATCTCCTTTTGGAAGAAACCCTTCTCTATGGCTGTAATTACTCCGCCCATGTCATCTATTTTTTGTATATACTCCATAACTTTTTCCTCCATTTCATTTGTCAGCGCCTCCACGTAATATGAGCCCGCAAGGGGGTCCACAGTGTTTGCAATTCCGCTTTCGTAGGCTATTATTTGCTGTGTTCTCAAGGCTACTCGCACAGACTCTTCTGTTGGCAAGCATAAAGCTTCGTCAAAAGAGTTGGTGTGCAAGGATTGGGTTCCGCCCAGCACAGCGGCTAAAGCTTGGATTGTTGTGCGGACAATGTTGTTTAGGGGTTGCTGCGCCGTTAAGGTGCAGCCAGACGTTTGAACGTGCATGCGCATCCACATGGAACGAGGGTTTTTAGCGTGGAACCGTTCCTTCATTATTTTAGCCCAGAGGCGTCTGGCAGCGCGGAACTTGGCTATTTCCTCAAAGAAGTCGTTGTGGGATGCGAAGAAGAAGGATAAACGTGGCGCAAAATCGTCTACTTTCAAGCCTCGTTTAAGGGTTTCCTCCACATAGGCTATTCCATCATAGATGGTGAAGGCTAACTCTTGGACTGCTGTGGCGCCTGCTTCGCGGATGTGGTAGCCGCTAATGCTTATCGGGTTCCATTTTGGCAAGTATCTGGCACAATATTCAATTACGTCAACTGAAAGCTTTAAGGATGGCTTTGGCGGAAAAATGCAGAGTTTCTGAGCGAAGAACTCCTTCAAATTGTCGTTTTGCGTTGTTCCACCAAGCTTTTCTCTTGGGACTCCCTGTTTGTCGCCGACAGCCACGTACATGGCGAGGAGGATAGGCGCTGGACCGTTTATAGTCATAGAAGTCGTAACCTTATCTAATGGTATGCCGTTAAAAAGGACTTCCATGTCCTGCAGTGAGGATATGGCTACTCCGCAGACGCCTACTTCACCCCTAGCCATGGGATGGTCTGAGTCGTAACCCATAATTGTCGGGTAATCAAAAGCCGTGCTTAATCCGGTTTCACCCTCGCTTAAAAGGTATTTGAACCGCTTATTAGTGTCCTCAGCGGTGCCGTATCCAGCGAACATTCGCATAGTCCATAGGCGACCGCGGTACATGGTTGCATGCAAACCGCGCGTAAACGGATATTCTCCTGGAAACCCTAAATCCCTCATGTAATCCAAATCTTTGATGTCCTCAGGCGTGTATAAGCCCTTAATCGTCATGCCAGAATGGTTTTGGAACTCCTTTTTCCTTTCTGGGCAATGTTTAATCCAGTTTGGCAGTGTTGACTTTTCCCAGCGTTGCCTTTCTTTGGCTATTTCTTTAATTTTCTCCTCATCAAACATGCTGCGTTAACCCCTATACAAGCTGGTTTGACTAAAATATTTACGTCAAGCCTAAAAAGTTATTTCTCTAACAAGCCATGAAACAATGGTTTAAAGGTGAATATGAATGGCTTTGGAAAAAACGGGTTTCTCAACAAAGGCTGTCCATGGCGGTGAAAAACCAGATAAGAGAAGCGTTGTCACGCCGATTTATGAGACTTCTGTTTTTGCCTTCACGAATACGAAAGAGTTAATCGATGTTATAAGTGAAAAGGCGGAAGGCTACATTTACACGAGATTTGACAACCCAACCTTAAGGGCTGTTGAAAGGAAAATAGCCATTCTCGAAGGCTCTGAAGATGCTGCCGCGTTTTCTTCTGGCATGGCAGCGATAACAACAACACTGCTTACCCTTGTTTCGAAGGGCGATCATGTGGTGGCTTCAAGAGACCTTTATGGCGGAACCCTAACCTTTTTCCAAGAAATGCTGCCACAATTCGGCATAGAAGTCAGCCTAGTCGACGCCGCAGACATCAGCCAAGTAAAAGAAGCCATTAAAAAGAACACACGGGTCGTTTACGCTGAAACTCCCACGAACCCAACACTGAAAATTGTGGATTTACCACGCCTAGCCGCTCTAGCAAAAAAACATGGAATAACAACGGTTATAGATAGTACGCTTGCCACGCCATACAATCTAACGCCTATAAAGTTTGACATAGACATAGTCGTCCACAGCGCCACCAAATACCTTGGCGGACACAACGATATAACCGCCGGAATTGTCTGCAGCTCAAAAGAGTTCATACAAAAACTGAAAAAAACACGGAAAATCTTGGGCGGAACCCTAGACCCAATGGCGGCTTGGCTTTTACTGCGTGGTTTAAAAACGCTAGCCCTAAGAATGGAAAGGCATAACCAAAACGGAATGCAAATAGCCCAATTCTTGGAAAAACATCCAAAAATCGCCAAAGTCTATTATCCGGGACTGCCAAGCCACCCGCAGCACAGCCTAGCCAAAAAACAGATGCGCGGCTATGGCGGAGTTGTAAGCTTCGAGATAAAAGGAGACTTTGAGAAAACAGTGCAGTTTGTGGAAAGTCTAAAACTCTGCCTCTTAGCGGCAAGCCTAGGCGGAACAGAAACCCTCGCCACACAGCCAACAACATCATCCCATTACTTCATAACCCCAGAACAACGCCAAAAACTCGGCATAACAGACCAACTTGTGCGTTTGGCTCTCGGAATAGAAGACCCGGAAGACATAATAGCAGACCTAAAACAAGCCCTCAACAAAATCTAGAGAGGGAAAACGCAACCAAATTTCCAGTAAACCAAAATCTATAGAGGGGTAGGCTGCTATTGGCTTATTCCGCAACCAAAATAATATGCTTTAATAGGCTGTTTCCCTTGGCAGTACAGCATGAACAATTATTGTCCTCTCACGCTCCAACTCAAATAGAATGCGGAGCTTTCCAACACGCAACCTATAATGGTTTCTGTAACCCCGCAGTTTTACAATGTCAAGTCTACGCGAGAAACCTTCATCTCTTAAAACATGTAAAGCTTCAACAATCCTATCGCGGGTGTTCTTGTCAAATTTTTCAAGCTGTTTGGACACCTTTTTTTCTAAAAAGATGCAGTATTTTGGCAAAATGATTATTTCTCCTTCTTTTTAAAATCCTCTAATGGCAGAAGCTCCACTTTTCCCTTTTCTTTAGCTTTCATGTAAGCCTTAACGGCTTTAACTTCGTCCTCTGAAGGTTCCTCTACTCCAATAAGCCTCTCCTCAACAATCTCCTCTAACCTCTCAACCTTCTCCCGAACAAGCCTAACCTCTTTCAAAACCTCCTCCAAAACACCACTAGACATAAACCATCCTCACATACAAATCACCCTTTACAAACTTAACCTTTTCTCCACAACAAAATCTAGAGAGGTGTATCCAATTTTGGCAGTTCGCCGCCAGTAACAAAATTGACATCTAATGGGAAAAATCTAGACAGAAGGGGATAGGCACCTTACTATTAATTCTCCTTCCATTTTCCAAACAGTGCATTTAAAAGGTTTCGTGGAAGTTTTTCAAGGAAAAAGGGGAAGTGAAAAGGGCTATTCTGCTGATTTGAAGTAGGCTATGTCGTTTATTGAGGCTTTTCTTTCGCTGGACGGCTTAAAGACGGCTTCCACTTTCATTCCAATGTAGACTTTGTCTGTTTCGCCTATCCGATGGATTAATCCGCCATGGGCGCCTTCAAACTTTATTAGGGCGTATATCTGCGGCTTTTCCAGTTTTTTGCCGTCCACATCTATTGTGGCGATGGTGTACGTGTAGACTTCGCCCCTTTTGCCAACATCAACCCATTCTTCAAGCTTTGCAAAGCACCTTTCGCAATAAAGCCTCGGCGGAACAAAGACAACTCCGCATTTTGGGCATTTAGCCCCCATTATACGCCCGTTTTCTTTTATCTCTTTGAAAAAGCGTTCTCCAGCGATGCCCAGCGTGTAGCGATATTCAGCCTCCATGTGGCCTATCCAATGGCGCGCATCAAACGGATTGGTTATTTTTTCCAAACTCATGGTTTTTCACTCCTTTAACGGTTTGAAGTATTTTATGTCCGTGATGGCTCCTACACGCTCTTCTGGAGGTTTCCAGACAGCTTTTACACGCATTCCAATTTTGATTTCCTTCCAGTCTCCATATTCTTCTATTCTGTGGATTATTCCCATGTTTTCAGAGGTGCCATCTAGGTCTATTATTGCCACAACAATGGGCTCCTTTAGCCTAGTTGCATCAGCAGCCAGAAATGAAACTGAAAAAGTGTTGATTACGCCAGTGTCCTTCACATAAGTCCACCCGTCTGTGGGTTTAAAGCATTTTTCACAGTAAATCCGTGGCGGGACCATTATGCGCTTGCACTTGCTGCATGTTGAGGCGATAATCCGCCCATTCTTCAACTCTTCTAGGAAACGGCTTATGGCTATGCCTGCGCTCCACGCATATTTGGCTTTAGGCCTAAAACTTTCAAAAAGCACCTTCCCCTCACGGAAGTCCTTTGTCTCAATCTCCTCACCCGGAAAATGCTTTATTTTTACACTCATTTTCCACTCCTCCTCTTTTATCGTCTTAACACTATTACTGAGCCATACTGCATTAGGTCCCCCCATGCTTGAGCAACACCTGTTCTTGGGTCTCCTGGAACCTGCCTTTTGCCAGCTTCGCCCCTTAGTTGCCAGAAGATTTCGCAGACTTTCATCATTCCCGCTGCCGATATCGGGTTTCCACATCCAAGAAGCCCGCCGGACGGGCACGTCGGCAAGTCTCCGTCCCTCTGGGTCACGCCCTCCCTTGTCAGTTTCGGCGCTTCGCCCTTCTTGCATAAGAGCAAGCCTTCCATGTGGTGCAGCTCTTTATAGTCGAAGGGGTCATAGGGTTCCGCCACATCGATTTCTTTAGGCGGGTTTTTGATTCCAGCCATTTTATAAGCCATACGCGCCGCATACTCCACATAATCCGGATAATATAGGTCGCGGTTAGTCCAATGGGTTGAGTCAATGCACCAGCCTACGCCGTCAATCCATACGGGATTGTCGGTGACTTCTTTTGCCACGTCTTCGGAAACCAAAACTGCCGCGGCTGCACCGTCGCTTGTTGGGCTAACATCTAGGCGTTGAACAGGCCAAGCCATAACTTCCGAGTTTAACACGTCTTCAACTGTTATGTTTGCAGCTAGCTGAGCAATAGGGTTGTCTAGGGCGTTTCGCTTGTTCTTGACTGAGGCTAGGGCTATGTCCTCCTTCTTTATGTTATGCTTGTGCATGTAACGGTTCATTTCCAAAGCGAAAATCCAAATGAGGTTCATGCCTATTGGACGTTCAAGGATTGGGTCGAAAATCGTTGTGAAAGCGTACTGCGGATGCGGATAACATGAAGACATTTTCTCTTCGCAGACAACCAAGCAAGTGTCAAACTGTCCAGAGGCTACATGCCACCATCCAGCCAAAGGCGTAAAAACTCCTGTTCCACCGCCCACAAAAACCCTTGTGTATGGTTTATGGTAGGCTCCTGCTCCGTCAGCCAAATACTCGCCTTTCATGTGGACGCCGTCGAAGGCGTCCGGAGCCGTTCCCATAACAACGCTTTGAATGTCGCGAAGCTCCATTCCCGCCTGTTCTAGCGCAATTTTTGCAGCGTGGTAGGACAGCTCTTTCCCAGTCTCTTTCAAGTTTCTTCTGAACAGGGTTATTCCAGCTCCAACTATTGCAACCCTTTTCTTACCAAACATGCTCTTCCACCTCACTTAACATTGCTTAACACGGCTACAGCACCCGTTGCCGTTGGGATTCCCCGCCATGTATGGGCTAATCCCACTTCGACGTCCTCAATTTGTCTTGAGCCCGCCTCGCCCCTCAATTGTAGAACAACCTCCAAGACCTTTTGCAGTCCAGAAGCCTCAAGCCCATAACCCATTCCAAGCAGTCCTCCAGACGGGTTCACTGGAAACTCGCCATCTAACGCTGTTAAGCCCTCCTCTGTTAGTTTTCCAGCTTCGCCATAATCGCATAGCTTTAGGGCTTCCATATGCTGAAGTTCCTTGTAGGCGAACAAGTCGTGAATTTCGGCGAAGTCTATATCCCTCCATGGATTGGCGATTCCTGCTGTTTTATAGGCCATTTCTGCCGCTAATCGAGTGTAAACTGCCCTCGTCCAGTCTCTTGTTTCCAGACTTGGGGTTTCAGTGCACCATCCGACACCTTTAACCCAAACTGGCTTGTCGGTGAGCTTTTCAGCAACTTTCTCCGAAGCTAAAGCCATGACTATGCAACCGTCTGCTGGTGTGCTTATTTCCAGCTTTTTCAGCGGATGGAAGAGGGTTTCAGAACACAAAACTTGGTCTATGGTTACGTCTGCACCGTAAGCCGCGTAGGGGTTCGCTATAGCGTTTTTCTTGTTTTTCACAACTACTTGAGCGCACTGCTCTTCTGTGGCGCATGTGTCATGCAAGTAACGGTTCATCTCCAAACCAGCAATGTAGTATGGGTGCCCGCCCAATGGTCTATTAAAAATTGGGTCAAGTCCAAAGTTGACGATGTCCATGTATGTGAGAATGTCTGAGGCTTTGCTGTGGGCTTCCACCACAACAGTGTCGAAATGACCAGTTTTTATCAGCATGTAAGCTGTTGCCAACCCAAGTATGCCGTCGCCGGAAACCGTGAACAAGTGCCGCAAAGCCGCGCCAAGCTGGTCTGGAACGAATTCATCGGATATGCTGAAGCCTTCCAAATAGTCTTCGGCACATGTGACAAAAACATCCACATCCTTTCTTGGATTTATTCCACCGGCGTCTTCGTAGGCTTTAACCGCTGCCTCAAACATCAACTCCTTGTAGGAAAGCTCCGGAGTTATTGGTCTGAAGCCAACGCATCCAACGCCAACAATTGCAACTCCACACATTCTTCTCTTCTCCTTTTTGTTTTAGAGCCTATAGTTTAAGGAGGTGTTTACATAAAACTTTCGTGGAAAAATCGCGGAAACGTTGATGAAACTTAAATACTTGTTTCATAACTATGAATTTCTCCCGTAAACCCTAGGAGAAGTTTAATTTGAAGGGGAAACCCCTCGCATCCATAGTTTCTGCAGGCTTATCACGATTTGGAAAACTTGAAGGCTTATATGCGCGAGAAATCTTTGCCGAAGCAGCAAAAGAGGCTTACCAACGCTGCCCAAACTTAAACCCCAAAAAAGACATAAAAGCCCTTTTTATCGGGCATATGGGCGAATCCTACGAACATCAAGGACATACGGGCGCGACAGCCGCAGATTGGGCTGGTTTACTGAACATACCTGCGACAAGAACAGAGGCAGCATGCAGCTCTTCCGGGGCAGCCTTAAGAGCTGGAATATTCGCTGTGCTTTCAGGCTTATGCGACGTGGTCATGGTGGGAGGCGTCGAAAAAATGACCCACAGAACAACGCCTGAAGTTACCGAATATTTGGCTATGGCTTCAGATTTCCCTTTTGAACAGTGGCACGGCATAACCTTTCCAGGGTTGTTCGCTTTGATGGCGACAGCCCACATGCACAAGTATGGCACAACAGAAACGCAGTTGGCCCATGTGGCTGTTAAAAACCATTATAACGGAAGCCTAAACCCGAAGGCCCACATGCAGAAGGAAATAACTCTTGAAACAGCCTTATCCTCGCGGGTTATAGCTTGGCCCCTAAAACTTTATGACTGTTCCCTTATAACTGACGGAGCCAGCTGCCTAATCCTCACAAAACCAGAACTGGCAAAAAAGTACACCGACACCCCCATCCACATTATTGGAAGCGGACAAGCCAGCGACACGATAAGCATGTACGAAAGAGAAAACTTCACATCGTTAACAGCGGCTAAACTAGCCGCACAGCAAGCCTACAAGATGGCTGGATTAAAACCTGCAGACATAGACGTGGCGGAAGTCCACGACTGCTTCACCATAGCCGAAATAATAGCCTATGAAGATTTGGGTTTCTGCAAACCAGGCGAAGGGGGACATTTAGCCGAAAGCGGCGAAACAGCGCTTAAAGGCAGAGTTCCAGTAAACACAAGCGGAGGCCTAAAGGCAAAGGGGCATCCAGTAGGCGCCACTGGCACAGCCCAAGCATATGAAATTTATTTGCAGTTGACGGGACAGGCAGAAAAAAGGCAAGTGAAAGATGCAGAAGTTGGTTTGACGCATAATGTTGGGGGTTCAGGCGCTACAGCAACCGTTCACATTTATAGGATGGGCTAAAATGAGCGAGCAAGCGCCCTTCACAATAGAACAGTTCTACAAACATATGCTCCAAGGAAAGTTTATGGGTGGAAGATGCAAAAGATGCGGCAAAATCCACTTGCCACCTCGACCATTATGCGATATTTGCTTCTCAAATAAATTCGAATGGGTTGAACTCCCAAAAAACGGAAAACTCCTAACGTACACAATTATTCATGTGGCGCCTCCACAATTTCAAGGAATGGCACCCTACGCTGTCGGCATAGTCCAGCTTGAAAACGGAGTAAAAATTCCAGGCATGATTAAAGGCATAGCCTTGGAAAAAATAAAGATTGGCATGTCCTTAACATTAGATTTCGGAACATGCGCCGCCACACAGCCATGGCCCCAATGGCCAAGATATTACTTTAAGCCAGCATAAAGAAATTTTCATGTTTCCAAAGTTTTGTTTAATGATTCAATTAATGTTGGCAAGTCTGTTATTGAGGTTATGAGGTAGTTTGCGCCTGCTGCGATCAGCTCTTTTGGGTTTGAAACGCCTGTTGGCACGGCAACAGCAACAGCCTTCAATTCTTTTGCGCATCTCATGTCGCTGGAGCCATCTCCAACAACCACCACCTCTTCGGGTTTAACATTTAAAGCCTTCAACGTAGCCTCCAAGTGCTCTGTGTTTGGTTTAACATATTTCACATTGTCCCGTGGCGTTACTGCATCGAAAAACTCTGCCATTCCGAACTTTTTTAAAATATAGTTTGTGGATTTTTCGCCGTTTATTGTGCATAAGCCAAGTTTCAAACCCATTTTTTTCAAGGCTTTTAAAGTTTCCAGAACTCCTGGCAGAAGCCCTGTGGTTTTCGCTGCTTTTAACTCGTATTTTTCAGCTATTTCTATGGCTTTTCGGCGGATTTTCGTGAAAGAGCTTTTAGATTGTCCATTATTTTTCATGAAGATTTCGGTCTTCTTTAACATTTCGAATATGCTTTCGTTTATGGATAAGATTGAAGCGGGCATTTCAGCCCTTATGAGGAAGCTTCGAACTTCAGCCCTAATACTTCTATAATCTATGTTAAAGCTTGTAAGGGTACCGTCCAAGTCGAAGATTACCGCTTTAACCGTCATCTTTCCTTTCCACTTTGCTTTTGGATTTTGAAGCGTTTAATCACGCTGTGAAAGAAATATACTTTACGGTTAAAGTAGCTTTGATATTGCAGAAGCAGTTAACGTAAATTGAATATTTAACTTCTAACACAATTAATATTTTGATGCACCATGAGTTTTGAAGAATACTTAAAAGAGAGATTGTGGCCCATCCTCGTCGAAACAGTTCACGCTTTAATTATGTATCCCCATCATAAGGCTTACACCCGCGAAGTTGTTCTTCATGAAAAACCAGACATAACGCCCGCAGAATTAGCCGCAAGGCTTGGCATACCTTTAGGCGAAGCCCTAGTAATCCTATATGAACTCAAGAATGAAAGGTTAAATTAGGTTCTTAAACTAAGTTTAGGGTTTTGTAACCATCCTCACAGTTGCTAAAATCAAGATTGTTCCAAGCAGCACTTTAAGGATTTCCTCATCAATAACGGCTGCATATGTGCTTCCAACCAAAGCGCCAAGGACTGAACCCACTCCCATTATTATTGCCATAATTGTGGCGCCTTGGTTCGTGTGACCCATCCGGTGATGTTTTAGAAAGCCCATGGCAACTGTGGGTATAGAAACAAGAAGGCTTGCGGTTCCAGCCACAACAATGTCAAAATTGAATAGGTATATTAAAATTGGGATTCTAAACTCGCCCCCAGCAACACCAAGGGTTCCAGATATAATGCCTATGATAACACCAATAAAAACTGCTAAAACAATTTCCTCTAATACACCTAATGTAAACTGGAAGGGTAAGGGAGGCGTTTGAATGAAAGGCTCAAGCCCAATTTTCAATCCAACAACCACCAAAAATACTGCTAAAATCTTTTTCAGAGGCTTTTCAGGAATTTTATTGGTCAATAGTGCGCCTAAATATGCGCCGATAATGGAGCCTAAAGACATGGCGATGGCTATGTTAACCGCCTTCTCATTCAATAAACCCAACTGAAACCTTTTAAGGAAAGAGACTGAAACCGTCAGAAAACCCACGAGGAGATTAACAGCCACGGCCGTAACCACGGGCAGTCCGAGAATGTAAAGCAGTACTGGTATCCTAAACTCTCCGCCGCCAACGCCAATTAAGCCCGCTGCTACTCCCATTAGGAAACCGAAGAAGAGGGCTGCAAACGCTCTAGCTAATGGCACTTCTAGTTTTTGAGCTATTTTCGAACAGCCTCCCCATTCCGCAAACACGATGTGTTTCCCTAGTCATATCGATTTAAACTTATAAACCTAATGCAACAAACAAAACACTATGCCCCAAAACAAAAGCAAATTCTCTTACAAAATATGGCTGGAATATGAAGGAAAACCAATTTTAGGCAAAGGCGGAGCCCAAATTTTAGAGCAAATAGAAAAGGAAAAATCAATTTCAAAAACTGCAGAAAAACTTGGCATGTCCTACCGTTACGTTTGGAGCTACCTTCAAAGGATTGAAAAAACATTAGGCAAACCAGTTATAGAAACTTACAGAGGCGGCAAATCAGGCGGGGGAGGCGCAAGACTTACAGAGCTTGGAAAAGAACTGCTTAAAGAGTATAAACGCGCAGAAAGTCTTCTAAACAAAATTTTAGGCGAATAAAACTTATTAAATAACGCTTTCTGTGCCACTTAAAATTCTGAAACTTTACCTAATGTTTAGGCTTAAATAGTGGCAGCCACAAACCAATCGCTGCAAAGGTGAATTTTAAATGAATAAGAATATGTGGAAAAAAATCGCAGTAATAACCATCATAACAATAATACTTTTGACAAATGCAACTATCACCACCGCTCTTAGCAGCAACCCTCTAAGCGAAGGCGAAAACACAAGCATCTTAAGTGGAGATTCAACGTCTACTAAAATCTTCAAGAATTTATGGGGATTAAATGGCTTTCCACAGAATGATTTCGTTGATGTGAATTCTGATTTTACGGTTCTTAATCATAGAAGCTCAATTGTTTCAGATGAGGATTCAATACAATTAATAATCGGTATAGACCATACAAAATCATGGGCTTACAACACCATTGCCGACGCAGTTGCTAACAGCAAAGGAAAAATTGTAAACACAGTGTCAATAGGCAATAGGATCGTGGCAGTAGTCGCTGACATCCCATTAACCACGATCTCCTCTTTTAAAGAGCAAATGAACAGAAACTCTTTAGTGCGCTACGTAGAGCCCAACATGAAACGACAAGCCCTACTGGAGCCAAACGACCTAAATTGGGCAGTTCAGTGGGGTCCAAAAAAGATAGAGGCAAATTACGCGTGGAACACAACGTTAGGCTCTTCCGACATCATCGTGGCAGTTGTTGACACAGGTGTTGATTATACACATCCAGACTTGGCTGGAAACTATTTGGCTTTAGGCTATGACTGGGTGAAAGATGACGACGATCCAAAAGACGATTTTGGTCACGGGACTCACTGCGCTGGCATAATTGCCGCTGTTATAAACAATAGCGTGGGAATAGCCGGCTTGACGCAAGTTAAGATCATGGCTGAAAAAGTTTTGGACAATTGGGGTTATGGATTTGATGATTGGGTAGCCAACGGTATAATCCATGCCGTAGATTCTGGGGCAGACATAATTAGCATGAGCCTAGGCGGATACGGCTACAGTAGCCTTTTACATGAAGCCGTTAGATATGCTTACGAGAATGGTGCCCTGCTGGTTGCCGCTGCTGGAAACGATAACATTAATGTCAAAGTTTATCCTGCAGCTTATGAAGAAGTCATAGCTGTAGCAGCCACCGACCAAAGTGATTTAAAGGCTCCGTTTTCAAACTGGGGAGAATGGATAGAATTAGCAGCACCCGGCGTATCCATATACTCGACCATGCCAACATACCCTGTAACCTTAAACGACTATTATGGTTATGACATGAACTACGATTATATGAGTGGCACTTCTATGGCTTGCCCCCACGTTGCCGGTGTTGCAGCGCTCATCTGGGGTCTGTATCCTAGCGCGATAAATGACTGGGTTAGAGCTCAATTAAGGTGCACCATTGACGACTTGGAGGTTTCAGGCTTTGACGAGATGGGTTATGGAAGGGTTAACGCGAGAAAGGCTGTTGAACAAGAGCCTCCAGAACACGACCTCCTCATCTTGAATGTGCAAGGTCCAGAATACATTTGCCCGGGAGACCAAGCCTCCTACAATGTAACTGTACTGAATTTTGGCACAAGCGATGAAACCAATCTGAATGTTAGCCTCATCGTAAACGGCAGCCTTGTCGACTCTGAATCCATAGGCTTTCTTGCAAATGGAACATCCATCAAAACCACATTATCTTGGACCCCTTCCATTGAGGGAATATATAATGTAACATTTTGGGCGGAACCAGTCTCTGGAGAAACCAATGTGCTAAACAACGTACTCTCATGGTTTGTGACAGTAACATACCCATTAATTAACCCTATTGAAGGCCAATGGGCAAGCTATGTAATAAGTCAATATGACCCTGGAACTGGACAACTGTTATATAAAGAGTATTGGAACCTAACATATGAGGAATACATTGAACCCTACAGAATTTACATAACGATCACAGCAGAAGACCCCTACGGAAATGTTTACATGGATTGGATGGTTGTCAACACGTTGAACAGGCTTGTGGAGGAAGGTGTTTGGGCTGGGTTATGGTATCCCGGATGGATAGAAACCGACATAAACATTGGCTCCAAAGTAAACTTGCTGTATGAAAGTGCGACAGTCACTGGTAGCGAGATTATTTTGTTCGGCATATATCCCGTCGAATGCTGGGAGTTAACCCACCCATTAGATGGAGCACAATACCTGTTTTGGTATAATAAAATAACCGGCTTATGGATTGGTATGGACTTAATTGTTTCCTATTACACCTACCCCTATCTGCAGCTAAGGCTTGTCGAGACAAACATTCCGGTAGGTACAACATATCCACATGAGTTGGCAGCAACCTTGGAAACGTCGTCATACCTTGAACCTGGCGATACAGCAATATTGAATGCGACAGCCTACAACATAGGGTTAAATGATGAGGCAAATGTGAAACTCTCAATACTCATTAACGGAACAGAAGTTGCAAGCGAAACCTTCAGCCTATCAAACGGTTCATCATACACAATAAGCCATGTCTGGACTCCTGAAACTGAAGCCTTTTACAACATTACAGCTTATGTTCGTCCTTTGCCAGACGAGTTTACCACAGTAAACAATAAGGCAGAAAAAATTGTTCGCGTCTTGAAGATTAAGGGGTATGTGCTTTTCGACCAAACTCACTTTACCGACAGCATCTTCATGTATAGCACGTGGGTGAGAGCCATTGAGGATGAAGGCTATATAACTGAGGTTCTAACAACAACACCGATAAACAGATCCACGATTGAGGGCTATGACATATTTGTTATTCCACAAGCAGGGAACTACTACACATCGGATGAGCTTAATGCAATAAAAGATTTTGTGAGGAGCGGAGGCGGACTGTTAGTTATAGGAGATGACGCTCCATCTGTTTATACCCAAATCACAAGCTTCGCTGGAATAAGTTGGGACTGGGAAGGCAGCGGATATAGCGGGTACACCAATGACATTACTCCCCATCCAGTAACAGACGGCGTCATCAGCGTTTACTTTGGCTATCCCGGAAGACTTTTAATAAGCTCTCCAGCTCAAGACCTGATTCGGGACCGCTATGGAAATGTTATGTTGGCGGTGGCCGAAGTTGGCTTGGGCGCTGTTGCATGTATAGCAGACGAACAATCGATAAACAATTATTACATTTCCTACGCCGACAACCTACGCCTTGCCGTCAAACTAATCAGTTGGCTTACAAATAGACCGCCCCATGTTTCCGTTGAATATTCGCCGTTAGATCCATACGTGGGCGAAACTGTGACATTTAACACCTCAGCCTCCTACGATCCAGACGGAACAATAGTGGATTATATTTGGGATTTCGGCGACGGAACAGTGGAACATGGAATTATAATAACCCATGTTTATGAAAAGGGCGGAACCTATACCGTGTCATGCACAGCGATAGACAATGATGGTCTAAACACAACGTTGAAAATGGAAATAACAGTTCTGAGAACAACGCTAAACCTTCAAGTCAAGGCAGGAGCGATACACTTCACAGGCGAAATCGCTGAATTTTACATTTTAGCTTCAAGCTTGGGAGAACCTATAAACGCGGATGTAAGTGCCCAACTATACTTTAACGGAAGCCTTTATGCAAACCTA
>FMJZ01040869.1_pt1 | contig 38718 bp, 37 predicted proteins | sample 1987881 | NCBI WGS metagenome assembly FMJZ01 (sample SAMEA4378227, study PRJEB15110) | soil metagenome | biome: soil; feature: Field; material: Soil | place: India | collected 2015-03-11 | depth 0 m
TATATACCTATTACTTAATTTTTACGGAGTTAGGGTTTAAAGATATTGATTCTGCTAAATCCGGCGGTAGTGGCGAAGGAGCGCTTTTTACGATTGATTTCCAGTTTATCTTGTCAATTTTTTGCTTCCTCTAAATCCTTAAACCAATTTGTTTTTCTGTAATAAATTCTGGCAATTTATTTGCTTACAGGAATACCCTCATATGTAAATCTGCATTCATCAAGGGTCCCAATAGCATCAACCAAAATAAGATTCCTTTTCTCATCAAATCCGAACTCAAATTTTCCATCTTCATTGAAAAGCCCAATTTTCTTTGTCTTTTCAGTTATGAAAGAATTTATTTTCAAACTTATTTCCTTTGCGCTTTCTATCTCCTTTTCTGACAAACCCGCGATCTCCCTCGCCTCTTCAGAAGTCAAATACCTATCAGTTCTTTTAAGTTTTGTTGAGAAGTCTATTATTGGATTTTCAAGAACATCTCCTGGTTTTGGTATCTCCTTTAAATTCAAGTGCTCAAGTTTCAGGGTCCCCTCTCTCAATCTCTTAAATACTGATGAGCCTTCGGGGAAAGAGTTTCTGTAAATTACTTCAAGAGGGATTAAAAAAATTAACTCTTTCCTTTTTGTATATGGAGTAGTCATATTTTGCATCTCTGAACGATGGTTTTAAAACTCTCAGTAATTTTAAACCAAGAATATTTAAGGGTTCTCTTAAACTTTTCAATTTTTTCAGCTTTCCATCTTCAAGAATTCCCAGATAATGGGTTTTAATACCAATTTCTTCCAGTTCTTCAAAAAAGTAAGCAGTTGCTATGCATATTGCTCTTCCCTTATTCCCAATGTGATCTGGCATCTCTCCCCAGTCAAAAACAGATTATCTGTCAGAGAAAACAAATCTTCCTTCGCCAGACTTATTTCCTTTTGTCTCTTTTATTATCACCAGATCCTTAACACTACCCGTCATTCCTCCTAAAAAAATTTATTAATTTTAAAGGCTTCAGGCAAATATAGCGAGCTTTTCTCGCAAGTTCTTTATCTCTTGCCAGCCTCGCTTTCTCTTTATCTTCCAATTAAAGCCCTCCCTTTCTGATATTCCGATTCTGCATCTTGAAATTTTCCCATTCTGTTGTAAATATCTGCAAGGATAAAATGTCCAAGAGGAGCGTATTCCTTTGGAGGTTTCAGGGAAAGTCCTTTCTTTGCGTGTTCAATTGCTTCTTCCAGATTCCCTGCATCCATGAGTGCCTTTGCAAGATAGAGATGCCCGAGGGAGAAATCCGAAACAATCTCAATTGTTTTTCTAAATCTTTCAATTTGCTCCTTCATCATCCCCTTCTGGCCATAAAGCTTTCCAAGATTGAAATGGGCTTTGAAGTTCAAAGGATAATTCTCTGTTTCTATTTCATACTCCTTTATGGCAGAGTCAACATCTTCTCTTTTTTCATAGACTTGAGCAAGATTAAAATGGGCATTTCTAACTTTGGGATTCAGCTCAATTGCTTTTTTAATATTCTCCTCAGCTTTTTCCAGTTCATCTTTTACATAATATATAACCCCAATCCCATTGTAGGCATCTGCTACAGTGGTTGAGAAGGAAATGGACTTTTTAAAGTCATCAAGAGCTCTTTCGTAATCTTTTTTTTCGAGATATATATCTCCTCTTATAAAGTATCCCTGAGCATCCTTTGGATTCAATGATAGAAACTCATTTATCATCTCGATGGCATCGTCAAATCTTTTAAGAATTCTATATATATTTGCTAAATTTATCATTGCAAAATCAAACTTTGGATTTATCTCAAGGGCTTTTTTGAATGCAGATATTGCCTTTTCATAATCGCCCATCTTCCAGTAAACATTACCAAGGGAGAAATGGGCATCAGGTATATTGGGGTCATCTTTTATAATTTTTTCAATTTTTTCAATTGCTGTTTTGTAATTCCCTGATAGAGTATCCTCCTTACAGGAGATTAAAAGGTTGAAAAGTTCAATCTTATCCTTTGGATCAGCAAGCTCCCTTATCTCTGTCCCTTTTTCTTCGACAAAGCTTCCTATATAGCCAAGGGCAGCGAGTTTTTCCATTGTCTCCTGATCAAGATTTTGATATTTTACTTCATCCTTTGCAGAGTTCTTTTCCATAATCTCCTTGAGGAACTCTCTCATTTTCTTTGAAATATCTTCCCTTTCGTTATAAAGGTTGTTGACCTCGTTTGGATCGGATGAGATATCATAAAGCTCTGGTTTTGGAGCATCTATAAATTTCCAGTTCCCCCATTGAATTCCTTTCAGCTCACTCCATCCAAAATGGTAACGGGGATAGAATGTTTCAAAATAAATCTTTTTTGGGTTTGCTTTGGAAGGAGAAAAGAAAAAATCAAGGAGGGAATAACCCTGAGTAAAACTGATATCGGAAATGTCTGCTAAATTTAAAATTGTTGGAGTTATGTCTATTAGCTGGACGGGATTTTTAACTCTTATACCTCTTAAATTTTTAAGAGGGGTTCGGACAATTAAAGGGACACGGATAACTGATTCGTAAACAAAAAAGCCATGGGTTCCTTCTCCGTGTTCTCCAAGGCTTTCTCCATGGTCTGAGAGAAAAATTATAATTGATTTTTCATGAAGTCCTTTTTCTTCAAGGAACTTCAAAAGTCTTCCAATCTGAAAATCTGTGTAGGCAATCTCTCCAAGATAAGGTCTTCCTTGATAAAGCTTGTCATAGGGAGGAGGAGGCTCATAGGGAGTGTGGGGATCGTAAAGATGGATAAAAGCAAAAAATCTCTTATCTCCATTGGCTTCAATCCATTTTATCACTTCATCTATCGTCTCATCAGCCCTCCTCTGGATATCTCCAAGACCAATTGTCTTATATTTGCTCAGGTCAAATTTATCGAAATAGTAATCAAATCCTTGAGCAAGACCCCATTTTGAGTCAAGGACAAAGGCACTCACAAAGGCTGATGTCTTAAATCCTTTTTTTTTCAAAAGTTCTGAGACAACCATCTGTTTCTCATCAAGGACAAACCCTCCATTGTCCCTTATTCTATGATAAAGGGGGAGTGTTCCTGTCAAAATTGAGCAATGGGAGGGAAGGGTGAGGGGTGTGTGGGAGTAGCAATCTTCAAAAAGTATTCCCTCTTCAGCGAGTCTGTCAATATTGGGCGTTTCAATCATGCCAAATCCATAACAGCGAAGCCGATCTGCTCTCAGGGTATCCACTGAAATAAGGATAATGTTCAAGCCCGAAGATTTCCTTAAAAAATAGCTCTTTTTAAAATGCCCCTTTGGAATAATTCTATAAAGAGCGAACAAAATCAGAACTCCTATAACAATAATCAAAAAAATCTTCTTCTTTTTCATATATAAAGTATAAGATTCACTGATTTTAAAAGCAAGGATCAAAGTGCAAAATGTTGAGCTCTTTAGTAACAGATTAGTGAATAAAAATAATTGAAATCTTGCTAATTTATTTTTACCACTGTTTGAAATTATCCAATAAAGAGTAATTTATCAGGAGAGAATAAATTCTGATAGAATCTTTCATGACGCAACGAATCAGTAAATATAGAAAATTAGTGATGCAATTTGTTCAATTGACAGATTTTAAAGAGTCCTTTAAAATAGAGAAGTGATTGACAGATGTAAATTCAAGGGAACTACTATTCTCTGTGTGAGGTTAAAAGGTAGTGTAGTTATGGCGGGGGATGGACAGGTGTCTCTTGGAGAGACAATTTTCAAGCAAAGGGCTAAAAAGGTTAGAAAGCTTTATAACAATCAGATCCTTGCAGGATTTGCAGGTGCTACTTCCGATGCACTTGCCCTGTTCAGTAGATTTGAGGCAAAGCTTGAAGAGTTCAGAGGGAACCTTTACAGAGCAGCAATTGAACTTGCAAAGGAATGGAGAATGGATAGGGCATTAAGGCGTCTTGAAGCCCTTCTCCTTGTTGCTGACAAAGAACATACCTTTCTAATTTCTGGAACAGGGGACCTTATCGAACCTGATGATGGAATACTTGCGATAGGCTCTGGTGGACCCTATGCCCTCGCCGCAACAAGAGCGCTTGTAAAGTTTACAAATCTTTCTGCAAAGGAAATTGTTCACGAGGCAATGAAAATTACTTCGGATATTTGCGTTTACACCAACGATGAAATTATTATAGAGGAACTATGAGAGAAGAAATTCTTCCTTACAAAGAAGAGACAAAAGAGGTAAGAAGAGAAGAGTTTTTAACTCCCAAGGAGATTGTCCGTGAGCTGGATAAATATATAGTTGGGCAGAGAGAGGCAAAAAAGGCTGTTGCAATTGCCCTTAGAAACAGGATAAGAAGAAGGAGACTCCCTCAGGAGATCGCCGATGAGATTGCTCCCAAAAATATCCTTATGATTGGACCAACTGGAGTCGGAAAAACTGAAATTGCAAGGAGACTTGCAAAGCTTACTTCCTCTCCATTTCTTAAGATTGAGGCTTCAAAATTTACTGAGGTAGGTTATGTGGGAAGGGATGTGGAGTCAATTGTTAGAGATTTAACAGAGCTTTCTGTTGATATGGTCAAGGCTGAAGAGATGAATAAAGTGAAGGAGAGGGCAATTAGGAATGCTGAGGAGAGACTTCTCGATATGCTACTTCCTCCCAACAGATTCCGCCACAGGGACTCTTATACAGGAGAATATAATGAGGATTATTTGAGTGATACAAGGGAAAAACTTCGAGCCCAGTTGAGGGAGGGGAAACTGGACGATAGAAAGGTTGAGATTGAAGCGAGAGAAAGGACTTTCCCTGCTTTTGAGATATTTACAGGAACAGGAGCTGAAGAGATAGGAATTACAATTCAAGAGATTATGCCAGGTTTGTTTGGTGGAAAAATTAAGAAGAGAAAGGTGAAAGTTAAAGAGGCTTTGCAATATCTCACAGAAGAGGAACAGAAGAAGCTTATAGATATGGAGCAGATTGTAAAACTTGCAATACAGAGGGTTGAGCAATCAGGGATTGTCTTCCTTGACGAAATTGACAAAATTGCAGGAAGGGAGTCTGGTCATGGACCAGATGTCAGCAGGGAAGGTGTTCAGAGGGACCTTCTTCCAATTATTGAAGGAACAACTGTAAACACAAGATATGGAATGGTGAGAACGGATCATATTTTATTCATAGGGGCGGGTGCTTTCCATGTCTCAAAACCTTCTGATCTTATTCCAGAGCTTCAGGGCAGATTCCCCATAAGAGTAGAACTTGAGTCCCTCTCAAAGGAAGATTTCATAAGAATTCTAAAGGAACCAGAAAATGCCCTCATTAAGCAATATAAAGCCCTTCTTTCAACAGAAGGAATTGAGATTGAATTTACTGATGATGCCATTGAAGAGATTGCAGATATTGCAGAGAAAGTAAATATGGAGCTCGAGAATATTGGAGCCAGAAGGCTTCACACTGTTATGGAGAAAGTTATGGAAGAAATTGCCTTTGAGGCTCCAGATATTCCTGAAAAGAAAATTGTGATTGATAGAGCATATGTTAGAAAGAAACTGGATGGTCTCCTCAAAAATCAGGATCTGAGCAGGTACATACTATAAAAATTTCAAATAAATGGTAATTTTAATAAGTGGAACATATGTGAAAGAGTTTTTCAAAATTATCTTCTTTCTATTTTCTCTATTATTTCTCATTGCGTGTGGGGTGAAAGGTCCTCCTCTTCAACCAGTCGCAAAAATCCTTCTTCCCGTCGAGAATGTAAAAATTTATCAGAAGGGGAAAGTTTTGATTGCCTCCATCACTTTCCCTGAAAATTACTCCGACAACACGCCCCTCAAAATAAAAAAAATCAGAGTTTATTACAATTTTTATCCATCAAAGGAAAGAGTTGAGATAAAGGAATTCCTTAAAAAATCTTTTTTCGAAGACATAGAGTTTAAAGAAGAAAAAGGTATAATTTTTAGGAAAGAAACTGGTAGTTTTCCACAGATTTTTAAGTCATTAATTTATTACTGGGATTCAGGTGGTAAAAAATCAATCCCCTCAAAGCTTTTCGAATTTGAAGTTGAAGAACCTCCTGAGCCTCCAGAGAATATTACCGCTGATGTGAGAGAAAGTGGAATTCATTTAAAATGGAAATTTAAGGAAATAAAGAAGAACATTGGTTTCTTTGTATATATTTACGACGGTAAAGATTTCAAAAAATTAAACCAGGAGCCCTTAGTTAAAAACGAATTCGTCTTCAAAGATTTTACATGGGATGTTGAGCATCACTTCAAGGTTAGCTCAGTATCTGAAAAATTATATGAAAGTGATGATTCAGAGGAGATTTCTATCATTCCTGTTGATAAATTCCCTCCCCCACCTCCTCAAAATCTTATAGCAATTCCAGAGGAAGGTTTTATACTTTTAAAATGGGAAAAAGTTGAAGTAGGTGACTTTGAAAAATATAATGTTTACAGGAGAGAAAATGGGAAAGAGGAACTTTTGACATTAAATGGAACAAAAGAGACATCCTTTGAAGACAGAAAAGGAGAAAAGGGAAAAATTTACAAATATTTTGTAACTGCAGTTGATAAGAAGGGGAATGAAAGCGGTTCATCCAATTTGGTTGAAGAGAGATATAGATGAAAATATGCAGATTCATTTTTAAAAGGAAGGAAAGTTTCGGGATTGTTGAAGAAGATTACATTTATCTTCTCAAAGAACCACCCTTTGAAAAAATTGAAAGGAGCAGGGCAAAAATACCATTGGCAGATGTCAATCTTCTTGCTCCTGTTATTCCATCTAAGATTATAGGAATAGCTTACAACTACAAGGCTCACGCCATAGAGAGAAGGGTTGAATCAAGGGATTATCCCCTCTTCCATATAAAACCTTCCACAACAGTTATAGGACCAGATGAGAGTATACTTCTCCCGAAAGTTTCATCTATTGTTGATTTTGGAGGAGAACTTGCAGTTGTAATAAAGAAAAAAGGTTTCCAGTTAAAAGAAAATGATAATCCCATGGATTTTGTCCTTGGTTACACATGCTTTAACGATGTAACTGCGAGGGATATACAGGAGATGGACAAGAATTTTACAAGGGCGAAATCTTTCGATACATTTTCCCCTTTGGGACCATGGATTGTTACGGAACTCAATCCTCAGGAACTTAAAATAAAGAGTTTTGTGAACGGTAAACTTGTCCAATCGGGCAATACAAAAAATATGAGCTTTTCTGTGGAATTTCTGATAAGATATCTTTCCCAGATAATGACCCTTCTTCCAGGAGATGTGATTGCCACAGGGACTCCATCAGCGGGAAAATCTCTAAATCCAGGAGACATTGTTGACATCCAGATTGACGGAATAGGTGTTCTTTCCAACAAAGTGATGAAAGTTTATTGAGGCAATGCCTCTTAAGATAGGAGGAAAAAGTGAAAATTTTTCTTGACACAGCAAATATTTCTGAAATAAAAGAGGGTATTTCCATGGGACTCGTTGATGGAGTAACAACCAATCCAACTCTACTTTCAAAGGAGAGTGGAACTTTCAGGGAAATAATTGAGAATATATGCAAAACAGTTGATGGTCCTGTGAGTGTGGAGGTGGTTTCAGAAAAAGAAAAGGATATTGTTAAAGAGGCGCAGAAGCATGCTCAAATTGCGGAGAATGTTGTTGTAAAAATACCTCTAACAGTGGAAGGACTTAAAGCTGTAAAGAAGTTATCAAAAGAAAATGTTAAAACAAATGTTACCCTTGTCTTCTCTCCCTCTCAGGCACTCCTTGCTGCAAAGGCAGGTGCAAATTATGTCAGTCCTTTTATAGGAAGAATAGATGACACAAGCTGGAACGGGATGGAATTGGTAGAAAAGATAATGATAATCTATGAAAATTATGGATTTGAGACAGAGGTGATTGTAGCATCTGTAAGGCACCCCATGCATGTTGTGGAAGCTGCTCTGATTGGTGCTCCCATTGTTACAATGCCATTTCTAGTCTTCAAAGCCCTCTTTAAACATCCACTAACAGATATCGGGATAGAGAGATTTTTAAAAGATTGGGAATCCTTTAAAAAAGGGAAAAGTTAAAATTTGAAAGTCAAAATGAACAGGCATTATAAGGATTATTGAGATGAGAAAGTGAAAATGAGAAGAAATAAGAAAAATTTTCATATTAAGATGAAAAAGCAAGTATTAAAAAAATTAAACTTTTACCTTTTAAATTATACTTTTAACTTTTTACTTTTTTATGAGGTGGAATATGGGACTGGAAGAAAAATTTAGAATTCTTGAGGAAAAAATAAAACTCTCTGAAATCGGGGGTGGAATTGAAAGAATTGAAAAACAGCACAAGGAAGGGAAACTAACTGCAAGGGAGAGAATAGAAGCGCTCCTTGACCTCGGGACATTTAATGAAATTGACAGATTTGTTGTTCACTCCTGCTATGACTTTGGAATGGATAAGATGAGGGTTTTAGGTGATGGCATAATAACAGGATGGGGAAAGATTGATGGTAGGCTTGTCTTTGTTTTTGCCCAGGACTTCACTGTTTTTGGTGGAACAATGTCAGAGAGTAATGCAAGAAAAATATGTAAAATTATGGACAGGGCGATGGAGGCGGGAGCACCAGTTATTGGTTTGAATGACTCTGGAGGTGCAAGAATTCAGGAAGGAGTTGGTTCCCTTGCTGGATATGCTGATATTTTTTTGAGAAACACCATAGCTTCAGGAGTTGTTCCCCAGATTTCAGCAATTATGGGACCATGTGCAGGAGGAGCAGTTTATTCTCCTGCAATAACAGACTTTATAATAATGACCAAGGGGAAAAGCTACATGTTCATAACAGGTCCTGATGTAATAAAATCTGTAACCCATGAAGATGTAACAATGGAGGAACTTGGAGGAGCTGAAACCCACAGCACAATATCAGGAATTGCCCACCTTGTGGGTGAAGATGACCATCACACTCTATCTCTTATAAGAGAGCTCCTTTCTTTTCTTCCTTCTAACAATATGGAAGATCCTCCTTTTAAGGAGACTTCAGATTCTATTGATAGAGTGGACGAATCTTTAAATCTTTTAGTTCCTGAAAATCCAAATCAGCCTTATGATATGAAGATTCTTATAAATACTGTTCTCGATGACAACTACTTTTTTGAGATTCAGGAGAATTTTGCACCGAATATAATAGTTGGATTTGGAAGACTTGGAGGAAGAGTTGTCGGTATTGTTGCCAACCAGCCCGAACATCTTGCAGGAGCTCTTGATATTAACGCTTCTGTTAAAGGAGCAAGGTTTGTCCGTTTTTGCGATGCCTTCAATATTCCCCTTGTTGTTTTTGAAGATGTCCCCGGTTTTCTTCCCGGTGTTGATCAGGAACATGGAGGAATAATAAAACATGGAGCAAAACTTCTTTATGCTTTTGCTGAAGCAACAGTTCCAAAACTAACAGTAATAACGAGAAAATCTTATGGTGGAGCCTATTGTGTTATGGCTTCAAAACATATTAGGACCGATTACAATGTTGCGTATCCCACTGCGGAAATTGCAGTTATGGGACCCGAAGGAGCTGTAAATATAATTTATAGAAAGGAACTTGCAAAGGCTAAGGATCCCGAAAAATTTAGAGAGGAAAAAATTAAAGAGTTCAGGGAGAAATTTGCCAATCCATATGTCAGTGCTGAAAAAGGATATATAGATGAGGTAATAGAACCAAAGTTTACAAGATTAAAGCTGATAAAGGCTCTTGAAACCTTCCAGAACAAGAGGGATAAAAACCCTCCCAAAAAGCATGGAAACATACCCCTTTAGTTGGAAAAAAATAGTATCTTGAAGTAGAATATTATAGGTAAATTACTATGATGAAGATAAAAAAAGTTCTTGTTGCCAATCGAGGAGAAATTGCAGTAAGAATAATGAGAACATTAAGGGAAATGGATATAAAAAGTGTAGCAGTTTACTCTGAGGCGGATAGAAAAGCCCTCCATGTGAGATTTGCTGATGAAGCTTATCCTATTGGTTCATCCCCTTCCTCTGAAAGTTATTTGAGGATTGATAAACTTATAGATGTTGCTAAGAAGAGTGGTTGTGATGCCATCCATCCAGGATATGGATTCCTTGCGGAAAATTCAGAGTTTGCAAAGGCTGTAAGGAATTCGGAATTAATATTCATTGGTCCTGACCATAAATCAATAGAATTGATGGGTTCAAAAACAGAATCGAGAAAAGCCATGGAGGAAGCGGGGCTTCCTGTTGTTCCTGGACTAAAAAAACCTGTCAGAGATGAAGATGAATTATTAAAGTTTGCAATGGAGATTGGTTATCCATTGCTTCTAAAGGCGGATCTTGGAGGGGGTGGAAAAGGAATGAGATTGATAAAGAATGAAGAGGAGCTAATTCCCTCTTACAAACTTGCAGGTTCTGAGGCTCTCTCCTCCTTTGGCAATCCTTCTATTTACATTGAAAAATACATTGAGGAGCCCCATCATATAGAGATTCAGATTCTTATGGATGAGTATGGGAATGCAGTTTATCTCGGAGAAAGGGAATGTTCAATCCAGAGGAGGTATCAGAAGGTTGTGGAGGAGACCCCGTCACCCTTTATAGATGACGCAATAAGGAGAAAAATGGGAGAGATGGCTGTTTCAGCCATAAAAAAAGTTGGATACTTGAACGCCGGAACAATAGAATTTATTGTGGATAAAGATAAGAATTTTTATTTCCTTGAAATGAACACCCGTCTTCAGGTTGAACATCCAATAACTGAAATGGTTACAGGTATTGACCTTGTTAGATGTCAGATAGAGATTGCGGAAGGGAGTCCCCTTCCTTTCTCTCAGGAAGATATAAAACCAAGGGGTTCGGCCATTGAATGTCGAATCTACGCCGAAGACCCCGACAATGACTTTGCTCCATGTCCAGGAAAGATTTTGAGACTTCAGAATCCAGAAGGAGGGATAGGAGTTAGAATCGATAGTGGGGTTTATGAAGGATTTGAGGTCCCCATATTTTATGACCCACTTATTGCTAAACTTGTTACATGGGGGAGGGACAGGCTCGAGGCAATTAACAGGATGAGGAGAGCTCTCCTCGAATACCATATTGTTGGAATAAAAACCACAATTCCTTTCTTTCTTAGGGTCCTTCAGCATCCTGATTTTATAAAAGGGAATTATAATACCCATTTTATTGAGAGGCTTGAAAGGGAAGAGAAAAAATTAGATGAGACAGTGGAGGATCTATCAGCGGTTGTCACTTATCTTAAAATGGAAGAGAAATCGAAAAACTCAATCCCTCAGAATAAGAAAGAGATAAATCGCTGGAAAATGATGGGTTTATGGTATAATTTTCTGAACAGGCTATGAAGAAAATTGTTTTAAATGTTAAAGGGAATCAAAAGGTTCTCGAAATCTCACCTCAGGGAGAAGGATTATACAGAGCAAAGGTAAATGATTCTGAATACAATATAAAAGTTACAAGAGTTGACGGGGATATTTTCCTCCTTGAACTAAACGGAAGGATTTACGATTGTTTTGTGTATGAAAACAAGAATGGCTATGTTGTTTTTTTAAATGGAGAGACAGTCGAGATTGAACCCGCTTCAACTCTTTTTAAAGGAGAAAGACTTGAAAAGAAAGGGAGGGTGGAAGTAAAAGCAAGGATGCCAGGAAGGGTTAAAAAAATTCTTGCAAAGGTGGGAGAGAATATTCCCAAAGATAAAGGTGTAATTACCATAGAAGCAATGAAAATGGAAAATGAGATAAAATCTCCAAAAGATGGGATTCTAAAGGAACTTGATGTAAAGGAGGGTATGACAGTAGAAGTTGGAACCACTCTTTTTGTAATTGAGTAAGTTTATCTATGAAAAGAATAATTAAGAGATATTTCATATTCTTTTTTGTTTTATTAATCATCTCTATAATTTCTATTTCATACCTCAGATACGAAGCTTTAAAAAGAATAAGTGATTTTATAAAAATTTACGGAGCATTCTCTTCCCTTGACCTCAAGCCTTTCCCTCCCTCCCTTTCTGTAAGTGGGTTAACCATTGAGATTCCTGACAAATTGGGAAAATTAAATGTAAAAAATGCAGAGATTGAAGTTACCACAAGGGGATTATGGTCAAAGAAACTCATTTTTAGAGTTCATCTTGAATATCCCCAATTCACCCTTTACAAACTGGAAAGTGGAAAAGGTAAAAAGAGGAAACTACCTAACTTTGACATTGAAAATGGAAGAATAGTTAATGGCTCCTTTATTTTTAAAGATGGAAGGAGAGAAGTAGTTTTGAGCTCCGTCAATGGTAGCCTTTACTACAAGAATAAAAGATTAGCTTTAAACATAAAGGATTCTTCAGGAAAGATGAAGGAGGAAAAATTAGGCTTTGAAGAAGAATTCTTCATGAAGCTTCTCCTGAGGGGCGAGAAAGGAAGCATAAGGATTAGAGAGCTTGAAATAAAAAGTGAATATGGAACGATTTCAACCCGAGCAACAATCTATTCCAAGAATGAAAATTTTGAGGTGGAAGGTAAAGTAAATTCAAATATCTCCAGCATTAAATATGAAGGAATGGAAATAAAAGGGAATATGGGAGGGAGTTACAGTCTTGAGAAAATTAATGAAGGGATGAAAGGAAAGGTGGATTTTTCATTTTCTCCTAATATTAACGGAAAGCTAATGAATATTTTCGTATCTGCAAATTTCGATGAGAAATTTAATGGTGAAGCTCATCTACAATCTACCCATAAAAAATCCATCTGGTTCTGTGATATCAAATTCTCAGAGGGTAAATTTTTCGATTTCAACTTGCAAAATTTCCCCCTTGGATTCTTTGACTCAACTTTTCCTTATATCCCATCCGACTTTTTCCTTAATTTTGATGGAGAAATTATAAGAGATAAATTAACCGGTCGGTTTCTTCTTCTATCTGAGGAAGGAACTGTGAAGGGAAATATAAATTCAGAAAAAAAGAGCTGGAGTGTTAATATTGAAGAAATAAAATTAAAAGGTTTGCAAGGTTTTGGGCTCGTAAATCTAAATGGTAAAAATATTGATATTTGCGGGGAATTAAAAGATGTTTCATTAAAGGAGCTGTTAAATTCAAAGACTCTAAAAACCTTTTATGCCCCTCCCCAGCTTCCACCAATGGAGGGGAATGGAAGCGCAAAATTAAAAATATCAGGGACAATTAAGGATTCTGAGACAGATGCAGAAATTGATTTGAAAAATTTGAAGATAGGGAATATTGAAATCGGAGATCTTAATGGAAAAATCAATGGAGTAAAGGATGCTCTTATATTTGAGGGAAATTTGAAAGATGGAATTTTTGAAGGGGAAATCAGAGGGAGTCTCAAGGAGAAAAAAATACAAATTGAGATAGAGAGAGCAAGAAGTGAAAAAGTTTTAAAAGAATTGAAGGGAGATTTAAAGGGAGATGTAATTGTTTATTTCAGAGATGGACTGGAAGCCACAGGAAGGATATCTTCCCAGTTACTCAGATTTCAAGAACTTGAATTAAAAAGGGTCTCAATTCCATTTAATTTCAAAGATGAAATATTCACCTCAACTCCTTCCTTTTCCACAGGTCTATCTGATTTCTCTGGAGAGCTAATTTTCAACAAAAGGGATATGAAATACAAAGTTTTAGTCCCTCAAATTTCAATTGATATATCAAAAATTTATGAAGATTTAAAAGGCGAGCTGGTTCTTTCCCTTAAAGGAGAGGGTGAAATTTATAGTTCTCCCATGGAAATAAAGGGAAAGATTAAAGATCTCGCTTATAAATCGGGAGAGCCGGAAAACTTCGACCTGAATTGTAATGCTTCCCTTTCAAAAGATAAAATCTCCATAAAAGGTATTGCTGAATCTCCAGCAAAAGATGAATTCCTTAATTTTGATTTTGTTATACTGGAGGGTAGTTATTTTGATGGTAAGTTTAACGGAAATATCAATGGCATAGAAAAATTGATTGAATTCCCTGGTGAAAGTGTAAAAGCTAAATTTATAGGAGAAGTAAAGGGAAAATCAAATTCCCTACAAATAAAGTCTATTTCCAATGTTGAGGGCAAGTCGTTTTTTATAAGAGGTTTTGCCCACGACTTTAGAGATTTTTCAGGGACTCTGATTCAGGAGGATCGTTCACTTCATTTGAGGAATTTCAGGGCTACAATTGGAGGAGGACATGCGGAAGGTTATGGAGAGGCCAAAATTGGTAAATGGACACTCGAGGATATAAAGGTCAATGTAACTGGAAAAAATATGAGACTTTCTCCATTTGAAAAAGTAAGTGGAGTGGGAGATGGAAAAATTGAGATTAGAGGGAATCTTGAAGAGATTGCTATTGAAGGAGAGTTTTCCATTCAAAGCCTTCTCTGGAAAAAGGAGATAGGTGAGAAAATCGCTTTCTCTTCCACTCCTTCCAAAGGACCTCCAAAAATATTCAAGAAAATTAATTTGAATATAGAACTCCGTGCAGATGGAAACGCATGGATGGAAAACTCATGGGGGAAGACTGAGGGGAAATTCTCTCTTAAAATTAAAGGAGATTCCTCAAATCCAACAATCCTTGGAAACATAACAGGAAGGAGTGGAGAACTTAATATTGGAGATAGAAAATTTAAACTCATAAGAGCGGAAGTATATTTCAACTCGCCATTCATAATTGATCCGGAAATTTACATCCTTGCAGATACATTTGTTAAAGATTATAGAGTAACATTTGAAGTCAAAGGTAAAGCATCAAAGCCACTCCCTCAACTCACCTCCTCTCCACCCCTTTCACCCCAGGATATTCTTACCCTCCTTGCTCTTGGAGAAATTTATCAAAGGACAAGTTACAGGACAGGGACACAGCTCGGTTCTGCTTCCCTTCTAAGTATGGAGATTTCAGAACAATTGAAGGCAAGGGCTAAGAAATTGTTCGGAGTTGACAGGTTAAGAGTTGATCCTTATCTTCTCGGTTCCTCTTCAAACCCAGTGGCAAGATTAACTGTTGGAAAAAAAGTCTCAAAGGATTTAATTATTCTTTACTCCTCTGATCTATCTGGACAAAGAGAATACATTGTTTATATTGAATACAACATCTCAGACAATTTCTCTCTAATAGGTATGAGGAATGAAAATGGCGCCTTCAGCATTGATCTTAAGTTCATAAAGAGGTTGGGGCAATGAGGTTAAAGATTTTTATTGTTCTCTTTATACTTTCTTTCATAATAATTTCTGGAGAGGAAATCAGGGTAAGTGAAGTTAAATTTATTGTGGATGGGAAGGAAGAAAATGAACTTTCCGCTTTTGTCCCGTTAAGAAAGGGAGATTATTTAAATCATGGCAAATTGAAGGAGGGGATGGAAAATCTTTACAGAACGAATGAATTTTCATCCATAGAGGTTGAGGCTTTAAAGGATAAAGATAATCTTAGAATTCTTTTTATACTTCAGAAAAGGAATGTTTTAGGCAAAATTATTTTTGAAGGAGAGAAAGGAACCTCAAAAGGAAAGTTAAGGGGTGCAATTTCATCCCTCAGAAGGGGTGGTTTCTTTAGTCAGAAAGAGATAGAAAAGGCTAAAGAGGAAATTTTGAGTAAGCTGAAAGAGAACGGTTTCCTCGATGCTGAGGTTGGAGCTTTTATAAGAGATTCAAAGGGAAGAAAGGATGTTGTTTTTAATATAAAATCAGGAAAAAGGAGAAAAATTAAAGAGATTTTATTTTCAGATTCTTTAAACCCTGAATCGAGTGAGTTGAGAAAATTGTTATCTTTAAAGGAAGGAAGTCCAATTATACCATTTAAACTCCAGAAAGATACGGATAGAATGCTATCCCATATAAAAAAAGAAGGTTATTTAAGAGCGAAAATAAGTTCTAATATTAAAAAAATAGATAATGAATGGGTTATTGTTGAAATTAGAGGCTCTCTCGGGGAGAAAATTCAAATGGAATTTAAGGGAGTAAAAATTCCAGAAGAAATTCTCTTCCCTTTGTGGGAAGGCGAAATCCTTGAGGAATGGGCAATTGAAGAGAGCAAGATAAAAGTCAAAAATCATCTGAAAAGTAAAGGTTTCCTATTTGCAGAAGTTGAGGCTCAAGCAAGAAAGCAAGGGAATGAATTGAAAATAATCTTTGATATAAATAAAGGAAGTAAGTTTAGATTACACAAAATGAGACTCGAGACTGAAAAAGAGAGTCTTACTGAGTTAAAAAAATTCCTCCAGGAATACACAGAATCGACTTTCTCATTCTGGGCTAATGGTGAGTTGATAGACAGCTACGAGAGTGGAATTAAAACCTTCTACAAAAACAGAGGCTACTCAGATGTTAATGTGAAGAAAGAAATATCCAGAAGGAAAAATTCTGTGGATGTTGTATTTAAAGTTGAAATGGAAAGACCATTTTCAGTAAAATCAGTTTCTTTTGAAGGAGAAGAGCCGTTCAAAGAGAGTGAATTAAAATCAGTATCTGGAATATCCGAAGGCTCTTTTTACTCAGATTTTCTCGTGGAAAATGCGAAGGAGAGAATAAGGATATTCCTAATAAATCAGGGCTTTAAAAATGCCAAAGTTTTAGCAGAAGCGAGTGGTGAAAAGGAAAAAAATATAATCTTTAGAATTAATAAAGGGAAAAAATTCAAAATAAAGAAAATTCATATCACTGGACTGACAAGGACGAAAGAATTTATCATAAAAAACATGTTAAAAATAAAAGAAGGGGATTTATATTCCTATGAAAAAATTCAGGCTACATTGAAGAATTTTCAGGAAACAGGTATTTTCAGTGAGATCAAACTAAGGGAGATTGAGATGGATGATGAGCTGATAATCATATTTATTCTTTCAGAAGCGGGTGGTTATCACATCGGAGTTGGTGGTGGCTATCTTGAAAGATCTGGACCAAGAGGTTCTCTTGAACTTTCCCACAACAACATTCTTGGTCTTGCAACAGGTGGGTCCTCAGTCATTCAGCTCAGCCCTAAAGAAAAGAGGGGGGTTATCTCCCTTTCTAATAAGTCTCTCATGGGTTTAAATCTCGAAAGTATAACATCTCTGTGGTGGGAGAAGGAGGAGAGGAAAAGTTTCACTTACGAAAGAAGAGGTTTTGCAATATCTGCGGTGGATAGAGACACAGATCATTCCCTCCTTCTTTTCCGCTACAGAATAGCAAGGACAAACCTTCTCAGTTTATCGATAAAGGAATCAGCAATCGATAGAGAATTCAGACCCTTCTACACCTCATCTCTTTCTCTATCCTATCTCGTTGATCTGAGGGATGACTCATTCAATCCTACCAGGGGAAGATACTGGATTTTAAATTTAGAAAAAGCTTTTCCAGCTTTCGGAACAGAATCTAACTTCTGGAAATTTTCCTTCAACCTTCAGCTCATAAAAAATTTCTCATATGATATAATTCAAAATTCATTTTTAAGAATTGGATATATACATGGAGATGCTTCCATTGCAGACAGATTCTTTGCTGGTGGAAGCTCCTTCAGAGGAGAGAGAGTGGACGAACTGGGTCCCAAGGACCCTGAAACAGGGAATCCAATTGGTGGAAACATAATCTTTCTTGCAAATACAGAGTCTCTTCTTCCTGTATTCCCATGGGAGAATCTGAGACTCTCTCTGTTCCTCGATGTCGGGAATGTTTTCTGGAAAGAGGGTAATTTCAAGCTGTCAAACTTCAATCTTGGAAGTGGAATTGGATTGTGGTATAGAACACCCGTTGGCCCTTTCAAAATATACCTTGGATATAATTTCACAAAACCATCCCTAAAGAGGAAAGGGGTCATTCTCTTTAACATTGGAAATGAGTTTTAGTTTATTATTTCTATTTATTTTCTCCCAGAGAGTCTTTCTGGATAAGATTGTGGCAACAGTCGACTCAGACATTATAACTTTCAGAGAATTGAAAGCTTCCTATCTTCTTCACATCTGCTCAAAAAGTGAAAAAACAAATGAAGGGGTCATGGATTGTCTTAATGAACTAATAGATTCCTCTGTTATTCAGAAGGAGATAACTGAAAGAGAGGAGATTGGAGAAGAAGATTATGTAGAGGAGGAGGAAAGGATAATTTCTGAGCTTGGAGGACTTGACAGAGTTCTTGAAATTTTGAATGATCTTGACATGAGCTGGGATGAGCTCAGAGAGATTCTTTCAAGAAAAATCAGATCAAAAAGACTCGTTGAAAATCTTTTCTATTCAAGAGTTTCAGTGAGTATTGAAGAAATTGAAGAATATTACAAAAAAAGATATCTTCCTCTTGCGGAAAGACTTGAAATACCTGCCCGCTCCCTCATTGAAATGACACCATTAATTGAAAAAGAAATAGCAAAGGATAAAACAAAGGATATACTAAATGAATGGATGAAAGAAAGAAAAACCCTTCACGAAATCAATATCCTCCTTAACCCCATCGACATAAAAAACATCCTGATTGGTATTTGAACAAAATTACTTCCTGTAGCTCATTTATTTGAAGGGCTTGAAATTGATTTTTCATACTGCAATTTTTATAATGGAGATGGAATGGATAAGATTTTGACTTATTTTGAAAGAAGCGGTGAAATAACTGAAGAGATAAGGAACTCTTTAACCTTCTTTCATACCGAGGAACAGATTCCTTTAATAAGGGAACTTCTAAGCCTGAGGGAGGATGAGAAGATAACAATTATTTTCAAAATCCTGTATGAAAGCCAGGATTATCCCCATATTGGGATAGTTGGTGTTGCTGCTCCTGATTGGCCAGGGCTTTCCCAGTCAGCCATAGGGACTGTACACGAAAAGGGGTGGAATCTTTTCAGACTAAACGGTTATTCCCTCACTTGCAAGAGTGAAAAAGTAGGTGTTATAATTATTGCTGTTCTTCTTGAAAATAAAGAGGAGGAGGAGAGATTTTTATCTCAGAAAGATGAGATAATTTCCAATATTAAAAGGGTTTCAACGGAAGTTTCATCAAAAACATCCCTTCTTTCCGAGGAGGCTCGAAAACTAAGAATTTACAGCCAGGTGGTTGAGGAGATCGAAAGGATTTACAAGGAAGATGACATTGAGAATATTGTTGGAGGGAATGGTGAGGCTGTGAAATTTTTTGTTGCAAGGTCAAGGGAGTATATTGAGGAAAGAAAGGTTGAAGATATAGCAAGGATAATAATAAACAATTACAGATTAGTAAAGGGAGTGAGAGAGAAGAAGGAGCCACAGGTTATTATTGAAAATCTCTGGACTAAGAAGGGAGATTTTACGGGAATCACAATTGCATGGTATGCAAGGGATATTTTTCTTGAGGATTGCCTTAGAGCCCTTGATATTTCTGTCCCTGGATACATAATAAAGCATCACAAGGAGTTTACAACCCCAGCCAATATAACAGTGATAAGGATTGAAATTGTTGATGAGGATGGGAATCCTTACAAGCAGGAAGAAATTGATGTTATAAAAAGAAATCTCATATCAACAATTTCAAAAAGGAGACTGAGGACTCAGGAGTTTCAGATAAAGATCGGTGGGTTTGAGCATTATGCTCGAGCAATAATTCCTTTTCTCATGAAGGAGGCAAAAGAAACAAAGAAATCTCAGGTTTTTCTCAGTGTTGTGAATGCTTCGGAGTTCAGGATCGATTTCAAAATTATACTTGCCATTTACTGCCCTCAGAAGGACTCTTACGGATACAGATGTATCCCCTACCTTGAGTCTATCGGAGGTCTCAAAGTGTATGCAGCAAATCCTCCAAAGCAGTATGGAGATGTTCAGGTGGGGACATTCGACATGAGTGTTGACTTTATGCAATTTGCAAGTGTTGATGAACTCTATAAAAGAATAAAGAAGGGATTGAAGGATGCAATTGGTGATTATAGAGATTTTGATGAAGGAATGAGGGAAATTGACTCAATAAAATTCCATGAGGTAAGAAGACTAATTCCAGGAATAGAAGAAAGGGAGTTGAGGGAGATTTACTTCAACATAGAGGATTTCTATAGAATGAATTCACCTGCTGAAGAAATCGCAGAACTTGTGAAATTTATATACGAAATCCTCCACAGAGAAGAAGAGTTTTTAGTTGAAAGCAGGGCTATTCCTGTTGGAAAAACTTATCTTTCAGTTTTAGGTGTGATCTCTGACCCCTCATGGAAACCAATTGAGAAAATTTTCAATCTTTTTAAGGATTACGCAATCTCTTTGATAAGATTTGAGAAAAAGGGTAAAGTAAAAATTGTTGTTGAGATAGAAAAGGACGGTTTGCCTCTTGGGAAGGACGAACTTAAAAAACTGGAAGAAGATTTAAAAAATTTATAAAAATAGGAGGGAAAATGAAAGATCTGGTAATCAGAGTAAAGAAGATCAAAGAGAGATGTGGGGCAAATTTGAAAGTTGGAGATGTATTTTATATAAGAGGATACGGGAAAGTAGAGATTCCCCATGGGAAATTTACCTGTATATATGCTCTAAATGCCCTTATGCCTTTTTTAACTGCAAAGCAGAGAGAGGAAGAATTACCTCAGGATGACTGGATTGCTGAGACAAAGGAACTTGGATGTCCTGACCCCAGAGGCGTTCTCTTTGAAATAGAAACTCTTTGATAGGGGCGAGAAAGGCAAGACTTGAAGGAAAAGAAACCAAATGGTCAGATGGCTGAATAGCTAAATTAGTGATTAACTTTTTCTTTATTTTGGTGCCTTTATTCCTTTTTTAATTTGCATTTTGACTTTTGAATTGATTGTTTACTTCACTTATATTGATTTTAGAAAAGCTAAACTTTTAATCTCCATTTTTCATTATACGAAAATACGGGATTGTAATTTTATCGGATATAACCCTTTTTTTAACTTTAAATTTTTGAGATAGTCCCAAGGCGATTCCTTCATCAAAACAGACAATTTTCATACCCCTTTCCAATTTGAAACCTTTTAAATAGATCTCCTTTCCCAAAAGATAATCTTCTATTATTTTCTCCCTCTGATAAAAATTCTCTCCTATGACAAAATTTTTATTTTTAATATAATCAAGACCGAATACACCATAGGAGAGAGCCATGTCCTGGTCATAATTGATATAGTCTGGGATAAAAATTGTTTCTCTTTTGAAGTTTGAAAAGACTATTTTAATCCACTCTCCCCAGTAGCTTTCTTTTATTTTCAATTCTTTATAATTTTCTATAAAAAGAAGAAAAGGTATTAGAGAAAATACAAATATCATTAATGTCCATAAGAATTTTGAAGCTTTTAAATTCAGGAGAAAATTCATTCCGCAACCAGTGAATATTGCCATAAATAAATATACAGGGATGTAATTTACTTCAAAATCTATTATTGAATATGATGCTGAGAAAAAAAGAAATAGGAGAGAAGATAGAAGAAGTAAAATCAATACTTTGAAATTTTTAAAAAGAGCAAAAATACCTGAAGCTAAGATTATAAGGGATGAGAATGTAAGATTTGACGGGATGCTGGAGAAAAATTTGGATAGACCAGAAAAAATAGAGTTAAGAGTCATCGGGTTAAGGCTCCTCTTCCATACACCACCAGAGACGAAATATGTGAAATCTCTAATATTTTGTATAGGAAACTCTGAATAAATTGATCTGTTAGATCTCCATACTAAAAACAAATAAAGGCTGGACAAAATCAAAAGGGAAATGGCTGAGAATAAAATTGTTCTTTTTCCAAATAATGATTTCGGACTGATAAGGAGAATAAAGATAAAAATTGAAGGAAAGAAAAATAGAATTGTGATGTGGTTTGAAAGACTAAAAATGGAAAAGAAAAGAGAGAGGGAAAGGAATATTTCGTATCTTTTATCTTTCCAGAGCATTAAAAAATAAATGATTAAAATAATAAAAAATGAATTGATGGTGTATACCTCGGCTTCTGTTGCCTGAGACCAGAATATTTTTCCTAAGGCAAAGATTGATGTTACAATCAATGAAGAAAAAATATTTGCTCCTATTTGCCTCATAACTTTGAAAAGAAAGAAAAGAGTTAAAATGGCAAAAAAAATTGATATAAGATTTACCCTTGTAAATAGAGGGAGTGGAAAGAAAATCTTCGAAAATATTGCTGAAAGTAGAATAAATAGAGGGTATCCTGGGGGATGAGGGGTTCCTAAGATTTTGCCGATGAATTGCCATTTCATTGAATCTCCTGCATTCACTCTTCCGCCAGGACCCGGGAAAAGGGTGAGAAGATAAATAATGAGAATTAAAAAGAGAAAAAAGAAAGTGATTAGATTCTCTCTAAATTTCAAAGTGATTTAATAGTAAAAGTTTAAACCCATAGAAATATAATTCCCTGAAAACTTGTATTGGGCGGATTCGGAATATCTTGAATAGAAAAGGAAAAGATAAAATGGCTCCTTAGGTGAATAGATAAAGCCTATGGAAGCTGAATAAGCATTAACATCTTCAGAATTTATGGAAAAATAAAAATTGGAATTGAAATCGATATTCTTCTTTAACTTTACTTTTAAAGTACCTTTTAGAAGATAGAGAAAAATGTCCCTAATATCCTCGTCGGGATACCAGAGAATAGAACTCTCCTTGAGAAGGTAAAAACCGATTTCAGTTTTTAGCCACCTGAGTAAAGGTTTTGAAAATCCACAATCAAGGGCAAACGCTTTGTAAGAATCAGTTCCAGTAAGAAATGATAAAGCAGAGTAAAGCTCTGTGTTAGGATTCTGAAAATAATAAACAAGAGAGAAGTTGGAAATATTTGCATTCCTTTTCTTCTCTGTTTCTTCAATTAAATAGTTGAAGCTAATATTGTGGTTGTAATATTTAATAAGAAATGAAGAGTTTTGAGAAACAGGGTATCTCAATCCAAGCCATGGAGTTAAGAGGAAAAGTTTGTTTGAGCCTCCCGTAGATTCAATTCCGAACTGAGGGTAAATAGCGGAAAAAGAAAGGTTTGAGAATAAGATAAGAAAAACGGTAATCTTTAATATTTTCATAGCTCCCTCACTCATGTTTTAGCTATTATTTTTAATCTTTTTATTTCAAATGTCAAGAAAAATAGAATTTCACTATTTGCTTCGTAGTTTCAGTAAATAATTCTGTTGTTTATTTTCAACTTCTGGGAAAACTTAACTATTATCATGTTGTTTATATTCTCTATAACATCCTAAAAATCTAAAGAGCTCGGTTTTTTTCTTTAAAATTTTCAGTGCAGACATGACCTTTTTATCTTTTATAGAACCTGAAAAATCCACAAAAAATATATATTCCCCTTTCTCTTTTCTGTTGGGACGGGATTCGATTCTTGAGAGGTTTATACCATTTTCAGAAAATATTTTAAGAATATTGTACAAGGCTCCAACCCTATCGGGGATACAAAAAACTATTGAACATTTTCCTCCACCCTCATTAATTTTATTTCTTGAAATAATTAGAAATCTTGTCAAATTAATTTCTTCATCCTGAATTTTCTCCTTTATTACCTTAAGGCCGTACTGTTTACATGAAATGTTTGCAATTATAGCAACTCCAGGTTGTCTTGTTTGAGAAAGCCATTTTGCTGCACCCGCAGTGTCGTAAAATGGTTTTGGTTCAAGATTGTTTTGGGAAAGAAAATTTCTGCATTGTGCAAGAGCTTGGGGGTGTGAGTAAACAAATCTTATTTCTTTAAAATATGTCTCGGGCAAAGTCAGAAGGGAATGGTCTATCTGAAGTTTGACCTCTCCGACAATGAAAAGATCAGTTTTTATTAAAAGGTCATTTGTTTCTCCTATCGAACCTTCAGATGTGTTTTCAACAGGTAAAATTCCATATTCAAAATATCCTTCTTCAACACCCTCAACCACATCTTTAAATTCTCTGCAGGGGATGGTTATTAAATCAGGATTAAAGATTTTTGCAGCCACTTCACTGTTTGCCCCATGCTCTCCCTGAAATCCAATTAAGAGCAGTCTTTTCAATTGAAGATTCCTGCTTTCAGATATTATTTTTTCGAAAAGTTTGATTCTAAATTTTCTGGCAACTAAAGGACTTGTCGGTGTATTCAAAATATTCTCATAAACTTTTTTCTCCCTTTCTTCATCGTAAATTGAAGATTTTTGCTTGCCTGCGATGAGCCCAAGCTCGAACCTTTCTTCTAAAAGTTTTAAGATTTCAAAATCTATAAGGTCAATCCTTTCTCGAATTTTTTCCAATTTCATAAAGACCTCCTTTGGAAGTTATTTTTAAAGGAATGTTTTTAAAGGTGGGCTCTTTCAGGCGGTTTCCACCGCCTGAAAGAATTTAAAGAAAATATTAAATCTTTCTTTTTTAATCATCTTTTCAATTTAATTATACAGTAAATTTTGATTATTCCAAAATTAGCTTCAACTATTATGATTGCTTCACGCTACAAGCTTAAAGCTACACGCTTCCTCCTTTCTTTTGCTCTGCTGTTTAACGGTAGCTTCCAGCTAAAAGTAAGGGAAGGTCTTGACATAATATTTTTTTTGTATATAATTTTTTTCTTATGTCTGAATTGCTTAAGGGAACTCAATTTATAAGGACCCACTACTTTTGGTACTGGTTTACCAAGAGGGTGGGTCTCTGAGGTTTCTTTAAGCCCAAACCCTCTCCGATAAAGGAAATCCTAAGACCCACCAATTAAAAATTGGTGGGTCTTTTTATTTTTTGGAGGAGTTATGGAGATTAAAAAGTTAAATGAAAGAATGGTAGGATGGACGGATATCCCCTTAGACATTGATACTCCAGTTTCTGCCTTTATGAAGTTGAGAAAAAACAATGCAACTTTTCTTCTGGAGAGTGTTGAAAAAGGTGAAAGGGTTGGGAGATACTCATTTATAGGGCTTGAACCTGAAGAAAAAATAACCATTTGCGGGAATTCTCTTCGTAAAAATGACATCCGAATGCTGTTTGAGAAAGGGAATGCAAAATTTATTTTTGATGAAATTTTCTGCGAAAGATATGTAGAGCCTTCGGTCCCGCTTATATTTAATGGAGGTTGGGTTGGATACATTGGATACGAATTTGTCAAATTTCTCGAAGATATAGATTTAAGGAAAAAATCAAAATTTCCAGAAATTTTCCTTTTTAAGACACAAAATTTAATTGTATTTGACCATGTTAAAAATACTGGAAAGATTATCGTAGGAGGGAAAAATTTAAAAGAGGAGGAAATTGAAAGGAGAATCCAATCAACAAAAAATGCCCTTTACTCTGAATTGCCAAAAAGAAAAAGGGAAAGAAATGTAAATCATGATAGAGCTTTAGCTCAAAATCTGCCAAAAGAAGAGTTCCTGAAAAAAGTAGAAATGACAAAAGATTTTATAAAAAATGGAGATATATTTCAGGCAGTTTTATCCATAAGATTTCAAGGAAAAACTTCCGCTCACCCTTTTGAAATTTACAGAGCCCTGAGAATTTTAAATCCTTCTCCCTATATGTTCTATCTTGATTTGGGTGAATTTCAAATTATAGGCTCATCACCTGAATCCCATGTAAAAGTTGAAGAAGGAGTTGTATCCATAAGACCAATTGCTGGAACAAGGAGAAGGGGAAGAAATAGGGAAGAAGATATTGAAATGGAAAAAGAATTGATAAGTAACGAAAAAGAAAGGGCAGAACATGTCATGTTAATCGACCTGGCAAGGAACGACTTAGGGAAAATTTGTGTTCCAGGAACAGTTACCATTTCAGAGAGAATGGCCATTGAAAGATATTCTCATGTTATGCACATTGTCTCCCAGGTTGAGGGGAAACTTAATCCTGGAAAAACTTTTTATGATGTTCTTCAAGCAACCTTCCCTGCGGGAACAGTCACAGGTGCTCCCAAACTAAGGGCAATGGAAATAATTGATGAAATGGAACCTGTCGAAAGAGGACCTTATGGAGGCATTGTTGGATATGTTGGATTTAATGGAAATTTAGATTTCTGTATCGGAATAAGAATGATTATTTACAGAAAAGGAAAATTTTACCTTCAGGCAGGTGCAGGAATTGTGAATGGCTCTATCCCTGAGAACGAATACAAAGAAATCATAAATAAAATGAAAGGAATGCATGAAGCAATTAAAATGGCTGAGGAAGGGAGGTTTTTATGATTTTAATAATCGATAATTTTGACTCCTTTGTTTACAACCTTTTTCAGGAGTTCAAAGTTTATTGCGAAGATGTAATTGTGAAAAGGAGGAATTCCATTTCTCTTCAGAGTGTAATTGAAATGTCACCTGAAATGATTGTTATATCTCCTGGTCCTGGTAGACCTGAAGATGCAGATTTATGCAACCAAATAATTAAACATTTTACAGGTAAAGTCCCAATTCTTGGTGTCTGTCTTGGTCATCAATGTATTACTTATTCCTTCGGCGGAAAGGTTATAATGGCAAATAAAATTATGCACGGAATCACTTCTGAGATTTACCATGATGGAAAAACAATTTTTTATGACCTTTCAAATCCCTTTGAAGCTACAAGGTATCACTCTCTTATTGTTTCAGATGATAATCTTACTCAAGAACTTGAAGTATCAGCTTACACAGCAGATGGGGAGATAATGGGCATAAGAGTTAAAGAGACCCTGACAGAAGGGGTTCAGTTCCATCCGGAGTCTTTTCTAACCATTGAAGGGAAAAAATTAATAAAAAATTTTATTGAATTAGGAGGGAAAATATGATTCAGGAAGCGATAACAAAATTGTGCGAAGGCGATGACCTGAGCATTGAAAAAACAGACTCAGTGCTTCAAGAGATAATCGAAGGGAAAGCCACTCCCGCACAGATTTCAGCTTTCCTAATTGCCCTTAAAATGAAAGGGGAGACCCCAGATGAAATATACGCCTTTGTAAAAAAATTAAGAGAATGTTCCAAAAAAATTTCTGTGGACAAAGAAAATATTATAGACCTTTGCGGGACTGGTGGGGATGGAAAATCAACCTTTAACATTTCCACAATCTCAGCCTTTGTTGTTGCAGGAGCTGGAGTAGGAGTTGCAAAACATGGCAATCGAGCAATATCCAGTAGATGTGGAAGTGCTGACTTAATAGAGGGTCTTGGAATAAAACTTCCAGAATCTCCTTTGAAAATAAAAAAAGCCATAGAAGAAGTTGGTATTGGATTTATTTTTGCACCTTTCTTTCATCCTTCCATGAAGAACATTCAGCCTGTGAGAAGAGAAATTGGTGTAAGAACAATTTTCAATGTCCTCGGACCATTAATTAATCCTGTGGAAATAAAAAGACAGTTGATAGGGTTCTTTAGTGAGAAAATAATGAAGAAAGTTTCTGCAATATTAAAAAATTTAGGAGGGGATAAATATCTTTTTGTCCATTCCAGAGACGGTCTTGACGAGATTTCAATATCTCAGCCTACCTTCTGCATTTTATATGAAAGGGAAGAAATAAAAGAAATGGAAATTTTTCCTGAAGATTTTGGAATCAAAATGAGAAAAGCAAAGATAGAAGTAAAATCTGTTGAAGAGAATCTTAAAATCCTTTATTCAGTCCTGAACGGAGAAGATTCTGTTTACAAGGATATTATAATTTTGAATGCAGGTTCAGCCCTTTTTGTCTCAGAAAAAGCTCCGAATTTAAAGGAAGGAGTAGAGATGGCAAAGTATTCCATTGAATCGGGAAAAGCAATGAAAAAGTTGAAAGATTTTATTAGATTTCACAGGGAGGGATAGATGAATTTCCTTGAGATTATAAAGAAAAATATAAGTAGAGAACCAATGGAAAAACTTAAGAGAAAAGAAAAACCTCTTCCTCTCTCAGATTATATCGTTAGAAGATCTGGAATTATAGGTGAATTTAAAAGAAAGACCCCAACAAAAGAATTCAGAGTAAAACTCCTTCCAGAAGAGATAGCAGTAATATATGAAAAATATAGTTTTTCCGCAGTATCAGTTGTTGTGGAGAGAAAGTTCTTTCTGACAACCGATGATGATCTGAGAAGGATTAAAAACACTGTCTCAATTCCCGTGATTCAAAAAGGTTTTATAATGGAAGAATCTCAGATAATTAAAGCAAGAAATAATGGTGCAGATTCTGTTCTTCTAATTGTTCGCCTCCTTGATAGAAAAAAGCTTATTAATTTGATTGAGTTTTGCAACGAAATTCAATTGGAACCAATTGTCGAAATTTATTCTGAAGACGAAATTGAAATTATAAAAGATTTGAGATTGAAAATTGTTGGAGTAAACAATAGAGACCTCGAGACATTAGAAGTTGACTTTATACGAGGCGAAAAGGTTCTTAGAAGAGTGATTGAGAATAAATTAGGGGAAATTAGAATAATTGAGAGTGGGCTGAAGAAGCTGGAAGATATTTTTAGATTTAAAAAAATTGGAGCAGATGGATTTTTAATAGGAGGTGCATTCCTTGAAAGTCCCAATATTGAAGAAACCGCTCAAATATTTTCAAAGGTGGTTGAGAAATGGTAAAGATAAAGGTTTGTGGGATTACAAACATAGAAGATGCAATTTTAGCCTTGGAGCTTGGAGTTGATGCCCTTGGGTTCATCTTCTCAGAAAGCCCAAGGAGAATATCAGTAGAAAAAGCAAGAGAGATAATAGAAGCTTTCCCCCCATTTATTATTAAAACTGGTGTATTTTTTAATGAACCTATTGAATTGGTCAGAGAGATTTGTCAATCTTTGTCCTTAGACATTTTGCAGTTCCATGGAGATGAACCACCCGAGTATGTAAAAAGCTTCAAGGGAAAAGGGATAAAAGCATTTCGTGCTACGGGTTACTATGTTCTGGATAAAATAAAGGAATACAAATCAAACTTTTTTATTCTTGACTCAGCTGAAAAAGGGAAGCCCTTTGACTGGAAAATAGCAATAAAAGCAAAAGGCTTAGGGAATTTTCTCCTTGGCGGAGGTTTAACCCCTCAAAATGTAGAATCTGCTCTTCGCACAGTTTCTCCCTTTGGAGTCGATGTATGTTCTGGAGTGGAATTATATCCTGGGAAGAAAGACCCTTTAAAATTGAAAGATTTCGTATCGAGGGTAAAGAGATGGGAAAATCGTTAGGAAAATTTGGTAATTTTGGTGGAAGATTCGTTCCTGAAACATTGATGGATCCTCTTATTGATCTTGAAAGAGAATTTTATAGAGTAAGAAAAGACCCTTCTTTTAAAGAGGAATTCAAATTTTATCTAAGAAATTATTGTGGGAGACCAACCCCCCTTTATTTTGCAAAGAATCTGAGCAAGCATTACGGAGTGAAAATCTATCTGAAAAGAGAGGATTTAAATCCCACTGGAGCTCATAAAATTACAAATTGTATCGGTCAGGCAATTATTGCAAAAAGAATGGGAAAGAAAAGATTGGTTGCTGAGACAGGCGCGGGACAGCATGGTCTGGCGGTAGCTACTGTTGCCTCCCTTTTTGGTTTTGAATGCACAATTTATATGGGTGAGGTCGATATGGAGAGACAATCTCCAAACCTATCAAAAATGAAACTCCTCGGAGCAGAGGTTGTAAAGGTTAGTGCAGGCTCAAGAACTTTAAAAGATGCAACAAATGAAGCAATTAGGGATTGGGTTGCAAATGTTGAAACAACCCATTACCTCCTCGGCTCAGCAGTGGGACCACACCCTTATCCATTAATGGTCAGGGAATTTCAATCTATTATTGGAAAGGAGGTCAAAAGGCAGATCATTGAGTTTGAAAATAGATACCCTGACATTCTTGTTGCCTGCATCGGAGGAGGTTCTAATGCAATTGGACTATTTTATCCATTTGTAAAAAATAAGAATGTTAAACTTGTTGGCATTGAAGCAGAAGGGAAGGGGAAGGAGACCCCATTTCACTCTCTCCCCCTTTTGAAGGGAAACTTTGGAATTTTTCACGGCTCTCTTACACTGGTTTTACAGGATGAAGATGGACAGATTTTGAATTCCCACTCAATATCTGCAGGTCTTGATTATCCTGGAGTTGGACCTGAAATTTCTTTCCTTTTTAAGAAAAGGAGGATTTTTGTGGATTCTGTTAAAGATGAGCTTGCGATAGAAGCATTTGAGGAGCTTGCAAGAATGGAAGGGATAATTCCTGCTCTTGAATCATCTCATGCAATAGCATGGGTTAAAAATTACAAAAATTTTTCAGGAGAAGAGATTGTTGTTGTTAATCTCTCAGGAAGAGGAGACAAAGATATTCATCCAATGGAGGAAAATAATGGGAAATCTTGCTAATTTAACCAAAAATTTAAGAGAAAAGAACAGAAAAGCCTTTGTTCCTTTTTTCACTGCTTTTTATCCCTCTGAAGAGAAATTCAGCGAACTACTAATTCTTGCCCAATCTTGTGGAGCAGACATAGTAGAAATTGGAATGCCTTTCTCAGATCCGATTGCGGATGGGAAATACATTCAACACTCCTCCTACTGGGTTCTGGATAGACGATTTAAAATTACTCGATTTATATCATTCTTTAGAGAAATAAGAAGAGACATCAAAATTCCCATAGTGATTATGAGTTATCTCAACCCAATTTATAAATTTGGATTTGAAAAATTCTCCTCCTTCATGATGGAAAATGAAATTGATGGTATTCTTTTTCCTGATCTTCCAGTTGAAGAAATTAAAATCCTTGGCTCCTCCTTTAACTCTAAAAATATTTCAGTTGTTCTTATGGTTGCCCCTTCTACAAAAAAAGAGCGAATGAAACTAATTGCAGAAAAATCTGAAGGTTTCATTTACTTTGTTTCTGTTTATGGAGTCACAGGTGTTAGAAGTAAAATAGATGAAAGAATTAAATCAACAATCTCAACCTTAAAAAGTGTTACAAATAAACCTTTGTTTGCTGGATTTGGAATCTCTTCGCCAGAACAGGCATCAATTTTATCCAAGGATGTCGATGGGATTATAGTTGGGAGTGCAATTATAAAAATGATGATGGGAAGGGAGGAAAGTTTCTTTTTGGACGAAATAAAAGATTTCTTAAAAACCATGAGAGGTGCAATATGAAAATTAATGGAAAACTTTTAAAGGGTATAAGGGGAGCAATTCAGGTAAATAAAAATGAGAAAAAAGAGATTCTTCAAAAAACAATTGAACTTTTGGAAAAAATGATCCAAGAGAACAATGTAAGGGATGAGGACATTGTATCTGTCTTCTTCACTGTCACAAAGGACATAAACATGGAATTTCCTGCTTATGCTTTAAGGGAAATGGGTTTAAAGCATGTTCCTGCTTTATGTGCTAAAGAAATTGATGTTCCAAAGAGTATGAAAAGGGTTATAAGAATTTTGATACATGTTTACACAAATTTAAGTCAGAAAGAGATAAAACATCAATATTTAGGAGACACAAAAATTTTAAGACCTGACCTTTCAAGAGGGAAAAATGATAATAGTAATTAAACCTGAAGCAACGGTAAAGGAAATCTCTGAAATCCTGAAAAAAGTAAAAGAGCTTGGTTTAAAACCTCACATCTCAAAGGGTAAAGAAAGAACAATAATTGGAGTTATTGGAAGGATTGATACACTTCCTGAATTCTTTGAGGGTCTCAAAGGTGTGGAGAAGGTTGTTAGAATATTGAGTCCATTCAAGCTTGCCAGCAGAGAGTTCAAGAATGAAGGAACAGTAATAAAAATCAATGGAGTTGAGATAGGAGGGAAGAAGATAGCTATAATGGCTGGACCATGTGCAGTAGAAAGCAGGGAACAGATATTTGAAATAGCTTATTTTCTTAAAGAGAATGGAGTAAAGATATTAAGGGGAGGGGCTTACAAGCCAAGAACTTCTCCTTACTCTTTCCAAGGTCTAAAAGAGAAGGGGCTCGAATATCTTAGTGAGGTTAAAAAAGAAACAGGGCTTGCAATTGTTACAGAGGTAATGAGCCCGGAGGATGTGGAAAAGATTAGCATGGTTGCAGACATTCTCCAGATTGGAGCAAGGAATATGCAGAACTTTGCCCTTCTTGAAGCAGTTGGTAAAACAGACAAGCCAGTTCTTCTAAAAAGAGGTTTGATGGCAACACTGGAGGAGCTTTTGATGTCCGCAGAGTATATCCTTTCCAATGGAAACCCAAGGGTTATTCTGTGCGAGAGAGGAATTAGAACCTTCGAGAAATATACAAGAAATACATTCGATATCTCAGCAATACCATTACTTAAAAGACTTTCCCATCTTCCTGTTATTGCTGATCCCAGCCATGGGACTGGGGTCAGAGAGCTTGTTCCACCTGTAGGTAAATCCGCTATTGTATCTGGTGCGGACGGATTATTGATTGAAGTTCATAAAGATCCGTCAAAAGCCTTGAGCGATGGATTCCAGACTATCGATTTTTCAATGTTTTCCAAGCTCCTCTCCGAGCTAAAAGAGATCTGCTATGTCTGTGGGAGAGACTTATGAAAGGGAAATTTTTTATTGTTGGTCTTGGTCAGATTGGTTGTTCTCTATCCCTTGCCTTGAAAAGAAGGGGTATTGCCAATTTAGTTATTGGGAAGGACATTAAGAGAAAGAGTTTTTATAAGGGGATAATTGATGAGTATGTTGAAGAACTTGAAGAGGGGGTTGAAAGGGCTGATATCATAATTCTTTCCACCCCTGTTATACAAATCATAAGATTAATAAGTAAAATAGCTCCATTACTGAGGGAAAATAAAATTCTCCTTGATACTGGAAGCACAAAAAAGGAAATTTTAAAAGAAATGCTGAAATATCCCGATAAAATACTCATCGGAGGACACCCCATGGCTGGGAATGTCAGGAAAGGAAAGGATGCCATTGACGAAAATTTTTTTGAAGGAAAGCCTTTTTTCCTTTGCTTTCCCAATGAAAATTCGAAAAGAGGAGAGAAAATTGCTAAAGATATTGTTAGAGGCATTGGAGCTATTCCATATAAAGTTGATCCCGAGACCCACGACCTTTGCACTTCTATTGTAAGCCATCTACCTTATGTTTTATCGGTCGCTCTCTATTCAATATTTCAAGATTTTCATAGAAAAGAAATGGGAATAGAAAATTTTATATCAACAGGGTTTATCAGCGCCACAAGACTTGCTCTGACAGAGCTAAAAATGGCGGAGGATATAATCCTTACAAACAAGTCAAATATAATTGAGCAAATCGAAATTTTCATTAAGAAACTTGAAGAGTTGAAAAATAAAATTGAAAAAGATGAAGTTTCAAGATTTCTTCAAAGTGTAAAAAAGGACATTGAGAAGAGGAGGAAAATTTATGAGAATTTCAGGTTCTGAATGTAGAAAATTGGTAGGAAGGTTGAACCCACCCCCTGACAAATCCATCACCCATAGAGCGCTGATTGTGGGCTCCATATCAGAAGATGGAATGAGGATTAAAAATCCTCTTTTAGCAAAAGATACCTTTTCCACGATTGATTGCTTGAAAAAACTTGGTAAGGATATAAAAATGGAAGAAGGTAAAATTATCATTGAGCCTGGAAATTTGAGGGAATCGGAAGATATTCTTTACTGTGGTAATTCAGGCACAACAGCTCGACTCCTTGCAGGATTACTGAGTGGACATAATTTTCTTTCCATCCTCAATGGTGATAATTCTTTAAAAAATAGACCAATGGGAAGAATTGTGGAGCCTCTAAGGAAAATGGGAGCAATAATTTATGCAAGGAATAAAGATTCCTTTCTTCCCATGATGGTAAAGGGTGGTAATCTAAGAGGGATTTATTATGAACTTTCCATTCCCAGTGCTCAGGTAAAATCCGCTATAATTCTTTCTTCCCTTTTTGCTGATGGCGAAACAGTTATAAAAGAAAGGGTAAAGTCAAGGGATCACCTCGAGAGAATGTTAAAATGGATGGGAGTAAATCTTGAAGTTGAAGATCAAACGATAAGGATAAAAGGGAACTCGAAAATTTCAGGTGGTGAAATGAGTGTTCCAGGAGATATATCATCAGCATCTTTTTTTATCTGTGGAGCTATTCTGATAAAGGGTTCCCAAATAATAATAGAAAATGTTGGACTTAATCCTGCAAGAACCGGGATTTTGAATGTTCTGAAAAAGATGGGAGCAAGAATAGAAATTCTGGATATAAGCGAACAATTTAACGAGGAAACAGGGGATCTTAAGATAAAATATTCTCCATTGAAAGGTATTAAGATAGAAGGGGATGAAATTCCTTTCATGATTGACGAAATTCCCATCATTTCTTTAATCGCCACTCAGGCAGAAGGAATAACAAAGATTAAGGGTGCGGAAGAGCTCAGATTTAAAGAAACTGACAGAATTAAAGCAATTTCTTACAATCTTAGAGAAATGGGAGCAAAAATAGAAGAGATAAAGGATGGATTTGTTATAGAAGGTCCGACACCTTTAAAAGGAGGAAAGGTTAAGAGTTTCGGTGATCATAGAATAGCAATGACTCTATTCATAGCATCGTTGATTGCGAAGGGTGAGACATATATTGAAGGATTTGACTGCGTTGATATTTCTTATCCAAATTTTTTAAAAGATTTTTTCTCCTTATGTGTTTATTGAGAAGCATGCCATGATTGGTAGATTTGGAATTATAGGTAATCCCCTTACCCATTCCATTTCTTCCTTACTTTTCGAAGGAATATTTAAGCTTCTTAATCTTGATTATATTTACATACTATTTCAAATGAAAGAATTTGAAATTAAGCCCTTCTTAGAATCAATGAAAATAAAAGGCTTCGACGGAATGAATGTGACTATACCTTACAAAGAGACTATATGTAAATTTTTAGATGAGCTTGATGAACATGCAAAAAAGATTAAAGCAGTGAATACAATATATTTTGAAAATGGAAAAATCATCGGTTTCAATACTGATTTTTATGGATTTTTAAAATCCATTGAAGAATTTGAAGAAAAAATAAAAAATGTTTTTATTCTCGGTGGAGGAGGCGCGGGAAGAGCTGTTCTTTATGCAATTTCCCAGCTGAAATATAAAAAGATATTTTTAATGGAAAGAAGCTCTGTTAGAAGGGAAATTATAAGGGAAGACTTCAAATTTGTTCCTTTTCTTGAATTGATAGAATGGAGGGAGGACTGCTTTAACGAAATTCTTAAAGAGGTTGATTTTGTTGTAAATGCCACCCCAGTTGGCATGAAAGGAATCGAGGCTTTCAAGCTTTTCAATCTAAGGTATCCTTTGAATGGGAAAATTTTTATGGATTTAATCTACAACCCTCCCCTAACCCCTTTCCTCTCAGAAGCAAAATCTTATGGAGCAAAAATCAAGAATGGGCTGGATATGTTAATTTTTCAGGCAATGAAATCCTTTGAAATATGGACGGGTATAAAGACAAAAGAAGAGGATTGGAGGAAAGTCTACAATTCAATATGTCAAAAAATGGAGGAGAAAAATGATTAGATATTTTACTGCTGGTGAATCCCATGGGAAATCTTTGGTGGGAATATTGGAGGGGATGGTTGCAGGAGTTAAAATTGATGAGAAGAAGATAGAGGAAGAATTAAGGCTCAGAAGAACCCCTCTTGGAAGAAGTAAAAGGATGGAACTGGAAAAGGAAGAGTTTGAGATACTGAGTGGAGTAAGGGATGGATATACCACAGGAGCACCCATCTCCATAAGAATTTTAAATAAAGATGTTAAGGAGCTAACAGATTATGTTCCAAGACCTGGGCATGCAGATCTTGCGGGATGTATTAAATATGGATTTAAAAATATCCATCTAATTGCAGAAAGGGCAAGTGCAAGGGAAACTTGTGTAAGAGTTGCAATCGGTGCTATCTGCAAAAGCTTCCTCAGTTATTTTGGTATTGATTTTGTCTCCCATACAGTTAAGATAGGAGGCATTGTTTGTGAAAGAAGTTATGAATTTAATTTTATAAAAGAGAAAAGATTGCTCTCACCGATTTTTTGTGTTGAAAGGGATAAAGAAGAATTAATGATAGAAATAATAAAAAAAGCTGAATCATCTGGAGATACAATTGGAGGGGAGAGTGAAATTATTGTTAAGGGAGTCCCTCCTGGTATTGGCTCCCATGTCCATTATGACAGGAGATTAGATTTTAAGATCGGAGGAGCTTTGCTTTCTATTTCTGGAGTTAAGGGGATTGAAATTGGAAGTATTTTGCCCTTCGGTTCATTAAATAATGATTCTATTTATTTAGAAGATGGAAAAATAAAGAGAGGAAGCAACAACTCAGGAGGGATAGAAGGTGGGATCTCCAATGGAGAAGATATTGTCTTCAGGATAAAAGTTAAGCCTCCTCCGACCTTGAGGATGAACTCCCCATCCATTGACCTTAGAGATAAAAAATCTTCGTTGGCTCCTATGCTAAGAGGTGATACATGTATTGTTCCATCCGCTGGGATAGTTGCGGAAAATCTTGTTGCCATTGAAATAGCAAATCTCTTCCTTGAGAAGTTTGGGGGGGATAATATTGAAGAGACAAAAAGAAACTGGAAAAGTTATATAGAAAATATAAAATGATAAACATTGTTATTACAGGTTTTATGGGTAGCGGCAAAAGCACAATTGGTAAAGAAATCGCAAAAAGACTATCAATGGAATTTATTGACACAGATGATTTAATTGAGAAAAGAGAGGCACTCCCAATCCCCGAGATCTTTGATAGATTCGGAGAAGAATATTTCAGAAAAATTGAAAATGAAGTTGTTCTCAGTTTAAAAGGAAAAAATGATAGTGTAATTTCAACAGGTGGGAAAACCCTGCTCTTCAGAAGAAATCTTGATATCCTTTCGAAAAATGCAATAATTATTACCCTCATTGTCCATCCTGGAATCTTATGGGAAAGATTGTCGGACGATGAAAGAAGACCAGTAATAAGAGGGGTTAAAAAAGAAGAATTCATGGAGATTTATAAAGAAAGAGCCTCAAAGTATGAAAAATTACCCAACAAAATTGATATTTCCGGATTGGATGAAGATGGGTCTATAGAAAAAATTTTTGAATTTTTGACTGAAAAAACAAGGGAAATTGAGGTCAAAGTTGGAGATAGGAGTTCAAAAATTACATTCAAAAGGTTTTTATTAAAAAATTTAAAAGAAATCTTCACTGAGGATACTGGAAAGATTTTCTTAATGTGCGATGAAAATGTTTTCAGAATTTATTCAAAATACTTAAAAGAACTAACTCCTTACTATTATTTGATTTCGGGAGGAGATAGAAGTAAAAATATCAAGAATGTTGAAAGACTATGGAGATGGCTTCTGAACGAAAATATAAAAAGGGATTCAGTCATAATTTCCATGGGAGGAGGTGTTATAGGTGACATTTGTGGTTTTGTATCATCCACGATTTTAAGAGGGGTGACCCATTACCAAATACCAACGACTCTACTATCAATGCTTGATTCAAGCATAGGCGGGAAAAATGGTATAAATTTCGACTCCATGAAAAATGCTATCGGAACATTCAATCCACCTGATAAAGTGTTTATTGATCCACTCTTTCTATTATCAGTTCCAAAAAAGGAAATTTCAGCTGGCATTGTGGAAGTGATTAAAGCAGGACTTATAGGGGATTCAGGAATCATTGATTTAATAGAAGGGAATCTTCATTTTATAAAAAATCTTGATTTAAATTTAACTGAGGAGATTATATTCCGCTCAATCAATGTAAAAAAAAGAATTGTAGAAGATGACCCCTTTGAAAGAAATATACGAAAATTTCTCAATCTTGGGCATACTTTAGGCCATGCGGTCGAGTCTTATTACAGGTATAAAATCTCCCATGGTGAGGCTGTTGGAATCGGTTTAATTTATGCTCTTGAAATATCAGAAAGACTTGTTTTTTGTCCTTTTGAGTTGAAAGAGAGAATAAAAAATTTAATTCAAAAACTTGGGTTAAAAGTAAAAATCAGAGCAAAAATAAAAGAACTTCTTGAATTAATAAAAATGGATAAAAAATCAACAGAAAAAGGAATAGACTTTGTTCTATTGAAAAATTTAGAGAAGCCATTTTTAATGAGAAACATTCCTCATAAAATTCTTTTTGATTCATTGAAGGAGGTAATTGATGAAAATCCTTGTGATTAATGGTCCAAACCTGAATCTTCTCGGGAAAAGAGACATTAAGATATATGGAGAGAAATCTTTGGAGGAAATAAACCAAGAGCTAATGGAGAAAGCTGATAAAATGGGGATTGAACTGAAGGTTTTTCAGAGCAATCATGAAGGTAAAATAATTGACAGAATACAGGACTACAATGGTATAGATGGGATAATTATCAACCCGGGAGCTTTAGCTCATTATTCTTATTCCTTAAGAGATGCAATTGAGACAGTTCCAGTACCTGTAATTGAAGTGCATATTTCCAATATATTCTCAAGGGAAGGATTTAGATGCGTCTCAGTAATCGCTCCAGTTTGCAAAGGATTCCTGTCAGGATTTGGGTGGAAGGTATATACTTTCGCCCTTGATATAATTTATCAGATTTTAAAGGTAGAATCGTAATTCAAAAATCTTGCTATTTTTCTTCCTTTTCAACAATTATCTTAAGTTGTTTTAGCTGTTTTTCAGAAACTTCTGATGGAGAATTTGTCATCAGACACATAGCAGAAGTTGTTTTTGGGAAAGGAATAACATCTCTTATTGAATTTTCTCCCGCCATTAGCATCACAATTCTGTCAAATCCAAGAGCTATTCCACCGTGGGGAGGAGCCCCATATTTTAAGGCATCGAGGAGAAAACCAAATTTATCCCTTGCCTCCCTTTCCGATAGACCAAGAATTCCAAAAATCTTCTGTTGAAGGGAAGCATCATGAATTCTTATGCTTCCACCCCCTATCTCATATCCATTTAGAACAAGGTCGTATGCTCTTGCTTTCACTAAAGATGGCTCTTTATCAAGAAGGGGAATATCTTCTTCCTTGGGTGATGTGAAAGGATGATGATTGGATACA
>FMJZ01019340.1_pt1 | contig 38462 bp, 34 predicted proteins | sample 1987881 | NCBI WGS metagenome assembly FMJZ01 (sample SAMEA4378227, study PRJEB15110) | soil metagenome | biome: soil; feature: Field; material: Soil | place: India | collected 2015-03-11 | depth 0 m
ATCTGCCGCGCTTGAGCACCCTGACCTTCCAGGCCAAACTCGGCTCCATGCTGGATAAAACCCAGCGCATTGAAGCCCTGGTGGAGCGCCTGATCCCGATGGTCGGGCTTGAACCCGCAGATGCGGCGGCGGTGCGCCGCGCCGCCCATCTGTGCAAAGCCGACTTGGTGACCCATATGGTGGTCGAGATGACCTCACTGCAAGGGGTGATGGGGCGGTATTATGCGCTCCAGAGCGGTGAACCGCACGCCGTGGCCGAAGCCATCTTTGAAGCTTACCTGCCGCGCTTTGCCGGCGACCGCTATCCTGAGACGCCGGCGGGGCTGGTGCTGGGCTTGGCCGACCGCTTGGATACCCTGATGGGGCTGTTTGCGGTAGGGCTGGCGCCGACCGGTACTAAGGATCCTTTTGCCCTGCGGCGTGCCGCATTGGGTCTAGTGCAGAATTTGATTCACTGGAACCTGGATTTCGACCTGCGCCAGGGGTTGGAGGCAGCGGCGCAGGGCTTGCCGGTTGCGGTGAGCGCCGAGGCTAAGGCGGAATGCCTGGACTTTATCATCGGGCGCTTACAAAATGAATTGTTGGAACAGGGGTACCGCTATGATGTGGTTGCAGCGGTGTTGGCGGCGCAGGGACACAACCCCGCCGCGGCGGCGCGTGCGGTGCAGGAATTGACGCAGTGGGTCAATCGTCCCGACTGGAACGCTATCCTGCCGGCCTATGCCCGCTGTGTGCGCATCACCCGCGATCAACGCGAGCACTATGCCATTGACCCTGAGCGGCTGGTCGAGCCGGCGGAGAAGCATTTGCTCTCGGCGTTGCTCCAGGCTGAGGTAACCTCACGCCGTCCGGGTAGTGTGGAGGATTTCTTCAAGGCGTTTCTGCCCATGATCCCGGTGATCAATCGCTTCTTCGATGAAGTGCTGGTCATGGCCGAGGATCCGGCCTTGCGCGCCAATCGGTTGGGGTTACTCCAGCGCATTGTGGCTCTGGCCGATGGTGTTGCCGATTTCTCCAAATTAGAAGGCTTCTAGATCATTCGGATCGCCTGTAGAAAAAACACTGCCGGTCAGAAGCGACCGGCAGTGCAGTTTTTATAACTCGCTAGTACAAGGCTTTTCAAGGCATCACATTGCTTTGGGCCCAGTCGTTCCCCAGGGCAATGGCGATATCCACCTCGGCATTGGGATCGTAGCGGTTATAGACGCGCGGATTTTGCAATTGCATAATGCTGATGAGGTAATTCAGCGTGTAGGGCTTAGGGCTGTAGAGGAAGATGGTGGTCTGACTGTAAAGGTTATCGGCGTTGGTTTCCTGCACCACGTTGATCCCCTCGTTGCGCAGAAACTCCGCAGTCCGCCCGGCCAACCCGGCCACACTGGTGCCGTTTTGCACCACCACCCGCGCATTCTCGGCCTGCATCAGGGCTTTGGGATCCTCGGCCACTGCCGCCGGCCCAACGGCGCCGTTGGTCGAGAAGACCTCATCCCGCACGAGGCGGATTTTATCCGGAATGGGGATGAGGATATCCAGGCCATCCGGCGAGGTAGCCATCTCCACGGCATCGGGCCCGATCACCCCACGTTTGATGTTTTCCGCCGGGATTTGGACCGCCAGCCAGGCGAGTTGAATGGCCTCTTGCAGGGTCATGTTGGTACGAATGCCCGCCGAAAGTTCATTGTAGAGGATTGGGGCTTTGGCCACCAGTTTCGGAATCTGGTCATACTGTAGAATGCGGTCGCGAATGGCCATGATGACCTCTTGCTGACGGCGGGCGCGGTCGAAGTCACCCCCTTCGGTGTAGCGGTTGCGGGCGTAGGCCAGCGCCAAATCGCCGCCCACGGAGTAAACTCCGGGTTCCAGGTGTACTTTGGGGCGGTTACCGGTGGGGTAGAGGGTGATCGGCTCTTGGATGCGCAACTTGACCCCGCCGATTTCATCTATAAAGCGTTCAAAGGCGTAGAAGTCAATTTGAGCGTAATAATTGATCGGCACTCCCAGGAATTGGCGCACCGTCTCCACCGCCAGCCCTGGCCCACCGCCGGGGAGTTTGTAGGTTTCGCCCAAAAAGTAGGCGGTATTGATCTTGCCGTAGTCAAAGCCGGGGATATTAACCCACATATCACGCGGAATGGAGAGGATGCCGGCCGTGCGGGTGAGGGGATCGAGCGTGAGCAACATCATCGTGTCGGTGCGTGGCGTTTCGCCGGCTTCCCAATCGCGGTAGTCCAGACCCATCACCAGCACGGTAACCCGGCTTTTGCCATCCCAAGGTTCGGGGGCGGGGCCGTTTTCCTGCAGGGGTTGGTTCAGGGGAATGTTAGCCGCCGCAGTGCCGGAAGCGCCGGTAGTATTCGGCCCAACCGGCACACCGCTCAGATTGGTCATGCTCCAAGAGCGGAAAACGTTGCGCGCCAGTGAGAAGGCCGCCCAGCCGGTGACCACGGCCAGGATGATGAACACAACGAGCACGATCAGCGTTAAACGGTCAAGGTGAAAACGACGTGGAAACGTGCGAGTTCGCAATTGCGACATAAGGCGTTCTATCCCTTGGATTGAAGTTTACATCCTTATCTAGGGATGCAAGATGGGTGCCAGATTAGGCAGGTGGCGGGGGTGGCACAGGTAGGTCGTCCACCGCGGTGTTCATCCATTTGCTCCCCTCGTCTATAAGCATGACCGGAATGTCCTCAACAATCGGATATTTACGACCGCAGTCGCGGCATACCAGCCACGTCTCGCGAACCAAATCGAGCAATCCTTCGCGTTCGCGCACACAGGCCGGGCAGCGTAAGATCTCTAATAAGTCCTGGCTTACCATAATGCCTCCTTACCCAGTCTTGGCTTTTATTGTATCACTAATAGCGAGAGGGTGTAAAATTCGCTAGCACCGCTTGCGCCTTGCGGGTGGTGGTTCTGCGTCTAAATCTTATGCATTGGGGATGACGACGATGCAAGCATTATGGCGAGCCTTCAAGACCCCTTATCCACGGCAGTTTTGGCTGATGTTTGTGGGGATGTTCATCAGCACCGTGGGCTCAAGCATGATCTGGCCGTTCCTAATGATCTATATCAGCGAACGTCTGCAGTTGCCTTTGACCTCGGCGGCGGGTCTGATTACGCTGAATGCAGCGGTTGGGTTAGGGGCTTCTTTTATTGCCGGCCCGATCGTGGATTACCTGGGCCGCAAGTGGGTGATGGTGATCAGTCTGGTGATGAACGGGATGGGCTATGTGCTGATGAGCCAAGCCCAGTCCTATTCAGCCTTTGCCGGCCTGATGGCGTTGCAGGGTTTCTTTAATCCTCTCTACCGCATCGGGGCAGATGCGATGATGGCGGATTTGATCCCGGCAGAGCACCGGGCCGAGGCTTATTCCATGTTGCGGCTGAGCAACAACCTGGGAGTCGCCATTGGCCCGGCGGTGGGTGGGTTCATCGCCAGCCTTTCCTACAGCATTGCGTTCCTCTGTGCTGCGACCGGGATGAGCCTCTACGGGCTTTTGATTGCCCTACGCGCCCGCGAGACCCTACCACGCCGCCGTACCCAGGGGGGCTCCGCTCGTGAGGCCGTGAACCCGGTGCCGCGCGAGCGTTTTGGCGGATATGGGCGCGTGCTGCGCGATCGGGCGTTCCTGGCGTTCGTCTTTACCTTTACCCTGACCCAGATTTGTGCCGCGATCCTGTGGGTCTTGCTTTCGGTGTACACCAAGCAGAACTTCGGTTTACCCGAAAGCCGCTACGGCTGGATCCCCACGACCAACGCGCTGATGGTGGTGTTCTTCCAGATCCCGGTCACCCTGATCACCAAGCGTTTCGCGCCGTTGCCGGTGCTGGCGGTGGGGTCGCTCTTTTATGCCTCGGCGGTGACCAGCATTGCCTGGGGGCGGGATTTCTGGGCTTTTTGGCTCAGCATGGTGGTGATGACGATTGGAGAGTTGATTTTGATCCCTACTTCGACGACTTACGTGGCCGGGCGGGCGCCGGAGGATATGCGTGGGCGCTATATGAGCATCTACGGCTTAACCTGGGGTGTGGCGTCGGGAATTGGGCCGGTGCTCGGCGGATTGCTGAATGACCACTTTGGCCCGCAGTATATCTGGTATGGGGGTGGGCTGATTGGGTTTATCGGGGTGCTTCTCTTCATCGTTCTCAGCCGCGTAAAACCGGCGGCATCCCCAGTCCAGGCTGCCGCTGAAAGTGTTCCGGTGCAGGCCGAACCGGAGGCGGCGCTGGAACGCGAGCGATAGCGCCAACAGGGTGCTCTAGTTGGGGTGGTAGGTAGTCGCAACGACTTCCGCCGGGGTCTTTTCCCCGGCGGGCGGGGTGGCTGTGCCCGGCGCAGGCTGTGCCCGCGGCAGGGGGTAAATCAGACGGGCCGCGCGCTCAAAGCGGAAATATTCCCACGCCCAGTTGATCAGCACTACCAAGCGATTGCGAAAGCCCACCAACTGCATCAGGTGCACGAAGAGCCAAATCATCCAGGCGATGAACCCTTTAAGATGGATACCGAAGAGCGCGGCGACGGCCTGGTTGCGGCCAATGGTGGCCATACTGCCCAGATCGCGATAGCGGAAAGGCTGTAGGGGTTCCCCGCGCAGGGTGCGCAGGATGTTGCGGGCGGCGTGCTCCCCTTGCTGCATGGCTACCGGCGCCATCATGGGCAGGGGCTGACCGTGTTCGTCCTCTACGTAAGCCGCATCACCGATGACGAAAACCTCTGGGTATCCGGGTGCCTGCAATGTAGGCAGAACGCGCACGCGCTTTTGACTGCCCAATGCAAGGGGTAAAGTTTGGACGAGTTCGGCGGCTTGCACCCCGGCAGCCCAGATCAGGGTGTGAGCCGGAAGGATACGCCCATCGGCCAGATAGATACGCTGACCATCATAGTCTCGCACTTGAGCCCCCAACCACACGTCTACCCCTTTCTCGCGTAGCGCCGTCTGAGCGGCTTGGCCTAGGTCGGGCGGCAGGTTGCCCAGCAGACGGTCGGTGGCTTCCAGTAGCACCACGCGGGCCTGGGATAGGTTGAGGGTGGGATAATCCTTTCGCAACACCAGGCGGATTAACTCGATCAAGGCGCCGGCGCATTCAATGCCGGTTGGTCCACCGCCCACGATCGCAAAGGTCAGCATCGCCTGGCGCTCGGCGGGATCGGATTGCTGAGTGGCCAATTCGAAACGGCTCAGGATGTGGTTGCGGATGGCCAGGGCTTCGTCAATATCTTTGAGCCCAAAGGCATACTTGGTTACATTATGCAATCCAAAGGTGTTGGTCGCACTGCCGGTAGCAAGGATAAGATAATCGTAGGCGATTAGTCCGGCACTGGTCAGCAGAGTGCGGTCATTCAGATTGATGTGTTGCACGTCTGCCATGACGAAGGTCAGGTTACGCTGATGGCGGAAAATCCCGCGTAGGGGGTAGGCGATTTCCTCCGGCGCTAAACCGGCACTAGCGACCTGATAGAGCAGCGGTTGAAAGAGATGGTAGTTACGGCGGTCTATGAGGGTGATCCGCACCGGGGCTTTAGCCAAAGCCCGTGCCGCGCGTAAGCCGCCAAAGCCGCCGCCGATAATCACAATGTGGGGGTGAGAAGATGGGGATGTTTTCATCGGGGCCTCCTAGGCCTGTAACCGGCGAGATTGTGAATTTGGTAACTATTACTATTATAGTCTGATTTATCATAAATACAAGAGGTCAACCTTGTACTGGTATTGAACGCTTCTCCGGGGTGGGCTTCATCTCGACGGGCTTACAATGGACGTTATAAGGTATCCCTGCCGCTTTAAGTCAACGTAGGCATTAGGCATACGAAGGCTCATTATGCCCAACCGGCGGGAATGACGGATTTCCGAGAGTATGCCGGGCTCTTGGATGACCTGCCGCGTGACATTGGTGCGCTGGTGCAGGTCGTCCAGGGCTTATCATTCGTGTTTTCTGGGCTAGACCTTCGCGGAAACTATGAACGCGATCCGCGTTGGAAAATGCCCCGCGCGTCCGCAGTTAACCCGAATTCGGCATTGAAGGGGTGGCGCTTTTGGTTTAGGCGCGGCGCAGGGCGCTAGTCGGGATTGACGGCTTCCAGACGGGCGATGGATGCAATCACGCGCTTGAACCCTACACTTTCAAAGAACACGTCTACGGTTTCCTCGCCGTCTTCCTGGACGCGGCTGTCCACGACCATGCCCTCGCCCCACGAAGGATGCCGCACACGCTGTCCGGGGCGGTAGCGCGGTTGCAGAATGGCGGCGTGGGCGGGGGAGGGAGGGGTGCGAACGCCGGGGGTGCGCTCGGTGGTCCAGGTCGTGGAGGTGGCGCGCGTTGGACGGTAGCCCTGGCGTCGGATGAGCCGTTCGTCAATATCTTCCAGAAAACGCGAGGGCTCTTGGGTTTCGTGATACCCAAAAGAACTGCGACGCAGGGCGCGCACCAAGTAAAGGCGATCTTTCGCCCGGGTGAGGCCAACGTAAAACAAGCGGCGTTCTTCGGCCAATTCCTCAGGATCATCGCGCGAGCGGGTGTGGGGCAGTAACCCTTCATCCAGCCCAACAATGAAGACCTGAGGAAATTCCAACCCCTTCGCCGCATGCAGGGTGAGCAGGGTGGGGGCGTTTTGGTCTTGGGGCAGGGTATCTTGATCCGATACCAGGGCTAAATCTTCTAGGAAGGCGCTCAAGCCGCGCTCGCGATACTCAAAGGCCAGTCGGCGCAGTTCCTGCACGTTCTCCCAGCGATCCTGGCCCTCTTCGCTACCATCGTTGATATACGGTTCATACCCGATATCGGTCAGGATGCGGTCAAAGAGTTCGATCAGGGAGAGGGTATCGCGCGTGTGATGCCATTTGGCCAGCAGTGCGCCGAAGTCGGCCAGCAGCATGGCACTACGCCCGGGGAAGCGCGTCCAATAGGGTGAGTCATGCCCCTTTTCGCCCAGTTCGATCAGCAAACGACCGGGGGCAAGGTGAGCTTCGCGCGCCAGCAACTGCAACGCCACCAGGGTTTTCTCGCCGACGCCCCGTGGGGGGACGTTGATCACCCGCAGTAAACTGATTTCATCTTCGGGGTTTTGGGCTAAACGCAGGAAGGCGATGACATCTTTGACCTCGCGGCGGCCGTAGAAGCGTTGTGCCCCTACGAGATGATAGGGTATTCCTGCCCGTAGGAAAGCCTCTTCCAGCAGGCGGGATTGGGCATTGGTGCGGTACATGACCGCGAAATCACTCCCCTTGGCTTTGCCGCTCTCGATCCACTGGCGGATGGTATCCACGACAAATGCGGCCTCGGCGAATTCATCCACCGCCTCATAGAGGATAATCGGATCACCACGTCCGCGGTCGGAGAACAGTTTTTTGGGCGTGCGCTGGTGGTTGCGGTTAATCACCCCCTGCGCGGCATCCAGGACGGTTTGGGTGGAGCGATAATTTTGCTGCAGTAAGATTTTTTGGACGTTAGGAAATTCCGATTCGAAGCGCAAGACATTGCGGTAATCCGCACCGCGCCAGCGATAGATGGACTGATCTTCATCGCCCACGACAAAGACGTTTTGATGCACCGAAGCCAGCAGTTTGAGCAACTCGTACTGCACCAGGTTGGTGTCCTGAAACTCATCCACCAACACATGTTCAAAGCGCCCGGCATAGCGTTCCAGGATAGGGGGATTATCGCGCAACAGGCGCACGGTTTCGATCAGCAGGTCATCGAAATCCACGGCGTTGTTGGCGCGCAGAAATTCCTGGTAGCGCTGATAGACGCGTTTGACGATTTCATCGCGGTAGGTGCGGGGGGTAAACTCGTCCGGACCGATCAGGTTGTTTTTCGCCATGGAGATAGTGGCATGGATTCCGGCCGGGCGGTAGAGTTTTTCATCCAGATTGAGGGCTTTAAGCGCCTGACGCACCAGGGCAATCTGGTCATCGGCATCCATGATGACAAAGTTGTGGTCAAAGGGCAAGTGGGCGGCTTCGCGCCGCAAGATGCGGGCGCAGATGGCGTGAAAGGTTCCCAACCAAAGGTATTGGGCTTGCTCACCCAGCAGGCCTTCCAGGCGGTGCTGCATTTCGCGCGCGGCCTTGTTGGTGAAGGTGACGGCGAGGATGTGGTGGGGACGGACACCCATACCCTTGACCAGATAGGCGATGCGCTGGGTAAGGACGCGCGTTTTACCCGAACCCGGTCCGGCCAGGACCAGGATAGGGCCTTCTCCCGCGGTCACAGCGCGGTACTGTTCGGCGTTGAGGTGTTTCAAGAACTCTAAGGTTGATTCGTCCGGCATAGATCGTCCTAATGGGGCTGACCCTTCCTCTGGCGAGAGGTGAAGGTGCTTAGCATTATAATTCATCTTGGATCGGAGAAAGGTGCAGGAGGTGAATTGTGCGAGCGCGACGAGCGCTTTTATATGTCCCGGCCGATGACTGGCGTAAGATCCAAAAAGCGACCACGTTGGGTGTGGATTGTGTGTGCCTGGATTTGGAGGATGGGGTGGCGCAGAATCGCAAAGAGGAAGCGCGCCATAACATCGTCCAAGCCCTGGCAACGCTGGATTTTGGTCGTGCCGAGCGCCTGGTGCGCATCAACGGCGTGGAGAGCGGTTTGGCCGAGGCGGATTTAGCCGCGGTGTTACCGGCCCAACCCGATGGCATTGTGCTACCTAAGGTGCTCGCGGCAGAGGATTTGCGCTGGGTAGAGACGCACATTCAGGCCGCCGAGCAGCGCGCAGGCTGGCCGAGCGGAAAAATCGTCCTGCTTGCCGTTATTGAGCGGGCGCGGGCGTTTCTACATCTGGCCGAGATTTGCCAAGCCACGCCCCGCCTGCAGGCGCTGATTTTCGGCGCGGAGGATTTGGCGGCTGAGTTGGGCGCCAAACGAACCCGCGAGGGTTGGGAACTCTTCCATGCTCGCAGTACCTTGGTGATGCATGCGGCAGCATTCGGCTTGCAGGCGATAGATTGGGTCACGGTGGACTTCCAAGATGTGGCGTGGGTGCGCCAGGAAGCCGAACGTGGGGCTACCTTGGGATTTAGCGGGAAGCAGATTATTCACCCTAATCAGGTCTTGCCGGTGCAAATGGCTTTCACGCCCTCCCCCGAGGAGATTGCATGGGCACGGGAACTGCTGGCTGCCTTTGAAGCCCATCAGGCTCAGGGCAAAGGGGCATTCGCCTGGCAGGGGCAGATGGTAGATCGTCCGGTTATCCGTCGTGCCGAGGGTATCCTGGCGCGGGCACGGGCGGCAGGTGTGTTAGATGGGGTGGATTAAGGCACGCTGATCACAATCAAAGAGATGTTATCGTGACCGCCGCGCTGATTGGCCAGGTCAACCAGCAAGCGGGCGGCGCGTTCCATTGGTTGGCGCGTGAGCAGGTGAGCCATTTCTTCATCTTCTACCAAGTCGCTCAGACCGTCACTGCATAGGAGGATATAGTCCCCTGCTTCCAAGTGTAATCCCTGGTTAGCCTGGGCTTGGTGATCGCTTTCCTGGGTTGAAAGGCGCAGGCGAAGATCTACCTCGGGCGGCGTGGGCGAGCCGAGGAATTGACGAATCATGTGCGCCTGGGGGTGATTGAGCGCTTCTTCACGGGTGATCCAACCGTTATCTAACGCTTCTTGCACCCAGGTATGATCAATGCTCAGGCGGTACGGCTGTCCGTTGCGCATCAGATATATCCGAGAATCACCCACGTTAGCAATAAAGAGTCGTTTCTCTTGAATCAGTGCACAGGTGCAAGTGGCGCCCATGCCGCTCTGATTGGGGTTGCGCTGCCCCTGGGTGTAAATGACCTGGCTGGCGTAACGCAGGGCTTCCACCAGAAGCGGGAGCGGTGCAAGGGTATCTCCGTGTTCGAGCACAAATTCCTCCACCTTGGTCACGGCCAATTCGGCGGCTACCTCGCCGGCTTGGTGTCCACCCATGCCATCGGCCAGCACGGCCAGGAGCAGTGGTTGATCGGGGGCATGATCCGTGGCTAGTGCGCTGACCTGCAGGCGATCTTCGTTCTTCTGGCGCTGGCGCCCGCGATCCGAGAGCATCACCACCGGAAGGTGTGGATGAGGCAGGCGAATCATAGGATTTCCTCGTAAGGACGCAACGAGGGACGCGGTTGAGGGGCAGGATGCGCGGTTTCAAAGCGTAGTGCGACGCTTCCCAGATGCACAATATCCCCATGGGTGAGCCACGCCCCTTCTGGAGGGAGCGCGGCGCCGTTGAGCCAGGTGCCGGCGACGGTACCGGCATCGGTCAACTTGTAACCCTCCGGACCGTAGGTGAGATGGGCATGAACACCTTCCACACTGGGGTGCGGAATCCATACGGTCGCGCGCTGGCGGTCGCTGCCCAAAGCGACGTCGGCCTGGGGCAGGGGATAGAAGCGCTGTTCAGAGGGAGGCACGGCTGTCTCATCACGGGGGAAGAAGAACGGCACCTCATCTGAGTTCAACCACACCAGCCAGGCTGAGGCGGCTGAAGGGGGTGCGGCAAGGGGGGATAGAGTTATTGTGGGCGAAGATGCGGCGGGTGGGGCGGTTTTACCACGCTGTCTGGCGGTCCATCGCGCATAGAGAGGCTGGGTCAGGCGGTGGTAGGCACGCCAGCGCCAAAGGACAAGCCCTAAGGTTACCGCACTCAAGATCACCGCCCAGAAGGGAAGCACCTCCGGAGAAGAGAGGCGCTGCCAGGTCTGTTCAAGAGGGCTGCGCAGCGGTTCAGCCACAATCACCTCGATCGGCCAATCCTGGCTTTGCCCCCTAAGGCCAAGGCTGTCCTCAACCTCGATCCGAACGCGGTAGCGCCCGTTAGCGGTGACCTCTTCCAACGGCCACTCTAAGACCTCAAATGGAGGTTCTAACCGTTCGGTCACCAGCACGTCATTGACGTAGAGCCGGGCGGCGCGAAGGGGACGGGGATGTTGGTCGGGAAATTCGGTAATGAATGAAAAGGCATACGTTGAGGGAGCGAGATAGCGTTCACGTTGTCCCTCAGGGCTTTGCCAAGTGCGCATGATCTGAGCAGGGGGGGCCAGCAGGATCGGATTGGGGGGGAGCACGGTAAGATCGAAGGATATGGGCTCCGATTCCAGCGTTACTCCCTCATGGGTGAGCCGCACACTCAATTCTTGCTCGCCGCTGGTGGTGAGGTTAGAAATGTAAGTAACCCGGTAGCGAAAGCGCAACGGGCGCAGTATGGGCTCAGGGTCGGGTAAGGGCTCCGGGCCGCTGAAGAGGGTGAACTGCCCGCCGCTCTGGATGGCCAGATCGTTCAGCGCGGCGTAGTTTTGCGGCAGGCGCGTGGAGGCGCGGGCATGGGCAACCATCCAGACATGAATGGGTACGCTTAGCGTTTGTGCCCGCTGACCCAGGTCGGCCAGGGCAGGTAGCGTTGCCGCGGGCAACGGTGCCGTGAGGAAGAAGATCACCGGACGCTGAGGATTTTCGGGGTCGGAGGTAGCAGCCAGGTCGAGGGCGCGCGTAAGGCCGTTGAGCGAAGCCGCTTCGCGTTGTAAGTCGGGGCGGGCGGATTCCAGCCAGTCAGCCCAGCGGGTGGGGTCGTTGTTACGTACCAGTTGCAAGCCGCTATTGGTGATCAGGCTGAGGCGGTCACTGGTAGGCGAGGGCTGGGCTTGTGCCCACGCCAGCCAATGCTGGCGCAGGTATTGAAAGCGAGAACGTTGCGCATAGGCGACGCTCCACTCTGGGCCATAATTGAAGACCAGGATAAGGTGCGCACCGGGGTTTAGAAGAGTCAGATTTAATGGGGGGCGTGGTTGGCCGTTTTCCAGGATGGTGAGGTCTTCCGGGTTCAGATTTTGGATAAATTGTCCGGCGGTGTCATAGGCCTCAACATATACGCTCACGGTGGGAAAGGCGGCACTGTCCACCTGGCGGATGAGGACGCGCTCCGCCACCTGAGCGTCGGCGCTTGGGGCGGCATGTATCAACAACAGCGCGGTGACCACCACCAGGCTGAGAAAAAACGGCCTTTTAAATCGGCACAAATGCGAAAAGATCATCAACGGCTAAAAGAGGATGGACACGATGGGCTTATTCCCATTCAATGGTTGCAGGAGGTTTACTGGTAATATCATACACGACGCGGTTGATCCCGTCCACTTCATTGACGATGCGGTTAGCAACCCGCTCCAGCAAATCTGCGGACAAGCGTGCCCAGTGGGCGGTCATGAAGTCTTGGGTGGTCACAGCGCGCAGGGCAACCACATCCTGGTAAGTGCGTTGATCGCCCATGACGCCGACCGACTGCACCGGCAGAAGCACGGCAAAGGCCTGCGCTACGGCGGCGGATTCGTCCTCGCCCAGGCGCTGTTGCAGTAATCCGGCGCGTTCCAGTTCGCCGGTGAAGATTGCATCCGCAGCGCGCAGACGGGCCAAGCGTTCGGCGGTGACTTCACCCAAACAGCGCACAGCCAAGCCCGGGCCGGGGAAAGGCTGGCGCCATACTAACGCCGGTGGTAAACCTAGGGCTTCGCCGACACGGCGGACCTCGTCCTTGAACAGATAGCGCAGAGGTTCTACCAGTTCGAAACTGAGGTCAGGGGGCAGGCCGCCAACGTTGTGGTGGGTCTTGATGCGTTGGGCATGAGCGCGGTCGGGAGCGCGGGATTCGACCACATCGGGATAGATTGTGCCCTGCACCAGGAAGCGAATCGTCCCTAGGCGGCGCGCTTCCTGCTCGAAGACGCGGATAAACGTCTCGCCGATGATGCGCCGTTTTTCTTCGGGATCGGTGATACCTTTCAAAGCGTTGAGGAAGGTTGACGCGGCATCTACCACAATGAGATTGGCGCCCAAGGTATGGCGAAACGCCAACTCGACCTGCTCGCGTTCTCCCTGGCGGAGCAAGCCGGTATCCACAAACACGGCGACCAATCGGTCACCGATGGCACGCTGTACCAGGGCAGCGGCTACACTGGAATCCACTCCGCCGCTGACCGCTGCCAGCGCGCGTTCATGCCCAACTTGGGCCCGAATGCGTTCCACGGCTTGGGTGATGATGGATTCGGGCGTCCAGTCGGGGGTGGCGCCGCAAATATCCACCACAAAGCGGCGTAGGATATCCTTGCCGCCGGGGGTGTGGTGAACCTCAGGATGAAACTGCACGCCGTAATAACGGTGATTCAGATCACCCATGGCGGCAATAGGGCTGTTCGGGCTGCGTGCCAGGGCATTGAACCCCGGCGGTAGGATTTCGATGCGGTCACCGTGCGACATCCAGACGCGCTGGCGCCCCGGCGGGAGCAATGGGTTGGGCAGGATGGTTTCGATCTCTGCCGGGCCGTATTCGCGCTCAGGGGCCGGAGCAACTTTTCCCCCCAGGGCATGGGCAAGTGCCTGCATGCCGTAGCAGATGCCCAAGATGGGGCGTCCCGACGCCAGGACATAGGTGGGAATTTGGGGCGCACCTGGCGCATAGACCGATGCCGGTCCCCCTGAGAGGATGAAGCCCACAGGCTGCAGCGCCATAACCACTTCGGCGGGGGCATCCCAGGGAAAGAGTTCGCAATACACCTGCAGTTCACGCACCCGCCGGGCGATCAACTGGGTATATTGAGAGCCGAAATCGAGAATGGCGATACCGGTGCTCATGGCGCAAGGATGATTTGCCCGTTTTCCATCGAGGTGATGACGGCTAGCGACTCGATGGGCACCCCCAGATGTTCCAGGGCTTTGCGACCGCCCTCAAAGGTTTTCTCAATTAAGGTGCCGATGCCGACCACGGTGGCGCCGGCGGCTTCGGTCAGCCGCACCAAGCCCAGGATCGTTTGGCCGGTAGCCAGGAAGTCGTCAATGATCAGCACCCGCTCGCCCGGTTTGAGGTATTCGGGTGAAACGATCAGTTCGACCATTTGCCCTTTGGTGTGCGAGGGGGCAATGGTCAGATAGACCTGATTGGGCATCGTGATGGGTTTGCTCTTGCGCGCGTAGACCACGGGAATCCCCAGGTGCATGGCGGTGGTCAGCGCCGGGGCGATCCCCGAAATTTCGGCGGTAAGCACGCGGGTGGGCTGCACATGGGCAAAACGCCGCGCCAGTTCGGCCCCGCAGGCATCCATGAGTTGGGGATCCACCTGATGATTGATGAAATTATCTACTTTGAGAATGCCACCCCCCAGATTCTTGCCCTCTTTGAGGATGCGTTCTTTCAGGGCTTGCATGCCGTCCCCTCCTGAAATGGTGAATGTGTGGACATTTTAAAACGAAACCGTCTCCATGGGTAGAGGTTGCGCCGTGACGAGCATGACATTCGTCACTAATTTTGTCTGACATATTGACTCAGCCCGGGTTTTTCTTATAATGAAAATATCCCCGGTGTTCTTCCCTAACCTAACCAATGACACAAGTTGGAGCATGACGTGCTAAGGTATTTTATCCGCAGAGCGTTGGCTCTGGTGCCGGTATTTTTTATCATGACCGTGATCGTCTTCTTGTTGATCCGCATGGTGCCGGGCGATCCGGTGGACGTCATGTATGGCGCCGAGGGGCTTGATCCGGCACGGCGGGCGGCGCTGGAACGCAGTTTGGGATTAGACCAGCCGTTAGTTGTGCAGTATTTCAAATGGCTGGGGCGCGCCCTGACGGGTGACCTAGGCCGCTCATATCGGGCGCAGATGCCGGTCCTCGACCTGATCTTGCAACGGCTGCCAGCGACGCTTTACCTCTCGCTGGCAGCATTGTTATTCTCGGTGGTGTTAGCGATTCCACTGGGAATTATCTCGGCGGTAAAACGTAATTCCTGGGCCGATCTGGGCGCTATTGGTTTTGCCATCCTGGGCATTTCCCTGCCTCAGTTTTGGTCGGGGATTATGTTGGTGTTGGTGTTTGCCATACTATTGGGTTGGCTTCCCTCGATTGGATATGTGCCGCCGCAAGAAGGCCTGGGAAAATTTCTCCGCCACATTATCTTACCGGCCATTACATTAGGCTGGTCGCTGGCCGGCACGACCACTCGCCTAACCCGCTCCAGTCTGCTGGAAGAACTGGGCAAGGACTATGTGCGCACGGCGCGTGGAATGGGCTTGCCGGAACGTAAGGTGCTGTGGGAGCATGCCTTGCGCAATGCGCTCATTCCCACGGTCACGATGATCGGCTTGCAATTGGCTTTTCTTATTGGTGGGGCGGTGGTGGTTGAGACTGTGTTTGCCTGGCCGGGCATTGGCCTGCTGGTGGTGGATAGCATTTTCGCCCGCGATTACCCGGTCGTTCAGGGGGTGATTTTAGCGGTGGCCGTCATGGTGGTTTTGGTTAACCTGGTGGTGGACTTTGTTTACACCCTCATAGACCCGCGTATTCGCTTGGAGTGAAGAGCCTGCGGGCTCTGCTCGAAACCTGAACTAAGGAGAAGGAGGCTGAAATGAAACGAAAACATCTTAAGTGGCTCACCCTGGTGGTTGCGCTGGTGCTGGTGTTCAGCGCCTGCCAGCCGGCGGCAACTCCAACGCCCACCAAACCCCCTGAACAACCGCCTGCCACGCTGCCCCCAACCACACCGCCTCAAGAGGTTGCCACCACCGAAGCCCCGGCCGCCGGGCCGAAATATGGCGGAGTGATCACCTTTGCCATGAAGGAAGACGTCACCACGCTTGACCCGCTCAAGGCAATTCAATACGGCGATATCCGCTTGAACGGTTTGGTGGTGCAGCAGTTGGTAGCGGCAGACCGCACCGGCAAGTTTGTTGGCGTCTTGGCCGAACGGTGGGAGACCTCGCCCGATGGCAAGGAATGGACGTTCCACCTGCGGCCAGGGGTTAAATTCCACAACGGCGCGGACTTGACCGCGGAAGATGTGAAGTGGATTTTTGACCGCATCCTGGATGAGAAATCCGGCGCGGCACTGCGCAGCACCTTTGTCAATATCGGTCTGAAGTCTGAAGTTGTGGATCCGCTGACCCTTAAGGTGACCATCGAGAAGGGTGCCGGCCCGTTTCTCTCATACCTGGCATTGCTCAATCGTGCCGGCATCATCCATCGCGACAGTTATGATGCCGAAGGCAACGTGACCAAACCGATCGGCACCGGCCCGTTCATGCTCGATTCCTACAAACCCGGTGAATCCTACACGCTCAAGCGTTTTGACCAGTACTGGAAGCAGGGCGAGCCCTACCTGGATGGCGTGGTGCTCAAGGTTATTACCGACCCGGTGGTGCGCCTGAACGCCCTGCGCACCGGCGAAGTGGATATGACCGAGGAACTGCCGCTGGCCGATGTCAAGCGCTTACTGGAAAACCCCGATCCCAACTTTACAGTTGTGGTGTACTACTTCAACTCCGGCGCGCGCCTGGTCATGAATCACACCCGCCCGCCGTTCAACGACCTCAACGCACGCATGGCCGTTCAATATGCTTTTGATCGCGAGGCTTATAACGAGGCGGTTTACTTCGGCCTCGGCCAGGTGCACAACCAGCCCTTCGTGCCCGAAGATACGTGGTATCTGGATGTGCCGATGATCCAACCGGATTTACAAAAGGCAAAGGAATACTTCCAGAAAGCCGGGCTGAAGGAAGGCACCGAGATCACCATGCTGTTGATGCCCAACCAGAAGGATGCCGCAGAGATCATTGACGCCATGCTCTCACAGGTGGGCTTCAAGGTGAAGTTTGATATCGTGGATGCGGCGGCTTGGAATGCCCGCGGCAAGGCTCTGGATTACGACCTGCTGATGGGCACCATGACCGGCATTTTCGATCCGGATCGTCCCTATGGCTATTTGACCCCCAAGAGCAGTGGCAACTGGCTGGTGGGCGGTTACAGCAATCCCAAGATGGATGAACTGCTTGAAAAGGGCATCTCAGAGACCGATATTGCCAAGCGCAAGGAAATCTACAAGCAGGTCCTGCAACTGGTCCAGGAAGATGCCGCGACCATGTACGTGCTGGGCTTGCCCTGGGTGGAAGGTTGGCGCAATTACGTCAAAGGCTACCGCCCGGGCAACGCACCGATGTTAATGATGATGGATGCCTCGGAAGGCTTAAATACGGCCTGGTTGGATAAATAACCGATGACTCTGCCGGGGGCGCCCGTGCTCTGACCGGGTGCCCCCGGACGTACCGGTAGATTTATGACCACGATTCAAGCCCGTGTCACTGCTTCACTCGAACCCGCGCTGAGGGAACGCCGCCTGAGCGAACGGGTGTTTTTCCGCTTACTGCGTCACCGCTTGGCACTGGTGGGGATCATCCTGACGGCCATCATCCTGATCATGGCCATCTTTGCCGAGGTCATTGCGCCCTATGACCCGTTGGAGATACGCCTAAAAGAACGTTTACAGCCTCCCAGCGCAGCGCATATTATGGGCACCGATCATTTGGGGCGCGATATTTTCTCACGGGTGGTCTACGGTGCACGCATTTCCCTTCAGGTCGGGGTGGTCTCGGTAGCCCTGGGAACCATTGTGGGGTTGTTCGTGGGCATGGCGGCGGGGTATCTTGGTCGCTCGGTGGACACCGTATTGATGAGCATCATGGATGCGATATACGCCTTCCCGGCCATCCTGCTGGCACTGGCGCTGGTGGCGGCATTCGGCCAGGGGCTGGTCACCGTCATGACTGCGATTGCCATCGTGCGCATTCCCATCTTTGCCCGCACCGTGCGCTCTTCGATTCTGGCCGAGAAAGAGAAGGAATACGTTGAGGCGGCGCGCTGTATCGGCCAGCGGGAGTGGCTGATCCTCTTCCGCCACATCCTGCCGAACATTCTAGCCCCGTTAATTGTGGTGACCACGACGTATTTTGCGGCGGCTATTGTGGTGGAAGCCTCGCTCAGTTTCCTTGGGTTAGGCGTACCACCCCCGGCGGCCAGTTGGGGCGTGATGCTCAATGACGGGCGTAAATATATGGAACAGGCGCCTTATGTGGTGGTCTATCCGGGTTTGGCGATCTCATTGGCCGTGTTGGGGTTCAACCTTTTGGGGGATGGGCTGCGGGATGTGCTCGACCCGCGCTTGCGCAACGTGACATGAGCCCGGTTCTGCCTTTAGAAACGGCCAGCAGTGAGGCTTTGCGTCTGCTGGTGGATTTGGTGCGCCTGCCGGCTTTCTCAGGGGCGGAAGAAGCCGCCGCGGACTATGTGCAGGCGCAGATGCTTGCCTTGGGGTTCGAGGGGGTGCGGCGCGACCCCTTAGGCAATGTGATCGGGATCTGGCCGGGCGAGCAGTCCGGTCCGACCCTGCTGCTGGATTCGCATCTGGATGTTGTCGCAGTGGGGGTTGAAAACGCCTGGCATTACCCACCGTTTGGGGGCATTGTAGAAAATGGGCGGGTGTGGGGGCGAGGGGCGGCGGACACCCACGCTTCATTGGCGGCCATGCTGGCGGCAGTAGCGTCACTACCGCGGTCTGAGTTACGGGGTCAGGTCGTGTTAGCGGCTACCGTGTTGGAAGAAACGCTGACGGGTCGCGCGGTAGAGGATCTGCTGGCGCTATATCACCCCACAGTTTTCATCACCGGGGAACCTACGAACCTACGCCTGGCCGTTGCCCAAAAAGGACGGGCGACGCTGGAAATTTCCGCCCAGGGACGAGCGGCACACACCTCGCACCCTCAGCAGGGCGAGAATGCCATCCAACGCATGATGGCGGCATTGGCGCGGCTTGAGGCCATGCCGCGTCGGTATGATGAAGATCTGGGTGAAGAAATCTTTGTGGTGACCGATATTTGCTCCGAGCCTTATCCCAATATCAGCCTGGTGCCGCCGCGGTGTCAGGCGCATGTGGTGGCGCGCTTGGTGCCGGGGGAGACGGCGGCCTCTCTGCTAACACGGGTGAGGCAGGCGCTGGAGGACACACCGAGGGTTGATGTGAACCTGGCGACTCTGCGCCAGATGTGTTACACCGGTCGGGTTTTAGAAGGGGTGGATTTTCTCCCCGCCTGGAAAGTGCCGCCGGATAACCCCTGGCGGGTGCGCATCTTAGACGCCTTGAGGTCGCAGGGACTGCCGGCAGAAACGATGGCCGCCGGTTTCGGCACCAATGCCTCGGCGGCGACAGAGCGGGGGATCACGGCGTTCATTTATGGGCCGGGGGATCTGGCTCAGGCGCACATTGTGGATGAGTGGATTGCTGTTGAGCAAGTTGCGCGCGCGGTCTGGGGGTATCGTACCTTGGTGCAGGCTTGTTTGGGTGGGTGAAATCCCACCTTAAGGTAGGCTCGCCCATTCTATTGGGCTGAATGGGGTGTGATAAAATCATAGGCAGTTATGAGTACCCCCCTGATTTTATTGGCATCAAACTCACCGCGGCGGCGTGTTTTGCTTTCCTGGACCGGGTGGCCGTTTGAGGTGCGTCCGGCAGATATTGACGAAACCCAGGCGGTGGAAGAAACGCCACAGGATTATGTGATGCGCCTGGCGCGCGAAAAAGCCCTGGCGGCCAGTGAATTTGAGACCGAAGCCACCGTGATTCTGGCGGCGGATACGGTGGTAGTGTTTGAGGATGAGGTGTTGGGTAAACCGGAATCGTCACAGCAGGCGGAAGATTTCCTGCGCCGTCTGCGGGGGCGAGTGCATGAGGTTTATACCGCCATTGCCCTGATTGACCGCCGCAGTGGTGAGTTGCTCACGGATCTTTGTCATACGCTGGTGCCCATGCGCGATTACAGTGATGCCGAGATTGCGGCATATGTAGCCAGCGGTGAACCCATGGATAAAGCCGGCGCCTATGGCATTCAGAGCACGGAGTTTCATCCGGTGACGGATTTCGAAGGTTGTTATGCCAGTGTAATGGGGTTGCCGTTGTGCCATCTGGTGCGCACGATGGCGATTTTGGGATTTGAGCCATCGGTAGATGTGCCGGCAGTGTGTCAAAAAAATTTGAATTATGTTTGTCCGGTCTATCGGGCGATTCTGGAAGGCGAAGATGAAGGCTAATCCGTTGCGGCGAACGACGAAAAGATCGGAAGCGCGAACACGGTGGCAAGTGCGGCTACCGATTCTAATTGTGATAGCGCTTTTGGTAGGGGCATGCCGCCCCACGGTGACGACACCGGTCAATCCCTCGGCACAGCCCAGTCTGAGCGAACCCGTGGTCAATGTAACATCCGTTCCGGATGTGCGGGGGGCTGCTGAGGCGTTTTTAGCGGCCTGGAAAGCCGAGGATTATACCGGCATGTATGCCATGCTGACCCGTTTGAGCCAAGACGCCATGAGTGAAGAGGCGTTCACTCAGCGCTATCGCGACGTAGCGGCTACGATGAGCCTGAGCGGGTTGGATTACGCCATTCTTTCGACCTTGACCAACCCAACTACCGCTCAGGTGGCCTATCAGGTGACATTTCATACCGTGTTGTTGGGAGACCTGAGCCGCGAGATGGTGATGAACCTGACACTGCAAGATGGGGCGTGGAAGGTGCAGTGGGAAGATGGAATGATCCTGCCCGAACTGCGCGGGGGCAACCGCTTGATGATGGACATCACCATCCCGGCGCGGGGTAACATCTACGATGCTCAGGGCAATGCCTTGGCGGCACAGACCGATGCGGTGGCTTTGGGGATTATCCCAGGGCAGATTGATCCTGCGCAAGAAGGTACGCTACTAACCGAATTGGCCAACCTGACCGGCTTGAACCCGGATTACATCCGTTCGCTCTACCAGTATGCTGCGCCGGATTGGTATATTCCGGTGGGGGATGTCTCGGCACAAGCGGTGCAGCGGCGTTATGATGTCCTTTCGAGTTTGAGCGGCTTGGTCATGCGCACTTACAACACGCGCTACTACTTTGATAGCGCGGCGCCGCATGTCACCGGCTATGTTCAGCCTATCCCGGCGGAGCAATTGGAAGAGTACAAACGCAAAGGCTATCGCGGGGACGAACGTGTCGGCATGGCCGGGCTGGAGCAGTGGGGTGAATCCTACCTGGCCGGCCGGCGTGGCGCGGCACTCTACGTAACCGATGCCCAAGGAAATATCCTCACCCGCTTAGGGCAGCGTGACTCTCAGCCCGCCTATTCTATCTATACCACCCTGGATAAGAACTTCCAGGTTCAGGTGCAAAAAGCCATTGAGGGCTTTCGGGGCGCGATTGTGGTGCTGGAACGTGACACCGGACGCATTCTGGCGCTGGCATCCTCACCCAGTTTTGACCCCAACTTATTTGATCCCAACAACTATAACAGCGCCTGGTTGTTGAATCAGGTATTTGATGCCAATACGACGCCGTTGCTCAACCGTGCTACCCAGAGCGCCTATCCATTGGGATCGGTGTTCAAGATCATTACCATGGCGGCAGCATTGGAGAGCGGCTTATTTACCGCCGATTCGACCTATGAGTGTGGGCATACCTTTACCGAAATCCCCGGCTTGACCCTCTACGATTGGACCTATGAAAAAGATAAACCGCCCAGCGGCACGCTGACATTACCTGAGGGGCTGATGCGTTCTTGCAATCCCTGGTTCTACCACATTGGGTTGGAACTTTATCGCCAGAACCGCCCTCTGGATGTGAGCAATATGGCGCGGGCGTTCGGACTGGGCAGTCCGACCGGCCTTGAGCAACTGCCCGAGGTGGCGGGCAATATTCCCGATCCGGCCAGTGAAAACGATGCCGTGCAGTTGGCCATTGGGCAAGGGGCGATGTTGGTTACCCCGTTGCAGGTAGCGAATTTTATCGCGGCGGTGGGAAACGGCGGCACGCTCTACCGCCCCCAAGTGGTTGAGAAAATCACCAACCCGGATGGCGAAGCGGTCTATGCCTTCAAGCCCGAGGTGAAGGGGCAACTGCCGGTTTCACCCGAAAATCTCAAGATTATCCAGGATGCCATGCGCAGTGTCGTCAACAACCCGCGCGGCACGGCGCATTATGCTCTGGCCGGCTTGCAAATCCCCATCTATGGCAAAACCGGCACGGCAACTAACCCCGCCGGAAAACCACACGCCTGGTTTGCAGGTTACACCAATGCCAACCGCAGTGACAAACCGGATATTGCCGTGGTGGTGTTGGTGGAGAACGGCGGCGAAGGGTCGGAAGTGGCCGCCCCCATCTTCCGCCGTGTGATCGAAGATTACTTCTTTGGGCGCCCACTGCGCCTCTACCCCTGGGAAGCGTCATTTTACGTCACGCGGACCCCAACACCGCTTTACACCTATACTCCAACCCCTACGGCTACACCTGAACCCACCGAAACCCCTGTGCCTGAGGAGACGCCTACCCCGTGAGCACCGACGCTGTACACTCTGCTGCCAATCCGGCTTGGGGGCAGGTTATCCGCGCCCAGTCCGGCTTCTATACCGTACGCATGAGCGGTGGGCAGAACGTGGTCTGCCGTTTGCGCGGGCGACTCAAAAAGATGCACCGCCAGGGGGATGTGGTAGCCGTGGGGGACTGGGTGCGAGTCACCCTACTCCCGGATGGCAGTGGCGTGATTGAAGCCGTCGCGCCGCGCCAGCGTGCCCTGGAGCGTCGTGCACCTACCGCGCGGGGCACGTATCAGCAGGTGCTTTTGGCCAATCCGGATCAGTTAGTCCTGGTGTTTGCCTGTGCGCAGCCGGAGCCGCGCCTGCGCATGTTGGATCGTTTTTTGGTGATCGCTGAAAAGCAGCAAATCCCGGTGTTGATTGTGGCCAACAAGGTGGATCTCGTGGGACTAGAACGGGCGCAGGAAATCTTTTCTATATATCCCCCCTTGGGCTACCCTGTGCTCTACACGTCTGCCAAGACCGGCTACGGCATCGAAGACCTGAAAGCCCATTTGATCGGTCGGCTCTCGGCGTTGGCCGGACCTTCCGGGGTGGGCAAAAGCAGTTTGCTCAACGCTATTCAGCCCGAATTGGGGTTGGCGGTGGGGAGTGTGCGGGAGAAAGGGGGCAAAGGGCGGCACACCACCGTGGTGCGGCAGTTGTTTCCTCTGGATGGCGGTGGTTATGTGGCCGATATGCCCGGCCTGCGTACCCTGGCACTCTGGGATACGCAACCTGAAGAACTGGATGGGTACTTTCCCGAGATTCGCGACCTGGTTGCGCTGTGCCAGTTCAACGATTGCACGCACACGAACGAGCCGGGGTGTGCCGTGCGCGAGGCGGTGGCGCAGGGGAAGATTCACCCTCAGCGCTACGAGTCTTATCTGCGCCTGCGCGCGGGCGAGGAAGAAGAGAGCGACTAAACTCCACCTAAGGTGATTCTATGGCATCATCCCCTATGCTACGATGGCAACGCCTGACCCTGGTGTTGAGGCATCCGTTTCGCCTTTCTTACGGTGTGAGTGAGACACGTCAGACCTACTGGCTGCGGCTGGGAGAAGATGTAGGGTGGGGAGAAGCGACATTACCGCCCTATTACGGCGTTGACCTGAGTGCGTGTGAAGCCTATTGGGCCCAGCGTGCCGGCGCTGACCGCAACTTACCGCGCTCGTTGGAAGAGGTCTTGGCTTGGGTGGGAGAAACTGGACCGGCGCCGGCGCGTTGTGCGCTGGAGATGGCTGTGTTGGATTATCTGGCGCGCCAGGCCGGTCAACCGCTGTACCGCTGGTTGGGTCTCCCTGCTCCGCCGAGGTTGCCAACCTCGGTGACGATCGCAATAGACACCCCCGACGCCATGGCCGAAATGGCGCAGCGCATGCAAGCCTACCCGGTGCTGAAATTAAAATTGGGCGGTGCCGAAGACCTAGAGCGCTTGGCGCGCGTTCGGGCGGCGCGCCCGGATGCCGAAATTCGGGTGGATGCCAATGCCGGCTGGACGCTGGACGAAGCCCAAGCCTATTTACCGCGTTTAGAAGCACTTGGGATTGCCATGATCGAACAACCACTCCCTAAGTCAGCCGTGGTGGAGATGGGGCAATTACAGTCCATGACGCACATTCCGATTGTGGCGGATGAGTCGTTGCAAACCTTTGCCGATGTGGAAGCGCTGGCGGCTGCCGGTGTGCAAGGCATCAACGTTAAACTGATGAAGACTGGGGGCCTGCTCAACGCACTGCAGATCATCCGCCGCGCCCGCGAACTGGGACTAAAGATCCTGCTGGGATGCATGATTGAAACATCACTGGGCACGACGGCCATGGCGCATTTGGCGGCGTTGGCCGACTGGCTAGACCTGGATGCCCCGCTTCTGATCGCCAACGATCCTTTTGAGGGCTTGACCTATGATGCGGAAGGCCGTATTCAAGTGCCGGAACGCCCCGGGATTGGAGTAATCTTGCGCCAGGAGGTTGGACATGAGTGAGGCACTTGCTCCCGAGGTACAGGCCCAAAAGGTTCTCGCGCGTTTGGCACATGAGCGCGCCGATGAACGTGTACATGTTTTTCAGGTCCATGTTGAGAGGGTTGAAAATTGGCGTCTGCATGTGAGCGGTCGGGTGTTGAGCGAGGAGGATCGTCAGGCCATCCACACGGCGCTCAAGGCAGAAGATGCACGTTGGGAGGTGGAGGATAGCGCACTGCAGATCTTACGCCGCCCTCACAATCCGGTTTTAGCGGTAGCCACCAACCTGACCAGCCTGCACCGTGAGCCGTCCTTCCTGGCCGAAATGTTGACCCAGTTGCTCTGGGGGATGGAAGTGGAAGTATTAGAAGAAAAAGAGCGCTGGGTGTTCGTGCGCTGTGCAGATGGCTACCTGGGGTGGACCTACCGACCCTACCTAGGTGAAACGTTACCCCAAGCACCTACCCACCTTGTGGCGGCGCCGGTGAGCCTGATGCGGGCCCAACCCGGCACCGATGCTTCTCTGGTGAGCCGCCTGTTCGCCGGCACGGCGGTTCGCGTTCACGAGGTACAGGGAGATTGGGCGCGGGTGGAGGCGCATGTGTCGGGCTGGGTGCCTTGGGCGGATCTCCGCGCTTTGGATGCGTTGCCCCGCACCCCGGAGGCACAGCGGAGGCAGATGATTGAGGATGCTTACCGGCTGATCGGTGTGCCGTATTTGTGGGGTGGCACCACCGCCAACGGCATAGATTGCTCCGGCTTTGTGCAGTTGGTGCATCGGTTGAGTGGGATTACCCTGCCGCGCGATGCCGATATGCAACACGCTGCCGGCCGGGCGTGTGACCCTGAGCGCCTGCGACCCGGCGATTTACTTTTCTTCGGCGAGAAGGGAGAGGCGCGTGCAATTACCCATGTGGCATTGAGCCTGGGCGGGTGGCGCATTTTACATTCTTCCCGTTCCCGCAACGGTGTGTATGAGGATGACGTCCAGCGGGTTGCTCATTTGCGCGAATCGCTGGTGGCAGCAGGAACGTTTTTGGCTTAGAGGCTAGGTGATGGTGGAAGGGCTGGGTTCGCCGGTCGGGCCGCGGGTTATCGTGGCCGGGCGCGAGCGGGACTATTTTTCGGGTACAGGTTATTTGGGGTTGCAGAGCGATCCGCGGGTGCTGGCCGCGGCGCAGGCCGCACTGGCACGTTATGGGCTGAGCACGGCCACTTCACGCGGGGGTTATGGTGAGCATCCTCTCTATGCCGAATTGGAACAGGCCATTTGTGCCTATTTCGAGGCGGAGCGGGCATTGTATCTGCCCACAGGCTATCTAGGAATGACGTTGCTGGTGCAGGGACTGCGCGGTCAGGTTGAACGGCTCTTCTTGGACGAGGCGGCCCATTTCAGTCTATGGGATGCGGCGCGCGGCAGTGGACTGCCGGTAGAGTCTTTTCACCATCTGGATGCTGAGGATTTACGGCGGCAGATCGCCCTGCACTTACGCCCTGGTGAACGCCCACTGGTGCTCAGCGACGGTGTGTTTCCGATTTCGGGTGAGATTGCGCCTCTGCCCGATTATCTGCGCGTTGTGGTCGAATATGACGGCCTGGTTGCCCTGGATGATGCCCACGGTGTAGGCGTTCTGGGGGTACATGGGCGAGGGACGCCGGACTATTGGGGGGTGAACAACGCACGCTGTCTCACCACGGCCACGTTAAGCAAAGCCTTGGGCGGATACGGTGGCTTCCTGGCGGATCGGCAAGAACGCATCCAACGCTGGTTGACCCACTCTGCGGTGTATGTGGCCACCAGCCCGCCCCCACTGCCGATTGCGGCGGCCTCGGCGGCAGCGTTACGCATTGCGCTGGCCGAACCACAGCGGCGCGAGCGCTTGTGGCAAAATGTGGCACTGGCACGGGCAGGATTGCGCGCCTTGGGTTGGGATTTACCCGATACCCCTGTGCCGATTCTGTGTTTGAGGGCTCGGCCCGGCGTGGACTTAAGCACCCTGCAACGGCGTTTGTTTGAAGCCGATATTTGTGTCGCCCACGTCACACGCTATACCAGCACCCCGCCGGGCGGGGCGCTGCGCATCGCGATCTTTGCCACGCACTCTGAAGACCAGATCCGCCGGTTGGTCGAAACCATAGGGCGATTGATCTAGCCGTTTGGGAGGCCGTTAGCGCGGTTTTCGGTGCGGCGCAAAGGTTCGCCGTATTTGACCTGAAAGACATCGAAATCGCGGGCGACGAAAACGTTAGGGAAGACGGTCTGCGCTTCGTGAAGTATGTCCTTCTCACGATAGCGCCGCGAGAGGTGGGTCAGGATTAATGCGCTAACCTCGGCACGGCGGGCCAATTCGGCGGCACGGCGCGCGGTGAGATGTCCGAAATGATGCGCCATTTCAGCCTCTTCTTCCAAATAGGTGGCTTCTATCACCAATGCGTCCGCTTGGTAACACGGTTCGACCAGGGAGTCAATCTCGCCGGCGTCCCCAACGATGACCAAGCGTGTGCCGCGGCGATATTCACCCAACACCATGTTGGGCGTGATCATGCGCCCATCGGGCAGGGTTACTGCCTGGCCTTCCACCAGTTGGCGGCGCAATGGACCATTCGGGATGCCCAACGCTTCGGCTTTTTCGGGTAGGAAGGGGCGGCGTCCCTTTTCCTCAAAGCGGAAGCCCAGGCTATCGGCGCCGCGGTGCTGAACCGGGAAAGCGGTAATCGTGAAATCATCGGCTTCGAAAAATGTGCCGTTGGCGATGGGGTGTAGGTTTAGCGGCATGGGCGGATTGGCGCCGCGCAACACTACCCCGAAAAGAAGGTCGTGGATACGTTCTAGGGCGCCGCGACTGCCGAAGATGTCTAATTCGTCAATCGTTTCCCAGCGCATAAAGGTTGAAAGCAGTCCTGCCAGCCCCAAGATATGGTCTAAGTGCCCGTGGGTAATCAAAATACGGTTGAGGCGCTTAAAGCCGATCCCGGCTTGCAAAATCTGGCGCTGGGTGCCTTCACCGCAATCTACCAAAAAGCGGTGTTCATCGTGTTTAACGACGATTGCCGGTAAGTTACGCCGGATCGAGGGTGCAGAGGCTGAGGTGCCGAGAAAGATGAGTTCGAACAAAGGAGTTCCACCTGGTTAAGTCGTGTCCCCTATTTTAATGCAAGTTGGCAGGAAGCAGTAAAATTATCTCATAGCAATACCCTCATTTGGAAAAAGAAAGCCACAGGAGGTCATCCCATGGAACTCAAAATCGTCCCGATTGAAAAACCGGAAGCGGTAAATGTCATTATTGGGCAATCGCATTTCATCAAGACGGTTGAGGACATCCACGAAGCATTGGTGACCAGCGTGCCGGGGATCAAATTTGGGTTGGCATTTTGTGAGGCGTCGGGGGCCTGCTTAGTGCGCTGGAGCGGCACAGACCCCGATTTAATCACCATGGCGCAGAAGAACGCACTGGCGGTGGGGGCAGGGCATTCCTTCTTCGTTTTCTTAGGAGAGGGCTTTTATCCGATCAATGTCCTTAAGGCCATCCAGGCTGTGCCGGAGGTGTGTCGTATTTTCTGTGCCACGGCGAACCCATTGCAGGTCATCGTAGCCGAGACGGAGCAGGGGCGGGGCATCCTTGGGGTCATTGATGGCAGTAGCCCCAAGGGGATCGAAGATGATGAAGGCATCGCCTGGCGCAAGGGCTTCCTGCGGCGTATTGGTTATAAGGCTTAAGGTGCGGAACTTGCAACAGGAGAAGAACGTCTTATACTCATCCTGTTGTTTTTGGGGAAGGAGTTAATCATGCGTACTCGAATCATCGGCCTGCTTATCCTGACCGTGCTGCTTGGAGGGTGTGGCCTTTTGGGCCAGCGGGCTACCCCTTCGGATGCCGAAATGGCAACTCAGGTGGCTCAAATCCTGACGGCTATGCCCACTCCAACGTCACCACCGCTCGAACCCACCCCCACACAGCCGCTGCCCACGGTGGTTTTGACCGAAGAGCCAACGGTCGCTCCACCTACTGAAACGCCGACGCCCCAGCCGGTCGAGCCCACGGCCACCCTACCGGCCTACCCACCGCCGGAGACCGTTGTGCCCACTGCCACGGCTGCCGTCACCGTGACGACCCAGCCAACCCCAACCTATGCCTTCACCCCGCCGGCAACCGACCCGGTACTCAAATTGGGCAACGCCACCTGGACGGATAACATGGACAACGACCGCAATTGGCCGACCGGGGCAGATCAATATACCAGTGTCGAGTTCCGTGATGGCGTGATGCGACTCACCGGCCTGACCACTACTGATGGTTGGCGTATGACCTGGCCGAAAGTGGCCGATTTCTACCTCGAAGCCACGTTCCGCACCGGTGAGTGCAAGGGCAGTGATCGTTATGGGTTGTTCTTCCGCGTGCCGATATTGAGCACCCCAGACCGCGGTTACTTGTTTGGCCTGACGTGCGATGGCAAGTATTCACTGCGGCGCTGGGATGCCTCGGTTGGCACGCGAGGTGAGATGATCACGCTGGTGAATTGGAAAGCCAATGATGCTATCAACGCCGGCCCAAACCAGGTCAACCGCCTGGGGGTGATGGCCATTCGGGACCGCTATGCCCTGTATGTCAACGGGGTGCTGTTGACCGAAGTGCGCGATGATCGCTTCCTCGAAGGTTATTTTGGCGTCTTTGTCGGCGCGCGGGAGACCGAGAACCTCACCATTCAAGTGGATCAGATCCGCTACTGGGAGAATCCACGTCCCTAATGTAAGCGTTAGTCTGAATCTTCAAAAAGCGGGTTGTACAAACCCGCTTTTTGATTGGGAAGGGCGATAAAATCAGATTATCTACTCTTGCAAGCAGGTTGAACCATCGTGGTCACTCTCAAAGGCTATCAGTTGCTCCCACATTTGCCGCGTATTCGCACCGATACGCCGGGGTTCTTGTTGGAATGCGCTCGGCGCTATGGTGATTGGGTGCATTTTGACGTTGGGGTCACTCAGGCCTTTTTCATAAACTATCCCGATGCTGTGCGCCATGTCCTGCAAGAGAATAACCGCAACTACACCAAAGATACCATCCAATATCGCACGCTGGCATTGATTACCGGGCAGGGATTGCTCACCGCCGATGGCGAGCCCTGGTTACAGCATCGGCGGCTGCTTCAACCCGCATTTGCTCGTTCGCGCCTGATGGATCTGGATGAGGTTGTGGTAGGGGTGGTGGATCGAATGCTGGCTCGCTGGGAATCCCGAGCCAAGCAAAATGAGATTATAGATGTAGACCATGAGATGCTGGAGATTGCCTTAGAGGTGGTGGGTCTGGCGCTGTTTGGGCTTGACCTGAGCCGCGAAGCCCCGCAATTGGTCCGAGCGGTGCTGACGGCGTTGGATTATGTCATTTATCGCGCTCAGAACCTGGTGGTGCCGCCGCTTGCCTGGCCAACCCCGCGTAATCGGGTGTTCAGACGCGCCTTGTTTGAATTGGACCAAGCCGTGGAAGCAATTTTGACCTCCCACCAAGTTCGGGATGAGGGTGAAGAAACGCTGCTCGATTTACTGGTGCGGGCAGAGCAGGCAGGGCAGTTGACTCGGGAACAGGTGCGGGATGAACTGGTGACCATGATCGTCGCCGGGCACGAAACGGTGGCCACCGCATTAACCTGGACGTGGTATTTGCTGGCGTATCATCCCGAAGTTGAAGCGGCTTTGATCGCCGAGATAGATGCCGTTCTGGGTGGGCGCCCACCGGGGCGGGAGGATTTGCCCAACTTGACTTACACCGCTCAGGTCTTTGCCGAAGCCCTGCGCCTTTATCCCCCCGCCTGGCTGATCACGCGGCGTGCCCTGGCCGCAGATACGATTTCGGGCTGTGCAGTTCCGGCCAGGGCTCTGATCATCATCAGTCCGTATGTATTGCATCGTCATCCGGCGTTTTGGGCGGATGCCGAGGCGTTCCGTCCGGAGCGCTTTGATGAACGTCAGGCGCGCGCCTACCCGCGCTTTGCCTATATTCCCTTTGGGGCAGGGCCGCGCCTGTGCATCGGCAATCAGTTTGCCTTGGTTGAAGCACAACTGGTCTTAAGCCGGATCCTGCAACGTTATCGTTTGGCCTTTGCCGGCGCAGGGCCGGTGCGGGCGGAGCCGCTGGTGACCCTGCGCCCCAAAGGTGGTATGCCAATGCGGTTGATCCCGCGCTAGGCCGACTTACACGATTTTCTCGACGACCTCAATCCCGTTGAGCGCCATGTGATAGAGGAAAATAGCGTGGAGCAGGTCACCCGGATGTGGGAAGCCGCCCTCTTTCTCTGCCACCTCGACCGGGCGGTCGTAGGTTTCCACGCCGTCCACCGGCACGATCACACGGCGCTGTAATTGGCGGGCGTTCGCATCCAGGCGCAGGTGCATTGCTAACTGGTAGGTACACAGGTCGGTGCAATCGCCCACCACGATGAACGTGCTCACCTCGGGGTGCTGGGCCAGCCAATCGTTGAGTCCGGTATTCAAACCCGAAGAGATAGAGTTCTTTTCCAGAATCAGCATTTGGTTGAAGAACGGCAAGCGTTTGAAGGCATCCACCGGTTCAGCCTCGGCGGTGCCGCGGATGCAGTGCGGCGGCCAGGCTGAAAACTCCACAGCGTCCGGTTCGTGGCTGTCCTGGGTGAGCAAAATATGGCGAATTCCGTAATCCCAAGCGCGCTGGAAGAGCGCGGCAATGGGTTCAACAATGCGCCCAACGCGTTCGCTGGCCAACGGCCCGCTGATGCAAAACCCGTTGATAACATCCACGGACACAATCGCCGCTTGACGAGGCTCTGGTGCGATATCTTTGAGATTAACCACCGGCAGTTGCGCTAACCACTGCTCCAGATAGCGCAGGAATGGGGCGCTTTGGGCTTCTAGGTTTAAACGGGGCATAACTCAACCTCCTAACAAAGCTAGGGCGAATTGGTGTATTTTTTACACTAATTCAATTTTAGCCGTAAAAAAGGGGGTGTCAAGCCAGCGATCTAAGCGTTAGAGATGATCGTCGAGGTCGTCCGGATGGGCATTAATCCATCCTTGAAGGGCATTGGCGATTCGGGAGATATCACCTAGCTGATGGGTGCAAATCTCATAAAGTTCATCTGGACTGACTTCGTGATAAAAATGAACCAGGCGATTGCGATAGCCAGCCAGAATATTTAACAAAGCGCTCTCTTCGGCGTTGATGATACCATTTTGGTATAAAGCACGGGCAATTTCTTTGTACTCGCTCACTCCCACTGCGAAGCCCTTGGCTAGAATGTGTCGTCCTAAGTCAAATAGGGCTTCAAGAGCGCGTCGGAGACAAGACTCAGCGGCAAATACGTTGCGGGGGTCGCTGAAGAATTCCTCACGCGAGGCCAGTGGCAAGGCCCGGATATTGGTTAACATGTTTGAGATCCAAGCCAAACGGTCTGCAACCACACGACGGGAAATTTTCTGAGGCATCATAGTGTTTTGGTGAGGATGATTTGCATCCGCTCACGTTCTAGAGGGGCTAGGTCACCAGCACGACGCAGAATGTATAAATCGTACTCATCTGCTAAATAGGAATCACGCGCATAGACGCGTTCCCCACGAACAATATTTGCCGCCAAGAAAGGGTCTGCTTCCGGGATCACAACCAAATCTACACGCTTGACCCGAAACAATTCTTCTAGGGCTTGCGCAAATGCTACCTTTTCCCGTACCGATAAGCGGCGCGCGGGTAGAATGCCGACATCTAAGTCACTGGATGTCGGTGGTATGGGCTCACCGTTCAGCAAAAAGTGCACCGCGGCTTTGGCCTGGCTGCCAAAAAGGTAAAGGATGAGGATATCGTAGGCCTCGCACAAGCGGGTCAGGGTAGATGACGCATTCACAAAAATAATTATACCCTGCCGCTGTGGCTCGGCTTAGCGCGTTACCACCGCTTCTGCAAGCGGATGCGCAGGATAATCGCTGTGGTGTTGAGCAGTAGCAGTACTGCCAGAAGGACGATGATGCCTGCCGCGGCTAACTGCTGAAATTCTTTCTGGGGCAGGGAGATCCAGTTGAAGATCTGGATGGGCAGGACGGTGAAGAGATCCAGCGGGCCGCGCAGGTCGAAGCGGATGTAGGTCAGTGCGCCGATGGTGATCAAGGGCGCGGTTTCGCCGATAGCGCGGGACATGGCCAAGATAGTGCCGGTCAAGATGCCCGGCATGGCATAGGGCAGGACGTGGTCGCGCACGGTCTGCCAGGGTGTGGCTCCTAATCCAAAAGCCGCCAGGCGCACACTGCGCGGCACCGCGCGAATCGCTTCACGCGAAGAGACGATCACCGTGGGCAAGACAAGCAAGGTCATGGTGAGCGCACCGGCTAACAAACTGCGCCCCAGGTTTAATCCATAGACGAACAGGCCAAGGCCGAGCAAGCCGTAAATGATGGACGGTACCCCTGCCAGGTTGGAGATGTTGATCTCGATGAAGCGGGTGAACCAGTTATCACGTGCATATTCTTCCAGATAGATGGCCGCCGCTACGCCGATGGGGAACGAGAGCACCGCCGTGATCACGGCCAGCCACAAGGTGCCTTGCAGGGCAGAGCGCAGCCCCGATTTTTCGGGAAAGCGCGACGGGAAGTTGGTGAAGAGTTCCGGGCGTAGCCAGGGCAGCCCGTCCAGGAAAACATCAATCAACAGGGTGAGCAGGACCACAATCCCGATGAGAACAGCCAGAAGCGCCAGCCATTCAAAATAGCGCCCGCGTTGCTTCCGCCGTTGCAGGCGTTGAAGTTCGTCTGCGGAAAGAAAGGCGGTTGAGTTCATTCGTACACCTCGCGGAAGCGGCGGGTGAGGAAATGACTGATCACGTTCATGACCAGGGTCATCAGGAAGAGCATCATGCCCACGGCGAAGATGGTCAAATAGGCAATGCTCTGCTGTGGGGTATCCCCCAGGCTAACCTGAACGATGTACGCCGTCATAGTCTCAATGGATTCCAAGGGGTTGAGGGTTAGTTTGGGCTGCTGGCCGGCGGCGATGGCCACGATCATGGTTTCACCGATGGCACGTGAGACGGCCAGGATGAACGCGGCGCTGATCCCCGAGAGGGCGGCGGGCACGACAATTTGAGTGGAGACCTCTAGTTTAGTGGCGCCTAAGGCATAAGCCGCGTCGCGTAGTGAACGCGGTACCGCCGAAAGCGCATCCTCGGAGATGGATGCCACCATGGGCAAAATCATAAACCCCATGACGATGCTGGCGCTGGCGGCGTTGAAGGTTTGGGTTTGGGGGAAGATGGATTTCAGCAGGGGAGTGACAAAGAGCAGGGCAAAATACCCATAAACCACGGTGGGAATGCCGGCTAAGATTTCAAGCACGGGCTTGAGAATACGCCGCACGTTCTCGGAGGCATACTCACTCATATAAATTGCAGCCAGCAATCCCAAGGGCAGGGCGATCACCATGGCCCCAGCGGCCACCAGCACGGTGCCGTTGACCAGCGGCCAGATGCCAAACTTCTTGGACGCAAAGAGGGGCGTCCAGCGTGTTTCGGTGAAGAATTCGACAATCGAAACCTGCTCAAAGAAAAGCACCGTTTCACGCAGTAAGGTAAAAACGATGCCCAATGTCGTCAGGATAGAGACGGCAGCGCAGATAAGCAGGCTGGTTTGTATCAAGCGTTCACCGGTACGCGGACGCCGTTTGAGGGCATAAAGAACGGGTGAGGTGGAGGTCGTTACATTGGACGCAGTTTTCACAGTTTCCATGTTGGGGCGTTCTCCCACGCAAGCCTGGGAAGGGTTGGTTATCCCTTCCCAGGTAGATTTTACATGAATTCCGTGTTTGAGTCAGCGTGGACTACTGCTCTTTTGCCAGCAATTCGGCCAGACTTACGCCCACAGTTGAACCTTGCCCCTCAAAGATCGAACCCGTGATGCGCTTGTCGTAGCGTTTTTGGGCCAGTTCGTAGAGTTCGGGTGTCAAAGGAATGTAGCCCACTTCCTTGACAATCATGGCCGCGTTCTTGAGGTAGAAGGCGATGAAGGCACTGATTTCATCTTTCTGATCAACCCGGGCACGATTGACGTAGATGAACAGGGGGCGTGAGAGAGGCTGATACGTGCCGTTCGAAACGGTATCCATATTGGGCAGGACACAGCCCTTCCCGCCATCCACGGCAACCAGTTTGAGTTTGTCCTGGTTCTCTTCGTAGTAAGCCAGGCCAAAGAACCCTAAGGCGTTCTCATCGCCCGCGATGCCTTGTACTAGGACGTTATCGTCTTCGCTGGGCAGGAAGTCGCCCCGGCTGGCGCCTTCTTCACCCACGATGGCTGCGGTAAAGTAGTCGTAGGTGCCCGAATCGGTGCCGGGGCCGTAGAGGTTCAATGGGCGATCCGGAAAACCTACCCGCACCTGACTCCAATTGGTGATTTTGCCTTCGGCGGCAGGTTCCCAGATCTTCTTCAGTTCTTCAACGGTCAGGCATTCCACGAAATCGTTCTTGGGATTGACCATGACGGCGAGGCCGTCGAAGGCTATCGGGAGTTCGATATAGTCAATGCCGTTCTGCTTGCAGACCTCGGCTTCAGACTCCTTAATGGGGCGCGAGGCGTCTTGAATATCCGTTTCGCCGTTACAGAACTTTTTGAAGCCGCCGCCGGTGCCTGAGATACCAACCGGAACGCGCACGTTCGGATATTCAGCCTGGAATTCTTCGGCGATGGCAGCGGTGATCGGCGCTACCGTGCTGGAGCCATCCACCAGAATAGTACCCTCAACATCAGCAGGAGTCGTCGGAGCAGGTGTTGCTGTGATGACCTGGGGGGTACCTTGAACAATCCGGGTTATTTCGATCACCGTTGGCTCGGAAGGCGCGGGGGTGGCCGGCGCACAGGCACTGGCCAGAATGGCCACTAAAAATAACACACTTGCCAGACGGAGCAACTTACGCATGGGTCTTCTCCTCTCGTTTGGGATGAGATAGTGTCACTTTTGAGTATATACAGGTCGTGTTAAAGCACCTCAAAAGGCGGTTTAAGAATCGGTTAAGGTTTGCTCAAAAGATGTTTTCACATATGTGAATTATATTCACATATGTCTTGCATTCACTTCGATTGTCCTTATAATCACAATTAGCCCCTTTTGCGAACTGCGAGCCGTGAAGATGTTGCTAAATGCCGACCGCCTTGACCTTTTAGCGCGCATCGCCGAAATGTACTATGAATCCAATCTGACCCAAGATCAGATTGCCAAGATCACCGGCTATTCGCGCTCGATGGTCTCGCGCCTGCTGACCGAGGCGCGGCGGCAGGGCGTAGTGGAGATTCGCATCAACCACCCCATGCAGCGCCGCCGTGATCTTGAACAAGCGTTACAGACGCGCTTGGGCTTGGATGAGGTCTGGGTGATGGTGCGGGGCACGCTGGCGCACAGCGAGATGCTGCGCCGCCTGGGGGTGCTGGCAGCACGATTTTTAGAGGCGCACCTGCACGACTACATGACCCTGGGCACGTCATGGGGCACGGCCGTTTACGAAACGGTCAACGCCCTGCAACAGCGTTCCTTTCGGGGCATTCGAGTGGTGCAGATGATCGGAGCGCTGGGTACCCCCAATCCGGACATTGACGGACCTGAGTTGGCGCGACGCATGGCGCGTGCACTCACCGGACAGTATGCGACCTTACCGGTGCCGCTGATCGTGGATAGTGAAGCCACTCGCCAAGCCCTGATGCAAGCGCCGCACGTCCAGCGGGTGACACAATATTTTCACCACATTGACTTGGCACTGGTAGGGGTGGGGACGGTAGAACCCGAATATGCCAGCCTGTTGCGCGCCGGCTATCTGACGACCGAGCAATTGGAGGATCTGCGCGCGGCAGGCGCCGTGGGCGATGTGTGTGCGATTCACATCACCCTGGATGGGGCGCTGGTGGATACGCCACTGACTCGGTGTATTTTGGGCATTGATGCGGCAACGCTGCGTAAAGTGCCCATCCGTATTGGGGTAGCCGGTGGGCAGGCGAAAGCATTGCCGATCATTGCTGCCAGCCGTTCCGGATTGATCAACCGCCTGGTGACCGATGAGGTCGCGGCGACGTTTGCGTTACGTGTTTTGGAGGAAGGATCATTATCGTATGACAACGCAACCAACCCTAATCACCGTTGAAAATATGATTCCTGTGGATCATGAGCAGTTATTGGCCGAATTGGGTCATGCCCAAACCCTGGATATGTTGGCGACCATGTGCCTGATCCGTGCCTTTGAAGAAAAGGCGGAGGATCTCTTTGCGCGTGGTCTGGTGCATGGGACAATGCACCTTTCGATTGGACAGGAAGCCGTAGCCGTAGGGGCTACCCGCGCCATGCAGAAAGGTGACTACCTGCTCAATCATCACCGGGGGCATGGTCACTGCCTGGCCTGGGGTAGCGATGTTAACCTGATGATGGCCGAATTCCTGGGTAAGGAAACCGGTTACTGCCGCGGGCGTGGTGGCTCTATGCACATAGCCAACGTGGAAGCGAATAACTTGGGCGCCAACGGTATCGTTGGGGGCGGCTTGCCCATTTCAGTTGGCGTTGGGCTGAGTATCAAGATGCGCCGCACCTCGCAGGTTTGTCTGACCATCTTCGGGGATGGGGCAGCCAACGAGGGTGCTTTCCACGAGGCGCTCAACATGGCCAGCATCTGGGACTTGCCGGTGGTTTATTTATGTGAGAATAACCAGTACGCTATGTCCATGCCGGTGACCAAGGCGTTCAATATTGAGCGCATCAGTCAGCGGGCATGCGCCTATGGTATTCCCGGTGTGACGGTGGACGGCAATGACGTACTGGCAGTGTATGCCGCCATCCGCCAGGCCGCGGAACGAGCACGCGCAGGGCAAGGGCCAACTTTGGTCGAGGCGGTGACCTATCGCTGGCGCGGTCACTCCAAGAGCGATCGTCAGGCCTATCGCACCCGCGAAGAGGTTAAACTCTGGCAACAGCGCGATCCGATTCGCCGCTTTGCAAACCTGTTGGGGCTTAGCGACGAGGAATTGAACCGCTATATCGAGGAAGCCAAAGCCCGCATCGAAGCCGCGGTGGCCTTTGCTCAGGCCAGCCCAGAACCGGATGTAAGCACCATTCTCGAGGGAGTCTATGCGTGAGATCACGTACGTCGAAGCCATTCGCGAAGCCCTCGCCCAGAAGATGGCCGAGGACCCTACGGTTTTCCTTATCGGTGAAGATATTGGGATTTACGGTGGTGCCTTTGGGGCAACGGCGGGGTTGATTCAGCAGTTTGGCGAAGAGCGGGTCATTGATACCCCGATCTCAGAAGCCGGGATTGCCGGGGCATGCATCGGGGCCGCCTTGACCGGTATGCGACCGGTGGGGGAAATCCAGTTCATGGATTTCGTGACCCTGAGCATGGAACAATTGGTGCTCCAGGCGGCTAAGATTCGCTTTATGTTCGGTGGAAAAGCCAAGGTGCCGTTTGTCTTGCGCATGCCTGGCGGCTCCGGCACCGGCGCGGCGGCACAGCATTCCGAGAGCCTGGAAAACTGGTTTGTCCACGTGCCGGGGTTAAAGGTGGTCATGCCCAGCACCCCCTATGACGCTAAGGGGTTATTAATTGCAGCCATAGAGGATGACAACCCGGTCATTTTCGTCGAGCACAAGTTGCTCTATAAGGTTAAGGGCCCGGTGCCCGAAGAGATGTATCGCATTCCGCTGGGACAGAGCCACGTGGTGCGTGAGGGCAAAGATCTGACCATCGTGGCGACCTCGGTGATGGTGCAGCGAGCCTTGCAGGCCGCCGAGCAGTTGCAGGCCGAGGGCATCGAGGTTGAGATTATTGATCCGCGCACCCTGCGTCCGTTGGATGATGAGCCGATCATCCGCTCGGTGAAGAAGACTGGCCGCGCGTTGGTGGTGCATGAGGCAGTCAAAATGGGCGGTTTTGGAGGTGAGATCGTCGCGCGCATCGTCGAAAGTGAAGCCTTTGATTACCTCGAAGCCCCCGTGCGCCGTCTGGCGGGTTTGGATATTCCGATTCCCTATAATCGCACCCTGGAGTATCATGCCGTGCCCCAGGTGGAAAACATCGTTGAAGAGGCCCGCAAACTGGTCAAAGGGGCTTATTAGGAGGCAGGCGTGGCGCACGAAGTGATCATGCCCAAATTCGGCTTTACCCAAGAGACGGCAGAAATCGTGCGCTGGCTCAAGCACGAGGGGGACGTGGTTGAGCAAGGCGAGCCGATTGCCGAGGTGACCACCGACAAAGTTAATATGGAGGTGGAGGCACCGGCGAGTGGAATTTTGGCCGGCATCCGCTACCGCGAGGGTGAGGTGGTGCCGGTGACTCAGGTGATCGCCTACATCCT
>FMJZ01009077.1_pt1 | contig 38444 bp, 38 predicted proteins | sample 1987881 | NCBI WGS metagenome assembly FMJZ01 (sample SAMEA4378227, study PRJEB15110) | soil metagenome | biome: soil; feature: Field; material: Soil | place: India | collected 2015-03-11 | depth 0 m
TGCTATATGTACTGTCTTGGGAGGGGTGATGGCACACCCTTAACTTGGGCGTTGTCCGAACCAGAAATGGGTGAGGACGCTAACGATCCAAGAATCCCCTGACTTTAGTCATGGGGAGTGTCAAAAGGGAGATTGTGTGTTATTCACCAGAAATTGGTTCGTAGAGTTTCAACATTGATTCTTGAATTTCTGGTGAAAATCTAGAAATACAGAATGCAATAGCGTCCTTTTTCTTACAATTTGTTAAAAGCCAATATTTCACGATGAAAATTAGTCTACGAGAACTAATTGTATCTTCAATTGCTCCAATTTCAAAAGTTTTTCTAATATTTGTGGCCCACTTTACTAGATTTATTACAAAATTTTGAATTTCATTTGCTATGGTTTGTTTTTGTTCGTCGTTCATTTCTTTGAAAATTGTTTGAAATTCAACAAAAATTTTGTTCATGATCATGTTGACTTCTTGTTCTTCTGGTAAGTATGTCATTTTGTAAATTGCAGAAAATCTGTCAAGAATAGCTTCATTTTGTACTCTTGCACCAATATATCTACCTGAATCTAAAATCTTTCCATTTGTATTAGCTGCTGCAATGATATTGAATCCGGGGGCTGGATATACAATTTCTGTTTCTTTCTTGATTAGAATTGGCTTACCTTCCATAATGCGCTGCAAGCACATAATTTTTGTAGTTGCCAAATCAAATTCATCTAGCAATACAACAGCTCCACGTTTCATTGCCTGAACGATTGGCCCGTACCGATATACGGTATTGCCATTTTCAAGTCTCATAGATCCAACAAGATCTTCTTCAGTTGTCTGCTCTGTGATACTAATGACAAACAATTCTCTGTTTGTTTCAGCACAAACTTGTTCCACTAATGTTGTTTTCCCAACACCAGATTCACCATAGATATAGATTGGAAAAAATAGTTTTGATTGAATAATATTCTTGATTGAATAATAAACACTTGGCTTGATGAAAGATGGGTCAATTTTTGGAATAAATGAATTTTCATTTATATTAACAACGGGCGGCAAATTTGAGTTCATTGTTTTAATAATAGTTTTGCTAAGATTTAACTTTGTTGTTTTCTCTTTTGCTCGTTGTGTTTCAATTTTAAACAAATCTGGATAAACTTTTTGTTTGTCTACTGGAAGATTTGGTTCAAAGGAATAAATGCCATGTGAACTTTTAAATTCCTTTTTAGAAATGAATTCACGATATCCACGGAAAAACTGGTAATTTAGTTCATAATGTGTACAATTTGGTTTGATTTCTCCAGATTTAATTTTTTCAATTAAATGATCTAATGTTCGTTTACGAATACAATTAAAATTATTTTCAATTCCATTCTTTATTGCAATATCTTTCAAAATGGGAAGAATAACAGTAATAAACTTTTCAACATTATAACTAACGTAAATGTTCACGTTGCCGCTCTCCTTACATTATTAGTGTATATTTTCAGTCAGAGAATGTCAAATTTTTACGAAAAAACGAAAATAATAGACCATCAAAGCAAAATCGTCTATCATATAGGTATGACCAATTTGCATGATACATCCACGGTTGAAAAAAATAAAGAAAATAATGTAATTAATCAAGAAGCAGATTCTCTACTCGCCAATCTTCTGGCGACTGAAAATATTACATTATTTTATGATAAAAATATCAATACAGCATTCTTTGATTTGAAAAAGAGAGAACTTCATCTACCAATATTTTCAGATCTAAAAGAAGAAGAAAAATTCATGTGGATTATTCATGAAATTGGTCATGCTCTTTTTTCTCCTCCAGAAGAATATGGTCAACTTGTTGAAAACGCTAAAGATACTGGAAAAAATCTAAATCTATTTCTTGATATTATTAACGTTTTGGAAGATTATCGCATTGAAAAGTTATTGAAACTGAAATACAAAGGCGCGGAGAAAATTTTGTTCAAAGGAATGAAAACAATTCTTCTTCGGCCAGAATTTTCTTCTCTTTTTACAAGAGAAAAATATTTTGATCTAAATTTCAATTTAATTGACAGGATTAATATCTTCTCAAAGACTCATGGCCTATTATTTTTTGATGTTCCTGAAGATATTAAGGAATGGATAGATAAAGTTATTGAATTAAAGACATTTTCAGATGTTAAAGAATTGGCTGAAATTTTGTATGAAAAGGTAGTAAAATCTCATCAAAATAATTTCTTAGCATTAAATTATAATCAAAATAAAGAAACAACAAATGAAAAAAATGAACAAAAAAATAATGAATCAAAATTTGTTTCTAATCCTAATGACAATCAAGAATCTTTAGATGTAAAAAATATAAATTTGGCAAATCAATGTTCAAATATTCAAAAAGCATTGGATTCATTGAAACAAAGTTCAAATAGTAGCAAACTAAAACAATTTGAAAATTACAATACTGTATTGATATCAATAGATGAATATAATTTCAAGGATTATTTGGTTTCTACTGAAGAATTTGTACAAAGTACACAAAGTTATTTGTATAAAGATCCAAAAAATATTTGGAAACGGGACATTGAGTTAATTAAACAAAAAGTAAACACTTTTGTTCAAGAATTTTCATTAAAAAAGAATGCCAATAATTTTGCCAAAGAAACACATTTTCTTAGTGGTGAATTGGACGAAAATTTACTATATTCGTACAAATTAAATGATAAACTGTTCAAAGAATATGTGTATAGTCCGCAACAAAAAAATCATGGATTAGTAATTTTCCTTGACATGAGCGGATCAATCAAAAACATTATTTCTTTTTTGACAATGAAAGTTCTTACATTATTGCTATTTTGTGAAAAAGTAAATATTCCTTATGTTGTTTATGGTTTTACAACTAATTACAGATCAAGTAAAACTGAAAATGAAAAAGAAAGAAAATCTGGTCGGTATGATCCGCGTGAAAATATTTTCTATGTTAATGGAAATAGTGAAGATTTTACAAGATGTTTTGGTCTGGTTGAATTGTTCAACTCTAATAAACCATTTGCCAAAAAAATCTTGGTTTATTCAATCTTAAAAGAAGGGGCTTTCAGTTTTAGTGATACGCCTCTATTTCAAGCGAAAATGTGTGTTCCGTCAATTTACAAATATTACAAAAATTTATGGAACACTGAGAAAATTCATTTTATCTTTTTGACAGACGGAGATGATACTTCTATTTTGAGATTTTTCAAAAAAACATACATTCAAGTTTACTATAATGGAAAGAAAGTTCCTATCACATTGAATCCAGAAGAATTTTACAATAAAAGCGCAAACGAAGTTTTCAATTCTTTTACGAATAAAATCATTAAGGAAAATATTGATGAATCATCAAAATTACTTGGAGTGCTGATCAACCATAACTATAAATCAGAAATTTTAGGTCAAGCAATAAACAATTATGATACATACATTGAAGTATACTATAATAATTTCTTTTATGAATATGAAAAAAGAAAGAGAACAAACATATTTGAAAATTCAAAACAGAGGAAAATTTCAAATTTACTTATCAAAAAGATAATTGACATTATTGCTTGATTTTGCTATCATAAGAGTTGAGAAAGGAGAAACTTCCAATGATCGTTGATTTTGAAGGCAAACGATTTTATGTAAAGTTTTATTATATCAATAGCGATAATCATAGGATTCTTACTCATTGTCAAATTATTTGTGATGATGGGGGAAAAAAAATCATTCTAAACACCGGAACATCATATAAACACCCAAACGATAATTTTGTAAAAGATTATGGACGAAAAATTGCTCTTCGTAGAGCACTAGATCTAAGTGAATATCTTAAAAATCAATTTTTTGAAAATGACGAACAATATCTTTCATTCCGTAAAGCTGTCTGGAAACGATATTTTGAATTTACTAATAAACCATATCTTTATAGGGAAAAGAAGAAGAAATGAAGAACACAAAGACTAATCCTCATATTATCCATCAAATGCCATCCAAATCATTTGAAAAGGCGGAGAAAAATTTACTAGAAAGTGCTTCTAGTATTGTTTTAGAACAATACAAAAAGAAGAGAACCAAAAGAGAAAAGATTAAATTTTTGAAATTCATGGGATACTATAATGATGACAAATCATCTAGATGAAAGGAAAGAAGCTTTCCGAATAATTTTCAACTTTTACGCTGTATCACTTATACAATATAACAAATATAATATGATTGTGTGTTTAACAGAATTTTTGAAAAATCCTTCTAAAAGCATTGATTCTGCTCTTCAAGAATTAAAGGAAAGATTATATGATTCTGAATATATATACACAAACAGCGGAATATTCAACTTTTTTTCTAATTTATTTTACCAAAATTTAGAAAATGAAGATGAAACTGGGTTTATAAAAAATCTTACTATTTTAGTAAATGCAACATTTTTGGGTGGTGGATTTTTGAGACAATTGACTTATTTTTTAGCTAAACGATACAATCTTGAAAAACAAGTAGAAATGATGATATCTGAAGAGTATACAATAAAACTTGAAGCTGCAATATCAATCAATGATCTTAAGGAAAGAGAAAATAAGTTTTTTGAAATATATGAAGAAATTTATCTCGCAGGAGACACTTCACAAGCAATTGGAGTTACAATACAATGATGTTTCAAGAAAAATGCAATAGTATTGATATACACTCTTTATCAACAAGAAGTTTTTTTGTGTTTTTTACCCTTATTTCAGAAATCCACTTTCTATTGATGTTGCTGTTTATCAAACACAAATTGAAATCATCATATACAGAATTTTCAGAAAAATATCTAAAAAATGAAGAAGAAATAAAGAAGTTTATTGACACATATATTCTTTCTGTTGTTGAAACACAATTCTATTCAGAATATGATTACTTTTTTGCTACTTATTGTAGTAAATTTCAAATAGATCCAGATTTGGATCTTCCAACAATTGAAGAAATAAAAGAATTGATTTTGACAGAATCAAAAGAAAAGCAAGAAAAAATGTTTGATGATATGCTTCAAGAATATGTGTTTTCGCCAATGTCAACCAAACGAGCACAATATATCATTGAGACAACGCTAAATAATATTATTCAATAGGAGCAGATGTTATGCCGATCTATTCTTTTCAATGCGAAAAATGTAAGGTTATTTTTGAGAAATTGTGTAAAATGGGAACAAACGAAACAACGTGTCCTTATTGTGGCATGATAACAAAGAAAAAAGCGTTAACTACACCAAATGTTCATTTCAAAGGAAAAGGATTCTACGAAACTGATTATAAAAGAAAAGATTCTAAAGGAGAATGAAATGGAAATCTCGTCTACAGTAAAGATTAAATACAACGAAAAGAAAATCATTGATGCCATTTATGAATATATTATATCAACATATAATAAACATTATGTTGGAAAAAATGCTATTCAAGTTAATGATTTGATTGAATCTTTAGGTCACGCTGAAAGCAGTTATGTAGCCAATGCCATTGAATATCTTGCAAGATATGGAAGAAAAGACGGACAACGAAATTATCTTGACCTGTTTAAAGCTGTTCATAACATCATTTTTTTGTTAAATCTTAATCACAAGAAAGATTTAGAACTAGATAACAAATAAAGTTTCAAGCAATTTTCTAAAAGCTGGATCTGGATTTGTGGTTGCGCCGATGTTACCATGTGGAACTGTACCAGATCCGGCTTCACCATTTGATGGAACAGTTGTATTGTTATTAACCACATTGGAGATAATAACAGGAGCATTTGCACGAGCTATTTCCGTTTCTTTTGTATTTTTGTACAATTCTTGGGTTTTTTCTGGAATTGTTTCTTGTTGAATTATTGGTGTTGTTGTAACTGGAGATGCTGCAATTGTTGGGGTAGTAGTTGCTATTGATGGTGTATTGGCAGGAATATTCATTTTGTTGATATCAGATAATAATTTAGGTAACAGTTCGTTTTTTCCATAATTTGTATTGAGAATGTGAGATCCGCCAACCATTTTAAGAATTTCTTTTGCGGCTTCTTCTGTTTTTATTTTTGCTTCATTTAATTTGTTTAAACCACGATCTTTCAAATAAGCCAAAGTAACCTTCATCGCAATTTTTGGATCGTTCAATAAATCTGGATTATTTTCTAAATCTTCACCAATCAATTTGCCATAACGTTTGTAATTTGCCCGGCCTGTTAGTTGAATGAATCCTCTACCTCTATATTTCCAACCATCGCCTTCTTCTGTATTTCCAAGCTGTTTTCCAATTTTAGTGTCTTTTCCGTAAATAACATCGGCAAATTGTTCAGGAGTAAGGGTTTGTTTCATTTGATTCAATTCTTGATCTGTTTTACCGCGTAAAGAAGCAAAAATGGTTCTAAGCCGTTCATTAGATGTTTTTTGATATTCAGCAATATTTTCCTCTTTTGTAGTAAATCCGCTTTCTTGGAAAATTTTTCCGACAATCGCTTGACCGATTTTGCTCATGTCGCCGATGCCAGCTAGATTTAATTCATTCCGAATAATATTGTAATTAGCCAACTGTTCTTTTGTTCTAATTTTTTTAGAAAATTCACTGACTTGAGTGGCAATTCTTTGTATTTCTTGCTTAATTGGTTCAACTGGAATTTTTTCAAGAACAGGTTGAGCAATTTTAGTAGCAGTTTCAACAATTGGTTTTGCTCTTTCTTGAACTTTCTGTACAGTCGGTTGAATGTATTCTTTGTTTACTGTTTTAGCAAATTGTGTGGTTTTTTCAGCAGCCTGTTTCAAATACTTTTCAGTATCTTCAATTCTTTTTTTGGTATAATCTCCAATACCTTCAATCTTATTTTTCATGAATTCATTGATATTTTTTGTAATAGAAGAAAAGAATTCTGTGATTAATTCTGACAACGAACTCCAAACTTCTTTTCCTTTCTCAAAAATAAAATTCCAAGTTTGTGATGAAAATTCTTTAATGTTATCCCATGTTTCTTTTGCATAATCAGTCACTTTATTCCACATACCTTCAAAGTCAACAGTTGACAAATAATCATAGATAGCTTTTGTTCCCTTTTCGCCTAGAAATGCGCCTATAATAGAACCCAGCAACCCGCCAATAGCCGTTCCTACACCGGGGCCAAAAAACGTTCCAACTCCAGCCCCAAGTTTTGCGCCAAGTAAAGTTCCTCCTAAAGTTCCACCCCCAATAGCTAAAGATTTCAGTATATTTCCGGACTCAAAAAACTCAGAAGTGCCTGCAATTATTCCTGAAATAGCTGGCATGAACTTTGTTATTTTAGTTAAAGCACCAGCCATTGCAGGCAGATTTTTTGGTAAATTTTTAATATTAGCTAGAAGTTTTCCAGCAAGACCACCAGCTCCACCCGTTAATAATGTGGCTAAAAGAGACGGCCCCCTTTGTTGAATAGCGGTTTCTTTTTCAGCATTAACTGTTAATGGCTTTGAACCACCAAGTGGCTTTAATTTGTTTGCGAGCAAAGATTTCTTTTCTTCATCTCTGTCTCTTTGATCGTAATAAAAATCAACAAAATGACTCATCATTTCTATAATAGCTTGATGTGTGGCTACAGCAGTTTTAGAGAGATCTTCAAGAGTTTTTTGTGATTTAGCGAAATCTGTTTCATGAATTTCTTTGACAATTTTGAAGATATCAGATATGTCTTTTCCTATCGGTTCTATTTTTTCCAATAGTGGTTTATAATCAATTTCAATGTTCTTTTCTGGTTGCTGTACAATTGGTTTCTGGAGTTCTTTAGAAACCAACCGATTTAACATCTGCTGTTCTACAACAGGCTGTGGTTGCAATTTTTGTTCTACAACAGGTTGTGGTTGTAATTCTGACTGAGGAATTATTTCAGCGGCGGGCGAATAATTTTGTTGCTGTTTTACAAGTCTGGGAGATTTTTTATTTTGTTCTAATTCTTTTTGTTTTTCTTTTTGTTTTCTTTGTATTTCTCTGTCTTTTCTTCGCTTTTCTTCCCACCAATTTTTTACAAATTGTTCTAATTTTCTTTCTTCTTCTAATTCTTTTTCAGCTGATTCAATGTTCGTTTTTTTCTTTCTTTTTACAAACAGTTCAATAATGTTCATAACATCTAAACCAAGGCCAAGCAGGTATTCATTTTTGCTATATGCGTAATCAGATGCTGTGCGAAAATAATTAGGTCTTGTTAATCTCTTTTTGTTTTTTTCAACAAATTGTCTTTTTTCTTTCTTTTGTTTGATTTTTTCAAGATATTCGGCTTTGTCAAATTCTAATAACTTTTCATACATTAACTGTTCTTTCATGCTATCAATAACATCCAATTCATTGTTTAAAATGAAAAATTTAACGTACTCTTCGTTAGAGAGACCTTCTCCTCTTTTCTTTTGTTCAAGCTTTTCTTTTTCTTTGAGTTTTTCTTCTTTTTCTGAATTGAGACGTTTGACTTGAGCGCTTATCTCTTTCAGTTTGTCTGAAATTCTTTTGTCCACGGCTTATCTTTGTCTCTTTTCCTTTTGTTGTTGTTGCATTTCTTTGATATGATTATTTATCATTTCCACATATATTTCTCGTTCAAATGGATACATATTATCAAGATCTTCTAACGAATAGTGGTAAAAATGCATTAATGTAAAATTTGTTAAATAATAGTTTGAAAGAGAATCATTACAAATAGCTAAACGAAAAAATCAAAAAGCGATGTATAAACTAAAGTTTCTTCATATCCACATTTTATGCATTTGAATGGATATTCATAGTATAACGTAGGCAAATTGTTGTAAAAATCAAGAATTTTCTGAAAATCATTTAATGGTAAAGCAGTCAAAAATTCCAAGGCTTCGTCTTCTGTAAAATCGGAATATTTTGTAGTTTCATCAAAAATGTATTCAATATCTTTGACTATAATTCTGATAATTCCATCAAAATCATTAGATTGTTTTTGTACAATTTCTTGAAGAAAATCAATGTTTTCAACACGAGGGTATCTCATTTTCACCCCCATGTTGCCGAATTCAAAAACGATTTCCTGTTTTGCCGATTCATCAAACTTTACGGTAACTTCTTTGAAGTTAATCATTACATCATTTTCATGATTACAAACTTCATCATTTACTACATTCTGACATTTGTACTTTAACTCAACTCGCTCGCCTACGGTGATAGCTCTAATTTGTAAAAACACATATTGCAGATCAAAACTGGTCATTTTCCCAACTTGATAGTTTTCCGGCTGTACAATACAACTTTGTACAAGTGCTTGAATGTTTTTGATGAGTTCTTCAAAGCTGGTTGATTCCGCCATCATATACAAGATTTTTGCCTGTTTTGTTGTATATGGACGGACATAGATTTTCTGTTTTGTTGAAGGCACAACAACCTCAAACATTGGATGTTCAAATTTTGGTAATGCCATAGAATTCACGCTCCTTAAAACGTTTTCTCAATATGTTCGTATTTTTTGACATTTGTGAAAAATGTCTGTTTGAATTTGATTTGTTCAAATTTAAATGAAATGTCCATTTCTACAATATTGTCAGATATATTCCAATCCATTGGAATGCCTTCTACTCTAGTTGGATATGCATTTAAAAGTTCTATTTCGTAAATAACCGTTGGTTTGAATGACTTATACGTCCAACCATTTACATAGGGGGCTTGTTTGTTTGTTCCGTAAAAAAACGATGACAGTGATTGCGTACTGCGTGGAATTGCCGGAGTTGGAACAGAATTGTAACGGTCTCTCCACGACCAATTGTTGGGATTATTGAGTCTTTCTTTGAAATTGTTTTCAATATTTTCTTCTAGTTCTGTATCTGAAAAAACTTGAATGACGACATTAGATACAATATCATCAAAATAACTGACGTTATTAGTGGTATAATTGGTGATGTAATAGATCCAATTTTCAAAAACGTGTTTCTGTATAAAGCTTTCTTGAACAAGAAATGTCACACGAAAATCGTCATATTCTCTGTATTTTGGTATGGCAATTGTTGGTTTTCCACCATATGGTTTGAAATCAACTGTCATGATTTGCGTGCCGGGAATATTGATTCTTTCACACATTAACGATAATTCTTTCGTTTCATTCGTTAAAATTCTTGGAATATTGAATTTAACATTATATCTAGTCCGCCGGGCTAAGGTAAAGCGCTTAAGAGCTGTAACAAATTCATTCATTGATAAATATTGGTTATTGGTATTAGTCATTTTTTCTTTCCGAATAACTCTTCTTCCGTAAGGATAATGAATTTCATTCCATATTTTTCAGCATAAGCTGAGGCTTGTCTCCATTTTGACAGATTGGTCATGTATTTGTAAACTTCTCTAATGTATTTAGGTGTTTGTTTTTTAGATTTTTTTGGAGGTAATGTTTCTCTTTTTGGTTTTACTTCTATCAAAAATTTTCTCATATTTCCGTCTTTGTCTACAATTTTTGCATAACAATCAACAAAATACCGATGTGCTTTTCCATCCACTGGACTGATATATTTAATAACAACCTCTTCAGAACCCCATTCTAGAACATTTGACGATAAGTCTAAGTATTTGAATAACTTAAGTTCCCATAAACTACGGAAAATAATTGCATTGGGATTCCCTTTGTATTTTTGTGGATTTGTTGGAATATATTTTCCTTTGTAAGTCATTTCTAAGATATTTATGACATAAATACTGATGAAATGGGATCTTTTTTTAACTTCAATTTTCTCAAAGATTTAAAATCTAAACCATACAGTTCAGAAAGTCGCAATACTTCTGGATTTGTATTCAACCGCCAAGGCGTTTTTTCTGAAGGAAAAATAGAGGCTAATAGTTTTTTCTTTGATAACATCTACCCATTAGATTTGATTACTTCATCTAAATATGGCGGAAATTTTATGGTATTTTATATCAATGAACAGAAAGAACTTCTTGGTGAAAACGCAAAAGCAATAAAACAACGCCGGAAATATAGAACCATAAAGGGAGAGTTGATTACCGAAAATGAACGTACAGTGATGGTAAATCGGTCGTATTTAAAAAATCCAAAAGATGGAGAATTAAATCGCAGAATTAATAGAACAACTATTACGACAGGTGGAATTGCATTGTATATACCATCTACTGTTGAAGTTGCTTCAACTGCTGGTTATGAACAAATAGATTTAAATTTCATTGTAGGTGCCCCATTTCGCGGAGAAAGTGCAAATAGATTAGATTGGATAAAAAATGCTTATGACGCTTTTTTGTCTGATACTGCCATTAAACTTGGCGGGCTAGCTGCAGCAGGAGCAGCAGCAAAAATTTTGAGCGAATTTAGTTCTACAGCAGGAACATTTTCAGGATCTGATATTCCAGATAAAATTAGAAATGCTGTGTTATTAGACGTAGGAAAAAGTTTCAATCCATTCCGTGAAATCATGTTCAAAGGTGTAGATTTCCGAAACTTTTCTTTTACATTTACGTTCTTTCCAAGAAATCAAAAGGAAAGTATTGTTGTAAATAATATCATAAATCTCTTTCAATATCATATGCTTCCTGAAGAAAAAGATGAATTTGGAGGTGGTAGATTTTGGGTTAATCCATCTGATTTTGATATAGAATTTTACAAATTTAATCCAGAAAAACAAACTGAAGTATATGAAAATCCATTTTTGCCTCCACTATCAACTTGCATTCTAAAAAATGTTTCTGTTAATTTCGTACCAAATGGTGAATTTTTAACACACGAAGATGGTGCGCCATTAGGTGTTTCTCTTCGTCTTGAATTCACAGAAACAGAGGTTTTTACCAAAACCAGATTCAAAGAGATTCACAGCATCAAATTTCACAAACCAAACATTTCAATTTCACCAACAGCATAGAGGTAATAGGAAATGGAATATTTTTCAACATTTCCATATATTTTATATCCGGATTTGTCTAATACACAAGAAAATGTGTTTGTTCAGGACATAACTATCCGTGTTATTTTGAATGAATTGGGTGTAAACACAAAAACTCTTTTCTACAACTATACTATTTACGATGGAGATACACCAGAAATTCTTGCTGAAAAATTTTATAAAAATTACAACTATCATTGGGTTATTTTAATTGTCAATCACATTTTTGATGTTCAATTAGATTGGCCGCTTACTACACTGGAATTTAATGAATATATTACAAAAAAATATGGATCAGTTGTTTCTGCAATGCAAGAAAAAATCTATATCATCTATCCATATGAAAATAAAGAACATCCTTATATTGTTCCTTATTTGACATATGTAAATTATACTCCCGAAAACAGAAAAATGATTTCGGCGTATGATTATGAATTAGAAGAAAACAATAAAAAACGGCATATTAGAATACTTAAGCCTGAATATGTAGAAAAATTTGTTTCATTGTTCAACGCTCAAATAAACAAAGATGGAAACTAGAAAATACAATATTCGGAATGTCCGATTAATTTCAACAAAAAAACAAATAGATATTAGCAACATTTTCGTTGAAATTAATCTATTTGAAGACATCTTTTCTCCAACCATTTCGGGGAATATAGCTATTCAAGAAACAGATAACTTGCCTTCTACTTTTCCAATTTTAGGTGGTGAATACATTGTCATTGAAATGGAAGTTCCTACTATTATTGACCACGAAACTAACGAAAAACGAATTTTTGAAATTAACTTTGTTGGTAGAATAACACGAGTTCAGGCACAAAAAATGATGAATACAGGAGGTTTGCGGTATGTAATTTCGTTTACCGCTCCCGAAACCATAGATAATTTCAAATACAGAATCTCTAAGTCATTCAAAAATATACCATATAGTGAAATTGCAGAATATGCATTCTCAGTGATGGAAAGTAAATCCAAATTTGTCAAAGAATCTTCAAAAAATTCAGATCATGTTATTATTCCGAGATGGACGCCGATTAAAACAATCAACTGGTGTGCGGCTAGAGCAATACAAACGTCTTCTCCAGTTAGTCAAAGTAATAGTACATTTCTTTTTTTTCAAAATTTGTATTACTCAGATGACCAATTTCAGACAGGAAAACCAACATTCAAATTTGTCAGTATTGACTCTCTTTTATCCAAAAATATCAAAAAGTACATTTACAATTTTCCAATTACACACCGGAAAACATATGATCCACTCCGGTATGTTGTCACAGAAACTTTTGAAGTGGTTCATTCATTTGATTTTCTTAAAAACATTCATCAAGGATTGTATGCAGGGAGCTATCTTGAACATGATTTGATTACTAAATCTTTTCGTAGAAATTCATTTGATTATCGTAAAAATTTCAACGAATTTGCTCACACAAATCAAGTTCCACATATTTCAGATGATAATGAATTGAACGAATACTGTGGTGTAAGTGTTTATCATACATCATTTGAAAATAAACAATTTTACACTAAGTTATTGAGATTACATCAGTTATTGATTCTTGATAATTATGTATTAAAAATGAGCATACCGGGAGATGCTTTTTTGTGTGCTGGAGATATTGTTCATTTTGCAATGCCAAATATCTCAAAAACTGATACTACAAAATTTGATCCGTTGTATTCCGGAAAATACTTAATTACTAGTATTTGTCATTCATTTTCTACTGAAGACTATAAAATGAATATTCAGTGTGCAAAAGAAACATTAAGGGGTACCCAAGACAATGAATAGTGGAATGAAAATGGGGTTTGATTCCTTTGTTTGGTTTGTTGGGGTAGTAGAAGACCGTCTTGATCCTAAAAAATTAGGACGGCTCAGGGTTAGAATTCTTGATGTTCATACTGCCGATAAAAACAAAATTCCAACTGAAGAATTACATTGGGCCTATCCTGTTATGCCATTAACTTCGGCTAGCATGAACGGAATTGGCGATACTCCAATCGGGCCCGTTGAAGGAACTTGGGTATTTGGATTTTTCCGTGATTCTGAAAATTGTCAGGAAGCCATGATTTTAGGCACTTTAGTTGGAATTCCACAAGAATATCCTTATCCAAAATCCATTACTACAGGGTTTTTGGATGGAAGAAAAGATCTTCGTGCGCGGCCAAGAAAAATCAAAGAACGGATTTACAAAAATGACGGCACGGGAGTTGAATTGAAAGATGAAGAAATTTCACAGGAAGGCGGACAATCATATCCGCGCCGGGAACATCCATTGGGTTGTGTCATTAAAGAGCCTGATATCAATAGGTTAGCAAGAAATGAAAAAATCAATGACACAATTGTTGAAATAAAACGAAAAAATTTAGACACAAATATTCCAGTTGCCGATGGCACATTTTGGTCTGAACCACAAACTCCCTATGATTCTTCATATCCTTACAATAGAGTGATTGAAACAGAATCCGGTCATGTAATTGAACTAGACGACACAAAGGGAGGGGAGCGAATTCATTTCTGGCATCGGTCTGGAACGTTTACTGAAATATATCCTGATGGAATTAAAGTGGAAAAAATTGTAGGAAATGAATACAAAATTGTTCTTGAGGAAAAATATGAGCACATTCAAAATCGCTATAATTTGACAATTGACGGTCCGTTCAATGTATACGTTTCCAATAATTGTAATGTTATCGTCTTAGGAGACGCTAATATTCAAGTCAAAGGAAACATGATAACTAAAGTGCAAGGCAACTACACGTTAGATGCATCTGGTTCTGTTTCAATAAGATCAGGTTCAACTACAGTAATTGGTGCTGGCAATTCTGTTCAATTAAAAGGGTCAAGTGTAACATCTAATCCACCAATTTCTCAATCCAAAGAGTCTTTGAAAGCTTCTGGTCTTGGCGTAGTTATTCCAGCACCACCACAACCAACATCAGCAAGCGTTTCAATACCGGGAGAACAAAAGAAACGAGATTTTCCAAGAGAAGTTCCAGAATACAAAATTGAAAAGGAAAACTACGAATAAATAGAATAAGATGCCTAGATATCAGGACATAGATTTATCTTTTCAAAAAAATCCAATTACTCGTGATATATTTACACTTACAGATGCTGAAGCAGTAAGAAAAAGTGTCAAACATCTGGTTTTAACAAAATTCTTTGAACGCCGTTTGAATCCCTATATTGGATCAACCGTTTATATGCAACTCTTTGAAAATATTACACCTTATACATTAGCAAATCTTCGGCGTAGTATCATTGACGTTATAAATAATTTTGAACCAAGAGCGGAATTGTTATCTGTAAACATTAATCCAGATATAGATAATAATTACATTGAAGTGAATATCTCCTTCTATATCATTAACTTACCTGATGTTTATGATGTCAAAATTACAGTGGAAAGACTACGATAATGCCAGCACAAAAAATCATCGTTTCAGAACTCAATTTTTCAGAAATAAAAGAAAATATCAAGGCATTCATTGCAAATAACAGTCAGTTTACTGACTACAATTTTGAAGGTTCCGGGCTTAGCTTTTTACTTGATATTTTGGCATACAACACTTACTATAATGCTTTTTACTTGAATATGGCCATCAATGAGAATTTTCTTGATACCGCAGTTAAACGATCATCTGTTGTGTCTATTGCCAAAAATTTGGGATATTTACCAAGAAGTAAAAAATCGGCCAGAGCACTTGTTTCTTTCTATATCAATGAACCTAATCCTGCATTGGCAAATGGAAATATTATCACATTAGAAAAAACAAACCGTTTTTTGGCAGAAGGTAATAATAAAACATTCACATTTTCTCCTATTGAACCAATTTCAGTTGTATCAGAAAATGGGAAGTATTTTTTCAATAATGTTGAACTAATTGAAGGTGTAGAAATTACTCAAACAATTCCGGTTTTGAATCCAAAAACCGACAAATACATTATTCCAAATTTCAACATTGACACCGATACAATTGAAGTTTATGAAAATATTACCGGAACATCTAATGAATTTGTCCCCTATGAATTGGTTAAAGATATCAAAATGCTAACTCCCGAAAGCCGGGTTTTCTATCTTTTTGAAACCACGTTCAAAACCTATGAAATTATCTTTGGTGATGGAGTTCTTGGCAGACAGCCAACCCCCGGAAACAATATTCTTATTAAATACAAAACCAGTCTTGGCGAAGAAGGAAACGAAATTGAAAAATTTACATTATCTGGTCAAATTGATGGAAGATTTTCACATCAAGATTTAGTATTTACCGATATTACAAAATCCTTTGGCGGATCGCCAGAAGAAGATATAGAATCAATCAAATACAACACACTGGCTTCATTTAAAACTCAAGATCGGGCTGTAACGGTTGAAGATTACAAGTTTTTCCTTGAACGAGATTATCCGTTGATTGATTCATTTATAGTTTGGGGCGGACAGGATAACAAACCATTTCCGCAATATGGAAAGGTTTTTATTTCGTTCAAACCAAAAGATGGATTTGTTCTAACAAACAAGCAAAAACAAAAGATTTTAAATGATATCATCAAAAAGAAAAATGTTATTTCTATTATTCCAGAAATTGTTGATCCAGATTATCTATTTTTGATGATTACAACAACCGTCAAATATTCTTCTAAATTGACTCCATTATTTTCTGCTGAAATTGTTAATTTAATTCTTGATAGAATTCAAGATTATTCTAAGACATATTTGACAAAATTCAATCAAACATTTAATTATTCCAAATTTATTACATATTTAAATGAATCTAATCCAGCAATTATTGGAAATTTAACAAAAATCAGACTTCGTAAAAATATTCCAGTAATTCTCAATAAATCCATCAATTATAATGTCAATTTTCAAAACAAAATTCAACCGGGATCAATCCAAACACTGTATCCGTTCAAATCTTCTTCTGATGAAACATTGAACTTTACAACTTTAGATTTGTATATTGATGATGATTTTCAAGGCAATCTTCGTATTTACCGTATTGGCCCACAAGGAGAAAAATTTGTTTTAAAAGAAAAAATTGGAACAGTTAACTATGAAACTGGGCTTGTACAATTATACAATCTAAACTTTTCTTCTACAACTAACACAGATTCTACAATTGATCTAATTTGCGAACCTAAAGAATTAGACATCAATTCAGAACAAAACACAATTATTACAATTGTAGATACAGATATCAAGATTTTAGCAAAGGAACAATAAGAAATGGAGAAATCCTATTTCGTTAACTCATTGATTCCATTATACTTACAAGAATCGTATCCGAAATTCGTGGAATTTCTCCGAACATACTATGATTATTTGGACCGTAAAAAAGGCCAACTTATTTGTATTTTAGTAAAAAATTCAGGCAAGAATTATAGTCAAACACCAACAATTTCGTTTTTCAGAAAAATTACCGATAAAAACAATAGCTTATATGGTCAGTATATTGCTGACGATAAAGGAGCAAAAGCATATCCATTTGTTGTTAATGGAAAAATTGAAAAAGTTGTTGTTACTGATTATGGTAAAAATTACACCAAAGAAGATGAACTAATTGCTGTTGTCAACGATACAACAGGCTCTGGAGCGGTTCTAGAACCAAAGATTCTTTACGATACAGATGGAATTACCAATTTAATTCAAGATGTTGTTTACAATAGAGATATTGATTTACAAAATGAGATTTTTTCAAATTTTTTGAAAAATGAATATATCCCAAAATTTCCACAATTATATACAGGTGAAGTTAGCGTAGATTTTAAGAAATTTGTCAAATTTATCCGTCAATTCTATAATGCAGCCGGAACAGAACCGTCCTATTCTTTTCTGTATAGAATTCTTTTCAATACCACAGTTGATTTTTACTATCCTAAAGTAGATATTTTGAAATGTTCAGATGGAAAATGGACAGAAGAAACGTATCTCAGATTTATTCCTGAACCCGAAACAAATCCGTTAAAATATACCGGAACAAAAATCATTACCGAAAATGGAGAAACTTGTATTTTAGAAGAAGTTGAGACTGATCCATTTGCACCGGGAGTATATCGCGCAATTATTACACAATTAAGCAACAATATGTATTCAAATGACAGAATTGGTGAAGATATCTATGTCTATAATTTTTCAAGAACTTTAACAGAAAAAATTGGTTCAATTTTTGGGTTTCAAAAAGAACCGGGACGATATTTGAATGATGATGGTCATCTATCTAGTTCAAAACGCATTCAAGATTCGTATTACTATCAAGAATTTTCATATGAATTACAATCAGATGTTTCTATCCGTAAATATTTGAATTTGCTTGAAGAACTTATCCATCCCGCTGGATTGAAGTATTTTTTCAAAATTAATACCATAAATGATGCTTCAATTTGGTCAAAATTCAATACACAATCGTTTTCTGATATTTTAGAAAAAGCAGATTTATATTTAGAAAGTGAAAATACAACCCAATATCCATTTACAACATACAATCATTTTTTGAATAAACCAACAAGAATTGATGAAATATTTATTGATTATACTTTTCCGATTACATTTAATGATTTAACTCCAAAAACGGAAATTCAAATATACAATTCTTCAGTATTTTTACCACCAAATAACACAAATTTAATTGGATTAGTTGCAAAAATTGAAACAAACGGAACGGTTTTTACTAGAAAAATTGTTTCTTATAATCCTACAACAAAAACAATAACACTCAATTCATCTTTTACACCAACAACATTAAATGCTAGAATCAGAATTCTAAGTGGATTTATTCCACAAAATATTAACAATGCTACAAAAATACTACAACTTAGCGATGATGATCCATATGCTATTTCTGTTGTAGATAATACATCAGAATCACGATACATGATTGGTTGGTCTTTATTTGTTTTATACGAAGACGATACAACAGAAATGAGAAAAATAACCAGCTATAATGGAACAAATTCTCCTAAAATTTTAACATACAATATTAGTTTATCTCAAACACCAAACGAAAACACTATTTACCTGATTATTCCCGATTTAAATGGACAAATGTATTATGGAAAAAGATTGACCGGAATTATTGTAGAAAATGGAGGAAATTATTATGTGAATCCAACAATTACAATTGATCCATCCCCAAACGGAACTGTAGTTACTGCAACTCCAACTGTAGTTAATGGAAAAATTACTAATATAACTATATCAAATACAAACACTTATTTCTTATGGATTCCAAAAATAAAAATAACAGATGTTTCAGGAATTGGAGCAATTGTAAATCCAATTTTTGAACAAAACAACGAACCAATGAATCCAATTTATGACTATTCTCCGTATAGCTGTGAAGTTCTAAACTTAAATCAAAATATTTCAGAAATCTTTCCAACAGCAAAAGCCTATGTTGTATTAGATAATTTTGGGAATGCTCAAAATATTGTTTTAACATCTGAAGGAAACGGATATGTTTCTACACCAAAAATCAGATTTTATGGTGGAGAAGGAAAAAATCTAGATGCCATTGTTACTACTTTTAATAAAAAAGTTGTTAGTTTTATAATCAAAAATTTTGGTCAAAATTACAAATACCCACCATTTACTATTATTGATGATCCATTTTGGGTAAAAAATGAAATTGTTAAAATTGGTAATTTTTATGCTAAAGTCATTGATTTTAATTTAGAACAAAATGAAATGACTATTAAATTTCTTCCATACCCAGAAACTTATATGAATCATTCTCAAAATTTGAATTATGAGTTGTTCAATTTTAACATAAATACTACTGTAATAAAACAAAGAATTCCGACAAAATTTTTTCCAACAAAAGGAACATTTGAATGTGAAATTGAAATTATTCAATAAATAAAGAGGAAATATGTCAGCCATTATTACCAACAATCTCAGATTTTCTGCTATTAATAATTTCAAAGATGATGTTGTAAATGAATCTGTATATTTTTGTTTTTCTAACCCTAAAGATTGGACTAATCCAAACATTCCTGAAGAACCATTTGATAATTATACTCTAAAAACGGATGTTTTTTCCGATGCTCTTTATTTGAAAAAAATTTCTGAAATTAATGTAACAAATGTTATTCCTTATTATCGCTGGATTCCTAATGTCAGATATCAGCAATATTCAGATACAGAAGACATTAAAATTTTAACTTCAATTAAATCTTTTATTCCTGCAACTGCTGTTGCTACCATTCAAAGCGGAATTGTAACCAGCGTTCAAATGACTAATTTTGGTTCTGGTTATTCTTCTGCTCCAAATGTTTCTTTAGTCGGTGGTGGTGGAACTGGAGCTACGGCTGTTGCTATTGTTTCTGGAGGAATTGTTTCTTCAATTGTTGTTACAAATGGCGGACAAAACTATACTTCAAGTCCAACAGTTGTTATTGACCCACCAACAAATATTAGCAATCAACCTTATGATCTTCGTCCATTTTATGTTATTACTGACGAATTAAATGTTTATAAGTGCTTGAATAACAACAATTCAGCTTTGTCTACACAAAAACCAATTCATACAACTACAAATGAAGGTGACACAGGCACAACATATTCAGATGGTTATGTTTGGAAATTTATGTATTCTATTTCAAAATTAGAAGCTGAAAGATTTTTGACGCCGAATTGGGTTCCAATTAAAACACTCAATTTTAACGATAATTCATTACAATGGGAAGTTCAAAGAGATCCAACAGCAATTAAACATGGTAAAGATCCTGTCAAAGAATTGGGCGCAACTAATTTGATGGTAAAAGTTAGAGTTAATGGTAATGAAGGAGGGCAAATTGTTGATACCAATGAATATAGACAAATTTCTTTGGTAAAAAATCCTATTGCAAGAGGTTCTGTTTATACCCCGCAATCTGCTACTAATAATACTATTATATTAAATAGTTCACATGATATTTCTGATATAAATGCAAAATATTATCCATCTGCGGGGAAAAAGATTATGATTGTAGATGGAATTGGACATGGACAAATTCGTAAAATTCAATCATTTAATCCTGTTACTAGAGAAGTTATTTTAACTGAAAATTGGAATGTTATTCCTACAACTACATCAAAATATGGAATTATCTTGCAAAATGAAATCTTGAATCAATGTCTCATTTTACAGTTGGGCACTGTAAACAATGGCCCATTTATTGAAGATGAACAGGTAACACAAATTTCTACTGGTGCTACTGGAACAATTGTTAAATTTGATTCTATTGAAAACAAACTATATATTACAAACATAACTGGAAATTTCAATGGAACTTCACAAATTACATCCGGTTCTGTTACTGCAACTGTAATTGGAAAAATTGATCCAGATGTTGATGTTACGAACATAAATAAGTATTTGGTAAATGTTTTGTATGTGGAAAATAGAAAGCCAATTGCAAGATTTCAAGATCAAATAGAAGATATTAAATTAGTTATTGTCTTCTAAAGGAGAAATATGTCAATTATCAAAGAATTAAATTCTGCTCCATATTTTGATGATTATTCACCCGAACAAAAAGATTTTTTGAGAATTCTTTTTCGTCCGGGTTATGCTGTTCAAGTTCGTGAATTGAACCAACTTCAAAGTATTTTACAACAGCAAATTGAACGTTTTGGTAATCATATTTTTGCTAATGGAGCACTTATTATTGGCGGGCAAACCACAATTGATACAAAAACTGCCAGATTTTTGAAAATTCAAGACAACAAACCAAACACAACTAATCCTGTTGTATTAGCTGAATTTCTTGGAAAAATTGTTAAAGGACAAACTAATGGAGCACTGGCTTTAGTTACAGTTGTTGAAGAAAAAGAAGGCGGCGACCCACATACCTTAATTGTGAAAATGTTGAATGGCAATCAATTTGTACAAAACGAAGTTTTGGATATTGTTGAATATGATACTTCAGGAAATTTAGTTACTCTTCAAACTAATGCAGGACAAATTATCAATTCTTCCAATTTTTTTGGAAAATCTTCTACAGTATCTATTTCAAATGGAATTTTTTTCAATCGTGGAATGTTTGTCATTTGTCCAGAACAAACCGCAGTTTTAGAAAAATATTCAGATACTCCTACAAAGAAAGTAGGCCTTGTTTCTGAAATTCAATTCGTAACTCCAGATGATGATAACACTTTACTTGATAATGCTAATGGAAGTTATAATTATGCTGCGCCCGGTGCACATCGTTTGAAAATTAATCTCAAGTTAAAGTCAAAAGATTTAAACTATACAGATGAAGTTGACAAATTTATTGAGCTTTTAGAAGTAAGAAATGGTCAAATTTATCGTCAAGTTTCAAAAACAAAATATTCAGAACTAGGCAAAACGTTGGCTCGTCGGACTTTTGATGAGTCTGGCGATTATACTGTTCGCCCGTTTCTTTTAAATATTCAGCCACATCCTACAGATCCAAACAAATTGCAAGCAGCTCTTTCGCCCGGAAAGGCTTATGTAAAAGGATTTGAATTTGAAACAATTGCAACTGAATATCTTGATATTGATCGTGCAAGAGATACAGAAACATATCTGAATTTTGACATTTATGGAAATTATGATAATTATATGATTGTTGAAATTACAAGGGGATTACCTGATATTAATTCCTTTGATTTGTTATATTTGTACAATGCTTCTACTACATTAATTGGAACAGTAAGAATTCGCTCCATCAAATTACATAATGCATTAGCAACCCCACCACAATATAAAGTGTATCTTTTTGATATAAATATTACATCTGGTACATATGCCGGAATTAAGTATTTTTCTTCTTCATCAACATGGTCTCCAACAGCAAATATTCTATTGACGGTTCCGACATCTGAAGTTGGAAAATTGTACAACGTTTCATTACAAAAACTAATCTTCCCAACAGGTTACGCAAAAATCAAAACAGCAACTGAGTTTCAATTTGAATATAAACAATTATTTACAAACGTATCCGTTTCGGGAAATTCATGTACAATTACAACCCCAAAGACAAATGGAACAGAACGTTTTGGGCCAAATGGATATCTTTATAATTTCAATGATTCTGCAAAATTTGAAAGATTTGTTGTTGTCAAAGCAGATCGGACTTTAGTTCCATTATCAGATTATACCGTTCAATTAAACTCTCCTGGAGGAACATCTCCACAAACAGCAACATTTACCTTTTCAACTTCACCGGGTGCTACTGTAGATATTATTGCTACAGTCATCAATAATAATGCTGTTCCAAACTCAAAATTGAGAGTCAGAGTTGAAACATCAACTGGATTTATTTCACAAAATGCAACAAATACTAACGTAATTACACTTGATCCGAAAGAAATTTCTGTAGATGATTTTTACCGTGGCGGCAAAATTGAATTAACTACAAATGGAATTCGTGAAATTGTTGATATTGTTGATACTGTTGGTGCGTATAATGGAACCACAAAACAACTTACATTAGCATCAAATGTGACTGTAACTACCGGAACCAGTTACATGATTTGCCCAAAATTTGCAGATGATACTTCAAATTTAGCTAAAGGAATTCTATTCTTTTCGGATTCTACAAATTATTCTCAACCACTAAGTCTACAGGTTGTTGATGCTATTAGACTTATTAAAGTCATCAACAAAACTACAGGCAATATCACAATGGATGATTGGTTTGATCCGTCTAAAGATATTACTTACAAATTCAAACTAAATCCTAACCAAACTTTGACTCATTACGATATTTCAAAATTAGAAGTAAAACCAGAATTTGCTGGAACGATTTCCGGAAAAACAATGGTATTTTTTGAGTATTTTAATCATGTTATTAATGACGGATTTTTCTGTGTCAGTTCTTATCCAAATAGCGATGAAATTTATACGTTTCAACTTGAAGATGGATCTGTTGATTTGAAGAATTGTATTGATTTTAGACCTTCAAAAAATACAAGTTCTCCAAATAACTTTTTAACTGGAAAATTAATTGTTCCAAATACATCTATGGATTTTGATGTTGAGTATTATTTGGGAAGAATTGACAAAATTATTTGCACTGCTGATGGAAGATTTTCAATTTTAAAGGGCAATAGTTCTTCGTATCCAAAACCACCAAAAGATTCTGATGATGGTATGACAATTTATGTTCTTACTTTGAATCCATATACATACTCAAAAGATGACGTAATTGTACAATATGTTGAAAATAAACGATATACAATGCGTGATATTGGTAAACTTGAACGCCGAATTGAAAATATTGAATATTATACATCTTTATCATTGTTAGAGTCTTCTACAGCAACGTTTGACGTAAAAGATCAAAATGGAAATTTGCGTTACAAAAATGGATTTTTAGTAGATTCCTTTGTTGGGCATAATATTGGTGATGTATTCAATGCAGATTATAGGTGTTCTATTGATCCAAAAGCTGGAGAATTGAGACCATCATTTAAGCAAAAATCTTTTGGTTTGTTCTATCAATCTGGGTCAAATGTAACAGTCAATAATAAGCTTGCAACATTAAACTATACGTCAACTCCTATTATTTCACAACCTCTTGCAAGCAGATTTGTCAATGCCAATCCTTATGCTGTATTTACTTGGCGCGGTGTAATGTCTATTACACCTTCTAGTGATTTCTGGAAAGACACTTCTTTTCGTCCAGCCAATATTATCAATTTGACAGGTCAATTAGATAATGTTCAATTTAGCAATCAACCATTTGGAAGTACTTTTAATGAATGGAATACAAATTGGAACGGACAAGAAGAAATTGTTGAAGAAATAATGGTAAATTGGGATTTATGGAACAGAATTAATTGGCCTAATGGTCTTCCTGCTGGTGTAACCCCAGAAAATGTAACAATAGTACGTCAAGGAGATATTAACCCATTCACTGGAGAGAGATTTCCAAATGGTAGAAATGAGCCAATTGTTTTAGGCCCAGATGGAAGACCAATTGGCTGGTTTGAAGGTGGAATTTCATCTATGATGAATACTACTCCAGTTTTAACATGGACACAGAGAACTGTTCGGCAAACTACTCCACCAACACCACCCAGAATTACTCAACCTCAACCAGTTACACAAACAATCAGATTTACTGCACAAGGAACATCTTCAGACAATTTCGTCGTTTCTGTTGATTACCAACCATTCATTCGGAGCAGAGTTATTTCATTTTCTGCTTCTGGTATGAAACCAAATACTCGGGTTTATCCATTTTTTGACAATGTTGATGTTTCACGTCATGTAACTCCAACTGGAGGAGTTCAGGGAGGGCCGTTATTAACTTCTTCTAATGGAACCATTTCAGGAACATTCACTATTCCGGCCAGAACATTTTTGGTTGGTGATAGAATTTTCAGATTGACGGATTCTCAAACAAATGATAGATCACAAGAAACAACATTTGCCGAAGTTAGATATACTGCATTTGGATTACAAGAAACATCCACAACTCTTCAAATCAATACAAATATTCAAGTTCAAAACACACCTCCAGTTCAACAAAATCAAAATATTGTAGTTGCACCGATAAATAATGCTGTTTTTGTAACCGATCCTCTTGCTCAAGATTTTATTATAGATAGAGAAAAATATCCATTTGGTATTTTTGTGAAATCTATTGATTTATATTTCCGTAAAAAAGATAACAAAATTCCAGTAAAACTTCAAATTCGGAATATGATTAATGGATACCCCGGTTCAATTATTTACGGGGAAACAATTAAAGAATCTTCTGCTGTAAGTGTCAGTTCAAATGCAACATCTGCTACACAATTTGTCTTTAATGATCCAATTTACTTAGAACCCGGTGGAAATTATTGCATGGTAATTTTGACTGATAGCAAAGAATATGAACTTTGGGTTGCTCAAATTGGTGATTTTGAACTTGGAACAAATAGATTGATTTCAGAACAGCCTTATGTTGGTAGTTTGTTTCTTTCGCAAAATGCCTATACTTGGTCTGCTGATCAAACAAAAGATTTGAAATTTACACTAAATGCTTGTGAATTTTCTACTGGAAATTATGAGATAATTCTTAGTGATTGGGACACAAATCATTTTGACAATAAGATTACTCTAAAAACTTACCAACAAACAACTTCTGGTAACAATAAACTGTATATTCTTGATTTATTTAAACATAACATTGTCATTGGATCAAAAGTTTCTGGAACAAATATTCCATTAAATACTGTTGTTACTGCTATAAATCACATGGAAAATGTAGTAACTTTGAATAACAATGTTTCTGGAAATATTCCAGTAAATACTGACATCACATTCTTCAGAAAGAAAGAGTCTTCTCCAACAAAATCATTTGCCGATCTAATTTGTTTGAGTGCTTCTGTATTTAATCCCTTGAATAGTGCAACTGTAAATTATTCTTATGTTTCTACTCCAAAAGATGGATCTTTGGAAACATTTTATACTCCAATTATTGCAGGAAAAAATACAGAATTTTCTTCACAACGTGAAATCGCAGTTGCCAATGAAAGTTTCAAACTAAAAATTTCGGGGATTAATACTAACAAATATGTTAGCCCGGTTTTCAACCTTGAAAGGATGAATTTTGTTGCAGTTGAAAATATTATCAATAATGATGCCACAGCCGAAACAAATTCTAGAGGAGGAAATGCATTAGCCAGATATATCACAAGAAAAATTACACTTGATGATCCTTCAACTTATTTGAAAGTATATTTAACTGCATTTCGTCCATCAGGAACTGATGTAAAAGTGTATTATAAAATCAATCCAATTTCTTCAAATTTGAACTTTGAAGATCAAAATTGGGTTGAAATGGACAAAGAAATTAATACTACAACTTTTTCAAAACGAGAAAATGAATTTATTGAATTTTCATATATTCCATCTTCAACAACACTATCACCATTTAATGAGGTTGCAATTAAAATTGTTCTATTAAGTAATAATACAAGCATTGTACCACGAATAGCAGATTTTAGAGCAATTATTCTAGAGTAATTCTATGAAAATAGAAACAAAAATTCCTTCTCTATATAGAGATTTAAACTCAAAAGCAATAATCATTAAAGATCCAAAAGGAAAGGAATTATTTCACCAAAGACAAAAAATGTTACAAATGGAAAAAGAAATTGAACAACTTAAATCAGCATTACAACAACTATTAGAAAAAAAGGATAAATAGAAGAGATGCCATCTATTCTATCAAGAATCAGAGCAACAGATTCGCTGCCACAATGGGCCGAAAAAATTAACCTATCTTTTGATTTTATTGAAAATTATGCACAATCTTCTGGTAATATTGTCAATTCAATAACACCAGCAAATACACAATTGATTATTTGGAATACAACAATTTCTTCATGGTCTAATGCTACATTAATTGGCCCAATTACAATTGATCCAACATCATTTTCGTCCAATCAATTTTCTTTTAAAATCAATTCCACTTTAATTTCAAATCTTAATGAATTATTAGAAAATGATTTGGATAGAGATAATGATTTTTTTATGGTGTTAGATGCATCTGCATCTGAAATCAAAAAAATCAAGCTTTCGTCACAGGTTGTAACTCCCGGTGGATCAAATACCAATGTTCAGTTCAATGATTCTGGTTCATTTGGTGGTTCTAGTGGACTAACGTTTGATAAAACAACAAATAATTTGTCAGTTTCAAATAATGTCTTAGTTGGAAATAGAATAGGTGTCAATAACTCAAATCCAGCATATGCTATTGATGTTACTGGAAGTGTCAATACTACAACAGGATATAGAATCAACGGAACACAAGTTCTTACATCAACAACATTAGGTTCCACGGTTACAACTTCATCTTTGACTTCTCTTGGTGTTTTAACTTCACTTTCAGTTTCTGGAACTGCAAATTTCAATAGCTCATTGACAGCAAATGCAGGAATTCTAACAACTTCTATTACAATCAATAACTTAGACGGAACAAGCCAGCCATTTCTTTATTTGAATACTAGCAAACAGGTACTTGCTGCGCGTGGTGCGGTAGATGATGATTATGGTTTATATTTCCACTCATCTGTTGGAATTTACAATCGTGGTGATTTCATAATTTGGTCTCGTTTGCAATCAAACAGTTCTTATGGATTGATTTTTGCAAAACAAGGGAATACCACTAGTAAAACAGGTCAAATTAATGCTCAGGCAAAAATTGGAGGAATTTACGGAACTGGTTGGGATGAAACATCAAACTTTAGATCAATTGCAGGTATTGAAATCTATTCAAATGGGACTGTTTCATCTACAAGCAGTCCCGGATTCATTTTATTCGCTACTACACCATCAGGTTCAGTAAATATGGTAGAAAGAGTTAGAATTTCTAGCAATGGTTATGTTGGAATTAGAAATACTTTAGGTCCAAGTCTTGTAGATTCAACAACTTATAGATTAGTTATTCCTGTTGGTACTGATAAATATGCAACCTAATATGTATGAAAACCCTTGGCTCTTTAATGGTAAACCATTTTTATCCGAAGATATCAAAAATTTCTATGGATTTGTTTACAAAATTACAAATAAATTGACAGGAAAAGCATACATCGGTCGTAAGTATTTTTACAAATCTGTCAAGAAAAAAGGAAAACGCAGAATCTATATTGAATCTGATTGGAAAGATTACTATTCATCTTGCGATGAATTGAAACAGGATGTAAATAAATTTGGAAAAGAAAATTTTTTACGTGAAATCATTTCTTTGCATGAAACCAAGGGAGACACAAATTATTGGGAAAATTATGAATTATTCCGAAATAACGTTTTAGAAGCTGTTGATTTTAAAGGAGAAAAATTATACTATAATAACAATATCATGAATCGTTATTTCATCAGAAAAAACAAACCAGTAAGATTGCTTTCGGAGACGTATTATGGCATTCAAACCATCAACTCTTGATTTTTCAGCACAATCTCTTTTCAAAATGGTGTTTACTAGAATTCCTAATGTTGAATACTATACATTTTCTGTAACAATTCCGGGTATTACTTTAGGTGAGGCTACACAACCAACTCCGACATTAGATATCCGACTTCCCGGAGATAAACTGGTATTTGATCCATTTGTTTTGACTTTTTTGGTGCAAGAAGATCTTCAGAATTATGTTGAAATTTATAATTGGTTAATTGGTTTAGGCAAACCAGTTTCTACAGATCAACATAAAGCATTTGTCAGAAAAGGATTTCCAGAAAGAACTGAAAAGCAAAACAAATATTCAGATGCAAGTCTTTTCGTACTTACAAACAAAAACAACCCCACGATTGAGGTTGTTTTTCGTGATATTTACCCTATTTCTTTGTCAACTATTACTTTTGATAGTTCAGTTGGAGATTATGCTGTCTTAACAGCAGATGTTACATTTAACTATCTATATTACGAATTTAGGAAGAAATCTTAGTTTTGATTTGAACTAAGACATTTTTTTGAGCTTCTTGAATGAAAGCTTGTCTTCCACTAGCCCAAATTTTATACATTTCTTCTTCTAATTTCTTCAGAAGAATAGACTTAGACAATGGTAATACTCCTTTTTCAAGATAATCTTTTTCAAAATACTCAAACAAATTATAGTACATTTGACACAAATTTGTTTTATTGCGCCAATCATATTTGATACCCGTTCCGGGGCATTGACCTTTACAAAAAATGAAAAAGCGGCAATCCTTACACCCACCATATTCTTTCGGTGTATTGTAAAGGGCTAATTGTCTTTCATAACCGTGTTGTTCGGCTTTGATTTGTTCAAAACCATCTTTGTTTGTACGGTTGCAATTTACCCGTTCTCCTTGTCCATTGACACCGCGAACGGCATCGGTTGAATAATAATCACAAGAATGGAAAGTACAAGTTACACTCTCATTTCCAATCAAAATGTTCTTAATATCATTGAACAGGTCAAATTTGATATATTTTAAAGTTTTCTCAAATTCAGCCATTTCCAACATTACCCGGACATTTTCTTCGGGAGTTAGAGAAAATTTATCATCAATTTCATCATAATCTACTTGAAGTGTATGTAATCTAGCTCCCTGAATAATCTTTCTATCGTCATAATCTTTAATCCATGCTTTCAATTTCGGTAATTTTTCTGGAGTAGCATTTAGCTTATGTAGTGTAATAATTAAACTAACAGACACACCATTCTGTACACATTTTTCAATATTTTCCAAAGACTTTTTTGTGGCCAATCTTGTTTTTTCCAAACTTCCAGCCCAACGGGCATCATTCAATTCATCAGGTCCGTCCATTGAAATACCAACATGAACTTTGTATTTTTTGAATAATTCAATATGTTTGTCAGTAATCAAAACCCCATTACTTTGGATGCCATTTTTTCCATAAGTCTTATAACCAAAATCCCACAATTTTTCTAAAGTATCAATATCTACAAGGAGAGGTTCACCACCAAAAACAGAAAATTCCCCGCCTTCTTTTTTCAGTCCTTCAATCATTTTGTCAACATCATAATCAAAGTTTCCATGATTTCCAGCATCTCTTACTGGATGCTCATAACAATAAGTACAAGAAAGATTACAAGTTACTCCAATTGGGGTGACTTCAATGCTCATACCGGAAACATCTCCTCTCCGCTCTTATATTTTTCTTCTACGAAATTATACCAAGATCTAAAATATTGGCCCGTTTTTGCTTGTTCTGAAAATGTAGCTGCAATGTATTGTTCACTAGCCGTCAATTCGCGGTCAATAAAAGGATATTCTTGAGATAAATTATTCCATCCTTCATCACGATAATTAATAATATCTTTGTAATAACCGTAGCCATTAGCAAAGAAAAATACTTCATTTCTTTCAATTAAATCATACATTGAAGAGGGTGGATTTTGTGAAAAAATTGTTGTTGGGTGAATATACAAAACAAATTGCCCGCTCCTCTTTTTTACTATATATTTTTCAAGCAAATACTTATAATTGTCAGATACTTCATTTACAACGGCTTTTACTTCAGTCGGTGTAACAAAATACAATGGATAATCTCTTTCATCTTTTTTTGCCATATTGTAAATTTTGAACAATAATTGTTCAGATGAAAATGGGTTAATAATATCATTTTCAATACCTACATACATATTAACATCAAAATTACGTTTAAAACGGCTAATATAATGCCAAATTAAAACAGATTTGTCTAATGTAAGATCGTTAACAATAGTCAAAATGTTCAATGATTTTCTCGTATTCATTATTAGACTCCTTGCAGTACTAGTAGATTTTCTTTTTTATTTGTTGCAATTTTTGTCAAATATCCATAATATGCTACAACATTTATGCCTTCTCGCTTATCCATCATTGTAAATTTAAATCCAGCTTTATTCAATAATTTTACCAATTTTTCACTTTTTAGATCTTGAATTCTATCGGCATAAGCATAAAAAAGAACGTGCTGATTTTCACTAAATTTTTTGAGAAAATTCAATGCTGTAAATTCATCTACCTCAAAAAACCGACCCGGCATGATAATACTCAAAGATGGTTCTTCAATATAAATTTCTGCTTCAAACATATTCCGTGTAATGTATTCGGCTTGTGGAAAATTGATTTTTCCATGTCTAGCACGCTCTTCTTCAATTTCAATTCCAATATATCTACAATTTAACTTCAAAGATTCTTCAATTCTACGAAGCAATTCACCGTTGCCACAACCATAATCAACTATCGTTTTATACTCCATTTTGTTTTCTTTTACTAAAGAAAGAATTACATCGTGTGAATGTTTCATCGCTTCAAATGAAGCGAAACCATTATCTTTCCACAAATCTTCTAATAGAATAGAGCGCTTAAAAGAATTTGATTCTGTGATTGGAATTTTTGCTTTATTTACATATGGAAACTTATTTCCAGAAACTCCTTCTTTTGGATATGAATATCCTTGCTTTTGTACAACAACTAAATCGGCTGTGGCATCTGTTCTAGTAGAAATTTTCAAAATTGGAGTTTTAATTTCTGCAATACCATGTAAAGCACTCCATTCCACTGGCCACGAAAGCATTTCTTCTAACCAGTCCATTTCTTCATTATAGCCCAATTCGCGTCCAAATTCAATATTACTTCTTGCAATTTTATAAGTATTTTCACAAGAAAAACTGCACGGAAGATGACTTACTGCACGCACGCCAAGCCAACGAAGTAAAATATTACATTCTTTTGGCCCTTCAGTTCCATTTAAACTCATTGGATATGTTGTATCAATATACTGCTCCTTTACCCAATATTTTTCAAAAAAATCAATACAACATGGAGGATAATCAAGCAATTGGCCAATTGCCACATTATCATTATTTTTCCAAGCTTCTAACCAATCATTGACATATTGAGGTTGTGTAAATGCTACTCTATATGCATTTTTTTGTTGTGGTAGAAAATTTCCATGTGAAGAATTTGAATAACTATTTCCAAGATATGTTTCTTCCAATAAAACCATTTCCGCTTTTGATTTTGATTCTACCTTTAAATAAGGACTTACCTTTTCATAATACATTGGAATTTGTGCCTTCTCTTTTGGAAGATCTTCTTTTCTCAAAAAAGTCAAATTAGATTTTCTGCGTCCTGTAAATACACTTTTCTTTTCAATATCAAGAAAAGCATTAGATATTCTTTGAATTCTGGGTTGCCAAACATCTCTTGCTTCTGCTGAGGCCCAGATGACACGAGTCCAATCTGGCAAAACAAAATTCAATCTTTTCATATATTCTCCTTATAATTATTTAAACATTTTTAACAAAAACAGGCTGATCATTGTGTGCGGCATCGGCATGATCGGAATGAACATCAGTATGTGTATCAGAATGTGGGACATCTGTATGAGTATATGGGCCTGTATCACCATGATCATTATGATCATAATGTACACCATCATAATGCCAATCAAGATAATCCGTATGATTTGAATAAGAATCAGAATGATCTAAATGGTCTGAGTGAACATTACAACCATCAGTATGATCGTTGTGTGAATCGGTATGTGTATATTGATCACAATAATCCCAATGCACATATTGATCTGAGTGAGCAACATCAGAATGTGTTTGACAACCGTCAGTATGATCGTTGTGAATATCTAAATGATTATTATAATCTTGGTGATTTTGATATCCGTCATAATGATCTGCATGTGTTACATCATGATGATCTCCATAATAATCTTGGTGATCTTGGTGTGTATCACAATGGTCATAATGTAAATCCTCATGATCTTGATAATTAAAATCAAAATAATTTATCATATCATAATGTTCATCATAGTGAACTACACAACCGTCAGCATGATCGTTATGATTATCGGTATGATCGGTATGTGGTGTATCTCCGTGTATTTGATTATCCCAATAATCACTATGATCTGAATGTGTTTGTGTATTATCAGTGTAAATTGGCATATCACAGTGATCTTGGTGTGGTGCATCAAAATGACTTATTGAATCTAAATGCGATGGATGTATTATACAATCATTATGATCCGCATGAGGAACGTCAGAATGAATTGGCATATCGCAATGATCAGAATGCTGAGTTGTAGTATTATCGTAATGTGTATCAGAATGTGGATATGTTTCATCCCCGTGACTATCTTCATGAAGAACGTCACTATGCGGATTTGTGTAATCAGAATGTGGATAAATTCCATCACTATGATCGGAATGGGGAGTATCGGTATGTGAATCTGAGTGGGTTGGGGCATCAGTATGATCTTGATGAGCAGTATCTATATGATATTGAACTTTTTGATTGCTAGGAGTAATCCCTTTTAATGAAGTTCCTTCAACCCACAATGAACCAATACTATTTGAATTTCCTACTCCAGTAGCATTTACTGTAAATGGAATTACTCTATGAATATTTGTTTGTGAAATATAATTCAAATATCCATCAGATGTCATCCAAATACTACCGGGAGTTGCACTTGGAACTGAAGCGACAAAATTTCCTTGATAACGGTAAACCTCTGTTGAGGTCGGACAATAACAGAGAAATTCTCCTTCAACCCAAATGCTTCCCGGTAGTGCTGGCATATGCTATGTTCCTATTTATCACTCCTCAAACACGATAAATGGTTCAAGCATTTTTAAATCAATAGCAGACAATTTCATATGTTCTAATTCAGAAATTGTTATTTTTTCAAATTGATAAGTAATTTTTGTGGAAAGCAATTCATTCAATTCAGAAGAAAATTTGTCCATGTTTTCGGCTTTCACGCGCTCCAATTCTTTACCATCTTCAAAAACCCGTTCACCATATTTTCTAATTAGAGATAATCGCATTTGGTCAAAATAGTTTAGTTCTTTTTCAACAAAATCAAGAAGTTTCTTCAGACGTAATGCAAGTCTAATGTTGATTACGTCTGAAGAAAATACCTTCTTTAATACTTCAACTCTATCAAGTAAATCTTTATAGGTCAATACCAATTCAACGGACATTTTCGGCTTTTCTCCCAATTTTGTACTTCGGTTCAAGAACCCAATCTTTTTCCGAATGTTTCAAAACTACAAGATTACTACGATTAAATGGAAGTTCTTCTTTAGTCTTTTCAGGATCAACTAACTTGCAAAGACCCCATTCATCTAGTAGATTTGCAATCAAATTTCTTCGTTTGATGTCATATTCATCCAACGTAGTCTTGCGTCCATCCAAAGCAAAAAGTTCTTTAAAATGAACAATATAATACTTTCCTTTTTTATGAAGAATATGACACGTTTGGAATAATTTTTTTTCCTTTTTTGAAGGAATTCCAATACGAGTCAATGTTTCTTTAATTTTTAAAAAATCTTCGTCAGAAAAAAGCTGAACTTCAACAAATGTCTTAATCAATTCATCTCTATTTACCATCTTCATTTTTCTCCTGTTTTCAAGATATTTTGGATATTTTCTAATTCTGAAGCCGAAAGAATCTTCAAATATTCCCTAGCAATTCTTTTACTAACTCCATAATATTTAGCAACCAAATCAACATCTTCGTTATTTTCCAATTTTAGCCAAGGGGAATACCGCTTTCCTTTTCTGACTCCATTCACATAGTATTTATATTGGATTTTTTTATCTAAATGCCAATTTTTGTTCATTTCGTTAGCAAGTAAAATTGTTTCAGGAAAATATGAGAAAATTTTGTTGACAACATACGGAACGTAATCGGATGAATTAAAATCATCAATTAAGTCATCATTTTTGATATAATTGATAGATTGGAGAATTTCTTTTAAATTAGGCATTTTTGAACACGCAATTGGCCATAATTTCTGTAATCATAGCTGATAAATGAATCTCTGGATCAGCCACAAAAGGAAGCTGATATTGGTATTGAGCCAAAATCAAAATCAAAGCTGGACGTGAACTTGGTTCCAGATGATCCTCAAAATAGTCAAAAATTTGACGGATAATATCTTGAGGATTGGAATTAAGATTCGCTACTACCCACTTCCGCATTTCTGAAAAATTCTTTTCTTTGATAATTTTCAATAATTCCCGAATATTGCTTTCAGAAAAATATGTCAAAATACCAACATCAATTTTGCCGTTGGTTTTTGCATATTTCTCCAATTCTGATAAGCATTTACGAAAATCAGGATAATTTTTAGCAACAACCGAAGCAACAACATTTTCATCATACTCAACTTTTTCTTCTTTAAGAATTGTCATTGCTCGCTTACCAAAAGCCAGCATAAGATCAAGTTTTTCCGCTTTTGGAAACGTAAATTCAAATACGGACAAACGGCTGAGTAATGGTTCAATGATTTTTTGTTTATAATTTCCAGTCAGAATGAAGCGGCAATTTTTACTATATTCTTCCATAAATGACCGCATTGCTGGCTGGAATGATTGCGGATTGAGATAGTCGGCTTCATCAATAATCAGGCATTTCAATGGATTCTCATTAAATGAGACTGTTGTGGCAAAGTTTTTTACTTTGCCACGAAATGTATCAATGCCTGATTCATCACTACCATTGATGATCATGTAGTCCAGATCTAATTCATTACAAAGAGCTTTTGCTACTGTAGTTTTTCCTGTTCCCGGCTTCCCAATAAAAAGCATATTTGGGAAACTGCCTTCTTTCACATAATTCAAGAAGGCATTTTTTAGAGTTTTTGGAAGAATACATTCTTTGACTTTTTTGGGTCTATATTTTTCAACCCAAATATCACTCCTCATTGAATTCTCCTTGAACATAATATTTCAATCCCAAAGAATCATTATGAAATAAACCAATACCACGCGAATCAATATAGACTTCGTAAGACTCGCTAATAAACTTGAATTTTTCAATGTTGAAAACAAATTTGGAATTTGGTTTAATTTCTCCAGAAAAAACAACTGAGAGCGAATCAGATGTTTTATTGTTTTGATCCTTCACCGAAATTTTCACTTCTTCATCATTTTCTTCAATAATAATGTTTTCACAACCTAAAATTGCTGCTGCTTTTTGTAGTCGGATTAATTCATTTTTTGGTAGCTGAAATGAAGCTGCAATGTCATTTAGAACAACACTTTTCTTTGGATAATTGATCAATTGTGGTGAACAATAGAAAAACTCAATCTGTTTATTTTCCCCAGTAATTACCAAACTTTTTTCAAAGAATTCAATGGAAGGATTTTCTTCGGGAGAATCCAGAAGAAGATAAGCACTCAAAAATTTTTTCAAATCATATAACGCAAAATCAATAGGAAACTGAATCGGACTATTTGCTTCAGCAATAATAGTCTTATCATCAGAAATTGTTGAAATTACAGGAGAATTTGCTTTGATGTAAATGCTGTTGTTGATTGTAGAAAAATTAGAGAGAATTTTGATACAATTTTGTGTTAATTGTGTCATACATTATTTACCTCACTTACTATGATATCACCGAGTGATTTCAACGTCAAGTATGTTATTGAAGTGCTTCTTAATGAAATTCTTGTTCAGATTTTTGTAAGGATTATTCTTTTTGACCATATTAACAAGTAATTCTGCTTCTTTTTGTGAAACAGATTCCAAGAAATTTACAAATTGTTTCTCCTTCTTTTCTAATGGAATATCAGTTGATTCCAAGAATAAGTACATTTTCTTGGAAATATTTTCGTAATTATTGTCTGATAATCCAAGTGTTGGAAATTTGTTTACATATTCAAATTGACCACGATGTTTGAAAAATTGAATATTTGGATTATGGAAAGATGCTAATGCAATTTGAACTGGCCGCTGGTTAATGTATTTTTTCAAGAACTCAACACGTTCTTGTTCGTTCTCAATAAGATTTGCTTTTTCAAGAACTTCTACGGTAAAATATCTCATTCAAAGTCTCCTATTTTCGTTAGTAATGTATTCAAGTTATGTTCTCTCAAGTATTTATATATTGAGATCAATCCCGGCTTTTCTCTTTTTCTTTCTTCAAAGAATTTTTGAAAAATTTCATTATAGTATTTTTCTGGAAGTTCAGTCAAATCAATAAGTTTCTTATTTCGTCGGAAACCGTGCTGTTCATTTTCAAGCAAAGAAATATTTGGATAAGATGAAATTATTTCAGAAATGCGCTTCTTAGACACTCTCTTTTGCCGTTTACCGTTCACGACAAATGTATCATCATCTGATAAATAATTCGGTATCCCGTCTCCAATATCACCACTCAAAATTTTCTCTAACAAATAAATGGCTGGATTTTCAGCGGAAATGAAATTTTTTTGTGTAGGTGAATACTGCTGGACATTTTCAAATTGTTGTAATTGAACAAAATCTCTATCTCCCGAAATAATCAACACAGGTTCCATGTTTTTTGTTGTTTCTAATGTATATTTCGTTAAAACGAAAATAACATCATCGGCTTCACATTTATCAACTTCAACAAACAAAAACGCCAAATTTTCACGAATTTCGTCTTTGATTTTGTTCAAAGATTTGAAAATTTCGTTCCAATCTAAATACGACAATTCACGTCGTTTTTTTCTGTTTTCTTTATAAAATGGAAAATAATCCTTTCTCCAATATCGCGAAGAATGTGAATCAATTGCAAAAACAATTTGATGATTAAATCCAAGAAAAGATTTAAATTTTGTATTATATGAACGAATACTATTCAAAACCAAATGCCGCAAAAAATTTTCTTCAATATACTCATTTTTTGTAATGTTGATTTGCTGCATTAGGTTACTAATCAATAATTGATTTAAATCTATTAAAATCATAATTTTACAAAAAAAGCGAGTAGTGTTAACACCACTCGCCTAGTATTTAGGATTGAATTACTCTTCTGTTCCCATTTCTGTAATTCTTCCGGCCCAATTTTCTGCTGTAAAAGGTTTTAGAGATTCAGGAATTACATATACACCATGAGACAATCTCGTTTGATTTCCAATTCCCTTTGTTTTTGAGGTAAAGTATTGAAAACCAACAAGATTTTCATCACCAACTTCTTCAAGTTGGCCACGGTTGAACGTAACTGATGTTGGATTCTTTTCTGTTAGAACCCGAACAAAATTACGGACAGCTTCTTCTCTATCAATCATCTTACGACCCATATTTCTTCTCCTTAAAATGGTGTTTTGTATTTTCTCCCACATTCCAAACAAATGTAATACCCGTTAATAGGACGGGTAATACTTTTGTGGAAATGATAGCAATTGAACCTCTCCCACTTACGCTTCGCTAAGAAGTGGGAG
>FMJZ01029970.1_pt1 | contig 38414 bp, 33 predicted proteins | sample 1987881 | NCBI WGS metagenome assembly FMJZ01 (sample SAMEA4378227, study PRJEB15110) | soil metagenome | biome: soil; feature: Field; material: Soil | place: India | collected 2015-03-11 | depth 0 m
TGGTGGTGGGTTGGCTGGGAGTAGTTGAAAGCGCCGAGATTGCGTTTGACTTTGGCGAAATGCCGGTTGGCCAACCCCCACCAGCGTTTCGCAGCACCGTTGCCGGCTCCGGTCCGCCGGGCGACTGGCGGATTATACTGGACGATGCGCCCAGCGCGCTTACGCCGCTGAGCACAAATGCCCCTGTAGTCACAAAACGCGCTGTGCTCGCGCAGTTGTCACAAGACACAACCGATGAACGGTTCCCGATGTTGATTTACGAAAAGGAGACGTTTTCAGATTTTACAGTCTCGACCAGGTTCAAAATTGTCGGTGGTAAGGTCGAGCAAATGGCCGGAATCGCTTTTCGGATCCAGGACGAAAACAACTTCTACGTTGTGCGAGCAAGTGCGCTCGGGAAAACGTTCAGGTTTTACAAGGTTGTCAACGGCCAGCGCGGCGAGATGATCGGGCCGCAAATGGAAATTCCGACTGGTGTGTGGCATGAGCTTACAGTTGAGTGCAAGGGCAACCAAATCCAGTGCCGGCTAAACGGCAAAGAGGTTATCCCGCCTCTAGTAGACACCAGCTTTACAAGCGGCAAGATCGGTTTTTGGACCAAGTCAGATTCGGTGAGTTATTTTGCCGATACGCGCATCTTTTATGTACCGCGAGAAGCCCAGGCACAGACAATGGTCCGCGACGTAATGATGAAATATCCGCGGTTGCTCGGCTTGAGAATCTACGTGCTGGAAGGTGAACCGCTTGAGCCACGAACAATCGCAAGCAACAACGAACAGGAAATCGGCCAGACAGGCGGTGCCGCCGAGCGCGACGTGATTGAACGGGGCACGATCTATTACCAAAAATCGAAATCTTCCGTGGTTGTCATCATGCCGCTGCGTGACCGTAACGGTGAACCTGTCGCAGCGGCCCGCGTCCAGATGCGCTTATTTGCAGGCCAGACAGAGCAAAATGCCCTTGCGCGTGCCCAACCAATCGTCAGACAACTCCAATTGCGCATTAAGGATGCATCAGACCTAACCCGGTAAATTGTGCCGCTTTTTGGACAGAGTGCACTGAAGTTGGACGGTTGGCACAAAAGCGCCTACTTTGGCAGCAAAAGACCCAATAATTTTTCAGTAGCCGTGTCAATTAGTGGCGATTCCAACGTGCAATACAGGCGAATTTTGCCGTGCTGACGCGGTCGAGCCAGATGCCTGAGCTGACCTGGTTGCTCCTCCATAAACCGCGGTTCATACGCGCCTGAGAATACCCATGTGCGTGCCGAATCCAAGCTCGGCTAGGTTTATGCTTGCCAACTGTGCAGCATATGAGAGCTGGCGTATTTTTCGAACGGGACGGGATACTGAACGAGGTGCAGATCGAACACCGGCACCCTGTCACGCCGCTTACACTGTCCCAGTTCCGGATCAAGGAAAACATTCGGCCATTGCTGCAAAAGCTCAAGCAGGCCGGTTTTGTACTTATAGCCACAACAAATCAGCCGGGTCTAGCCCGAGGTTACCAGTCGCGACGCGAGCTTGATCAAATGCATGCGCTGCTGCGCCGTGTGTTGCCCTTGGACGACATCATGGTTTGTCCACACGATGAGCTTGACGATTGTCCGTGTCGCAAACCGCGTCCGGGTCTGTTGCTGGAAGCGGCCTTCAAGTGGCATCTTGACTTGGAAAGGTCATTTGTTGTCAGTGACAAATGGCAGGACGCAGAAGCCGCGCGTTTGGCCGGGTGCACATCCGTGCTGGTGCGTTCGCCGTGGATAAAGGGCGCACACCATGATTTTCTTTTCAGCGACCTTGAAAGTGTGGTTGGAAAGATACTGCAAATTTCCGGCGGCGGCCGTGTGACGGCGAAAAAAATTTAAGACGCCAGGGAGGCAGGGGGTGTCAGGGCCGGCCAGCCGCTCACGGGTTGGCCGGCTTAATTGTATTTGTGGGCGGCGCGTTGGTCGGCTTGCGCGCCGGTTCCGCCGGATCGGCCCGGCGCACACCGCCCACAACGGTCACTTCACCATCAGAACTTGCCATCAACCTCGGTCGTGTCCTGATGTACTCGTGTGTCTCCTGCTTGATGAGTCGGCCGTCGGGGTCAACCACACAATACGAAAAGCTACGCGCGCCGCTCTGAAACAGCACATGCAGATTACTTTGTCTGTCCACCGCCGGGCGGGGATAGCCAAACGACACAATTGGTCCCAGACACACCACGCGGTGTACCTTCGCGCTCGATGCGTCGCTCACACGCACGTAGAGCTTGATCTGCTGTAGGTAATTGACCTGTTGCAGTGTGTACTTACGGACTTCGGGTGGGCCGTTTGTGCTTGGTACACCGAACTCGCGTTCCCAAAGTTTTGCGCCTTCGACGATGTCGAACGAGACCGGTTTGCTCGAGAAGCCCTGGTCCCATTCGGGTATTTGCACTGTGGCGATGACTGAATAGCGCGCCGGTTTGCTCAGGTTGAAATACGGGGTAAGTTCGAGTCGTTTGGTAGCAACCCGCGCGCTTGGCAATAGAAATGGACCGACAACAGGCACATCGGCATTCTTGGGCACAATGAACCCATCGCGGCTTTCGACAGAAATCACAAGCCAATCTGGTGTTTCACCAAGCCGCAACGCTTGGCCGGAAAGGTTCGTTATTCGAACTGCAATTTGCACAGGTTCACCCGGCAAGAACTGTTCCTGCTCAAGCTTGACCTCGACCGACACCTGTGCCGTAGCACAACAAACTGCTGCAGCAAATATCGCAACGTAAAACCCGTACTGTCGCATGGAACAACTTTAAGTCGGATGGCTCAGGTGGCAAGAAACAAAAACTCCAGGTGCTGCCGTGCGCAGCAGACAAACCCGTCTGCATTTGGGCTATGGGTTTGCATTTTGGAGTAGTTGCCGCACTCGGGTAGCAACTGCTTCAGCAGCAATGGCGTGCAAACAAGCCAAATGCTCGCGATATCTGCAAACTGCGCGCATGCACGGCACGCACTCGAGCCTTGACTGAAACACGTTTTCGAGTTGGCCGTATGGCCCGGTCCGACGCGGCTCGGTCGGGCCGAACAGCGCTACAACAGGTCTGCCAAGAGCTGCCGCAACGTGCATCGGGCCGGTGTCATTACTCACCACAACCGAACTGAGCCGAAGCAACTCGATCATTTCCGGCAACGTTGTTTTACCGGTAAGGTCAATACACCTGGCTGGCGCTGCATTCACAAGCTCGGCGCCGGCGTTGGTTGCGTCTTGACCGCCCAAGATCGCAAAATACAGCTCGTGATTTTCATCGGCCAAAATTCTGATCAGCGCCGCAAAATTGGTTATCGGCCAACGTTTGGTTTGCCATCGTGCACCTGGCAACAGCGAAATCAATTTGCGTCCTGTTACTGGCCATTTGGCGCACACTGCGGCGGTAACTTCCGGTCTGTGGGGTAACCAAACGAAATCCCAGTGTACCGGCACATCCAACAGGTCCAACACGCCCAAATACCAGTCAATTGCATGTGTGTAATAGGATGGCCGCCGGACAGCAAGGTCGTAAAACCCGCGTGCGCCTTCGCGTTTTTCGTCCAGCCCAACGTACAGCTTGGCATTGGTCAACCAACCGAGCGCACCGCTGCGAGCCAAGCACTGCAGGTCAATGACAAGATCAAACTGTTGTGCGCGCAACCATTGGACTGTATTCCAGAGTTTTTTTAACTGCGTTGGCGCAGCCCAGTTGCGACGCTCGAATGGCACAATACCCGCAAGGTCAGGATCACGTTCGAACAGGGGTAACAAGGCCGAATCCAGCCACCAGTAAATCTGGCTGTGTGGCCGGTGCAGTTTCAACAGGCGCAACACCGGCAGCGCCTGCACAACATCACCAAGTGAACTGGGTTTGAGTATAAAAACTTTCAATTGTAAGGCACAGTGAGCCGAGCCATAACCTGCGGTTTACCTGCTGCCGGCATGTGTGCGGACCGGGCTTGCCCCTTGGAGTTTACCTGCCGAAAGCAAGCCGCTCAGCAAGTCGCTCTGGCAGCCCGGCTTCGAGGACTTTGCGTTGTGCTTTTGCAATGTCGTAGTCAACCCGACGCAACTCGATTGTGCCATCATGCGTATCGTAAATAACGTAGGCTGCCTTGGGATTGTTATCGCGTGGTTGCCCAACTGCACCGACATTTACGAAATACTTCTTGCCCGGCTCGACCTTGAACTTTGAATATGTGCCACCCCGTACAACTGTATCGCGCACGAAAGCCAGCGGCACATGCGTGTGACCGAAGAAACAAACCGATGTGTTCTGATACGGGAAGTTTGCTGCTGCAGCAAGTCTGTCGAACACGTACCCCCACCGGTCAGGCTCATCAAGTGTGGCATGGACAATGGTGAAGTTTTTAACCATCCGCACGTACTTAAGCTCGCGCAGCCATTTTTTGTCATCCTCGGTCAACTGGCGCCGTGTCCAGTTAACCGCTTGCGCTGCGTACGGGTTGAAATCTGCCAGCGGCCCGTCGGTCGAGCAGTATTCATCGTGGTTGCCCTTCACGCACGGGATACCCATCTTGCGAATGATCTCAAGGCATTCACGCGGATTAGCGTTGTAGCCGACAATATCGCCCAGACAGGCAAAGTGTGTGCACTTTTGGATCTTGATATCCTCAAGCACAGCCTCAAGTGCCTCAAGGTTGCCATGTATATCGGCTATGATGGCGAATTTCATTTCCCTTTATCTTACTATCTGAAAGCCGCGAAATCCACCTTCAGCTTCACTCCAAATAACCTGTTCGTCCCGAATGAAATGCCCCAAACCAGCGTCTCGAATCGCTCGACGAAATGCTTCGAGCTCGTCTTTTGCGCCCTCGGCAACAAGCTCAACACGACCATCGGCGAGATTCCGCACATACCCTACAACTTCGAACCCTGTAGCAACTGACTTTGCTGTGTACCGGAACCCGACGCCTTGGACATAGCCCGAATAAAAGATCTGCATTCGTTTTCGTTCCATACCCGCCGACAAAACCTAATCATTCGTCAAATGCACCAAGGTGTGCGCGGTGTCTAAACCCGACGTCCACAGTCCGACAAAATAATGGCATAACACACGTGCAATGCAGAATGATTTTGTTGCTACAGGGTGCGTTTTGCGACAAGCAACCGCAAGGGACGATTTTGCTTTCGCACGTCTAACGGCTTGCTCATTGTCGTTCATATTCGCCCTTGCCGATTCGCTTTAGCACAGTAAACCCAGCCCGTTTCGCGTCTGAGATTGACAGAGGTTTGAGTTTTGTGGGCGTATTAAACAGCGAGATCACTTTGCGTACCGGTTTTTTGCAGACTGGACAATGCGTCAGCTCAGGCGCGTTAACCGGCCTGTGTACGGTGAAGCGCCCACCGCAAATTGGACAGTTACCATCACAAGGTTCGTACTCGTAAAGCGGCATGGGCAAAACGCTTATCGGTAACTTCGATACGATTTCCCGAATCGAACGCCTCCTTCAATCTCCATTTAACTGATAATCGCCTCGACCGGCTGCGTCAAGTCAACCGGTCGCAATCCTCCCAAGCGCGAGCACAGCTCGTTCCCTGGCAAGCCCCATCTATTTTTGGCCTTGGTCGGCTCTCTTCATGAAAGGCGCAAACAAGTCAATCGGCACAGGTAAAAACGTGGTTGTATTGTGCTCGGCTGAAATCTCGCGCATTGTTTGCAGGAACCGCAACTGCAGTGCAATCGGTTCCTTTGAAATCATTTGTGCAGCCTGGACCATCTTTTCCGCCGCCTGAAATTCGCCCTCGGCATTGACAATCTTGGCACGGCGTTCGCGTTCGGCCTCGGCCTGTTTGGCCATTGCACGTTTCATGCCGTCTGGCAACACGACATCTTTTACTTCAACGGCCGTGACCTTAACACCCCACGGATCGGTCTGGCGATCAATTATCTCCTGTAATTTCTGGTTGATCTTGTCGCGATGCGACAAAAGCTCGTCCAGTTCTGCCTGCCCGAGCACACTCCGTAATGTTGTCTGCGCAATGAGCGACGTTGCCTTCCAGTAGTTCTCAACTTTGATTACAGACGCAACCGGGTCTATGATCCGGAAGTAAACAACAGCGTCTACTGTCACAGGCACGTTGTCGCGTGTCATCACCTCCTGTTTAGCAACGTCAATTGTCACCACGCGCAGGTCAACTTTTACCATCTTATCAATGAACGGTATCAGCAGGATTAATCCCGGTCCTTTTGCGCCGCGTTTGTGCAATTTGCCGAGCCTGAAGATCACACCGCGCTCGTACTCGCGCAGGATTTTCACCGCCTGCGGCAGCACAAAAATCGCGAGTATGATCAATGCCAATACCCAGCCACTCAATTTTCCAATCAACGCATTTAGTATGTCCATAGGTTCAAGTTATTGTTTGTCTTTTGGTTTAACTTTTAGCGTTAGCCCATCGATCGCCACGATCTCGACGGGCTGCCCTTTCTCAATCGGCACTTCGCTGACAGCGTTCCAGTATTCGCCTTCAATAAACACACGACCGCCGGTTACGTCAATCGGCTCAAGTGCACGCACTACCTTGCCCACCATTGCCTCACGGCCTGCGCGAACGGGCAACAGTTGCGCACGCAACCCCGCCCCGATCACAAAAATAAAAAACAGCGCCGTCACAACCGTTGCAGGCACAATGATCGAGAGCGACAACCGGTAAGCCGGCTCGGCCCGATCAAATAACATCAAAGCGCCCAAGAAAAATGACACTATCCCACCCACCGTCAGCACACCGTGGGATGTGGCATACACCTCTGCTATAAACAAGCCAATTGCAAGCACTATCAGTGCTACACCGGCTATGTTGATCGGCAATATCGCCGCCATGTAAAGTGCCAAGATTAGCGCAATGGCGCCTACTACGCCTGGGAAAATTGCACCCGGATTATTCAACTCGGCTATGATCCCGTAAATGGCTATCAGCATTAAAATAAACATCACCTCGGGTCTGCCTAACAGCTGAAACACTTTCTCGCGCGGTAACATGCCAATCTCAACAATTTCTGCCTCGGCAGTCTTGATAACCTTACCGTTTACATTCCAGCCGTCGAGCTGTCTTAACAGATCGGGCAGATCTTTAGCGATGATGTCTATTACATTCGTTGCGAGTGCTTTTTCTGCCGGTAAGGCCGCACTTTCTTTTACAGAGGCTTTTGCCCATTCAACATTGCGTTTGCGTTTCGATGCAATCGTCTCGATGAAGCTCACTGCATAGTTCTCGAGCTTCTGTTTCATTACCTCGTCCTGTTTTTCGCTCTCGCCAGTCGGCCCGCCAATTGTAACCGGATGCGCTGCGCCAATACTTGTTGCGGGTGCCATCGCCGCCACATCGGCTGCCAGCGTGATGAAACAGCCCGCACTGGCAGCATGCGCCCCGGCAGGTGCAACATAAACCACCACAGGCACATTCGCTGCTAAGAACCGTTGAACAATCACCTTCGTCGAGTCAAGCAGCCCACCGGGTGTGTCTAGTTGAATGATCAAACACTGCATCTGCTCGCGCTCAGCACGCGTAATGGCGCGCTTGATGTAGCCTGCTGTAGCCGGGCCAATTACACCTTCGACCTTAATCAAGCCGACGCGCGTGCGCACTACATCGCCCGGTTGCTTTTGCGGCTGCGACTCTAAAACAGGCCCGTTTGTACTTGGCCCGTCACTACCAACTGCGCAGACCAACCCGGCTACAAGACTTGCCAACGCAATTACTTTTACCCGGTACAAGTTCATTTACTGAAGTTCGGTCAATTAAATGTACCAAAACAGCGAGGCTAGGCAACGTGAAAAAGCCCGAAAATTCGGTTTCAATCGCAAGGCATGCGATGGTAGGATTTTGCCATGCCGCTGGCACGTATTTTGATTGACGGCTACAGTCTGCTGCACAAATTGTCGGGCATTGCAGTTAGGCAACCACCACACACAGAAGCTGCGCGTGCTGAGCTTGTTCGCTGGTTGACGCAGTACCATGATGCCACTGGCACTCCGATTTCGGTGTTTTTCGATGGCACAGGCAAGCTCAGTAATACGGCTGACCTTTCAACGCCGGGAGTCGAGGTGCTGTTCTCTCGAGCAGGTAAAACTGCAGATGAACTTATCGAACGCGCAACACACAGGCTGCTTGAGTACGGCGAAGTCTTGGTTGTCACAGACGACCGTGCCGAACAACAAACTGTCGTTGCCCTAGGCGGCATGACAATCGGCTGCCAACACTTCATTCGCATGATGGAAGATGCCGTTGCACAAATGCAAGACAACATTAAACGCGTCAACAAACGCGAGCTTGCAAAATTCAAACGGCCGGATACAAATAGGTCGGGTGCGGTTGAATAGCCTTGCTCCCAATCTGGCTCTCCTGTGCGGGGTCACCCGCTTAGACAACCGCACCCATGCAGGTTCTGTTCATGAAGACCGCAGCGCGGCGGACTGATCTTTGAACCACGTGTAAAAAGCCGCTGAATAACCCGTTGTCACACTCGTTGCGTCCGGTAAACGGGCACAGTTGCATAGCTGCGACAGTGCCGGCACATGGGCATATAAAACTTTACACTGGCAGATTTCCCGGTGCACTGGAGGTTCCTCGGACCAAGCCAAACAAATTGCCAATCGACTAGCCGAGTTTTTGAAAGGCCAGATACAGCAAGGCAAACCTCATTCCCGACCGAAAGTTAAACCGTAAGAGCTCATTGTCTCATGCGGAGGCACGTCTTTTTTCGAGTTGAACCTGGCATTGGGGACTGCATCTTCTTGCCCTGATTGCGATGCGCATTGGCACATTACAGCTTGAGTCGAATCTGTTCCTTGCGCCGTTGGCAGGGTACACTAACCTCGCTTTCCGACTTGTCATACGCGAGCTCGGTGGGTTGGGGATGGCAACGACCGAACTTGTCAACGCACGCTCGTTACTCGAAAGAAACCCAAAAGCACTCAAACTCGTTCAGACCCATCCAGCGGACCATCCGGTGGCGATCCAGTTGTTCGGCAGTAACCCGGAAGAAATGCGCGACGCAGCTGCGTTTGCCGAATCACTTGGCGCAGATGTGGTTGACGTTAACATGGGCTGTCCAGTCCGCAAAGTGTGCCGTGTCGGTGCCGGGGCAGCACTTCTGACTCAGCTCCAAAAGGCTGCCAAGCTCGCTAAGGGCATGGTCGAAGCCGTCAAAATCCCCGTTACTGCAAAAATGCGCCTCGGCTGGGACGATAACAACATCACCGCGCCCGAGCTTGTGCGCGCACTTGAAGACGCTGGGGTGGCTGCGGTGTTCGTGCACGGACGCACACGCGCTCAAGGGTTCGGCGGCACGGTCAAACTGGCCGGCATACGCGCAGTTGTGCAGGCCGTCAGGTCAATTCCTGTCATCGGCAACGGCGACGTGACCACGCCGGAAGCAGCTAAGTTCATGATAGACCAGACCGGTTGCGCAGGGGTCAGTATCGGCCGCGGCGCGTTTTACAATCCGTGGATATTCAGGCACACTCGCCACTACCTTGATACCGGCAAATTGTTGCCAGAACCCAGTTTTGAGGAACGAATCGAGCTGATGCGCAAGCACATTGACTTGATGATCGAGCAGTTTGGCGAACGACTGGCATGCCGCATGTTCCGCAAGATTGCCCCCTTGTACGCAAAACGGTTCGGGCCGAATAGCCTATTCAACAAACGCGTTGTCCAGATCTCGACCCGCGCACAATTTGATGTCCTTCTCGATGAATACCGCCAATGGCGGCGCCAGTTCCTGGATGAATCAGGTCAGCTCAAGCCGCAATACCAACCCAAGCCACTCGTTGCTACGTTCATGCAACACGGCACCGCACCCGAGCCGGACGCGTTCAGCCGCGCAATTGGCCCGGTCGAGTTTTGGTAAAACCAAAAAAACAAGTCGCAACAGGTAGCACGGGATACCAAGCCCGTCCCCGATTGCTACCGGCCTGATGAACCTGCACGCTGCGCCAAGGCCGCATCATTTCCGGAGACATACTATTTACGCCCGGACGGTGGCCGAAACCGACCGATAAAACCTAGCCCAAAGCCCCGGAAAAGGATGACAAGCCAGCGTCAGCAAAATAATACGGTAAACTTCGGCACGGCTGATCTTGACCCGCGTTTGCGGGTCAAGCACACGCGCTGTACGCAAGCGGCCGAGTGTTTTCAGCCCGATTAAAACTGGCCACGCACACGCAAGCCGCAGCCGAAGCTGATTACGCGGCAAAGAGTTTGTATACGCCCAACCCGATGCCAACAAGTCCGCTGCCTTGCCGAGGTAAAAATTGTACACAGGCCGTAGCTTGGGTTCATTTCCGGGTTCAAGCAACTCGCTCGGTTCAAGTCCCGCTTCACTCAGCTTGTTCGCAGGCAGATAACATCGCCCGCGCCTTGCGTCTGCTGCCAAATCACGCAATACGTTCACAAGCTGCAACCCTCTGCCGAACCGCACCCCATCCACAAGCAACTTTTCCTCATCAAGTTGAGCCTCAGGGAAAAGATGCGCACGACACAGCCGTGTCCAAAACTCGCCCACGCACCCTGCCACACGGTAAATGTAATCCTCAAGCTCGCCTTCATCCCGCAGGGCGCAAACCTGCATCGGCTGCGTCTGCTTGTTAGTGTGACTGTTTGAACCAAATAGCGTCAGGTCTCGCTCTTGCCCGCTGATGATTATCTCGAGCACCCACCTTACAAGTTTCAAATCTGGCGTCGAAAGCCGCTCCAACTGTGCCAAGCTCGACTCGACCTGCTCAAGCAATGTGCGCTCGGCATCTATTTGCCGGCCTGAAACAAGCTCGCCAATTGCAACAGGCGCACTCGACCGACTCATGATCCGCTCGCGCAGCTTGCAAAGCGCCTCGAGCCGACGGCTTACCGGCACGAGCTCAGTGTCGGCAATCGTGTCGGCAGTGCGCGCAAGCATGTATGCAAGCCCGATCTGTGGCCTGACCGCCCCCGGCAGAACACGCAGCGTCAGATAAAACGACCGCGACGTGCGCCGTAGCAGCGCATCCAACAATTCCTTTTTATCATCAGCCATGACGTGTACCACGCACTCGCCATTACAACACGCTGACCACTGCAATTGCAGCCACCACAACAGCTTACCTAGCGCAAACCGCACCAGCAACAATCATTAAGATAACATTGAGCAACGTGAAAGTCGTGAACCTCAATAACGGGGCGCTTCGAAATACCCCCAGCAGATACAAAAACGTAATCCACGCACTGCCAGCCCCGTATATTTCATATTGGATACGTGTGCACCCGGCTCTTGGTTGCGTTCACAAGCAATTTTACGAATAGCACCGTGGGTCTGCGCGGCAAAATTCGTATTTGGCACGGCCGAGTTCGTTGTTGCACTACGCAGGCAGGTATCTTGGCGCCCTTTCGCCCCAGTATGTTCTGGGCAAGTAAGAACGAGGTTGTGAATACGGGTCCGGCTGGGGAGCTGGCGCTGGATACCCCGGAGCGGTATTGTTTGAGGCTGCTCTTTGCAGAATACACAGACACCAAGTTGTTAAACGAGCTTTTAGGTCAAACGGCGGAATTGCCATGTGTACGTGGCCGGTTTTGAGCCGGTTTGCATGTGTCAACGATGCAACGGTAATTGCCAGCTTGCAATTGCCCTGAAATTTTAGCCGATGTCTTCCAACAACAGGCGCGTGCTGATCCTGGCCGATTCGAAGATGACCGGCAGCCCGCTGCCTGGATGCGTACCGCCGCCCACAAGATACATGCGGTCGAATTCCTCGAACCGGTTGTGCGGACGCAAATGCAGCATTTGACCGAGGTTGTGCGCGAGGTTAAACGTTGCCCCCTTGTAAATACCGGCTTTGGTTTCCCAATCTGCTGGTGTGACGATGCGTTCGAACCGGATGCGTTTTTCGATGTCATTTAGCCCCAGCCGCCGGAGCTGTTGCAACACAACCTGACGGTACCGGTTGCGTTCTTTGTTCCAGTCAATGTTCGGGTGCTGGTGGCTGACCGGAACAAGCACGTAAAGCGTGCTGTGGCCTGCCGGTGCCAATGTCTCGTCGGTGCAACACGGGCTCTGGACGTAGAACGATGGGTCTTCACTGAGCACATGCTGGTTTTCGATCTCATCCAGGTTCCGCCGGTAATTAGCTGCGATGTAAATGTTGTGATGCTGAAGCTCGTCGCACCGGCCTTCGATGCCCAGATACAGCATGAACGTCGAACACGAAAACCTTTTACGCGCTATTGTTTCGTCTGTCCACTTACGTCGGAGCCGGTTAGGCACCAAGGTCGTCATCGCATGAGCAAAGTCGGCATTTAACACTACTGCATCAGCGCGATACTCGCCCTGCGCAGCTCGCACGCCGACTGCACGGCGATTTTCAAATAGGATTTCACGCACAGGCTCGTTGAGCCGGATCGTGACGCCGAGTTCGGTTGCCACACGCGCCATGTTGCGGGTTAACGCGTTACAGCCGCCAATCGGATGCCAGATGCCGTATTCGTATTCGAGGAACGACAGAATCGAGAACAGACTTGGACACTTGAACGGTGACATGCCAAGGTATTTCGACTGGAACGTGAACGCTAATTGCATGCGCGGGTCGTGAAAGAAATCGGCCAACTCAGCGTGTAATGATTTCCACGGCTTAAGATACGGCAGCACCGCTGCTAAACGCCGGTTCAGAAGGTCGGTCCAGCTCAGATAGGCCATCTGCAAACACGGCGCCAGCTTAGCAAACTTGGTGCGATTGTACTCCATAAACCGCTTGAATGCAGGTGCATCAGTGGGGACAAGTTTCGCAATCTCGGCTTGCATCCGCGCAATGTCTGAGCTGCAGAGTAACTCACCCCCTGAACCGAAAATGAGTCGGTACTGTGGGTCGAGCCGTTTCATTGGCACCTCGCGATACAGGTCGCGCCCGACCTCGGCGTAAATTTCAGCCAAAACCTGCGGATACAGAAAAAATGTGGGGCCAACATCGAACCGGAAGCCGTCGCCTTCGATTGCAGAAGTGCGTCCGCCAACGAACGGTTGTTTTTCGATGACGGTGACCTCGCAACCTGCCTTGGCCAGCAACATTGCGGTTGCCAGGCCGCCCGGCCCGGCCCCGACAATAATCACACGACGCGCCATGCGCTAAAGTTAACCGACATCGCCTGTTTACACAACCTTTGCGGCTTGCACGCAGACTTTGGTATGTGGTGTTCGTAGGTTAGGCTTCAGCAGCCTAAAGGCTGAACCACAAACACCAGTTCGTAGTCCACGCTTTAGCGTGGTGTTTGTAGCCCAAGCACCAACCTTTTCCAGCCCTCCGCACATCCCGGGGCTGAACAACAAAAACATAGGTAGCAAACCAACCTAAAAAACTATCTTCCGAACAAAAAATGCGTGATACGCCGGAGGGTCCCAAGCGATGCCCGCGCTGGCGGATACCGAAACTTCAGATCGAACCTGAACGACCGCAGCAACACCGACCGATGATGCGTGAAAGCGTCGAAACTGGCCTTGCCGTGGTATGTGCCCATTCCGCTTGCGCCCAAGCCACCAAATGGGAGGTCCTTGCTCAGAATGTGCACGATTGTGTCGTTCACGCACGCCCCGCCCGAGCGCGTTTCGGTGAGCACTCGTTCATGTATGGCGCGGTTGTTTGTAAACAGATAAAGCGCCAACGGCGTGGGCCGGTCGCGGAGCAAAGCCAGAGCGTCGTGGAGCCTTTCAAATTCGAGCATTGGGAGGATCGGACCGAAGATTTCTTCCTGCATTACCGGTGCATCCGGGGGCGTGTCCGTCAGTATTGTCGGGGCAATGTAAAGGTCGCTTGCGTCATACTGGCCACCGTGAACGACGCGGCCCTGACCAATGTAGCCAACCAGCCGGTCGAAGTGCCGCCGGTTAACAATGCGACTGTAGTCCGGACTTCGACGCGGGTCGTCTCCGTAAAACTCGCGCACTGCCTGCTTCAACGCGTCCAGAATACCACTGCTGATTCTGCGGTCCACCAAAACGAAATCGGGCGCGATGCAGGTTTGTCCGGCGTTCATGAACTTGCCCCAGGCGATGCGCTTTGCTGTGAGCTGCAGCGGAGCATCTGCACAAACAATGCATGGACATTTACCACCCAGCTCGAGTGTCACAGGTGTGAGATGTCTCGCTGCGGCAGTCATTACTGCTCGCCCGATATGCGCACCGCCAGTAAAAAAGATTTTATCGAACCTCTCCTGCAGCAGCGCTTCCGCAACGTCCCGCTCGCCTTCAACAACGGCAACGTATTCTTCGGCGAAATTTTTACGGATCAGTTTCGCAAGTGCAGCAGCCGTGTGTGGTGCGAACTCGGACGGTTTAAGCACAGCGCAGTTACCGGCAGCAATTGCGCCAACGAGCGGTGCGAGCATTAGTTGAACCGGGTAATTCCACGGCCCTATTATGAGTGCGACACCGTAAGGCTCAGGCTGCACAAACGCGCGCCCCGGCCACGCAATCCACGGTACACGTCGGCGCTGCGGCTTTGTCCACGCGCCCAAATGTCGAAGCGCATAACGGACCTCGCCTAAAACGAATGCGACTTCGCTCAAATAAGCCTCTTGGGGTGGTTTACGCAGATCAGCGCGCACCGCATCAAGCAGGTCTGTTTCATTTGCCCGGAGCGCTTTTTGAAGCTTCACGAGCTGAGCAACTCGGAACCCGACTTCGCGAGTTGCGCCGGACTGGAAAAAGGCGCGTTGCCGCTGGACAAGCTGCGCAAGATTCATAGTTAGCCCGTTCAAAACTCCGCCACCACGTCGTGTTTCGTCAAGCCGTCAATTTGTGGTGCTGGTTTATTGGTGGTATCGCTGCATGCACAGGCCGGCAAAAATGCAAGCATTTGTCTGGATGCGTGCCGTTCGTAGTCCACGCTTTAGCGTGTCTCTGTTAGTAGTTCACTCTTTACCGTGTTTGATTTGTAGTCCACGCTTGAGGGCACTCGGTTCGTAGTTCACGCTTTAGCGTGCCACTTTTGCTATGAACAAACGCAAAGTTACTGTGATTGGGGCCGGGTTAGGCGGGCTATCGGCAGCCATCTCGCTTAGGCAAGCCGGTTACGAAGTTGAAGTTTTCGAGAAAAACAACAAAATCGGCGGCAAGCTCAATGTGCTCAAAGCCCAGGGTTACACCTTCGACCTCGGCCCTTCCATACTTACCTTGCCACATATCTTCGAGCGCATATTCGAGCGCAGTAGCCGGAAGATGCAAGACTATATCCCTACCCGACCGCTCCGACCACATTGGCGGAATTTTTTCGAGGACCGCACTGTTATAGACCTGTATCCAGAGCCAGACCGTATGGCAGCGGAGGCACGGAAGGTGGGCGAAGACCCAGCCAATGTGCAGCGTTTCCTGGATTACGCCGGCCGGCTTTACGACCTAGTGAACGCGGGCTACTTCGAGCATGGGCTGGACACCACAGCCGAATTCAGGCGCTTCTACGGCTTGCGCAACTTCCTAAAGTTCGACCTGTTCCGTTCCATGCACAGCGGTGTAGCGCGGTTCCTCAAGACCCAATACATGCGCGACATTTTTGATTACTTCATCAAATATGTCGGTTCGTCGGCTTATCACGCGCCGGCGTTCATGAATTGCTTGCCCACCATCCAGTTCAGATACGATCTGTGGTATGTGGACGGTGGCCTATACGAGATCGCCCTTGGCCTACAACGGCTCATGGACGAGATCGGTGTGGTCGTACATCTGAACAGCGAAGTCATCCAGATACGAAAGGACAGCAGCCGCGTCACCGGCGTGGTAACCAAAGATGGCCAGTTCCACGCCGCCGACATTGTGGTCTCGAACATGGAAGTTATTCCCGCCTACGAAAAACTGTTGGGCGAGGACGCAGCTTTCTTGCGCACGCTGGCGAAGTTCGAGCCAGCTTGCTCCGGCCTTGTGCTCGAACTCGGCCTTGATTGCCAATACCCACAACTGGCGCACCACAACTTCTTTTTCTCCAACAACCAAAAAGAACATTTCCATACCGTTTTCCGCAAGCGCCAATTGCCCACTGACCCAACAATTTACCTAGTTTGTACATCGCGCACAGACCCGACAGTCGCGCCCACTGGCTGCGATTGCCTGAAGATCTTGCCACACATCCCGTACATTGACGACGCCCAACCGCTGAGCCGCGCCGATTACCTTACATTCAAGGAACAAGTCTTGGACAAGCTGGAGCGCATGAGCCTGAAAAACCTGCGCAAGCACATCGTGTTTGAGCATTGCTGGACGCCGCTCGACATACGCGAGCAGTATTACTCGAACAAAGGCTCGATCTACGGCGTGGTGGCTGACCGCTGGAAAAACCTAGCCTTCAAAGCTCCCAAGCAGAGTGTAAAATACGCAAACCTGTTTTTTGTGGGCGGATCGGTCAACCCCGGTGGGGGCATGCCAATGGTCATGCTCTGCGGCCAAAACGTGGCAAAGAAAATCGTCTCATGGGACAAATGACCCGGACTGTTGCTAATAACGGTCGGCCTCTGGAGCGCAGGCTGGTTGCTGCTCGCCAGAATAAAACCTTTGCGCATTGGAAATTCACGCAGCATGCGCGTTGCTTCCGGCATCAACACCGGACAGTCGTTCATTGCTCTTACAACTAGCCATCAGTGTGGTGAAATGTTTGGAAAAAAGTTCGGCCCTCGCGCTGAAAATCTCACGCCAGACGTACTCGCGCAGCAACTTTCAATCATCATCCCCGCACGAAATGAAGAATTCAACTTGCCGACGCTGCTGCGCTCGATTGCCTCACAATCGGTTACACCACGTGAAATCATTGTGGTTGATGATGGCTCGGCGGACCACACTTCGGATGTCGCTCTGCGGTTCGGCGCAAAGGTCGTTGTGCCGCAACCGTTGCCAGCGGGCTGGCGCGGCAAAACATGGGCATGCCACCAAGGTGCACGCGCGGCTAGCGGCAATTTGTTAATGTTTTTAGACGCAGACACGTGGTTCGAGCCCGATGGCTTGGCGCGGGTACTTGCCGGGTATGTTGTCCAGCATTCACGCTGTCCTGAGCATCAAAACAGGCTAAAACCCGAACTACAAACTGAGTCGGACCCGGCACTGTGTGGCGCATTTTCCGTCGGGCCGTTCCACACCGTGCAGAAGCTTTACGAAGAGTTGTCGTTGTTCTTTAACCTGTGCATGGTTGTTGGCACAGTGCCGTACGGGTTGTTCGGGTCAAATGTTGCTTGTTGACCGGGCAAGTTATTGGCGTGTGGGCGGACACGAATCTGTGAAAGGGAAAACACTCGAGAACGTCATTTTGGCAAAGCAATTTCACGCGGCAGGCATACCGGTGCGCAGTGGAACGGCGTGGGCCATATTTGCTTTCCGTATGTACCCGAACGGACTACGTGAGCTGGTCGAAGGCTGGACCAAGGGTTTCGCCGCCGGCGCGGTTCAGACACCGCGCGGTGTGTTACTGCTGGTGGTAGGCTGGCTGATTGGGCTTATGCTAGCGCCTATTGGCTGGGCCATGACAGGAATACACCTGAGTTGGGGGTTAGTTTATCTTCTCTGCGCTGTGCAAGTGGTGGTTTTTGCGCGGTTACTCGGCTCGTTCCGTTGGTTCACCGCCCTACTTTACCCTGTGCCGCTGGTTTTTTTCTTCGCTGTTTTTGCTTACGCTGCAATGCGGTCGGGCAAAACAGTTAGTTGGAAAGGACGCAAAATCCGTGCTGATTGACCTACCCCCAGTATGGATCATCGTGCTGAATGTCGGCGGTTGGCTGGCGATCCAACTTGGTCTTGCATGGGTATTTACTAAAATGCCGATCCACTGGTTCAACCCGGCAGCCCTGTGCAAGTGGGAACATAACGGCAAATTCTACGAACGCGTCTTGCGCATCAAGAAATGGAAAGACTGGCTGCCTGACGCAGCGAAATGGTTTGGCTCGGGTTTCGCCAAGGGCGCGCTTACCGGCACGAGCCGGGCGTATTTGGAACGCTTTGCCCGTGAAACATGGCGGAGTGAACTGTGTCACTGGACGGCCATTGCTTGCACACCGGTTTTTCTTTCTTTGGAACCCGTTGTGGGGCGGGTTGATTGTTGTTGTGTACGCGTTGGCAGCCAATCTGCCGTGCATATTTGTCCAACGTTACAATCGCGCCCGGCTACAAACTGTCCTCGCTCGCAGGTGACAGTCCGCAGCAGCATGCGTTTTCAGCAGCGGCTTGTCCAAGTACAACTTCGAGCAACGCTGAGGATTAACCCCCGTCATTCACATCGCGCACTGGAACATGATCAGCAACGGATCGTTTGGGTCTTTGAACCCATTGCACAACTGCGGCTACGACTTGTTTGTGTTGCGCCTGTGTGGGATGTGCACCGGGCAAGGTCTGCTTTCGCTGAAGCTCATGAGGCACTGTCTTTCCCTCAAGACCCGCCCTGCAACGCGTAGCAAGCCCGGAATGTTGGAGGCGGCATGAGTCTCGAACCCGCATCCCTAACAGGTAAACAAAAAGCGCCTACATGCTTGGCCAGGGTTTAAGTCTCGGCAACCGGGTCTCGCCCTGGCGGCGAAGTCCAGTTGCCCAGCCCCGAAAAAGGTCCAGGGCGTAAGCCCGCAGTAAATTGTCTCTGCGCTCACCACGTGCGCGGCGACTGCTCGGACGATCCTTTCTCGTGGTAAGGCCTATCGCACTGCAACTTGCAGAGTGCCTGTACGTCTTACCCATTGCGAATCATACCCGCTGATGGCTTCTTTGGGTTGTATACTTTGAAACCTAAACCTGGCTCGCAAAAAGGTCAGTTGCGTAGCAGGGTTGGCTCGGCCCAGACAGCCCTGCGCCGGCCGCGATCGTCGCTTTGAGGGCCAGCGACTCCAGTTGTCCGCAGTACAAGCGTATGGACGTTTCTGATGTCTGCTTCGATGTGTTTTGGTGGGTCAGATTTTTTGCTCGAACCACTGCGCCAGAGTACTTTACCGTCGCCAAGCACAATAAACTCGGCCTGTACATTTTCGTCTGCGCGATCGTCTATTCCAACCTCGGCGACGAACTTATCGTACAGCGCCTTCAAATCATATTCGAGCTCTACATCGGCACGAGTGCTAACGCACAGTGCGTGGTCGAACCGTTGGCCGCCCAAAGAGGCTGGCATTGTCAAAGGCAACGATGCGCCTTCTGGCCCGTCCCTGCCCGCCGTAACTATTCGCGGTTTAAGCTCGCTCAACGAAAGCTTTCGCGGCAAAAGCTCTGCAATGCAAAAGCTCACTTGGGCTGCACGCGGACTCTCAGTGCCGTCGAACCAGACAGTTCTAACCTGCACAGTATAATTCGTGCGCGGCTCCAAACCGCGAACAGGGAAAGATGCACTTGGCGTGTACCCGAGCAGCTTGCCGCCGATGTACACCTGATACCCCGCGTTCAGGTAATACTGCTCAGCCCAGTGCAAATTCACACCGTCCAATCCAACTCGCTCGATCCGCAGACCAGCCGGTGCGCTTGGCGGAAAATGATAAAAATCAGCCGGCGCGAACTGCACTTCCCAGCTAACTTCAGTTGTCTGCGGCGAAGTCAAGCGCACCACAGCCCACCCCTGATGATTTGCAACATTGGCTTGCAGCTCACCGAACGGCGCACGGGCAACAACGTTGGTTACCACGTAGTTTGTCCCGCGCGGGAACACGAAACACAGTTCGTATGGGTCATTCTTGATTACCTTGCTTGTGCCTTTGAAAGTTCCACTCGGACCATCCTGGCTCAAGGCAACCAGGTCAACCCAACCTTGGGTTATGTGTCGGCTGGTTGACATGAGCTGAATTTGGCCGTTGCAAGGTAGCAATGTTACCACCCGACACGCCGTAGGTGGCACATCTAGCACGATACCTTCTGCCCAGGCACCGAGGTATTCTTTGTTCCAAAAGTCGAACACATGAACTGGTTTGTCCCCAGGCAGGCCAAGCTCAGTCCAACGCAAGTAAACTCTGTCCGAAGCCGTGGTGCCAAAGTTAAATACGCCGACTACGTCGTACTGCCGACCAAGATGATTGACCTTCAGGTCCCAAACCCGCCTTTCATGCTCTACGGGGAAAAGGTCCAACGGCCGTATATCAACTGCAGGGTACACACGCCGCATAATCTCGACGCGCTCTTCCGGTAGATCAATTAGCCTGTCACTGGACAGCAATGCCTGCCCGGTCAATCCCTGGAGTGTCGCCCATGCACGTGCCTGGTCGAGTGTCAGTGGCCAGCGCAACAGCATCACGTCCGGGTCTGTGTACCAGACAATGTTATGCAGGTAATAATGCCTCAGCGTCGCCCGCACTGCCACCATGAACCCGCCCCAGCCGATCACTACATCACCGCCCGTGCGTGAGCCGTTCATTATACCCACACCCTCGAGCGGTATGCCCCAGCACCCAAGCAAATAACGGTCAGGCCCAATTGCGTGTCGGATTGTCTCCAATGTGCGGCGGTAAAGCGTTTCCGGGGCGGCAGTTGGGTTGTGCATGAATTCTCTTTTTGTTCGGTATTCATCTACTACGACAGGCTGGCCGTCGATTTTGAAGTAATCGTACCCCCAGGACACAAGTCTGCTAAACAAGTTGCTTAGATAAAGCGCTGACCGCGGATGTGTAGGGTCCACCAAAAAACGCCCTTCCCACGTGTCAGAAGCAGTTGTGCCGTCGGGTTTTAGCATGAATACCCCCGGGTTCGCCGCCACAACGCTGTCATTGTTCTGTCCGTGTGGAGCAAGCCAAATTCCGGGGGTTAAACCTAGCGACCTGATGTACTGTGCCAGTGCAGCCATGCCATTTGGGAAACGATTTGTGTTGACAGCCTCCCAATTGCGAGCGCTGCCGCGTGCACCTGATCCTTGCCAACCATCGTCGATCTGCACGTACACAGCGCCGTAATCCTTCAGATTGGCTGCAAGCCATTCGGCATTACGCCGGACCTCCTGGTCGTTGATCCGGGTGTAGTAGTAATACCATGAACACCAGCCCGACGGCGGCAAGGGGAACCGGCTTTTGTCAATCGGCTGGTAGTATTTTATCCCCAACACATCACGATAATAGTTGGACTTAACAGTCGAGTCTTTTAACCGCACGCTGTCTTGCGCGGGATCAAAAACACCATCTGCAATTGCAGGCTGCACATCCCCAAGCGTCATAACAAACAGCTCACGGTTCAGTCCGTCCCGGACACGACACGGGATCGGATACGGCCACGCGCGGTCTGCGGCATTGATTGCCACAACATGCAGCAGTTCACCCGCCAAGCTAGCTATAAGAAAGACGTTACAGATTCGCTTCATTGCTTTGCGCTAAACTTTTTTGTGCTGGATTGTTAATCACCAAGCAAAACCCGCCGTTCGGAATTAGTTTGTACTAAAATACGCCCAAAGTGAACTCTCAATACACAACCAACGATGTGCGCGTGATGTCTCCTGTACCGAATCCGCGTGTCTGCCGACTCAGCAACAAACCATGAGGCCACTAAATTACAAGCCAACGGTTCACTGAATTCCAAGGAACAGTTCTAACACCCAAGCCCAAACTTAAGTGTGCTTTTCCCTGTGGGATCGTAAACGTTTCTGAGCTGTCCCAGCAAACTTACATTGTGGTTAAGGCGGTTCAATCAGTTTTCTTCGGCTGTTCCGAAACCAAGGCCCGGCCGTGCAGATTGAGACAGTTGCCGCATCTGTATTGGCAGGTGAGTCAATTCAGCCCTGCAATCGAGAATGCACAGTTCACTTGGCCAACGCAGGCCAAAGTGAATTACCAACGGGCCCTGCTGGAGAGCGAACCCACAGCTACAGGTTTGTTCAACCCACTTTGATGCTTCCCGCTCAAGTCGTGGCGTGTCATATTCGAGGTATGGCAACGGCAAAGGCAAAATTGATTAACGGTCCTGCTGCCAAACGTGCATTTGCATTGAATGACGTGTACCGGTTGCTCGAACCCGGCCCGGTGCTATTGGTAAGCACAGCAGTGCGCGGCCGGCCCAACGTTATGCCGATGTCATGGCATACAATGATGGAGTTCGAACCGCCGTTGGTTGGTTGCGTTATTAGCAGCGACAATTACACGTTTGAAGTGCTACGTGCTACGGGTGAATGCGGGCTGAACATTCCCACGGTCGAATTGGGCAGGAAAGTTGTTGCGTGCGGCAACTGTTCAGGACGCGATGCTGACAAGTTCGTCATGTTTGGTCTGACGGCTGTGCCCGCAACAGTAGTCAAAGCACCACTTGTGAAAGAATGTTACGCGCAGCTCGAGTGCAGGGTTGTTGACCGCAGTCTGATGCTAAAATACAACTTTTTCGTGCTTGAGGTGTTGAAAGCGTGGGTTGACCCGCGCCACAAAAAGCCGAAGCCAATCTTTCACTTGGGCAAAGGCGTATTCATGCTGCCAGGGCGCACGATCCGGATCCGGTCGCCGAAGACGTCTTTGGTATGAGCAACCAGTTGGCGAATGCGTCTGGCAACGCTTGGCGCTTTATCCGGAATTACATCCAGGGAATGCACGCGGACGCAAACGCGCGCGGTAGGCAGCCGAAAATCGTATCTTAGTGCTTTCGGTGGTTAAGCCTTCCTTTGAGGTTTAGCTGTTTGGAGATTCAAATAACCCCACGAGCGAGGCTATGCATAGGGGTGAGAAATATAACTGGTGGAGGCGGCGGGAGTCGAACCCGCGTCCCTAACAGGTAAACCAAAAGCGCCTACATGCTTAGCCAGGGTTCAAGTCTCAGCAACCGGGTCTCGCCCTGGCGGCGAAGTCCAGTTACCCAGCCCGCAGTAAGTTGTCTCGGACCTAGCCGCGCAGGCACCGGTTCGGTCCCAGCCTGCTGTGGCGTTCAACCGGCCTAGCAGGCGTCAGCCAGTGAACGTTGCGGCTCAATTAGGCCGCAAGAGCCAATTCAGGATTGGCAGTTTTTGTTGATGCGATGATTAACGAGGCCAACGCATCGTCCTCGGCATGCCGCCTTTGGCCCAACTGCCAGGTCGAATCCGGTACGCCCCCAAATTCAACCAAGCAAAAGTTCGCACACACGCATCCGCTCGTCAAGTAGCAGATTTAGCCCGCTGGAAACGATTCCTGGAAAAACACTGGAAAACATGCTGTTGGCATCGTCCCGACAGCTACAACGCGGCCAAGACGCAAAGACCCGTGAAGCGGGCGCGGTTTTGGACGCCGCTTCGGGTTGGGGAATGGATTCGTGCTAGGACGCTAACAAAACACGCGGTAACGCGTCTGTTTCCGCGCGTATCGCTGTGAGTACCCTCGTAAAACCATCGGCGTTACACAGCCGTGCTCATTCAGCGGCGGTCCAGCCAGGGGCGCGAAACAGTTTGGTATATGCTCAAAAGGTCTCTGGTTGGTTCAGTCTTCAGGCGAGCAGTTGTGTTGCTTCGCGCACAAGCTCGGTGATGGGCAGTCTATTTGGACAGACGCGTTCGGCGGCAGTGAAATCGATTGCCGTGAGTCGTGCACGCGTCTTGGCTTGGATACTACCAAAAATTTCGCGTGCGTAAGCGTGGTCGCCATAGCTGTGGTAATACATGAGGCTTCGCATTACATCGCCGATTGGCGCAGCGTAACCGATGGCACCCTCGCACAGGCGTGTGCAGCCTGCGCAATAACTGTTGCAGGTTTCGGCAGCAGCTCGTTCAAGCGCAGCGCGGTCTTGCGTGCTTAGTTCGGTCCGATCAATTGCAGCCGCCACATTAGCCGCTAGCACAGATATTGTGTACATTGCTGAGCAAATAGAGGCGATCTGCGGGTTTTCCCACACCACCTTGAGCCGGGCTTGCTCGGCAGAAAAGCCGCGTTGAATGAAATGCTCGATCAGCTTGGCTTCGGCCGCTTCATCGGTGCCGCGTGTGCGTCTGCCTTGGGTCTTCATTGCTATGAGTCCGATCCCGGCTTTTGCAGCGGCTTCGACCGCAGCTTTCATTGCGTCAGTGTTCATTATCCGATAGTTGTAAGTGGGCATGATGCCATCTATCCACCCCAACTTTGCAGCGCCCAGCATGCAATCTTCCATGTTTTGGTGCGTGCTAAAACCGAAGAACCGGATTTTTTTATCTGCTTTGGCTTTTTCAGCCCAAGCTTTGATGTCATCTGTCAACGAATTTGGATTACTCACGCCGTGCAAATAGTACATGTCAATATAGTCGGTCTTCATTCGCTCGAGCGAACGGTTTAAGTCCTCCGTCATACCGGCAGGATCGCGTCTGCCTGTCTTGGTGACGAGGAACACTTCCTTGCGGCGGGCTGGATTTTTTTCGAAGAACATGCCGATGCCTTCCTCGCTTTTGCCGCCGGTGTATCCGGGTGCTGTGTCCCAATGTGTAACCCCCCAATCAAGCGCCTGTTGTAGCACGAGTTGGTTGCTCGTAATGTCGAAGATCCCACCAAGCGAAAGTATTGACACCTGTACGCCCGTTTTGCCCAGCGGTCTGGTGGGTACTTTGACAGTAGCGGGTTTATCGGTTTTAGGTTTTTCTTTTTGTTGTTCTTGTTGTGCCAGGCCGTGTCGGGTAGCAGCAAGTGCGCCTGCTGCACTCAGACCCAAAGCACGCACGAATTGCCTTCGGGTGACGTATTGCGTCTTCATAAGTTTGCACAAAGTTTAGCTTCTCAATGCCGAACAGTCAACGAGTGGAGTTTATTTCGTGTTGCGTTTTCGCCTGTGACACGTATAGCCCGTAGGCCGCTGACCGGGCATTCGTGTTCACAGACGCCGCATCCGATGCACTTGGTTGGGTCTACCCAGGGCAACTCGAGGTAAATCTCGATTGCTACCGTTGTACCCGGCGCGAGCGGTGTTTGCCATGCCGATCTTTCGCTGACAGTAATGCTGTCAGTCGAGTTATCAACAATTGGTTTGCGGTCTTGCTCGGGGCCGGCAAGTGCGCGCAGATAAAATTCGCCGCTGGCAAGCCAGCCTTTGCGCAGGTCAGGGCCATCAACAACAATTGTCGTTGGCGTTGCGGACCGTACACGTCGTTCGCCGTCGCGAATGACACGATATTCGGCCTGTGAGTAAATTGCCTTGGGACTAACCGGGCAGTTTTCTTGGCAGACCAGGCAAGGCGCATCCATTGCCCATGGCAAACACCTGCCACGGTCTATGAAAGCGGTGCCAAGCCTGATCGGCCCTGCAGATTTGAACTGGCCAACACCGAGCTTTTCCTCGATGCAGAGCGGGCGTAATGCGCCCGTTGGACAGACGTTACTGCAAGCAACACAGTTAAGCTGGCAACCGCTTGTGCCTATGCGGAAGTTCAGGATCGGCGTCCAAAGCCCCTCGAATCCAGCCTGCAAGAACGCCGGCTGTATCACATTTGTCGGGCAGATTCGCATGCACTGGCCGCACTTGATACAGCGGTCGAGGAACGCGATTTCTTCCAGTGCACCCGGTGGGCGCACAAGTGCAGCAGGCCAGTTCCGCGCCGTCAGCCCGCTCAGCCGCAGGGCCGGTACAGACGCAACACCTGAGACCGCTGCGACTAGAAAACCGCGTCGGTTAACCCCTACAGATTCAACCTCACCAGCAGCGGACCTTTCGGTGCCATAGACAAGTTGGTCATGCGGACACCGTTTCAGGCAGTTCATGCACAACACGCATTCGGCGAGCCGGATTTTGCCCAATGGCTCGCAGCCGCCTTCGCAATCGGTATCACACAGGCCGCAGTTTGTGCATTGCGCAGTCTGTTTGCCGATGCGGAACGGTGTCCAGCGCACAAGCACACCGAACAACGCACCCAACGGACAGACAAACCGACAATAAAACCGTGGCACGACAAACGTCAGAAATACCGCACCAAAAAAAACAGCACCAATTATCCATGCACCCGTATAAAACCGTTGGCCTGGTGGTACACCACCGACCAGCGGTAACAAGACAAGATTAACCGACCTGTACACAAGCGGGATTGGGTCAAGCAACCCGGTCTGTAATGAGCCAACCAAAACTTTCGTAGGCTGCCAGACCAATCCGATAAATGCCCAAACGAGGGCAACCACAATAAACCAAGCGAAAGCGCGTTTCGTGCTGCCAACGAGTTTGCGGATGACAAGCAAGGTTAATCCAACCACGCAAAGCACAACTACACCGAGCCACACACCCATGTTTTGGTCTGGCAACAGCAATAGTTCATTAACAAGGCCGGCTGCGGCTGCAGAAAGCAACCCGATCAGCAAGTAGTATTTTATGACCTGCAGGCGCCTGTACTTGTTGAGCGCAACTTTCTCGGCGTGTTTACGTTTCCGGCGGGCAAGCCAGCCAGCAAACTGTTGAATCGAGCCGAACGGGCAGACCCAACCGCAGAACACCCTGCCAACAAAAACCGTCAGCACAATCGTGAGCAACGCCCAGAGTAACCCTCCGTAAAGCTGTTTCGTTGTAAGGAGCGTCCCAAGAGCAACCAACGGGTCTAGCTCAAGCAGCCAGTTTACAGGCCAACCACGCAGTTGCCAAAGTTTGTCCCCTACCGTGGTTACGATACAAAACCACAGGAACAACACTAAAAAGAAAATCTGCGTAATGCGGCGGACGTGAACGATGTTCATTGCTTGAAAATCCGAAATCTGAAATCTGAAATCCGAACCAATGCTCGGATAGTGGAAATTAAAACCCGCAAACCGATCCACTGTGGTCCCGACACGTTCTCGCAAGGCCAGGTCCAAACATGGGACATTTGTCTGCGCCAGTTAGATCTCACTTCACCGTTTTTGATCCTGGTCATTTTGCTTTGTGTCGAATTTCGCGCGTTGTGCTTCGAATTTACAAGACGCTGTCTCTGGCCGGGTGCAGCGATTCGAAATCAGCCATGCCAAGACCGGCTTCAGCAGCGCGCAAAATGAACGGCAAATCGCTCAGCCGTTTGCCGAGCAAAGTGGCACCAAATGCGTCAGCAGCAACTTGATCGGTACTGACGATCATCGTATTGGTTTGTCTGAGGTCATCAAGCGAACCGCCTGTCGGGCCGTTTGTGATCATAGTTGTTGTGCCGTCAAGGATAACCAAGGTCGGGCGCACAAGCGTTGCGAGCTCAAGAATGATTGTGTGAATGTCCTGATGAAACACGTTGCGCGCGCCGCCGAGCAGTCCGTACCAGTTTTTCATCGTCATCGAGGCGCCGCTGCGGTTGTGGTCTTTTACGGGGGCGATACCGATAAGTTTCGTGACGCCATCAAACGCTCCGAAAAACACCGGCCAATCGCGGATAAGGCGCGCCCCGGGCAGTGTTGCCGGTTTGAAAAGTGACTCAGTCGGCAATACAACACGCGCGCCTGCAGCCTCAGCCGCGCGCGCAATACCGGTAAGCCGGAAACAACTTTGCGGGTCGTTGATTGGGTTATCAGCTACAATAACTCCAGCGGCACCTGCGCTGTAACACAGGCGTGTCACCTCGGCTACAAGCTCCGGATGTGTGGTTGCACTGAGGGCAGGCGGCGATGCAAATGCAGCATTGACTTTCAAAAGCACGCGATCGCCCTTGCCGATGAATTGTTCAATGCCGCCCAACGCCGCAAAAGCGCGCTGCACGGTTTTCACCCTGTCTGACCCTGTCACAATTGCCATGCGCCGGCCCACTTTCCCGACTGAAAAATCTGGTAACGGCCTTGCTTGAGTCGCAGTTGGACTGCCTGTGCGTGCGGGTCTGTGCAAGGCAAAAGCACCCCCAGTTGCAACCGCCGCCGCAGCAGTTGCCTTGAGCAACCGACGCATAAAATCGCGCCGGCGCAGTAGCTGGTGTTGGTTGTCAGTTTGGTTTTGCACCTGTTTTACGGGCTATGTGATTGAGCAGCTTAGCAGTGAGCTGTTCAGCGGCTTGCTTCGACAGTGCCGCATGCACTCCACCAACAATGTTTCCATGGCTGAACACAACCTCGTACCAATCGAGCAAGCTGACCATTCTCACACCGCTGAGCGCGCTGGAGGGCACGACGTCTTTTCCACCATTTGCAAGCAGAAACCGATAATAATCCTGCGCAAGAGCCGATGCTTGCTGCGTGTCAGCAAGCACTGTTACGTAAGCCAAAACCTGGTTTCCGTTGGCATTATATTTGGCTGTGAACATGTTGTTGAACCCTTCGAACCCGAAGGCAGTTGCAATCTGGAGCGCATGGCTATGCGGCACCAAGTTTTCAGCGGGGAACAAATCAAGCTCGGGCAACTGCATCGGCCCGGGCTTGGTGGCAGCAACAAAATTACGTGCCATTCCCAATATAGCCTCCATCAACTTCTGGCTCGGCGTTGCCGCAACGGCTTCGACGTAAAACTGGCCGCATACAAAGTACAAAGCGTTCTTGGTTGCATAAGCGAACTCGGTCAGCTCAACCGGTTTTGACTCGGGACGCCGTTGAATGCTGTAAACCGCAAACGCCTGCGGTACATTGCCCATGTCATACACAAACCACTCGAACCAGTCGTCTTCGCTGTCCTGTAATGCAAAGCGTTGACAACGCAACTGGCGAAACCCGGACGTCAAGTATAGATCAGCCTTGCCGTTGATCTTGTCCGAGAGCGTGTCTTCATCGAACTGCTCGATGGGACCGAATGCAACTAGCCCCGCAGGCATGTATGCTGTGAAACCTTCTCCTACAAAACCAGGCTGCGGAAGCTGCACCTCTTCGGGCGCGGTCACGGTCGGCGCTGCCGACCACGACCTGGTTGCAACCTGTACAGCGGGGTTAAAGTTTCGCTGCGCAATCAATACGCCAACAACTATCGCGCCAAGACACAACAAAATGCCCAGGCCAACTGCGATCTCGTGACTGGTTTTTTGCCGTTGAAAAATGTTCATTAGCGCAACGACTGCGTTGCAATTTGCGTCAACGGAACGGTCTTGTCAAAAAAAGAGGCCGGGGTTTGAAAGCCCCGGCCTTGCGCAATTTACCCATGATGCAGCCTGGCATTCACCGGCCGCACGCAGCCTCAATATTCAAAGTCGCTATGGCTGCTTTCTTTTGCACTCTTTTCCTTCTTTTCTGGTATCTCGGTTACAAGGCATTCGGTTGTCAGCAATAGACCGGCGACCGAGGCTGCATTTTGCAGCGCGGTACGCGTGACCTTCTTCGGATCAACAATACCGGCCTTCACAAGGTCCTTGTACTCGGCAGTGACAACGTCGTAGCCCTCGTTACCCTTGCGGCGTTTGACCTCTTCAACTACCACCGAGCCCTCAACGCCAGCGTTATTGGCAAGCTCGCGTGTCGGGTACTCGATTGCACGTTTGACGATGTCAATGCCGATGCGCTCATCTTCATCGGCAGGCTTGACCTTGTCGATCGCCTCAAGACACCGGATCAACGCTACGCCGCCTCCGGGAACAATGCCCTCCTCAACAGCAGCACGTGTGGCGTGGAGCGCGTCTTCAACGCGGGCCTTCTTTTCTTTCATCTCGGTCTCAGTTGCAGCACCAACGTTAATGACGGCAACGCCACCGGCGAGCTTGGCAAGCCGTTCCTGGAGCTTTTCACGGTCGTAGTCGGATGTGGTCTCCTCGATCTGGCGGCGTATCTGGTTTACGCGACCCTGGATTTCGGAGCTTTTGCCTGCGCCCTCGACAATGGTTGTGTTTTCCTTGTCAACAACAACTGTCTTAGCGCGGCCAAGGTCGCTCAACTCGACACTCTCGAGCTTGATACCGAGGTCTTCGCTGATGAACTTGCCGCCTGTCAGAATGGCAATGTCTTCGCACATTGCCTTGCGCCGATCGCCGAACCCGGGCGCTTTTACAGCGCAGCATTGCAACGTGCCACGCAGCCTGTTGACAACCAACGTGGCAAGCGCTTCGCCTTCGACTTCCTCGGCAATGATGAGCAATGGTTTGCCCACCTTGGCAATCTTCTCAAGCAACGGGAGGATGTCCTTAAGACTACTGATCTTCTTTTCGTAGATCAGGATGTATGGGTCCTCCAGCTTGCACTCCATTGTCTCGGTGTTGGTGATGAAGTAGGGCGACAGATACCCCTTGTCAAACTGCATGCCCTCGACAACCTCGAGTGTTGTCTCGATTGACTTTGCCTCTTCGACGGTTATTGTGCCGTCTTTACCGACCTTGTCCATTGCGTCGGCTATGATCTCACCAATGGCAGTGTCCCAGTTGGCAGCCACGGTCGCAACCTGTTTGATTTCTTCCTTCTCCTTGATTTTCTTGGCGATCTTATCCAGGTGCTGCACCGCAGCCTCAACCGCCTTATGGATACCCCGCTGGATACCGATCGGGTTCGCCCCAGAGGCGACAAATTTCAAGCCCTCACGGTAGATAGCCTCGGCAAGCAAGGTCGCCGTGGTTGTACCGTCGCCCGCTGCGTCGCTTGTCTTGCTGGCGACTTCGCGGACCATCTGCGCACCCATGTTTTCGTATGGGTCTTCGAGCTCGATTTCCTTTGCCACCGTCACGCCGTCCTTAGTCACAACCGGTGAGCCGAACTTTTTGTCAAGAACAACGTTGCGGCCTCGTGGACCGAGCGTGGCTGTAACGGCGCGCGATAGTTTAGTTACACCGCGCAGAATAGCCTGACGCGCGGCCTCATCGAAAAGTAATTGTTTTGCTGCCATAGTTCGTTGTGTTCAGTTATCGGTTTAGGGTTGTTGTTCAGGTTAAAATGGCAAGGAGATCGTCCGAGCTGAGAAGCTTGTATTCTTTATCGTCAATTTTGATCTCCGTGCCACCGTACTTGCTGAAGAGCACGCGGTCGCCCACTTTGACTTCAAACGGAATACGTTTGCCGTCGTCGTCAAGCTTCCCCGTGCCCAACGCACGCACAATGCCCTCTTGAGGCTTTTCCTTGGCGGTATCAGGTATAATGATGCCGCCTTTTTTGACTTCCTTCTCTTCAACCGGTTCAACCAGAACACGGTCTCCGAGCGGTTTAACGTTAAGAGCCATAGGTCAACGTTGGTTTTTGTTTGGTTGTTATCGGTTTTACTCAGGTTTGGATCTATTCCCGACGCACTCGCGTTCGGGAAAAAACCGTAAATCTGTCACAAGTCTCCCGCTGGGAAAATCCCGCCGGGTGCCGGCTCGAATTTGACAAGCTGTTCCGTGGCAGCCGTTGCGTGCAACAACAACTGCTTTAGCTCCGACGGCAACGCCGGCAGGTCGCCGTCCCTAAAGTAACTCAAAGCTTTAAGCGTTATCATCGGGTTAAACAACTGACTGCCATACACTGCCTGCGCAGCCCCCAAAGCCTCGCCAGGCTAACCCCAGCCCGGAGCAAAGCCGCAATGTCAAGGTAATCTTTTGCCTCTGCACGAGACTGCACAACAGCCATATTGCACGCGGCTAGGTCAAGTAACGACGGCGCCCGAACCACACAGCCGTGCGCCCACTCCGGTTCACGAACACGCCGCAACCCGCCCCCCAAAATGAAACCTTTACCCGGCCTTGCCCACGAACAGTCACCGTTAAAGAGTTCGCTGACTTCATGCGTACTGTTGCGTCTCTTAGAAACGCCGCCGTCTGCAGCAGAGCGCCACATCCACAGGCGCGTCCGTGAAAAAGTCAAAGCCTTCGGACTGCCTATGCCCAAGCCGCAAAGCCAAGCCTGTGCCACCGTAGAGCACAAACCGGCCAGACAACACCTTCAGCTCTGGCCACAACGCACTCTGTGGCGCAGGTAGCATGGACAATTTCGCCTCAAATTTCATTTCAAAGAACGCTGCGGTAATTCGGCTTCTGGCAAACCGAAATAGTTGCGCCAATAAGCCCACGACCGCGCATCAAAAACTCCTGCCGGCGCATTCAGCAACACTTCACGCAGCGCCTCCTGGCCAAACATCCGTTTAACCTGTTGGACTTCATCTCAAGTACTCAGCGTCATCACCTGTGCAATAAACCTGCACGGGTTGGCCAGCGAACACTCCGGCGGCTGCCACCAGAAAAGCGCACGCGCATTTGCCTGATCTGTTCTTGATCCACCATTAACTTGCCCTTGCACGCAGCCGCACAAGTTCACTCACTTCTTTTCGTCCACTACCTCAGCATCAATAATCGGGCCTTCGTCTTTGCCCTTCTTTTCCGACTCTTTCGGTCCGGCCTGTGCACCACCCGCACGGCTCGCCCGGGCTTTTTCTGCTGCTGCGCGGTATAGCTCGGCAGACACGGCATGCCATGCCTCGTTGAGCCGTTCGGTTGCAGACCGAATCTCCGAAACGTCGTCGCGTTTGATGGCTTCTTTAACGGCCTCGATCGCCTTCTCTATCTTGGCAGCGTCACTGCTGGAAATTTTATCCTTGTTCTCACGCAGCATTTTTTCAGAGCGATAAACTGCGTTGTCTGCTTCGTTGCGTGCCTCGGCAGCCTCGCGTTTCTTGCGGTCTTGCTCACTGTACATCTCGGCCTCTTTGCGCATACGCTCGACTTCGTCCTTGCTCAAGCCGCTACTGGCGGTAATGGTAATCTTTTGTTCCTTGCCCGTGCCGAGGTCTTTGGCACTGACGTGCAAGATGCCGTTTGCGTCGATGTCAAATGTAACCTCGATCTGTGGTACACCACGCGGTGCAGGCGGTATGTCGGTCAGGTGGAACCTGCCGATTGTTTTGTTGTCACGCGCCATCGGCCGCTCGCCTTGCAACACGTGGATCTCGACCGAGGTTTGGTTGTCGGATGCAGTAGAGAAAATCTCGGATTTGCGGGTTGGAATGGTTGTGTTGCGTTCGATCAACTTGGTGAAAATACCGCCGAGTGTCTCGATCCCAAGCGATAGCGGTGTGACATCGAGCAACAACACATCTTTGACCTCGCCTTTAAGCACACCGCCTTGAATGGCAGCGCCAATGGCAACTACCTCGTCCGGGTTAACACCCTGATGCGGTTGCTTGTTGATGAGCGAGCGCGCGGTCTCAACCACACGCGGCATGCGCGTCATTCCGCCCACCAACACTAGCTCGTCAATCTGGGCTGGTGTAAGCCCGGCGTCTTTTAGACATGCATTCACCGGACCTACGGTGCGCTCGAACAAGTCCTCACACAGTTGTTCCATTTTGGCCCGGGTCAGCTTCATACTGATGTGCTTCGGCCCGGACGCATCCGCTGTGATGAACGGCAAATTGATCTCGTACACAAGGGCCGAACTGAGGGCAATCTTGGCTTTTTCGGCTTCTTCTTTGATGCGCTGGAGCGCATCCGGTTGCTTCCGAAGATCAATCCCGTGCTCTTTCTTGAACTCGTCCAGTATCCAGTCCATTATGCGGCCGTCCCAGTCATCACCACCAAGATGCGTGTCGCCGTTGGTGGCCTTGACCTCGAAGACACCGTCGCCGATCTCGAGCACGGAAATGTCGAATGTACCACCTCCAAGGTCGTAAACTGCAATTTTCTCGTCTTTCTTTCTGTCAAGCCCATAGGCAAGTGAGGCGGCCGTTGGCTCGTTAATGATGCGCAGCACCTCAAGCCCGGCGATCCGGCCTGCGTCTTTGGTTGCTTGGCGCTGTGAATCGTTAAAGTACGCAGGCACGGTAATCACCGCTTGCGTGATCTTTTCACCAAGCCGCATCTCGGCATCGGCCTTCAGCTTCTGCAATATCATGGCCGAGATTTCAGGCGGGCTAAACCGACGTCTTTCTCCGTTGACCTCGACCTCCACATGCGCGTCGCCGTTTGGTGCCTCGACAACCTTGTACGGGACCCGCTTTATTTCCTCAGCGACTTCATGGTACTTTCGGCCCATGAAACGCTTGATCGAGTAAATTGTATTACGTGCGTTTGTAACGGCCTGGCGCTTGGCAGCATCACCCACCAACCGCTCCCCATTCTTCGTAAACGCAACAATCGAGGGCGTCACACGCCTGCCTTCGGAGTTTTCCAATACGACAGGCTCGCCGCCTTCCATCACCGCCATGCACGAATTAGTCGTGCCCAAGTCTATTCCCAGTACTCGGCCCATAGGCAAAAAGTAAAAGCAGTTTTTCAACCTCGATTAAGCACCAGCAATGCCAACCCAAGCAAATGCAAATAAGTCGTTGATTACCAGTACATTATGACAATCTAACCAAACCTAAACCCATCACACCAAGTGTAATTGTTGGGTCATTGTGGCGCAATAAACGCGCGCGTCAGGTTAATTGTGGCACAGTGCTCTGCGGTTTTTATTAAACTCGATACGGACAAACTTGGGTCAAAACGCAGGACTCGGCACTGCCAACGTCGTTCGTATGATTTCGGAAGCGGGACTAATGAGGCAAAAGTTGAGTTGGCAAAGCCACAAAACTGTGGGGACTGGCTGCGCTTTAGGCGGTTGTACCTAGGGACCCATCGGGCTAAGCATTGGTGCGATGTGATGTGTGGGAGCGCTGAAGTTTCCAATTTAAGGCTGAACGCGGTGTTTATTTACTGCCGAGCTTAACGGCCGGGATCGAAGCAAGGTCAGGCGGCAACCGGTCAGGCTCGAAAGTGTCCAAGTGGATGGTAAGCAATTTGTAGAAAGGCACGCCAAAGTCAGCTTTGCCATCTGAGCGGTCAACAACAGCCGCTACGCCGAGCAAATGCCCGCCTGCACTTTGAGAAATCTGGATCGTCTCAAGCACGCGGCCACCTCTGGTAACAACGTCCTCGACAACAAGCAGTCGTTCGCCTGGCGCAATGGTGAACCCGCGGCGCAGGGCGAGTTTACCTTCTTCTTTTTCCACGAAAATGAACCGCGCACGCAACTGCCGTGCAACCTCCTGTCCAATCGCAAGCGCGCCTAATGCAGGCGCAATCACTGTTTGAACGTCAAGATGTCTGGTAAGTCGGGCCAAAGCGCCGCCAAGCTGTTCAAGTGCTTCCATGTGTTGGAACGCGAGCGCGCATTGGATGTAATGCCGGCTGTGCAAGCCGCTGCGCAAAATGAAGTGGCCTTCAAGAAAAGCCCCGGTGTCTTTCAGCAGTTTGATGACTTCTGGTTCGGTCATGTTGAAGCCGAATGTCAACCGTGCGTGGCCGGATTTCAAGCACGATCTGCCGTATTGCCGGCTGCATCCCCGCACACATGTTTGTGCGCGTAAGCAGTTAATTGGACCTGTTGGATCACCAAAAAAATTTCGAATAAATACCAAATTCGGGCTTGAAAAACCGGTGTTGTTGGTGCCAAATGCACTGCGCGCATCTGACGCTATGGATTTAGCTGACATTTTGACCAAAGACCAGATCGTGCCTGAGTTGCGTGCCACCAATCGGTGGGAGGCCATAGACGAGCTTGTCCAAAAGCTCGCCGAAGTTGGCACCATCCCGCCAGCAAGCCAGGCTGCAATAGCTGCGGTGGTCAAGAAACGTGAGTCTTCAATGAGCACCGGCATCGGTTTTGGCATTGGGATACCACACGCTTCGACTGACCTCATCAGCGAAGTAACAGGCGCGCTGGGTCGGTCGATAAAAGGCGTAAACTTTGATGCGCTGGACAACCAACCGGTTAAACTTGTCATGCTTTTCCTGGTGCCACAGGGCCAATTCCAAAAGCATCTGCACACACTGGCAAACATAGCGAAGCTGCTGCATAAGGCAGAGCTCCGACAGGCACTGGTTGAAGCCCCGGACGCAGAAGCAATGTTGGCGATCATCAAATCGCACACCAGGAAATGACACGGTGTGTATGACGTGTGCCAACGCGCCGGCTGGTGTACTTGCGCGCCCGTTGGCACGTCTGCATTAAAAAAACTGCAAATGGGCATCCCCCAACAACTCCAAGCCAGATTACACGAGGCCGTACACGCGCTGCTTCCCGATGCCGACGTTTCGGATGTGTTAATTCGGCCGTGTACAGACGCGCGGTTTGGGGATTACCAGACAAGCGGCCTGATGCCACTCGCAAAGGCGCGCGGTCTAGACCCGCGCAAGCTCGCCAATCAAGTAAGTGCGAAGCTTGAAGTGAGTGATCTGTGTAACGAGGTGACAGTTGCAGGGCCGGGCTTTGTAAATTTCAGGCTTAGACCCGAAGCGTTGGCCATGCCGTTTGAAGCTGCGGCACGCAGCGGGCACATGTTCTTCGATAAAGCACAACCGCCACGCACGATCGTTGTTGATTTTAGCTCGCCTAATGTTGCAAAGCCAATGCACGTCGGTCATATACGCTCGACAATTATCGGCGACAGTATCGCGCGCATATTTCGCCTGCTCGGGCACAAGGTCATAACGGACAACCACCTAGGCGACTGGGGCACACAGTTCGGCATGTTATTGGTGGGTTGGAAACGTTACCTGAATCCTGATGCGCTTGACACCGATCCGATAACCGAGATGGAACGGCTTTACAAACTCGTCAATGCAGAGTGCCAAGCCAACCCCGACACGTTGCAGACTGCGCGGGCTGAACTTGTAAAGTTGCAGAATGCTGACCCAGAAAACATTCGGCTATGGCAACAGATGGTCGCGCTTTCGCGACGCGAGTTCGACCGTATCTACGCGCGCCTGGGTGTACAGTTCGATTACACACTGGGCGAGAGCTTCTACAACCCGCACCTGCAGCTCCTGGTAAACGAGTTCGTCACACGCGGCATCGCGCGTGAAAGTGAAGGGGCTATCGTCGTTTTTTTTGACGACCCAGCCGATGGCGAGCTTAAAAATTATCCGCTCATCATCCGCAAGAGCGACGGTGGATTTAATTACGCCACAACAGACCTGGCCACGCTCATCTACCGGACCGACACTTGGCAGCCGGATGAGATCGTCTACGTAACCGATGCACGCCAAAAACTGCACTTCAACCAGGTGTTTACCGCCTTTCGCAGGTTGCGTCCAAACACACAGGTCAGGCTTGCACACGTGTGGTTTGGCGCAATCCTCGGTGAAGACGGCAAACCTTTCAAGACACGCGCAGGTGACACGGTGAAGCTGGCCGATTTGTTAGACGAAGCCGAAGAACGCGCGCTAAAAATTGTCACAGAGAAAAACCCGGCTCTGTCCGAAACACAGCGCCGTGAGATCGCGCGCGTTGTTGGGATTGGCGCGGTTAAATACGCTGACCTGATGCAAAACCGTGAAACGGACTATGTGTTTCGCTGGGACAAGATGCTTGCCCTGGATGGAAACACAGCCCCCTACCTGCAGTACGCATACACACGCATCGCAAGCATTTTCAGAAAAGGCCAGGTCACACAGCTTGAACCCAGGATTGTGTTCGAAACGCCCGAGGAACTGGCCCTTGCGAAGCACATGCTCAATTTCGGGTTTGTGCTCGAAAACGCCGCAAATGAGTATCGGCCGAACTTTATCTGCAACTTCCTTTACGAGCTTGCGGTCAAGTTCAGTGCTTTTTATGAGACTTGTCCTGTGCTCCAAGCCAAAGAACCATTGCGCCTGTCGCGTCTGACACTGTGCCACTTGACAGCTCAGATCTTGAAAACGGGTCTAAACGTTCTTGGTATCGAGACATTGGAACAAATGTAACCAGCCTGGGCAAACCTGAGGATCAAATATCTTGCATTCAAACAGGCATTTTACGTGACGCACTTATTTTGCCGCGTTAGAGCATTAGATCCCCGACTATCACAGGCCGAGCGGCTTTGCGCACACCATCGCAAGCAGTTGAGCCTGTCGTTTCCAACCCCATGCCAGGTCTAAACACCACGCGCCGTGAGCCAGTAAACAAACATGCCCCAGCGCAATCCCAACAGACACAAACAGCCGCAAACGACCTCGAGCTATGCTTCCCAAGCCCCCATTTCATACTGTTCATAATACCCACGGTAGTGTTACGTAAACACGAGAACTTTACGGCTTGGACATGATTGGTAGACTCGCTGTAAGAAGGCGCTAGATGCGTGTGTTTACTATTGGGAAGGGCGGGGTTGATGGTTTCAACTGGGGCCGGCAAACCTGTAAAGAGAGGATAGTTACATTACGCTGGGGTTTCGGGGTATTGCTCACCATAGAAACGAGCGTTGCTCGGCCAACAACGTGTCGCCATCCCACAAAGTCACACGCCAGGCGCGTACCTCGCCGATTCGCTTGTACTTCTCTCCTTGTACGCTGATGTAGTTCCACTGGCTAAACCAACGTTTGCGTTTGACAGTCTGCTCGAGTACAAGGTCGCATGGGGCGTTTTCAGGAGTTACACCGCGAATTTCAACGCGCAGCTTGAGAGCTTGTGCAGATTTAGCTTTGGCCTTCCACTGGACTGCAAACCGCAGACCGCCACGTAATTCCGCGTGCTGCTGCAGTTGCGCTTGGTATGCATCGCGCTCGAATAAGCTCGGGCTGAGCGCGTGCCGACCAGCCGTGTCCAGGTACTGCGGTAGAACTTTAATTATCCGGCCGGTTGCAGCACTAGCTGCGCAGGCGCAACAAACAAACACAGTTGCAATCAAAAGCCGCATGTACACACCCACACATTACCCGGGAACGCAAACTGCTCAATGCAGAAATACACGGTTTGCACCACGCTAGATTGTCACAACAACAAATTTTGCGTGTTCGTGCCAACGAGAAATCCAGGCACTTTGAACAGTCAAAGTGCCTGCACACACAC
>FMJZ01000799.1_pt1 | contig 38209 bp, 26 predicted proteins | sample 1987881 | NCBI WGS metagenome assembly FMJZ01 (sample SAMEA4378227, study PRJEB15110) | soil metagenome | biome: soil; feature: Field; material: Soil | place: India | collected 2015-03-11 | depth 0 m
AACTTTGTGTAATTACCCAATTCACCCCTGTCACCTTGGCTGGCATTAGCGAAGCCCTTAGCAAACACGATTACAGTTTGTTACTCCGCACCAATCCGATTTCTGGCGGATACTTGCCAAAGCCCGATTTGTTTCACCCAAACGAAGTTGAAGGAGTGTTATTGGTCGGGGCAATTCTCAAGGACGAACGAAATCTCAACCTTTGGCTTAAAAGTCCTCTCCCCTTCCTACTGCTCAGCACACCAAGCAACGAAGAAAGCAATGTCAACTTTGTTGACTGGGATAACTTTGGCGTGGCTACCCAAGCCGTTGAATTTCTCGTCCAACGCAATTACAAACGCATTGGGTTAGTCCTTCCAAGTTTGGATTACACATGCCACCAAGAGAATTTACGGGGTTTCCGACGAGCCCTTTCGGAACAAGCCTTGACTTTCAATGAATCCTGGGTTTGGGCAGTGGGTTTTGAACCGCAAAGCGGTTATGAATTCGCAAAGAAATTTTTCGCTTTGAAAAACCGTCCTGATGCTTTAGTTTTCCTCGCAGAGATGGCTCGTGTCGGGTTCGGGAAAGCTTTGATTGAACGCGGATACAGGTTGCCTGAGGGCTTAGGATTGGTCGTCAAGGAGAAGTTTCCAGGGCAGATGTCCTTCCTGAAAGGAATTGCTGTTTTAACGCCCGATTACTTCCAATTGGGCTCAATTGCTGCTGATTGGCTCATGAAGTTAGTAAAGGGTGAATGCCAGCCGCCGGTGCGTCAACTCCTTCCAGTTCCGCTTAAAGTGACCTGACAGCAGTGTAGGATACCTTATTCAAACTCGTTGAGTTCACAGCGCTTATCTGGACAGAGGCTCAAACTCAATTTTGTCAACCCACAAGTTTCGGTCCTCGCCCGAGATCGGGTCGTAAGAGTCATTGATGAAGCGCAGCCTGAGCGTGTGCGTTCCTTCAGGGAGTTCTGCGGTGATGAAGTGAACGCTCCAGTCGTCGCTTTTGCATTCAACTTGTCCCAAAGTCTTATCACCCAGTTCCAGCGAAACGATTGGGTAAATGCCCTTCATTGCGGTCCCTTTCGCCCAGATTCCTATTCGGTATCGTCCAACCTTGACAATTTTCACAGTTGTTTCAACATAACCGTTCGTGCCCATGTAAATGTGGTCGGTTTCTCGACGGAACCATTGCAGGTTGGGTTGTGGTGTCATTTGTTCCGCTTCAATCACGCTGATATTGGCATGATATCGGAATTTCGCTCCCAGCGCAGTCAACAAACTTGAAATGAACCTTTGTGCCTTTCTCTCGTTCCTTCCCCCTTCGTCCCAGCGAATTGAGCAAAGAACTAATTTCCCCTTGCCTAAAGGAACGGTAACAAGGGCTGATGGGGAAGTCAAAACTTCAATCTCACCCCCCTCCTTAACGGGCACAATCAAGAAATAGTCAACCCACAGGTTTCGGTCCTCTGGCGGACGATAAGCATCGTTGATAAAAGCGATTGTCAAGCGTCTCATTCCTGCTTTGGCAAAGAAGGAGCAGGAGAAAAGATGAGGTTTTTCGCTGCCAATGCTCATCACTCCAACCTTCTCTTCGTCAAGGTAGATCTCAGCAACGGGATACACGCCTTCAACAGGTGTCCCGCGAGCCATCATCGCAAAATGGTATTTACCGGTTTCAGGGAATTTTACTCGCCATTGAGCCTTGCTGCTTGTCCAAAAACAAACTTCGGTTTCAAGGACACTAACTCCTCGCTCATCTGTTTCAATACCTTTCTCTGCCTCAAATTTCATCGCTTCCGTCAAACTGATTTCTGGTGCGAAAACCATTTCCGCCATGTCCATCGCAAGTGGCGTGGGTTCCCACTCAGGCCCGCTAACTGGACCGAGCCAGTAAAGGTCTTCACGGAAAAGTGAATTGAGTAATTCGCCTTGTCCCTCAATGCGAGTTGCAGCACCTCTATGAGGCTGCATTACTAAAGGTAAGTTGAGGGCAACCTTGACTTTTTCAAACTCGCCGAAATCAGGTTGATGCCAAATAACCACCCCACCTCCTTGCAGGAAGAAACGAAGTAGTGGGATATGAGCAGCAGCCTCACCCTCTGATTTCAGAACAAGCACTTTCCCTTTCGGGTCTCTCAGTTCGTCCCAATCTTCCAAAGGTTTCCAATCAACCCTCAATCTCTCAAGTTGCTCCTTCAAACTGTGTGGGCCAAAACAAAGGATTTCACTTCGCGGCGGTTGGTAACTTGCCAAGTAGTTGAGCATTCGTTGAAGCAATATCTGCGCTATCGGTTCAGTGTCAAACTTGCTTACGACTTTCAATTGACAAATCAACCAGACTCCTTTGCCTTGACGAACTTCAACGAGCGGGGCGTGGGAAACTCCCATTGCTGAACCTGTGACGACTAATGGTAACATCCCTGCTTGGTTCGGTCTCATCGGTTCATATTCGCTTACAATGTAGTCGCCGCGCCACCACCGAAAATCGTCATTGCTCATTCCTTTCAAAATTGGGTGATGGTTAAAGTGAGGGAACGCCATTGTTGATAGCTGTTTAGTCAGAGTGATGGGAAGCCAGTCTGAAGCAGTATCGGTTTGCTCCAGCGCAAGCACTCGTCCGCCCCCTTGAACCCTTTCGGCAAGCCATTGGCGTTCTTCACCTGTTGAACCGATGATTGGCTCTTTCTCTCCTTTGCTTGCAAGTGCTTTTGGTGCGATGAGCAAGATGGACTCTCCGTCCCACTCTTTGAGGTTGTTCAATTTGACAATTTGAGTTTTAAGTTGCCTTGCAGCGTGCTCAAACTGTCCCTTGGGATCATAAAGAGCAATTCGGGCGTTTTGCGGCAATGACAACGGGATGCGTGGAAAGATTTCAATCGTGTAGTCTTCTCGGAAAGGAGGAACATTATGAGTCTCAAGCATCAAACTCAAGGTCAAAATCCTGCGAGTTTGTGTTCGCGGCAGTTGAAGGGTCAAAATTCGCTCAAGGTGAGCGCCGCTTTCCAATCTCAAGTTCTCTTTGCCTTCGGCGATCACCTTGTTTCCGTCTTTCAACTGCCACCTGAACAAAACTTTTTTCAAGCCCCGTATTGTGTCGTCGAAGATCTCAACAGTTCTGCGAATCTTCTCGCCAGAAAAGAACCTGCGATCATACTCTCTCAAGAAGGCGGCAAGCGGGCGATACATGTCCCTTTGTGCAACCCAAAGAGGATTGCTTTCGTCAAGGTTTCCTCCCTCAACGACGGTCCATGGCGAAATGCCACTGACACCGTAGTGACGGTAGGCAAGGATTTGCATCCTCCAAGCAATTGCCTTTGCTTTGAGCGAATAGCCGTGATGGTCACGGTAGGCTTCGTCGCCGAAGAAAAGGGTTTGAGTTGACGGATCTTTTGATGGAACCCACAAGAACTCGCCAATGTATAAGGGCTTTTTCCGGTCCCACAGGAAAGGTTTGTTGTCCCAAAACATCCCTCCGCCACCAGTGATAAATCGCAGCTCTTCCATCCAAAATGCATCGTTCGGCCATAGCCTTCGTGCGGGGAACTCGTTCGGGTAATGGATACCGATCACATCGGTGACCCCACCGGGGTCACCATCGGATTCGTAAGTTATCGGTCGGGTTGGGTCTTCGGACTTGACAATCAAGCCCATCCTTGCCAAATTGGCTTCAACCTCAGGTGTATCATCGTTTGCTCGTGAACCGTAGAACTCGTTTTCCAAACTCCACATAACGATTGACGGGTGATTGAAGAGATTACGCACCATTGCACGAAGGTGCGTTGCGTAATTTTCCCAAAAGCGTTCATCATTGACGCGATAGACCGTATCGTCGTTCCAAACAGCACCCTCAGGTATCATCATTACACCAACTTCATCGGCGACCTCATACCAAATTCGTTGCCAAGGTTGGGTGTGTGTCCTGAAAGCGATTGCGTTCATCGCTTTAATGGCTAAAAGTTGAGACTTGACAAATTCTCTCGTCACCCCTTGAGTTGGTGGCCACCACGAAGTCGCAAGCAGATGGACTTTTCTCCCATTGAGGTAAAAATCGCCACCTTGACACCAAAATTCCCGCCAACCAAACCGCTCTCGAAAGATGTCAGAATTTGGTCGGTCAAATCGGAGTTCCAACACATAAAGTTGAGGTTGATGAGGGAACCAGAATTTAAGGGGTGGGCTGGAGAGCCTGATTGTCAATTGTTTTCGCTCGCCAGGGTTAATTTGAACCTTGACTGAAGGGAACATTGCAACTGGCGAACCACTCACAGACCATTGCCCTGCTTTATCTCGTCCTTTTCCTTCCCATCGGTAAATTCTCGCTAAAAGGTTGGCATTGAAATTTTCCCTGCTCACATTGAAAATCCAGACATCAACCTCAAGTTGCTTTTGCCTTACGAGTGGGCGAATGAAAACTTCAGCGAAGTAAACTGACGGGACAACTTTCAAGGTTACACTGTCCCAAATGCCGTAATCGGCGAAACGACCGCCTATAGGAGCGATTACCCTATCTTGGGGCGTTTCGCGCAAGTCTGGCCGGCGTTCTTTTTCAAAGTCAACCCAATCTCCGACAAACACACCCGTCCAATCGTGGACACCGACTAACAGTTCGTTTTCAGAGTCGAAGCGAACAGCATCAGTAATGTCAAGTTCAAAGGCATCGTAACCGTTGAAACAACCACCAACATGCTTGCCATTGACAAAAACTCGGCTGTTGTATTTCACGCCGCCGAAGTGAAGGATGAACCTATAGTGACGCCATGCTTCTGGTGCAAAAAATTTCCGCCTAAACCATGCTCGTTCGTAATTGTAGCCGAAAATCGTGTTGGGAACTTGAATTGGCTGCCAACCTTGATCTGGCATGGGCTCGTCTAAAGATTTTATCCGAATGAATTCCCATTGTCCATCGAGGGAGACATGCAACCTTTGAGGGTAGGCGCTTACGATGAAAACCGAAGCGAAAGACACAATCAACCACCATCGCACGAACATGTCTAATCACCCCATTAAATTCTAAAGCATCGCCAAGTTTTGGAGCGTTTAGAAGTAAGCCCTTGAGTGATAATCAGGAAGGCTGGGCTTTTGTTCAACCGAATGTAAGGGCAGGACTGGAAGTCAGCAAATCAGGAACGATGAACACCCAACACAAACTTCAAAGGCCGCAGTCCTGTGCGACTGATTTCAAGGCTCTTGATGGCACCACAAGATGGCTTGGATTATACTCAAACCTGAAAGCCAAAAAAACACTTCTAGCTTGGAAGGAGAGTGTCAAGTGGTGCTGGGGAAATGGTTCTTAGTGTTTCTGGTAAGTCTTCTTAGTGCAACCTCTCAGGGAGAGTATCAGGTTGTCCAGTTTGGGCGAGAGGTCGTCGGTGCGAAGATTGAAACTGATACTTCAGTCACTGTGCGAATGGTTTACGATGAACAGGTAAAAAGTTGGGCTCTCAGAGTTGAAGTTTTACAGGACGGAGAATTTGCTGGTGTTAAATTCCGACCAAATAATGGCGCTTGGGATTTATCTCGCTACGAGTCCGTCTACTTTGATATCCGAAATGCATCTGAGAGACCGATGGTAGTTTACGGCAAAGTCGCAAATGACGATTCCGAAAACTTACTTGACAATTGCCGGATGGCTACCGTGCTGATGCCGAGAGAGCGAAAAAAACTGCGAGTTCGCCTTATCCGCCGCCCCGAAGACCCAACTTTTGAGCCTTTCAAGCGTCAGTTTATGTATCATGACGCCATCAATGTCCGCGACAATACTGTTGACCCCTCAGAAGTCAAGTTGATTGAAATTTGGGTTGACCATCCCGTTCGCGGACAAGTTCTGGAAGTATACTCAATCTATGCTTTTGGGACGGGGCAACCTGCACCAGTTCCTTTCTTCCCGTTCGTTGACAAGTATGGACAATACATCCACTCCGATTGGCCAGGTAAGATTTACAGTGACCGTGACTTCATCTCGCAAATTAAAGAAGAGCGCAAGGACCTCAACAATTGGCCTGGACCTAAAGACTGGTGTGAGTTTGGCGGTTGGGCTAAAGGACCGAGATTTGAAGCGACTGGCTATTTCTATGTCCGAAAAGTCAACGGTAATTGGTGGTTTATTGACCCGCATGGGCATCTTTTCTGGTCCTATGGTCCGACAGGTGTTGGATTTGGGGGAGACTTGACAAGAATTTCTGGGCGTGAGCATTGGTTCAAAGATTTGCCAGACCCTAATTCCCAGGAGTGGGGCAAGTTTTACTATCGCCGACCAGAAGGCCTTTTCTTTGACTTCGCAGCAGCGAACCTTTATCGCAAGTATGGCAAGAACTATGTGCCGATTGTTTCCGAACTATTACACCGAAGACTTCGCTGTTGGGGTTACAACACTATTGGCAACTGGTCTGACCCAAGGGTTTACCTGCTCCGCAAAACGCCCTACACAGTTGCAGTTCACTATGGTGGTCCTTGGATTCCAAACTACAAAATGCCCGATGTCTTCCATCCAGATTTTGAACGGGTTCTTAGAGAGCGGATGGAGGAGGAACGAAAAACAACAGCCAATGACCCTTGGAACATTGGCTACTTTGTTGATAACGAGCTTTGGTGGGGGTGGAGAGCAAGGGTTGCTGCGGTTGGTGAGGCAGTGATGAGAGCAGTTCCTCAAGTGGCAAGCAAACGAAGGTTTGTTGAAATGCTCATGGCGAAATACGAAAAAGTTGAGAATTTCAACGAGGCGTGGGGAGTTAAGTTGGCATCGTGGGATGAAGTTCTTCAAAAACCTTTCCAGCCCAACATGAACAATCAACAAGTGATGCGAGACTGCGGAGATTTTGGGATGGTTTTTGCTGAACGCTACTTCTCAACTGTTCGCAGGGTTGTCAAGAGCATCGCTCCAAAGAACTTGTATCTCGGCTGTCGCTTCCACGGTCACATTGATGATGCGTTAGTTCAACTTGCTTGGGAATACTGCGATGTGATTTCCTACAACGTTTATGACAACCCACCAGACCAACGGGTGAATCAGTACAAGCACCTTGACATTCCCATTTTAAGCAGTGAGTGGGGCATTAACTCGGACCCTCAACAAACTCCCTTGAGAAGCAGTCGGGGTTTGTCGCCTGATCCCCGACGACGAGCACGAGATGTAGAGCGATACTTTGAGGTTGCGATTCGCCACCCGATGATAGTCGGTGCTCACTTTTTCCAATTCCGTGACCAACCGTTAACGGGACGACCAGACGGGGAAGCAGTCTTGAGGGGATTTGTCAATGTAACTGACACACCTCACTTTGACCTCGTGCAAACTAACCGGCGAATCGCTTATGAACTTTACAGTAAGCGAGCAGGAGAGAGACTCAAGTGAGACCGCACTACCTCAAAGAACTTCTCTTGCGTTGCCTTTGGGTTTTTGAATACCACTCACACAAAACCTCCGCTATCGCGATAGCAGCCTTCTCACGAAACTGTGGATCACTTAAACGCATCGCTTCTCTGCGGTTGGACAGAAACCCTAACTCAATGAGAACGGCAGGGACAGGCGACCAAACTAAAACCGAAAACGGAGCAGTATCAGTGCCCCTGTCTCGCAAGGCAAGTTTCTTACTGAGACGCTCTTGAAGCAACTCTGCTAAGGATTTGTCTTCCGGTCTCCAATAGAACACAGTCAAGCCATGAGCGTGCCTTGATGTGTGGCTGTTTAGGTGCAGCGAGACGAAGACATCGGCTTTAAGGGCACCCGCGAAAGTTGAGCGTCGGGCAAGGCTAAAAGGTGTCCAATCGCCATCTCGTGTCGTCACTGCTACCCAGTCGCGAGATTCCAAGTGTTTCTGGGTTCTCAAAGCGATGTCCAACACTATGTCGGCTTCCCTCAAACCGTAATGAGTTGTGCCAACATCAATGATACCCAACGATGTGAAAGCGCCGTGACCAGCGTCTATGACAGCAACGGGTCTATCCTTAACAAAGTTCGGGGCAGTTCGGTGAGAGAAAATGACAACGGTGAGGGGAATAATTGCAACGAGCAAAGCGACGAAAAAGATACTCCTTTTGCGGAAACGGGACCTTCGCACCAATCTTTTACCAACCCTGCTTCTTGCCATTGGATGCCTTGCCGGTTGCATGTTTTTTTCACCCATAAGACAAACTGTTAACGAAGCGAGCTCTTGGCAAGAAGTCGCAGAAAAACTCAAAAGAACCAAAAACGCAAATTTGAATGACGACCTGAACAAAATTTTGCGACCGATAAGGCGCAGCGAAAGTGTCAAGGTTTTTCGCCGACTAACGCAAGCGCTTAGCGGTCACCCGAATGGCGGAAGTTGGCTCACAGGACGAGCCTACCTTCTTGCTGGCATCGCATACATTTCTGCTGCCCAAATTGCCTTGACAAACCGCAAAACTCAACATGCCCACCAGTTTTGCTTCCTCGCTGCGGAAAACTTTGTCAAGGCATCGCAACACCTGCCTCCTTGGGAACGAAAGAACGTCCTCCGTTGGGCATCGCAACTGAAGCAAATCGCTGGTAAACTGGATGCTGAACCATTCTACGCATTAACTCATTTGAAAGCGTTGGCTATCAAAGCGAAATCTCACGCAAAATTTGTGCCGCCAGTTGGACAAGGGAGGTAAAAGCAATGGGCAAACGAAGAGCCATACTGTTGATTTTGGATGGTGTGGGCGTCGGTGAGTTGCCTGACGCTGCTGAACACGGTGACGAAGGAAGCAACACACTTGTCAATATGGCTAAAGCCGTTGGCGGTTTGAATTTGCCCACATTGCAGCGAATGGGTCTGGGAAACATAGCACCAATTGAAGGCGTGTCACCAAGCTATGAGCCGATTGCTTGCTATGGCAAAATGCGAGAAATTTCTGCAGGCAAAGACACGACGACGGGGCATTGGGAACTTGCGGGTATCATCCGCACGAAACCTTTCCCAACCTATCCAAACGGCTTTCCACCTGAAATCATTGGAGCCTTTGAGCAAGCCATTGGTCGCAAAGTTTTGGGAAACAAACCGGCATCGGGAACGGCAATCATTGAAGAGTTGGGCGAGGAACACTTGCGAACAGGCTATCCCATCGTTTACACGAGCGCTGATAGCGTTTTCCAGATAGCTGCTCATGAAGAAATCGTGCCCGTTGAGACCCTTTACCGTTGGTGCGAAATCGCGAGGGAAATTTTAAGGGGTGAGCACGAAGTTGCCCGCGTCATCGCTCGCCCGTTTATCGGCACCTCAGGCAGGTTCAAACGCACCCCGCGCCGAAAAGATTTCTCCGTCCCGCCACCCTATCCTACCCTGCTGGATGCATTGACAGAATCTGGCTTGACAGTTGTTACTGTCGGCAAAGTTGATGACATTTTCGCTGGGCGCGGCGTCACTTACGCCGTTCACACCTCGGACAACAACGATGGAATGGAGCAAGTTGAGAGATTGACGGTTCAAAACAAGTTTGACTTCCTTTGGTGCACTTTCGTTGACTTTGACACCCTTTACGGTCACAGAAACGACCCTCAAGGTTTCGCCCGGGCTCTTGAGGATTTTGATGGATGGCTTGACAAGTTTTTGCTTAAGTTGCGAGACAGCGATTTGTTGATCATCACCGCCGATCATGGCAATGACCCAACCACTCCAAGCACCGACCACAGCCGCGAGTATGTTCCTTTGCTGATTTGGACACCGTCTTTTCGGAAGGGTAAACCTTTAGGCACGCGAAAAACTTTCGCCGATGTGGCTGCAACTGTTGCCGATTGGCTTGGCGCAAATTGGCAAGGGGCAGGTGAAAGTTGTTTGCCGATGATGGGCGAAGGGTGAAGCGATCGGAATCGTGCGGCGAGTATAACTTGAAAAACGGTTCAAATTTGACAGTCACCCGCTCAACTCTACCACGACGCCACACGGAGAGGTTGACAATTTCACCGTCTTTTGCTTTCTCGCTTACTGAATCAATGAGATGCCAAAACTCACGGTCACTTCCGAACAATTGACCTTTGACAGCGAACCCAACGGCATCCTTCAACAAAACTGCATCCTAATACCCACCAAATCCATCGCGGCACTGATGGTTTTTGTCCCACCCTTTCTCACCTCGCTGAAAAACTTTGTCCAATTTAAAATACGCCACAGTGGGAAAGCACTAAGAGCCGACTATTAGGCGTCGCGCTTTGGGTTTTTACTTGCCAATTAGCTGAACTTGACGAAAAATGCACTGTGTGTTCGTTCTCTGTCCGTCTATCGGGTCAAGTTTAATCTGGAGTTTTCTGTCTTTCAGCGAAGCCGAGGAGACGAACCTTGTTAACCTGTTTCCGATTGGCCGTGAAATTGCATCGGTCGTTAATTTCCTGGCCCACTGTTCTGCTTTCTGGAAATGTGGCTTTTCAATCGTTACAATTTGAGCAGAAGGTTTCAAAATTGCATAACAAGGGTTTGGCTATGACAGTTTGATTTGTGGGGGCGTAGGTTCTGTCCTGAGTCGACGAAAATGGGGTTGATGGTCAATATGGGGGTGAGGATGATGGACTGGGGCGTCAAAGATCACCTTTTTGCGGCGCTTCTTGGCTTGAATATCATTTTAGGGATCGTTTTCGGTTGGCTGTTGGTTAGAGTTAAACAGCAGCCAGAAAAAGCAAACCTTCTTGTTCGCTTCTTGACGGCAAATGGGCTTTCAATCCTTTTCGCTTTAGCAACACTTTTGTCAATCCCGCCGTTTCAAATCAACCACTCCCTCGGGATAGGGCTGCTGGGCAGTTTCATCGGTTCATCATTGGCATTTTGGGTTGGTGTAATGGGAACAAAAGTTTGGCTTGGTTACTTGGGCGCTCTGTTGCCATTTGCCATCCCCCTCACCCTCCACCAAGGAAACCCTTTCCCATCTCTTTGGGGCATGATGATAGGAACAATGCTCGTTTGGTTTTGCGTCGGCAACGCATGGAACTTGTATGGCTTGACAGTTATTTCGCTTATTGCTGCTATCGGTTTGGCGCGATTTCACGAACCGCCAACCGAGATAAGCAAACACTTGTGGCAAGCATTACCTTTGACATTGACCACAGCAGGTTGGATTGGGGTCAGTGTTTTGGGAGCATGGCGAAGATACTGGCAAAATAATGTCTCCGAGTTGACTTTTGTTTTCATCTCGTCAATTGCGCTCATAGTTGGAGCATTTCTCATGGGTTATTGGGGTGGCGATAGGAGATTTTTAGCCATGACAGTACTAACCTGCTTTGTTGCCTTCGTTGTTGTGAGATTTCAATTATCCCGCTTTCATGACTTGACAATTTTGTTTTGGATTGGGCTACTTGTGATTTCGTTCGCTGTCATCCCTGTGAAGGGCGATTTGAACCTGCTCGGTGGCTACGGAGCAGCACTTGCTTCAATAACGCTTACTTGGTTGGCTACAGGGCAAATAGAAGGGCAAATGACTTTGAGGCAAGGGGCAATTATCTTGGTGACTTTCGCTTTGTTTCGTCTCTTTGTCGAAGTTTATCCGCTTCGGACTCCTCGCGCTGACCTTTACACTCACTACACCTTTGTCGGGTTCTTACTTGGTTCATTTTTCCCCGTTATGTTGATGAGTTGGATGAAGCGAAACGAGCATCTCATTCGCAATCTTACAACAGGCTTTTGGGCTGCGGTCATGCCTTTAATTCTCGGTGCGGTTTGGGGTGTTAAGGCAGTTGTAGGCTACCTCGCTGGCGGAATCCCTGCGGTTTTGCTCATCCCGAACTTCAACTCGCAGACTTTGCTTGCTGGTTTCGCAACAGCGCTCCCTTTAACTGCTCTCGTTGAACCTGCATCGGATTTGCCAAGGGAAATCCGCACATGGATCTTGGCTGGAGCGGCGACGACTTTCGCCCTCGCTTTGCTGGTTGATACATTCGTTCAGTGGCTGAAGGAAAGAAGAGACTTGTGAAGAAGAGAAAAGAACTCACCAAGTCATTTCGTTTTGGCTTTAACTACTGGGAGGGTGAGGCTCCTGCCGAACCCAATCATGGGCTATCACGCTACACTCCGAGCCTAAACGGGGATTTTCCGAACTTGCAAATCTGCGGAAACACCTGCATCAAGAAGGATTGCCACACCTGTCAATCCACGAGCCTCATCGCTGAGGAGCCATGCTACTAAGTTCGCTACATCCTCAGGTTCAAGCAACAAACCTATTGGTGATGCTTTTTTCCATCGGTTAACAGCAACAAGGTTTTCTTCTTCGGTTGGCTTATCCCTAAGCATCGGTGTGTCAACAGCGGCTGGGCAGATTGCGACCACTCGTATGTTCCAAGCACCTAAGTCAAGGGCAGCAGCGCGTGTCAGCCCGACCAAACCAGCCTTTGATGCGGCGTAGACAGCAAGGCTGGGTAAAGTTGAGAAGGCGTGAAGGGATGAAATGTTGACAATTACTCCACCACCTCGCTCGCGCATGATAGGGGCAGCATGCTTAATGCACAAAAATGCTCCCTTCAAGTTCACTCCAACCACGAAATCAAAATCTTCCGAGGAAGTGTCAACGATGTGAGAGCGCCAGACAACTCCAGCATTGTTGACGAGAATGTCAACCCCACCGAATTCAGAAACAGAACGCTCAAACATGCCTTTAACCTGATTCTCGTCACGGACATCAACGCTCAAAGCCAATGCCTTGCCACCATGCTCTTCAACTAATTTGGCTGTTTCTTTGACTTGTTCCGACAAGATGTCGCCGAGCACAACAGCACATCCTTCCCTTGCAAGCCTGAAAGCAGTTGTCCTTCCAATGCCACGAGCAGCACCTGTGATAACAGCAACTTTCATGTTCTACCCTCCTTAAGGCTTTCAGCCTTCGTCGCAGGATAAAACGCCGTTGTCGTTGGATTGTAGGAGGGGCTTTAGCCCCTAAAATCACTGAAGCCCCAAAAACTGACTAAAGTTCGCAGCTAAAGCCGCTCCTACCGTATCCTTTGCTTTCGCAAATCTTCATCGAGGCAAAATTGCCGAAAGCAGATAATCGGTGGCGTAAATGAGCACGAAAGATATGACGACGGCTTCAGTGGTTGCTCTGCCAACCCCTAAGGCTCCACCTTCAACTTTCAACCCACGATGACAACTCACAAGTGCAACCAGCATGCCAAAAGGGATGGTCTTGACCATTCCCCAGAACAAGTCGCCGAAATCCACGAAGTGTCGGATTGAGGAGAGGTAGATGCTTGCCTTCACCCCTGCCTTAACGGAGACGATGTATCCGCCAGCGACGCCTGATACATCTCCCAGCAAACAGAGTGAGGGCGTGATGACCATGCACGCAAGCAACCTTGGTAAAACAAGAAAGGCAGCAGGACTTACACCCATCACCCGTAAAGCATCAACCTGTTCGGTGACTTTCATCGTTCCAATTTCAGCAGCGTATGCTGAACCGACGCGAGCGGCGATGACCAAACCCGTTGCGACTGGACAAACTTCTCGAAAAACGGTATATGCGACGAGCCAGCCGACGAACCTTTCTCCTCCGCGAGAAGCCAACTCGTGAGCGGTGTAGAGGGCTAAGACCGCACCTGCAGCGAAAACAGTAAGCAAAACTATTGGGAGCGACCTCGTTCCATTAGTTGAGATTTGGTCAAGGGTCAAAGCCAAAAGCCAGCGCCTTTCCCGCATTTGTTGGAAACATTCAACCAGCAGCATCCCAATTTCTCCCAGCCACGAAACGAAACTTTGCATTAACTTGAAAATTGGAGTCACCGATTGCAAAGTCATCGCAACTCGCCTCAAACTTGAGCAAGGATTTTGTCAAGTCCAGCCTTCGCTTTCGCTGCAAGTTCTTCTTTTGAGAACTGCTGCGGCAAAGTTTTGCTCAAAACTTCAACGGAGATTGCTCCGTCGTAACCTGCGGATTTGAGAGCCTGCAAAAAACCAACCAAATCAATGATGCCGTCACCAGGCATGATGCGTTCGTTGTCAATTTGCTCCTCAACAGGTCTATCGGGAGCGTCATTGATGTGGACATGGACAATTCGTTCTTTCGGAACAGCCTTCAGTTCGTCAACGGTGTGTTGTGCACAGAACCAATGGAAACTGTCAACAAGCAAACCGGCATTGGGAGCACCAATTTCGTCGCACAATTGCAAAGCCTGATCCATCCGCCACATGACGGGATTTCCTCTCTGGCGAAAATGTGCTGGACCAACCCATTCAATTCCAAGCCTGACACCGTAATCTGCGAGGACAGAACAAACTTCACGGAAACGATGAACCATCATTGCCCAAAATTCTTTCGGGTCACCCTCAATTGATGGAGGGACGAAAGTGACGCAGGAAGTGCAACCGACAATTTGGGCTACTTTCGCCTTTGCTGGCAAGTTTTGCAAACTTTCACGATACTTGCTTTCCTCATCGCGCCAAGCGACTGGCAGCCAAAAAGCAGCGTGTTTAATTCCTTGCTCGGCAATCCATTGTTTTGCAGCGTCTTCACCTTCAGTTGCGATTTTTTGTTCCAGCCAATCAATTCCAAACTCAACGGCAGCGAAGCCATGTCGCTTCGTAAGAGCAACGAACTCCTCGTAAGCCAACCCTCCCCCTACCGTTCCGGGGTTCAAGCAAGTGATCACGACTGACCACCTCCGAGTTTTTGAGTTAACGACTGCCGAGGAAGGATTATGGCGCAGGAAGCGATGTCGCCGTCACTCTTCAATCTTCCACTCGGTAAATATCAGTTCGGGTGGGACATCAAACTGCAACCAACCGTTCTTTGCTTTCACTTTTCGGCGCAAGAGAACTTTGCCTGTCACTAAATCACAAACTGTCAGGGTCGCTTTCGGCTTCAACCAAGCCAATTTGACTTTGCCTTCAAAAAGCGGGATGAAACGCATGTTTAGGTAGCCGATAACACCGTAGGGAAAGACACCTTGCACTATCGTGGGGCGGTCAGCGGTGACTGAGTGCCATTTTTGATATAACCCAACGCTCCAGAGGTCACCTACGACTAATGCCGCCTCCGTTTCGGCGTGAGTTCTTGGTACTAAAAAGCCGACCCAATTAGGCAGCATTGTTAAACGGGAATGGGCACCGGCACCGGGCTCAAACCAGCCTTCAAAGAAGTGAGCATAGCGAACGCGAGGATTAGGGTTGGCAGTGACAAAAATCCAACCCTGACTGCCTTCTGCTTGCCCAAAAATCAAAAGGTCAGGCTCTCTCTCGAACCCAACCCACCCTCCTAAAACCCAACCTGTTCTCTCGGGATCTATGCCCAGTTCTGCTGCCCGCTGAAGCAGTGCTTTGTAAACTTTCACTGTTTCATCTACGCCACGAAACTCGGGAGCATCAGCACAGAACAGCACCAAACCTTTGCCTAACTTATTGGCTATAACGACAGGTTCGCCCTTTTCCGTCACTGCAATCACTCGCCCTTTGCCCTGCCCCTTCTGTTCCACCTTCATGCAAGGTTTGCCCCACCATTCTTGCAAAGCAAATTCGTCTTCGGTTACCACGCAGCGAACTGGTGCAACTTTGTCAAGTTCAAAAGGGGAAGGGACGCCGCTGATGAACCCCAAGCCGAGCAAATCCTTCAACCTCTCTGTTTCCGTTCGTTTCCTGTCAAGGTCAAAAGTGAAATCGCCCGTGATTACCGCGACACCGCCTTGCTCAACGAAACCCTTGACAGTTTTGTAAGTTTTTTCATCCCAAACAAACGGGATAGGGAAGACAGCAACTTCCGGCGATTCTGACTTTTCAAGTTGCTCCGCTAATTCCCACTCACGAACCACATTGAACGGAACTTTAAGTCGCATCAACGCTTCAATTGCGTTGAACACTGCAGCGCTAATTCGTCCTGCTGGACCGAGCCCGCTCCATCGGACTTCTCCTTCAGGACCGAGCAAATGCCCATCAGGCACTACAAGTGCAGCCAATCGCGGTTCGTGGAGCAGTTCGTATTGCCCCAAAAACTTAGAGACCGCAGTAAAAGTTTTGCCTGAAACTTTCAACGCCCCTTCAACTTGCCAAACCCTCGTCCCTCGTCCTGCATCCCTCGTCCCAACTAATGCGTGGATGCCGTGTTGATGCACCAAACCCCAAGGGAAGATGCAGGCTTCCATATCCTTCCAGTCCCAATTAAGCACCATCGCCCCTTGCAATCCTAAAGTTAGCAAGGGCAAGTTAACGAAATGGCGAATGACTTCTTCAGTTGGAGCATAGCCCCAACCGCCGAATCGGAAACTCGGATGGTCACGAGCGCCAAACTCACCGACGGCTAAGCCCTGATTGCGCTCCCTTCGATCGTGAAACTTCAAGGAGGCTGCAATGGCGTTGGGGGAACGGTCACCGTAATAATGCAGGTTGACAAAATCAAGCCACTTTGTCGCTTCGTAATGGTCGCCGCAAACTTTCCAGTCAATCTCGTCGGTGACGGGTTGCTTTGCACCGCTCTCTCTCAACGCCTCCACATTGGCTTTTACCCAACGTTCAATGAGCCAGCGACGAAAATGTTGGATGTCTCGGAACTTCAAATCGTCCCAACCACGGGGTTTGTGTTCGGCATAGCGAACTTCTCCTAACTTGACATTTTCTTTCCACGCTTCTCGCAACTTTTCTTCTGAGCCGTATCGCTGTCGCAACCACTCGTTGAACAGCCGATGCAAATCTGGATGGTTGCGGAAATCAGCCCATGCCTCGTTTTCAATGTCCCAAATGATTCGTGGCGCATTTTTGTAGCGAGCACCGACAAGCCGAACGAAAGCGCATTGCTTGCGCAGCAACTCATCGCTGACACTCACGCCCATCCACTCGTGCAGTGTCGGCATCAAAACCAGGCCGTGCCGATGAGTCATCAGCACCAAAGCGTCGTAGCGCCGCCAGAATTCCTCGCTTGGGTTTTCGAGGTCAACTGCGAAATGGCTGATGTGCAGAACCCGCAAAACCCTTAAGCCCATTTTTCTCATCAACGCAAACTCAAATTCCCATTGCAACGGGTTCTCCCAAGTCGCTTCAGGTGCAAACATGACACCTGTTTGATTTGTGCCCAGCCAAAAGCGGGGTTGCCATCGTTTGTTTTCGGTGTCCCATTCACACAAGGCGTTAACTTGCCAAGTAATTGGCGCTGCATTCTGCAGAACCCTTTTATCCCAAACACAAAAACCAGACCAAATTTCGTCACGAAGCCACGAATGCAGGGTGCGTTTCGGAACATTTAAAACAGCGCGAACAGCGTAAAGGGAAGCAGCACTTTGCGGAATGTGCCAATTCATTATCACGGCCGTTTGCTCGCGAGGTGAAACTGTGACCGTTTTTTCGCCAAGCACAACGGATTTCCCCATCCGAAGGGGTTGAGCCATCGGAGCAACTTCAATTCGGATGGTGACCGTTTGCGGTGCAAGCCCATCGTTGCGAACCTTGACACTGATGCTCGCAGTTTCACCCCTGCGGTAAGTCCAAAACGATGGACGCAAACTGTGTAGGTAAACGCCCCCCAGCATATGGCGGATGACTTCAATCAGCACGGTTTGAAATTTTGGCGATTTTGTCAAGTCGTGGCTTTCAATCCCGCAAAACGCCCAAGCGCTGCCTGAATAAGGACCTGCAAAATGGTGCAGAATGCTGAAGGCGGGACCGAGATAACGCCCGAACTTGTCACGAGCAAACAACACGGGAATGAACCGAGCCCAACCTTGAGGGTTGACAGGATTGTTACTACCGATTAACGCCACTGCCGCATAACCTTTCATTGGCTCTTCCGCTTGCAAAACAATTGCGTCCTTCTCCCTTTGAGCTGTGCCCCTTTCCAGCACCATTGTGCCGTCAATACGAAACGATGGGTCAAAAATCGCAAACTGTTCAGGGTCAATGTGCAATGCGTCACGAGCGTCGCCCCAACGGGTGTTGATGATAGGCTTGACAGAAATGTCAGCGAAATCAGCAGCACCGTGCCCATGCAAGATAGCGTTGACAGCAACCTTAACTGCTTCCTTTGGGATGTGCAAGACAACTCCCAACTCTTGCCAACCCTTCGTCTGCTTGACAATTTGTGTTTGCTGGAAAGAGATGCGGTTGCCATCGGCGTCAAAGTAATCGGCAGCGAGATAAGCGCCATGCCCGTTTGCAATACCGTCGGTTCGAATTTTGCCTGTCAGCATGTATCGCCAACCTGATTTTAACGGGACGAACGCACGGGAACGATGCCAATCAACAGGTGCATCATTGGGCACAGCGATTCGGATTTGCTGCTGCGTGATATTCACTTGCACCTTTTCGTGCGCTACCTTTTCCCACATTAACCCGTCCCTCGTCACCTGTCTCCCGTCCCGTTCGTAAACCTCATCAAAAGCATATCCGCCCAAACTGATGAACTTTCCGCCTGCTTTTAAATAGCGGCGGAAGTTTTCAACGGCATTGGCAGGGAAGTAAGCACCGTAGGGCAAAATGATGATAGTGGTTTTCTGGGGCGTCAAAACTTGCGGGTTTGATAAGTCGCTTGACGAAAGCAACTGAACCGAAAAACCGTTACGCCGAAGCAAATTGACTAACCTTTTCGGGTCGGCGTGTCCCTTTTGCTCTGGCACTGACGGTTCACACCAAATCCCGATGACACTTTGACCAAACAACCAACTGTTCACCAACATGGCCATCGCCACCAATGTCCAAACTCTCATTTCCCATCGCTGCCCTTTTGCAGAGTGCCAACATCTCTTTTGGGACGACAGTTGCAACACTGTCTGAAAGTTTATACCGCATTTGCGGTTCTGCTGGTGCTTTACAAATAGTCACGAACTGCCGCAAAAACTCTAACCCAGAGCGAAACTATTCGGCAAAATCTGAAAGGGGTGATGGGGTCATGCGCTACGATTTGCACACCCATTCGCTTTTTTCTGACGGTCGTGACAGCGTTTGGGATATGCTCAAGGCCGCGGAAGCGGCTGGACTTGACACTTTTGCCGTCACCGACCACGTTGAAGCGGACAGATGGGGAAATCCAATTGCTGATTGGGTTGATGCTTTACTCCGTGAAGCGGAAGCGGTTAGAGGGAAAACGAAAGTTCGTTTGCTTGTCGGGATAGAAGCGAGTTTGCTTGATTTGAAAGGTCATGCCACCGTCAATCCGAAACTTTACAACATGGTTGATTTAGTGCTTTGCGGGATTGAATGGGGAACTGTCGGCATCGCTCAAAACCCGCCAGAGAACAAAGTTGCTTTACAGCGAAACCTTGTTACCGCTTACGGTAATTTAGCGCTCAATCCTTGGGTTGACATAATTTCGCACCCGTTCAATTTGGGTCGTTTCCCGACACCTTTACGGCTTTCGGAACTTGCTCCTTCGGCGATAAGAGAAATTGCTGCCGCTTTTCGTGAGGGCAACAAAGCCTTTGAATTGAACAACACCCTTTGGTGGTGGTTCCCAAACCAATCTCCTGAGGAAGTTTTGCGAGAATACGCTCGCATTGTTGAGGAATTCGCAATTGCCGACGTTAGGTTCGTTTGGGGCAGTGACGCTCACAGTTTGCACGGAGTGGGCAATTTGCGTTGGGCGGAAAGGCTCGCTCAAACTGTCGGCTTATCGCCATCACACTTTTTGACCCCCGAACAACTCAGGCAACATCGGCTGCAGAAACTGCTTTGAACTGTTTCGCCTAAATTCAAACTTGCGCCACACTTTTTGGTGTGAGAGGTGAAATGACATGGAACAGCGAGGTGAGCCGATTGAGCAAATCCTTAAGCGATACAAAGGTCAAAACGCTTTCCTCGTCATTGAAGTTCTCTCCGTTGACCCAAAGACCCAAAAGCCGTTAACAGGTCGCGTCCTCACCGTAACACCAGACGAAAATGAAGCAAGTGTGGCTGCAAGGAAGGCAAAACGCTTCCTTATCCGATGGGTCGGTGAAGCAGCGGAGGTGATTGTGGTCTAATGCCAACACTGATTTTTGACCCAAGACAGCGGGTCATCTTGGTAGAGGCATCAGCAACCGCCATTGATGGACGACCTGCTGACTTAATTGTCCTTGTTGACACAGATGCCGGTCAAACTGGCTTTCGTCGTTCAACTCTCGTCGGTCTTGGAATTGATGTTGACAGTGCAGCTCAAGTGATGCGAATCAACACTGCTTCAGGGAGTTTGGATTTCCCCGTGGTGAACCTACCGAACTTGAGCGTTTTTGGCGAAAGTTTCAGCAATTTACCAGTTCTTTGCTTACCGTTGCCGCCGACTGTTCCTGCCGACGGAGTTTTGGGCTATGATGTTTTGTCGAGGTTTCGGCTTTTCGTGAATTACAGGCGGAGCACTTTGGTCGCTGAACTGTTCAACGGCTTGATGCATGGGATTCGCTTCTTTTGGCAAGTCGCTTGGACTTTGTGAAAAATTTACTTGTGCAGCAAACTTTTGGTAGGCGATTGAAATGAGGTTCGTCGACCCTTTGTGGTTTTTCCTTCTGCCAATTTTGTGGTGTGCGTTGTGGTGGTCGGGAAAACTCTTGCTGGGCATGACACCGACACGCAAGAAATTTGTCATAGCCTTGCGAGGCATCGTAGCCACGCTGTTAGTTTTCGCACTCGCTGGAATTCAAACAGTCCAAGTTCATCGCCGAGTCTGCACCATTTTCGTTGTTGATGTTTCGGAAAGTGTATCTGAACCTGCACGCCAGAAAGCGAGAGATTTCATCGCCCAAGCAATTCGCCACGCCAGATACGACGACTTGACTGGTATTATTCTTTTTGGTCGCAACCCGATGGTTGAAATTTCGCCAACCCAACTTCGTTCGCTTCCAAACTTCACAGCAGCGCCGGACAAATCAGCAACAGACATTGCTGCTGCATTGAGGTTGGCAATGGGTTTGTTCCCTGACGGCTATTCGCGCCGAATTGTTCTGCTTTCGGACGGGAACGAAACTCACAGCGATGCAATCAGCGTCGCTTCCGTCGCAAGAACAGAAGGCATCACCATTGATGTCGTTCCACTGAAAACTGCTGAAAAGAAGCAGGAAGTTATCGCTACCGATGTCTTGATGCCTTCAGAAGCGAAAGTGGGTCAACCCTTTCCCGTCCGCATCATTGCTGAAGCGACGGTGGCTTCTTCAGGTGTGCTCCGCATTGACCGAGACGGAATTCCTGTCAAGGAAGTTACTGTCAACCTTTCGCCCGGCAAAAATTCAATCACGACCAGTTTGCGGGTTGATAATCCTGGCATAAGCCGATTTAGGTTCGTGCTTGAAGTTGCACCAGACACCGACCCGAGAAACAACATCGGCATGGTTTTAGTTTCTGTCAAGGGTAAGCCGAAAGTCTTATTGGCTGAGGGGCAACCAGACCCGACAGGTGCGCTGGCGAAAGCCCTTCGGGCAAATGATTTGGAAGTTGTTCGGGTAAGCGAAGGCGGATTGCCAACTCGCCCTGAGGAGTGGCAGCAATTTGACGCTGTCATCTTCTCCGATTACCCAGCATGGGCTATGTCCGAACAACAAATGAGAGTTGTCCGAAGCGTTGTCAGAGATACGGGCATCGGCTTTTTGATGATTGGCGGCGAACAATCCTTTTTGCCAGGTGGCTACTATGGTACTCCAATCGCAGAAATTCTGCCCGTTGATTTAGATGTCAGACAATGGAAAGTTTACCCTGCAGCGACGGTCGTCATCATCATGGATACTTCAGGCAGCATGGCAGTAATGGAAGGTGGAGTGCAAAAAGTTCATTTGGCAGCCCACGCAGCCATTGAGACGTTGAAGATGTTGAGACCTATTGACAGATTTGGGGTTATCGTCAGCGGCACTGGAACTGACTGGCTCGCACCAATCCGACCAGCAAAAGATGCACCGAAAATCATTGAGCAAATCAGCCGAATTTACGCTGGAGGAGGTGGAATTTACTGCCGACCAAGTTTGGAACTTGCGGCGAAAGCGATTGTAGCCGAAGCGACGCAAGTTAGGCACATAATCATGCTCGCTGACACTGATGACTGCGACGAGCAAGAAGGTTGCTTTGAAATCGCCGCTCAATTAAGGAAGTTAGGGGTAACAGTTACGGTTGTTGGTATCGGTCGCCCCGATGGAATTCATGCATCGTTTTGCCGACAATTGGCAAAAATTGGTGGCGGCAACTACTACGTCGCTCGTTCCGCTCGTGACTTACTGAAACTCTTCACAGCCGATGTCAGCATCATGACTCGTTCTGCAATTGAAGAAGGTGCGTTCATACCGAAAATCGTTGGAGGAGACGAAATGCTTGCGAGTGTTGACTGGCGAAAAACTCCCCCTTTGCTCGCATACTGCTTGACTTCAGACAAACCCCTTGCAAGGACATTGATGAGGACTGACAAAGACGATCCTTTGCTTGCGACTTGGCAATTTGGTTTAGGGACATCAACTGCGTTCACTTCCGACGCTAAACCCCAATGGGCGAGGCAGTGGGTTCAATGGAACGATTTCGCCCATTTCTGGGCAAATGTGGTCAGAAGTGCTTTGCGAAAGGCAACTCAAACTCGCTATGCCATTACAACACAAGTTCGTCAAGGTGAGGCAATCATTGAACTTGAAGCCTTCACACCTGAGGGTGAACCGATCAACCTTCTTCAGCCGAAAGTCAATGTCTCGACACCTTCTGGTGAAAGCAGAAGTCTCGTTTTGCAGCAGGAAGGTTTGGGACGCTATCGCGGGCGTGTCCCTGTCAACGAGACAGGAGTTTACCTTGTGACAGTTCACGAGCAGGATGAGATGGGAAAGACACGAGTTTCCACTACGGGGTTTGCGCTACCTTACCCAACCGAGTATCGGTTCACGAGAACAAATTTACCTTTGATTGAACGAGTTGCTGAGTTGACTGCAGGTAAAGTCAACCCTGAACCTAACGAAGTTTACAGGTTGCCACCGAAACCGAGTTCGTCCGTTAGCGATATTTGGCACTTTTGTGTCGCTCTGGCTTTAGCGCTGTTTTTGATGGACATTGCAGCCCGCAGGTTGGCGCTCGGTGTCCCTGAAGTTGTTGCGGCATTGGTTAGGCGGTTTGTGGAAATTTGGCAAAGGTTGACAGTTCGCCGCCCTGTCCCAGCAGCGGAGACAGGAAGCCGATTGCTTTCTGTCAAACAGCGTGTTCGCCAGCGAACAACTGTTACAACAACTGTCAAACCAACAAAGCTAAGCGAGCCGAGCGAACCCTCACCCAAACCTACTCCCGACAAACAAGCACCTTCAAGCGGGCAAGTGACCCAAACGACTTCTCGGCTCTTGGAAATCAAGCGCAAGAAGCAAACTTTTTAACCTCACTACAGCCCATAAAAGGGTTCTTTGGGATGGCGAACATCCTTGCAAGCCAAATCTTTAATCGGGACGAGGGACGCAATCACTTAAATCCTGAAACAATGTAGCGTCGCCACTTGTAGGCGACGGTCGTTTAAAAACTTAAACGATATAGCGTTGCTCCTTTCCAGAATTGCCGACCTGCCGACTTACCGAACTGCTGAATTGCCGATTTCCCAAAGTGCGGTTTGGCAGAAGCCTCACCCTCCCAGTGAGCCGATTTCCACATCAACTTGTAGGAACGGATTTCGATATTGTGCGAGAAGTTTTGTATAGAACCACAAGGGGCACATGGTTGTTTAGAAGCAAGGTTGACGGAGTGTGGGGGTAGTTGACGAATAGGGCTTATCAGGGCTATAATATCGCAGTCTCCATAAACAAAATTCCTTTGGAGGTTTGTTGGACGAGAGATGGGGAAGAGAATTCGCATTGCTGTGGACATAATGGGTGCGGACCACCCGCCATCCTTGCTGGCGAGCGGTGTGTTGGATGCGGTTCGGGAACATGCTGACTTGACTGTTTCTCTCATAGCGGCACCAGAAGTTTGGGACTCTTTGTTACTGCCTTCACTGTTGCGCCAGCAAGTGGAGTTCATACCAGCGTCACAAGTTATTGGCATGGATGAATTGCCGTTGATGGCTGTGCGACGCAAACCGAATGCAAGTTTAGTCATCGGCATGAAACTTCTTGGCAGCGGTGAAGTTGACGCTTTCGTGACGCCGGGGAATACAGGTGCTGCATTAGCAGCAGCAACTCTTCATGTCGGTTGTCTACCCCCAATCACTCGTCCAGCCATTGCTATCATCCTGCCTCACCATCAAGGTCGGTTTCTGCTTTTGGATGTCGGGGCAAATGTTGATTGCAAACCGGAGCATTTCTTGCAGTTTGCGTTGATGGGGGCTGCTTACGCTGAAGCGGTCATGGGAATTGCCAACCCTCGCGTGGCTCTTTTGAACATTGGCGAGGAAGCCATAAAAGGCACAAGCACAGCAAAAGAAGCCTTTACGCTTCTTCAATCGGCGCCGCTGAATTTTTTCGGGAATGTAGAGGGGCGCGACTTGCTTGAAGGCGCTGCCGATGTCGTCGTAACTGACGGGTTTGTCGGAAACATTTTGCTGAAAGCCGCTGAAGGGATTGGATTGTTCATTTGGCGTGAGATTAAAGACCTGATGTTGACAAACTGGAGGACGAAACTTGCAAGTTTACTTTTGCGCCCATACTTGAAAGCATTAGGCAAGCGGTTAGATTGGCGTGAATACGGCGGCGCACCCTTTCTGGGCATCAAAGGTGTCTGCATCATCGCTCACGGTGCTTCCGACGCCAAAGCAATCGCCAAAGCAATCGCTGTTGCAAGGGAGAATGTAATTGTCAAGTCTGTTGAAAAAGTGGCTCAAAAATTGTCAACGATCGTCCCGGCAGAAGCGAAGTGACAACCACCAAAGCCCAACACGAAAGACGGGAACGAATATGAACAAAGCAATGAGACAAAATGAACGATGAGGTGACAGCAATGAAGGCTGCGGGAATTATTGGGCTTGGTTCGTATGTGCCTGAGAAGGTGTTGACAAATTTTGACCTTGAGAAACTTGTGGACACAAATGACGAATGGATTACGACCCGAACGGGCATCAAAGAGCGAAGGGTTGCTGCTGTCCACGAGACGACAACGACTATGGCAATTGAAGCGGCAAAGACAGCCCTCGCCGACGCCAACATCTCTGCCAGCGAAGTTGACTTGATTATAGTCGCAACGGTCACTCCCGATTACTTCTTCCCTTCAACGGCGTGCCAAGTTCAACACGCTATTGGTTCACCGAAAGCAGCTGCCTTTGATTTGTTCGTCGGTTGCACGGGTTTCGTCTACGGTGTCGTCACCGCCTGCCACTTTGTTCAATCGGGAAGTGCAAATTGCGCATTGGTTATTGGCTCGGAAACTCTCACTCGCATCGTTGATTGGACTGACAGAAAAACTTGCGTTCTGTTCGGTGATGGCGCTGGAGCAGCAGTGATCGCTCCCGTTTCCGATGGACGAGGGTTGCTCGGTTTTGACTTGGGTAGTGACGGAAGCGGTGGTCCATTGTTGAAGGTAGAGGCATTGCAAAGTTGCCCTGCAGACTTCTCAAGATTTGGCTTCAGTGGACGACCAACGATTTACATGAACGGCAACGAGGTGTTCAAATTTGCAGTTCGCGTCATGGCAGACAGCACCCTTGCTGCCCTTCAAAGAGCGGACCTGACAATAAACGATGTTGATTTGATTGTCCCCCATCAAGCCAACATCCGCATAATTGATGCAGCGGCGCGACGGTTGGGAGTGCCGATGGAAAAAATCTTTGTCAATGTTGACAAGTATGGCAACACATCCGCTGCGTCCATCCCGATTGCGATGGATGAGGCGAGGCGGAATGGCTCGATCAAAGATGGCAGTATCGTCGTTGCCGTCAGTTTCGGAGCAGGTCTATCGTGGGCAAGTTTCGTTATGAGGATGTGAGCTTGGCAAGTGGGATGTCACTGTTGCACCCGCAACAAATTAGGTTGGACGGTTATAGCAACAAAGGCGCAAACCTCAGATTTACGCATTGCCTGCCAAGTCAAAATACAACTGTTGTTTGCTATGTATGTCTATTGGTGTGATGTGGCAATATTTGGTGTCGTGAGAACCGGAGGCAAAGGAGGAGTGACATGGCGATTGCGTTCATCTTCCCAGGGCAAGGAGTGCAGCGTGTGGGGATGGGCAAAAGTTTGTTGAAAGCCTTTCCCGAACTTCAGGAGTTTTACAAAACCGCAGAAAAAGTGACGGGTCGTACCATCACCAAACTTTGCTTTGAAGGACCCGAGGAGGAATTGACACAAACTATCAACGCTCAACCTGCCATCTTCACCACCTGTTTCGTCTGCTGGGTTCTCATCTCGGAACGAGGAATTCAACCTAAATTCGTTGCCGGTCACAGTTTGGGGGAGTGGACTGCTGTCGTTGCCAGCGGGGCATTGGAATTTGAGGACGGATTGAAATTGGTGGCTAAGCGGGGTGAATTGATGAACCGAGCACCAGCAGGTGGGATGGCTGCTATCTTGGGTGCTTCCTTGGAGCAGATAGAAAAACTTTGTCAAGTTGCTTCTGAGAAAGGCATCATCACCGTTGCAAATTACAACGCCCCAGACCAAATCGTTATTTCGGGCGAAGTCGCTGCAGTTGAGTATGCCATCCAAATTGCCCGTCAATTTGGTGCTGTCAAGGCTGTGCCGTTGAAAGTCAGCGGCGCTTTCCACTCTCCTTTGATGGAGGACGCAAAAGAACAGTTCCGACAAAATGTGGAGCAAACAGATTTCAAAAATGCGGATGTGCCCATTGTAGCCAATGTCACTGGTCAGCCAGTGACGGATGGGAACGAAATAAAGCAGTTGCTCGTTGAACAATTAACTTCACCTGTCCGCTGGGTTGACTGTGTGAAGACGATGCACGAAAACGGTGTTAATGTTTTCATTGAACTCGGACCGGGGAGAGTGCTCAGTGGTTTGGTGAGGCGAATTGCCCCCGATGCTTTGACTTTCTGCATTGAAGACCCAAAATCTTTTGAAGAAACAGTCAATGCATTGGAGAGCATGTGAACTGGGACTGACCGTTATGACACAAAGTCAGTTGAAGACTTACTTGAACCAAAGCAATAGAGGCGTTACTTAGGGTTGACAAAAACATTCGTGCTATCGTCCTTTTCGGTTCAGCCGCACGATGAGAATGCATTTTCGCCGTCGTCAGCGAATGTTGAACGGTTCATTGACGATTTGGAAACCAAAAGACGAAAAGAACAGAGGTGGGTGAAACTGTGAACATTACTGAAACGCTTTCGCTGAACGGCAAAGTTGCATTAGTGACTGGTGGAAGCAGAGGAATTGGCGCTGCAATTGTTCGGATTTTGGCGCAGCGAGGCGCTTCCGTAGCTTTCTGTTACCGCCAACAAGCAGAATTAGCGCAAGATTTGGCGAGTAAAGTACAAGCAGAAACGGGGAAAAAGATTTTGGCAGTTCAAACCGATGTCACTGATGATGAGCAGGTCAAGGCGATGGTTGAACATGTTCGCAAAGACCTCGGCGACATTGACATTCTCGTCAACAACGCTGGCATTGTCCGCGATTCGCTCTTTTTACGGATGGACGAGGGCAAGTGGGACGAAGTTATAAACACGGATTTGAAAGGTGTCTTCCTGTGCACAAAAGCGGTAGTGCCGATGATGGTTTCAAAGCGTTGGGGTCGAATCATCAACATAAGTTCCGTAGTCGGTCTCGTAGGCAATGTCGGTCAAGCAAATTACGCAGCAGCGAAGGCTGCGCTCATCGGTTTCACGAAAAGTCTCGCAAAAGAACTCGGGAGCCGAAACATAACTGTCAATGCTGTTGCACCAGGATTCATCGTCACGGATATGACAGCAGCTTTGTCGGAAGAGATTCGCAATCGTTACGAATCGCAAATTGCGCTCCGAAGGTTCGGTCGTCCTGAAGAGGTGGCGGAAGTTGTCGCTTTCTTGGCTTCCGACGCTGCAAGTTACATCACTGGACAAGTCATCGTCGTTGACGGAGGGCTCGTTTGAAATTGACTTCAAACGCATCTTTACAAATGCATCTCCGTTGGTTATCATTAGTAAACCCACGATAAAAGCCTCGGTTGCGGAAAGGTGCGAATGTTTAGATTAGTGCCGTCAATGAAGCGAGGGTCAACACAACGCAGACTGACGATAGGAGGGATAAAGGATGGCGGATGTGTATGAGAAGGTTCGTGACATCATTGTGGAGCGATTGAAGGTTGATCCATCTGAGGTTTCGCCCGACGCAGCTTTCGTTGAAGACTTGAGGGCTGATTCCCTTGACATCGTGGAGATGGTCATGAAATTGGAGGAAACTTTTGACATCTCCATCCCTGACGAAGATGTTGAGAAACTGAGAACAGTTGGCGATGCCGTCGCTTACATTGAGAGACGGTTGAGAGAGAAAGCAGGTGTGTGAAGGTCGTGAAAACATCAGCGTGCAGGATGAGAAAAATCCAAATTTCAGACCTTTCACTCACCTGCCTTTCACTCACCTGCACGCTTTCATATTTGCACTCAAGGGTGAGAGGTGTCCAAAATGAACTTTTGGCGAGAGACGGAGCCTGTGGTCATTACAGGCATTGGTCTGATTACCGCATTAGGGACAGGAGAAGAAAAGAGTTGGGAAGGGATAAGGCTGGGCAAATCTGGGATAAGACGCATAACCCGTTTTGACCCAACCCCCTTCTCTTCCCAAATTGCTGGCGAAGTTGATGACTTTGACCCAGAAACTTTCATTGACCCAAGAGAAGCCCGAAAGATGGACAGATATACGCAATTCGCGGCGGCAGCAACTTTAATGGCTTTACAAGATTCGGGTTTGTTAATAAACGCTAACAACGCCGAACGGGTCGGGGTTTGCATCGGTTCGGGAATAGGTGGGGCATGGACATGGGAAGAGAACCACACGAACTTGCTCCAAAAAGGACCACGAGGTGTCTCCCCTCGTTTCATACCGACGATGATTTCAGACATCGCCGCCGGTCATGTCGCTATATTGACAGGTGCAAAGGGACCGAACTTCGCAACGGTGACGGCTTGCGCCACTTCTGGTCACGCCATTGGGATGGCGGCGATGACCATCAAGACAGGCTTCGCTGATGTCATGATAGCGGGAGGTTCGGAAGCGGCAATTTCTCCTCTTTCCCTGGCAGGTTTCTGTAGCATGAAAGCACTTTCAGCCAGAAACGATGAACCCGAAAAAGCCTCTCGCCCCTTTGATGTTAACCGAGATGGGTTCGTCATGGCTGAAGGTGCGGGCATTGTGATTTTGGAAAGGCTCTCCCACGCTATCAAGCGAGGGGCAAAAATTTACGCCGAACTCGCCGGATTCGGCATGTCAGGAGATGCTTATCACCTAACTGCGATGTGTGAAGATGGAGATGGTCCTGCAAGAAGTATGTTACATGCCCTTGAGACAGCGGGATTGACACCTGCTGAGGTTGATTACATCAACGCCCACGCAACTTCAACTCCACAGGGAGATCCTGCGGAAGTTGTGGCTATCAAACGGGCTTTCGGCGATTACGCCTACAAAGTTCCCATCAGTTCAACAAAGTCAATGCACGGTCATACCCTTGGAGCTGCAGGAGCAATTGAATTGATTGTTTGCCTCCTTGCAATACGAGACCAAATCCTGCCCCCAACAATCAACTTGGAACAGCCAGACCCAAAATGCGATTTGGACTTTGTGCCCAATAAGGCAAGACCAGCACGGGTTGAAGTGGCAGTTTCTAACTCATTCGGTTTTGGCGGACATAATGCCACTTTGGTTGTGCGCAAATGGGAAAAAACAGAAGTGTGACATTAACGGGAAGTCAAGATATAATCATGGTTGGGCAAGTTAAGTTTGACACGGGAGTGGCATGATGAGGAAGCGGCAATCAACAAAACTGCAACCAGTTCAACTCGTTCGGCGTCGTGACAAAATCTTCATCCGCTTGTCTTCAGAGAGGCGTGTGGCTTTATTGCGATTGTGTGAGCAATTGAAAGTCAAGTTCCGCCGCTTATACTTACTGAACACCGCTCTCACACATCCATCTTATTGTGCCGAATTCAATCAGGGCAATTTGCCTTCAAACCAACGATTGGAATTTCTGGGAGATGCAGTTTTGGCTCTCGTTGTTAGCGACTACCTCTATCACACCTATCCCGAAATGGACGAGGGTCAACTAACCCGCATTAAAGCCATCTCGGTCAGTGAACCTGTCTTGCATAGCATCGCAAAGAAATTGGGATTGGGGCAATATTTGCTTCTTGGGAAAGGAGAGGAACGGACTGGCGGAAGAGACCGCCCTTCTGTTTTGGCAGATGCCTTTGAAGCCTTAGTTGGAGCAATGTTCCTTGATAGAGGTTTGCAAACGACGGCGGAATTTGTCCTCAAGCACCTGAAGAGCCGAATCCGAATGATAGAGCGAGACAGGCTGATCTTGGACTTCAAGAGTCGGCTTCAGGAATTAACCCAAAGTCGCTATCACCTCGTCCCAACTTACCACCTTGTCAGAACCATCGGACCTGACCATGCGAAAATTTTCATAAGTGAAGTCAAGGTTCACGGAGTCATCATAGGAAGGGGAAGAGGGCGTAGCAAGAAAGAGGCAGAACAAGAGGCGGCGAGAGCGGCGTTGCGGAAACTGTTGAGAGGTTCCATCCAAATCCCAGAGAAGCGCGACTGAATCCATCCTTTTCATCGCACGCTGCCAGATGTCTCCGCCCAGCAAACCCGTTTGCTTTGTCTTATGAGGTTCTCCATCTGACTTGATCTAACGATTCGTTTCGCTTTCTCGTTGCTATAAGGCAATGTAGAGTAAGGCTTCCATTCCTCGTCAAAAAGGAGTTCGTTGGCTTCAACCAGTAGCTGATGATGAAGCGAACTTAAGTTCATTGAGGGAAGAAATTTCCTGCTATCTAAAAACAGGACTAAAAATTGCCGACAATCGTGGACTTAAGGTTCATGTCGTGGTCACCAACGTGTTGACAAAACAAATGAGCACTAAATTCATTCAGCGGGAAATTTCCCCTCTTTTCAGATGTTCCTTGATTGCTGTTTGAAATTCCACCAGTGATGCCTTTAAATCCACCATAGGTGGCGGATAATTGGGTGCGTGCTGTCTCAACCGAGTTAAATCAAACAATAACGCTTCCGTCGGCACATGACGCAATTCAGGAACGAACTGGCGAATGTATTCGCCTTGCGGATCAAATTTTTGGGCTTGAAGCACTGGGTTGAAGATACGGAAGTAAGGAGCAGCATCCGCACCGCAACCTGCAACCCATTGCCAGTTGCCTATATTTTGAGCCAAGTCGGCGTCAACAAGGTAATGGTAAAAATACCGCTCACCCCAACGCCAGTCAATCTGTAAATTCTTTGTCAAAAAACTGGCAACAATCATTCGCACACGATTAGGAATCCAGCCCTCCTGCTTTAATTGTCGCATTGCAGCGTCAACGATTGGGAAACCCACTTGCCCCTCGCACCAACGCTCAAAATCATTTTCATTATGTCTCCATGCAAACCTACGCCATTTCACCTGCCATTCCTGAGTCGTAGTTTCCGGAAAGTGATGTAACAAATGAGCGTAAAAGTCATGCCATGCTAACTCCCGAACAAACACCCTATTAATTTCAAGGGCGTCTTGACACAATCGTCGTAACGAAATCAAACCACACCGTATGTAAGGGCTCATTTGCGAACAGGCATTTTCGGTTAAAAAGTTTCGGGTGCGATCGTAAGCAGGCAAGTGCTGCTGCGCATAGAAACGCCATCGGCGCAAAACCTCTACCTCATTGATGCACCATTTTCTTGCTGCTTCACTGCTGACTTGGGGCAGTGGTATTTCATCAAAAGGGACCTGCGGTGTACTGAACCGTTTGGGTTTAGGATAACTTAAAATGCCTTCACGTTGTAGTGACGGCAAGAAGTGGCGCTTGTAGAACTGTGTGAAAGTCATGAAAGGTTTTTCTGGCACAGGTGTCAAGGTGCTATCTCTCAAAACTTCATAGCGAATGCCCATGCGGTTAAGCAATCTTACCAAATTTTCGTCCCGCTTGCGTGAGTGTGGCTCGTGGTCTTCACAAAAAAGAACAAGATCTGGCTTGACGGTAGCTAAAAACGCTTCTTGCTGCTTTGAGTGAATACAATAGAGGTGACCACCAAGCGATGAAATTTGCTGTCGCAATTCGTTTAAGGCGAAGAAAAACAGCGTCCGCAAGTTGCTGCCATGTTCGAGCTGGTTAAAATCATCTAACACAAACAACGGGACAATTTCATTCTCATTTGCGCTTTGCCAAAGTGGGTTGTCGTGTAACCGCAGTTCCCTTCTAACCATGGCTACAACTCGCATCGTCTCTCCACCACCATCAAGCCAAATTTTTCCCCATAAAATAGGGCAATGCTTCGAAGATGTGACCTCTGAACGGGCACTCGGATTTTGTCTTTGGAACGTTGGCTTGCTACTGCAAACACGATGCTAACATCATTTTAAAGACATCGGGTTCAAGAAGAAAGGGTAAAAAGGATGCAACTGGTTTTTGTGTAAAAGCGAAAAATAGAATGAGAAGGACCAATTGGTCGTTTTCCGTCGTTTCAAGAAGACGAGAGGTTTTGAGGCAAATGTCGGGCTAAGGGAGTCCCTCAAGTTAAGGAGGTGTGGAAGGTCGCAGAAACCTTGCGTAACAGGTCAGTTGCGACTTACCCGCTATGGGGAACTTGGCACTGAGAAAGTTGGTTCAGATCACTTTAGCATGGTGTAAACGGGAGAAGCGAAACTTCAGTTCGGTTTCCCATTTTGCACTCATCTTTGCAGGGTTGACAATTATCTCAGTTGCGACACCTTATGTTGACCTCGTGCTTGGAAGCAGATTGACAGGTGCACACCTATCAAGCGCTGCTTTGACTTTGTTACTCATCGCAATTTTTGTCCGTGCTTTTTTGGCTCGTTGGGGATTCATTTGGTCGTGGAAGAATTTGCTTTTGGCATATAGCGTTTGGCATTTTTGCTCCTCTCTTCCGTCAAGTGGGTTCGTTGGGTTTCTTTTCCCGATGATTGCTGTCTTTCGCTATTTCTCAAGTCCTGCCAACCAATGGGAACAATTGTTCGGTTCGTTCGTCCCTTCTTGGTTCGCTTTGACCGATGAGGGAGCAGCCCGTGCTTTCTATCACGGCGTCCCATCGCCATCTCCAATACAGTGGCAACCTTGGTTCACCCCAATTGCCTTTTGGTTGTTGTTCGCAACAGTCTACTTTGTTAGCATTTTCTTTCTCGCCCTCTGGCTTCACCGTCGTTGGATCGTTGACGAAAAACTCGCTTTCCCGACAGTGCAAATTGTTCAGGCTGTATTGCAAAACTCATTGACAACTCGGTTATTGTCGTTTTGGGTTGGTGTGTCTTTGCCCCTCGTCATCCATTCGTTCAACAGCGCATCTCGTCATTTACCTTATCTGCCTTCAGTGCCATTGCAATTTTCTTGGGGTCAAGTTTTCACCGATTTCCCTTTCGACATTTGGCAAGGCGAACGAACTGCCTTCAGTTTCGCCTTGACAGGAATTGGTTACCTCATCCCGTCGGAAATTTCGCTGAGTTTTTGGGGCTTCTACTGGGTTCACTTGTTCATTCGGCTTTGGCTTCGTTGGCGCGGTGTCCCACCAGGTGTGGGGACAGGCGGAATTACCACTTTGCAAAGGGCTCAAGAAGCTGGCGGATTCATCGTTTTAGCGTGTGCTTTATTGCTCCCACCATTGAAGCGTTCAGGAAACTTGACTGAAAAGTTGGGCTTGCTTGGATGGTTGGGATGCACGTCAACATTGATCACTTTGCTTTGGCTTTCGGAGATGAAAGTAATCAACGCTGTCTTTTTCTTCTTCGTATGGACCGCTGTTCACTTAGTCCTCACAAGAGTTGTCAATGGTGGTGGCGTCATGAGGGTTGAGTGTTCATTTACGCCTTGGGACATTGTCGCTCGCACTTTGGGGGTTCACAGGGCCGGTTGGCGTGACCTGACAATTATGGCTTTCCCGCAGCAAATGTTCATGTTTGACCAAGTGACAATCCCGTTACCCTACCTCATGGACGGGTTCAAACTTGCGAAAGAGGCAAATTTTTCTGTCAACAAATTCGCAGCCGCACTCAGTTTAGGCTATCTCACCACTCTTACCGTTTCTGTCCCATTTACCTTTTGGCTCTGTCACCGTTGGGGCGCTTTGAATTTAAATGGATGGTTCACAGTTCAAGAACCGTCTTGGGCATTCCAGAAACTTCAAAGTTGGATGGCAGCGCCTTTCGGAACCGATTTGCCTTTCGTGAAAAATATGTTGCTTGGTGGACTCGTGATGGCTGGTTTGACTTTTGTGCACCGACAAGTTCTATGGTGGAACTTTTCGCCCCTGGGGTTCGTCATGAGCAGCACGGCGACGATGAGAAGTCAGTGGTTCTCGCTTTTTGTTGGTTGGTTCGTCCGCACAGTCATTTTGAGATTGAAGGGTTTGCAAGGTTATCAAAGTTTGCGACCTTTTTTCATTGGGTTCGTTTGGGGTGAATTGATTGCAAACGCTCTATGGGTCGGGATTGACACTTTATTGGGCGGCAGGAATTTGACTATTTTCCCACCAGATTAGTCCGCTCCCCCAAAAGGTGCGGAACGAAGCAAAGCATCATAAAATTTTGTGAGGAAGCCAATTTGTCCGTCCATTTTGCAGACGCTTTAAAGTTCGCCGCAAGCGCGAAAGGAAGGTGATAAGGAGTGCGCAAAGTTATCACGAGGCGAGATTTGCTCAAAGCAGCATTGGGAGGGATTACGACGCTCGGTGCTGTGGAAATTGCGGAAGGTCAGCAAAAAGGGAAGCGCTCAAAAGTTGTCCTCGTTCGTCATCCCGATGTCCTTGACAAAAGTGGTCGCATCAACTCGAAGGTTTTGCAACAAATGCTTGACGACGCAGTTACCAATCTCGTCGGCGTCAAAGACCCAGTTGAAGCGTGGAAGCGTTTGGTGAAGCCTACCGATTTAGTCGGCATCAAGACAAATGTCTGGGCTTTCTTACCAACTCCACGAGAAGTTGAAGAAGCAATTCAAAGCCGCCTAATTGATGCTGGAGTAAAACCCGAGAACATCCCCATTAACGACCGTCAGGCCCACACGGTTTTGGCAACATGCACTGCACTCATCAATGTCCGTCCAGTCCGAACTCACTGGTGGTCGGGGATTGGAGGTTGCATCAAAAACTACATCATGTTCGTGACCAATCCGTCCAATTATCACACTGATGCTTGTTCGCCACTGGGTTCAATTTGGCATTTACCAACTGTCAAGGGAAAAACTCGGCTCAACATTTTGCTCGCTTTAACGCCTCTCTTTCACGGTCGCGGTCCACATCATTACGACCCGAGGTATGTTTGGCAATACAAAGGCATTTTCGTCGGTTTTGACCCCGTTGCTGTTGACGCGATGGGATTGAGGCTCATTCAGGCGAAACGGTTGCAATTCTTTGGCAAAGAAATTGCCTTGGAAACTCCACCCAAGCACATCGTCGTCGCTGACAAGAAATACAAACTTGGCACAAGCGACCCAAAGCAAATTGAGTTCGTCAAATTGGGTTGGGCGGAAGATGCCTTGATTTGACAGATTTGAGGTGATGGCAATGAAGCGGCGTGAGTTTATGGAAACGATGGGAAAGGTGGTGTTTTGGATGTCAGTTGCGGGAGCAACAGAAGCGACGCAAAGAAAACTACCTAACCCAACTCACCAGAAACTCCCACGATGGCGTGGGTTTAACCTGCTTGAGAAGTTCAATGTCGCAGCAAACCGAAGATTCGTTGAGCAGGATTTTGCGTGGATCGCTGAACTGGGTTTCAACTTCGTCCGTTTGCCGATGGACTACCGTTGCTGGATTGAATCTGGCGATTGGACAAAATTACGTGAAGATGTGCTTAAGGAAATTGATGAGGCTGTCCAGTTCGGCGAGAAGTATGGTGTCCATGTCTGCATCAATTTCCACCGAGCACCCGGTTACACTGTTGCCAGACCACCTGAGCCCAAGTTGCTTTGGGAGGATGAGGAGGCGCAAAGGGTATGCGCAATGCATTGGGCTCACTTCGCCAAACGATACCAAGGCATTCCCAACACCATTGTGAGTTTCAACTTGTTCAACGAACCCTCAAACATTGACCCACAAGTGCACCGTAAAGTTGTTGAACGCATGGTTGAAGCAATCCGAAAGCATGATAACGAACGGCTCATCATTTGCGACGGACGAGGTTGGGGCAACACTGCACCAACGGAACTTATTGGCTTGAATGTAGCCGCTGCAACGAGAGGTTATCAACCCTTTCGCTTAACTCACTACAAAGCCGAATGGGTTTCTGGCAGTGACAAATGGGCAGAACCAACTTACCCGCTCCAAGAAGGTAACACTGTCTGGGACATCAACCGACTGAAGGAATTTTACAAGCCTTGGAAGGAACTTGAGCAGAAAGGCGTGGGTGTGATGGTCGGAGAATTCGGAGCCTACAACAAAACACCACACAAAGTCGTCCTTGCGTGGATGAGAGATTGCTTGACAGTCTGGAAAGAAATGGACTGGGGTTGGGCACTCTGGAACTTTAGGGGTTCGTTCGGAATCCTTGGCAGCGGTCGCACCGATGTAGCCTATGAGGATTGGCGAGGACACAAACTTGACAGAACAATGCTTGAGTTGCTGCAGAGTTTTTGAATTACTGCTTGCAACTTCTTTTCTTTTCATGGTTCTTCGGAAGGTGCGTCTCCTGACGCACTAATGTCAACACCAATTGTAGGAGGGGCTTTAGCACCGAATTTTTGTCTTTGTTATTCGTCGCATATTTTTCGCGACCAAAGTCGCTCCTACGGTGAATTTTTGTTTTTCACGACGATTTCTTCGGCTGCTTAGGAGAGCAGCCTCCCGAATGGTGGTTAACGACCTTCGGAGACAAGCCCCGACGCTAACAAAATCATTTGCGCCGAATTGTTTTTCACGCTGCTAAATCCAACCGCACCGCTTCAAAATTTCGTCAACATACTCAGGTAACAAACCGACCAAGTAAGCGTTGTCCAAAACTGTCCACCTGCGCCTGATTTCACGGGCGTGTAAAATCGCTTCCCGAATTTCGTCAACCGAAACACCAATATCATGCGGATGAGTGGCAGCACCAACGGTTTCAAGTCGCTGGTGGTGAATCGCTGGTGGTACCCAAGTTGAGGTGACGATTTCTTTGACCCGCTCCCAATTGTTCGCCAACTTCATCCTTGCCTCTTCTGCTCGTTCCCTTGACAACCACTTGGCAGAAAATTCCGTTAACACCCTCTCGGCTAACGCACCATAGCGGAACGAGAATTCGTCTTTCCGCTTATCTGGTGGACAAGACTCCTCATCCGAAGGTTTCCAATCGCTGGGTTCAGTTTCAAGCAACATTTCGTAAATCGTGAGTGCAATTAGTGTCCCAATTCCGACTTGCAATCCATGCAATGCGGGTTCCTCGCCTCTGTTTACCGCTTTCATTTCCAACCAATGGGAAATCAAATGCTCAGCACCAGAGGAAGGGGTTGATGAGCCAGCAATGGTCATGCCAATTCCCGAAAGAAGCAAGGCTTCAAGTAAACCAGCAACGGCTTTCGGTTCATTCTTCGCCAGTTCTGTCAAGCGCTTTTGAAGCCAATCATCGGCTTCAGCCACCAGTTTTCTCGGTAGCGGGCAATAGTGCTCGTCCCGAAGCAAGTTGGCGATTTGCCAATCAACATCTGCAACCGTTTTGGACATCAAATCTGCGTAACCTGCTGCAGTCATCTTTTTCGGAGCAGACGCCACAATTTCAGGTTCTGTCAATATCCCCTCCGGTGGTTGGCAAGGTTGGGTCCGCTTGAAGCCTTGAATTAGGAGTGCAGAAATGGGTGAAGTGTAACCGTTCATGCTCGCAGCAGTGGGGACAGCGATATATGGTGTTCTCGCCTGAGTTGCTGCCCACTTGACCAAATCGTTGATTGTCCCACTGCCGACAGCAAAGGCTATCATTGCGTCTTGTGACCATTGGCTGAGTATCCTGTTCGCTGCCTCGTCAGTTCCATGTAGTGGTAGCGGAAGAACTATCTTGCGAATTTTGCATCCCGCTTCCCTCAAACTATCTGCAACCATTTCACCTGCAACCTCCCAAGTGATTTCGTCTGCGACAACTATTGCCTCTTGACTGCGGCTAAGTCTTTGTTGAAATTCGTGCAGTGCCCTGAAAGCATTTTCGGAAACTTTAACCCACTTTGTCGGCACAGAATGCTGCTTACCGCACTCCTCACATTGCCACTTTCGTCCGAGGAAGTTTTCAACCCGAGAAACCACGAAGCATCACCACCAAAGTTCAAATTCAAGTTATCAGCGCTGCAATCATAGCACACCTACTGCTTCCCCGGCTTGACAAACTCTCAAAAAA
>FMJZ01017570.1_pt1 | contig 38094 bp, 43 predicted proteins | sample 1987881 | NCBI WGS metagenome assembly FMJZ01 (sample SAMEA4378227, study PRJEB15110) | soil metagenome | biome: soil; feature: Field; material: Soil | place: India | collected 2015-03-11 | depth 0 m
TATGCCATCGTTTCTTCTGGTGTTCCTGGAACGAACCTGGGAGACATTGCCTTTGTCCCCGGCCTCTCTCTCAAGGACCCCAAGGGGATAAGAGATGTGGAGGAGTGGTACGTATCCCTCCTTACCCGTCAGTCCTTCCTTGAGGAAGTTTTCGCTCGCATGACTGAAATCGGCCTCCACAACCTTAAGATGTTCCACGAGGCAGTGGGGGAAAGGATTCAGGCCATTGTCGTCTCCGGAACAGACTTTGGCTCACAACTTGGCCCCTTCATCGCTCCTGAGCTTTATCGGAAGCTCTTCAAGCCCTTTCACAGGAGAGTCAATGATTGGATTCACCGGCATACTGCCTGGAAGACCTTCATCCACACCTGTGGGTCGGTGTACGAACTCTTGCCTGACCTCTCCGAGGCCGGCTTTGACATTCTCAACCCGGTACAGATTTCAGCTGCCTCTATGGACCCCAAAACCCTTAAGGAGGAGTTCGGTGACCGTTTTGTCTTCTGGGGTGGGGGGGTGAACACCCAAAGGACTCTGCCTTTTGGGACCCCCGAGGAGGTCAAAGAGGAGGTACGTCGACTCGTTGAAATTTTCAGAAAGGGTGGGGGATTCGTTTTTGCCACCGTCCACAACGTCCAGGCCCAAATCCCGGTGGAGAATCTCCTTGCCCTTTTTGAAACGGTCAACGAGTACCGTTCCTGACCTGAGAAGTTTATTTTGTCTCAATCTCGCTCTGTCGTTTAGTATTTGTGGTAATTGACACGGCTCTTCCTCCTCCTTATAATTCAAGGCAATAAGGGGTGATAGTGGTGCACGAAAGAATGCGAACACTCGTTTTCGGAGCCTTGGGAATCGCTCTTGTGGCTTTTGCCACAATGAGTGTTCAGGTTCCCATCCCGCAAACTCGAGGATACATCAATTTAGGGGATACTCTCATTTTTGTTTTTGCTATCCTCTTTGGAGCGAGAATTGGAGCCCTTGCCGGGGGAGTGGGTTCGGCTCTTGCCGATATTTTGACCGGCTACGCTCACTGGGCACCATTCACTCTCCTCATCAAAGGGATTGAAGGACTCATTGTTGGCCTTCTTGCCTCAGGAGAAAAGAGCAATATCCGACGTCTTTTGGGATGCATCCTGGGTGGCCTTGAGATGATTGCAGGGTATTTCTTGGTAGAGGTTTTCCTTTATGGTCTTGGTGCTGCTTTTGCAGAACTTCCGGGTAACTTTATTCAGGCAGGAAGTGCTGTTGTTGTGGGGCCACTTGTTGTTTTCGCCCTGCAGAGAATCGAGAAAGCCTTATTTCATCGGACTTAGGCTATGGGTGAATTTTGGCAAGGACTTCCTGTTCTATCTCGGGAAATGCCCTCAGTAAGCGATGGACAAGGAGAGACAGAACGTCTCCTCTCTTTCCCTCAAAGCGCAAGGTGTAGACCGGCTCAGTGACCGACTTTCGAATGAGAGCCCATCCGTCTTCCCATTCTACCCTGAGGCCATCGATTTTTGAAACGGTTCCACCTTGTACCTTTTCTTCAAGGAGCGCGAGGAGATTCTCCCGACCCTTTATGGGAATGCGAATGTCTGGAGTGGTGTAATTTTTGGGAAAGGAAGCAATGGTTTGGGAGAGAGGAGTGGTGCTTTCACTTAAAAGGTGGAGGAAGAGGGCGGCGGCATAGAGCCCGTCATCCCGGCGGAGTTCCCCGAAAAAGTAGTGGCCACTTATCTCCCCAGCCATGATAGCCTTTTCCTCGATGAGTCTCTTTTTGATGTAGGTGTGTCCTGAACGCTCAGGGATGGGAATACCCCCTGCTTTGCGTATCTCTTCGGGGATAACCGAGGAACACTTAAGGTCGTAAACGAATTTCTTTTCCCCAGGAAAACGAGCAAAATGGTAGCGGATAAAGAAAATCATACCCTTTTCGCCTTCAAGCACAGTTCCATCGTCAGCTACGAAAACAACCCGGTCACCATCCCCATCAAATGCCACACCCACATCGGCTTTAAGTTCTCTGACCTTATTACTCAAAGCTACAAGGTTTTTCGCCTGGGCGGGGTTGGGGGGACGGTTGGGGAAAGAACCGTCAAAAGTACAGAAAAGTGGTGTAACCCTGTATCTCAGGGATTCAAGGAATCGTGGAGCAAGGAGAGAGTAACACCCGTTACCGCAGTCGACCACGACATTAAGCGGCCGGTAGGGTCGAGAAAGAGAAGAAGAGAGGAAGGCAAGGTACTCTTCTTCAAGATTTCTTCTTTCGAGGCGTCCTTGCCAAGCTCTACGGAAGTCCTTTGCCTCTATTTTCCGGGCAAGTAGGGCAAAATCGGAAGGCGAAGGAGGACGGTCGGCAAAACCGATTTTGCAGCCGTTGTACTGAGGGGGATTGTGTGAAGCGGTGATCATAACGCCGGCCGATGCCTTAAGATGGTCTATGGCAAAGTAGAAAAGAGGCGTGGGGACAGTGCCTAAGTCCGCCACATTTTCCCCGCTTTCCCGCAACCCCTCGATGAGGGCCTCTTTCAAGGCAGGGGTGTGGAGGCGTACGTCTCCTCCTACCACAAGGAGTTCCCCTTCGGGAAAAAAGGAGCCAAAAGCCCGGCCAATGGCATAGGTAATTTCTTCGTTGATTTCCTCAGGGACAATACCCCGAATATCACAATCCTTGAAGATGCTCATTTGTTCTTCACCTGCAGGATGCCTCGAGCAATCAGATCGTACATAGCTTCAAGGACTGCTCCTTCGGGAGTATATTGGGGAACAAAATCCAGGACTTTACGCGCCTTTTCCATGGATACGCAACACCCTTGACGGACGTGGAGCGCGGCCATTTCAGGGTATCCGAACCGGGCAGTGTACTCTTCCAGGGAAATGGAGCGAAAACGAAAAGGTTTCCCAAAGGAGCAAGCCAGAAATTCTCCAAGACCAAAGAAGGTCATGGCGTACTGTGCGCCACAGTTGAAGGCCTCCCCCTGAGAGGCCTTGGGGTTCGAGAGAGCAGCAAAGAAAAGATCGGCGACATCCCGGGGATGCACGTGATGCAGGGTGCTGAGTCCCCCATCAAGAAGGAAGATTTCTTCCCCGTTGAGGATTTTCTGAAGAGTTTCAGGATTATTGTCTCCGAAAGGTGTGATGAAAGGCTTCCCTGGACCGGTGATGTGGGTAGGGCGAACAATCGTTACCATGAGTTTACCCTTTTGAGCAGCTGAAAAGAGCGTGTTTTCAATGAGGACCTTCCTTTGAGCGTAGTCGTTCTCCGGGAAACGGAAAGCCTCTTCTCTGGTGGGGATGGTCCTCGTTTTTCCATAGACCCAGGCTGTACTACATACAAGAAGATGCGTTTCTGTCCCCGAGAGAAGGTCGGCAAGGAATGCGGCGCTTTCCGGCTCAAAGGCGATGAGGTCCACGATGATGTCGGGTCGTACGTGGCGTATACGCTCTCCCAAGAGGCCACTCTTTTCCTCTTTTTCCCGTTCTCCCCGGATTGTGTTTACCTTGGCCCAAAGCGGCGAGGAAGGATAGGGATTCGTTGTCCCCCGGGCAAAAACCCATACCCTGTATCCTGAGGTCACAAGCCTTGGGACGAGGTAGCTTCCAATATGTCCTGTTCCGCCGATGACAAGCGCGGTTTTCTCCTGCATGGCTACATTGTACCCATTACAGGCCATTTCGAAAAGAGGATGCATTAGATAATGGAAAATGTCCGTGAAAGATATACTACCTCTTGAGAAAAAAACACCACTCGGGAGGGAAAAATGCCCAAGGGGTTTGATATGGAGTTAGGGGAAAGATATGTGAAGAGAAAGAACTCCTTTGAATACCCCAAGATCTAAGGAGATGTTTTTGAACTTGGAGGATCCCTATGTATGAAAGAGCTCTGGAAAGACGGGTGTCTCTCTTGGTATGACCCTAAAGTCCTTGCCGAGACCAAAGGGGTCTTTTTGGGAACATGGAAACTCGTGGTCAGGCAATTACCCTCTCCTCATCCCTTGCCATAACTGCCATTGACACCAATCTTTTGAGTCAATGGATAGTAAGGGTAGTAGAGGTGGGGAAAATCTTGGGAGTTTTCAAGAGATGGGTCAAAGAGCCCAGGGAGAATCCCCATTCCAGTTTGACAGTACCATCCTGACAACCACAATTTTGAAGGTGCTCTTTGACCTGGTAGAGGGTGAAAGGGAAACTGACCCGGTCAAGATCCTGCAAGAAAAACGACCATGCTCATGTGGAACAAAAAGGGGTGATACAGTCAGGAAACTGGTGGGATATTTCCGAAGTCAGCGAGGAAGAGATGATTTTGTGGAATGAGATTTATGGGGTTTCCGATCTCCTTGATAACTTCTGGGGAAGGCCAAAGACAAGAAGGGGAGGGTGCATAAGAGGTTCTACAATACACCCAAGACCCCCCACAAGAGACTCAAGAGTGCGTGGAGGTTTCTTTTCAGATCAAGGAAGCACCAAGAGAATGAGGCAAGAACTCAGCAGGGGAGAATTGGGAAGGGGATCAGGCGAGGTGTTAGAGGAACTCTTTGAGAGAAGTCCAGTGGGAGAAAGAGGCTGTATACGGGTTCGGTGTTAGCGCAAATTTATCGTAGCGTGGTACCCCATTTAGTGTGTCCGATCAACATGAAGCTATCTTCTTTCTTGAGGAGCATTCTTCAACCTTTAGGGTATCCTTCCTCTCTCTACCTTGAAAAAACATTCCCGAGGCACCTTCTATCGTCGGATAGAGAGGCCCAGAGTGAAAAGAAAGAGGACTACGTTAAGTGTCTTGAGGAACTTGACGTACCCGTCCTTCTTTCCTAAAGTGGAATGGGGGTGAGAGTATGGAAGTCAAGGTAGGCAAGGCAAGGATTTCTCTCATCCAGGGAGATATCACCAGGCAGGAAACAGACGCCATCGTGAATGCAGCCAATCCCCGACTGGCCGGTGGGGGAGGAGTGGATGGAGCCATCCATCGGGCCGGAGGACCCAAAATTGCCGAGGAGTGTCAAAAGATTGGGGGCTGCCCTACGGGGAAAGCGGTGATAACAAGTGGAGGCAATCTCAAGGCCCGTTATGTCATTCATGCAGTGGGACCGGTATATCGAGGGGGAAAAGAAGGAGAGCCGGAGCTTTTGCGAAGTGCCTACCTTTCGAGTCTGGCACTGGCCGAAGAGAAGAAGCTTCGCTCGGCGTCCTTTCCATCCATAAGTACCGGAGCCTACGGGTATCCCATAAGGGAAGCCTCCCGCATCGCTCTGCGGGCAGTGATTGACTATCTACAGGAACATCCCGGTACGTCTCTTGAGGAGGTCGTTTTTGTCCTTTTCACACCACAGGACCTTGCAGTGTACGAAGAGGCTCTTCGAGAGCTTGCTGCTACGTACGGTCTTTGAAGACCTTTTCTTTGAGGAACATCGCGCACTTTCTGAAGGCTATGGCCCGGTGGCTGACCCGGTTTTTCATTGCCGGGCCGAGTTCGGCAAAGGTCTTCTCATAGGGAGGGAAGACGAAAACAGGGTCGTATCCGAAGCCTTTATTTCCCCGAGCTTTCTCGGCTATCCATCCCTCACATGTACCTTCGAATACCTCTTCTCCTCCCGGCCACACCAGGGCCACGACACACACAAAGCGGGCAGTCCGGTTCTCAAGGGGCACACCTTCGAGTCTTCTCAGGAGAAGTTCGTTGCGCTCTTGGGAAGAGAGTCCTTGACCTCCGAAGCGAGCTGAATGTACTCCAGGAAGGCCATCCAGAGCATCGACCTCAAGGCCTGAATCTTCCCCTGCACAGACGAGTCCGGTCCGGGAGAAGCCAAAGCGAGCCTTGAGCAGGGCGTTTTCTGCATAGGTCGCCCCTGTCTCCTCTATATCGTCTTCGAGTATGACTTCGAAGATGCTCTGGACTTTGATGTGGAAAGGAAAAAGGATTTCTCCTATCTCGGTGAGTTTGCCCTGATTCCTGGTCACTACGTAGAGCGTGGACTTCACGGTAGACCCCGCTCAAGGATTTTTCGCTCCAGAGCAAGAATTTCCTGGATTCCTTTTTGTCCCAGGTTCAAGAGGGCATTCAAGGTCTCTCGGGAAAAGGGTTCCTTTTCGGCGGTACCCTGTACCTCCACAAACCTTCCACTTCCCGTCATCACAATGTTCATGTCGACTTGAGCGTTGGAATCTTCCTCAAAGTTGAGGTCAAGGAGCATTTCCCCATTCACCACTCCCACACTGACTGCAGCAAGGTAATCCCGGACAAGGCCTCGCTCTGAGAGGATTCCCTGCTCGAGAAGGTTCCACAAAGCGTCTGCAAGAGCTATGAAGGAACCGGTAATGGCTAAGGTTCTTGTCCCCCCATCGGCCTGAATAACATCACAGTCCACAAGGATTGTACGCTCTCCCAGTTTCTCAAGGTTGACCACGGAGCGAAGGGCCCTTCCGATGAGACGCTGGATTTCGTGGGTTCGTCCGCCAACTTGCCCCTTTACCGCCTCGCGAATGTTGCGGGTGGTAGTAGCCCGAGGAAGCATGGCGTATTCGGCAGTGATCCATCCTTGACCGGTGTTGCGCAAGAAGGGTGGGACCCTGTCCTCAAAAGATATGGCACAGATGATGCGGTTATTCCCTGCCTCGACGAACACGGAACCCTCGGCGTATTTCAGATAATTTCGCACGACGGTGATCGGCCGCAACTCGTCAGGTCTTCGTCCATCGCTTCGCATAAGCGTCCTCTCCTTGAGGTATCGTCCTAATTCTTGAAAACTATTGAACCTTTGCAATGATTCGCTCATCCCTTTGTAGAGGTTCTGAGATGTCGATGTGACCACAGAGAGTCTGGGTTTCTTTTCCGTCGATGAGTATTTTCACTTTTTCGATGCCCGGGAAGGCGGTGAGGGTATCCACAATGGCGTATACGCTCAAGAACTCCTGAGAAGTTCCTCCTGACTGATTTTTGGCCATTTCGACCGAGAGGTCCACATAGGCGATTTTCTCCTCCACGAAAACTGCATTGAGGCGGGTTCCTTGGGGCAGAGCGTTGAAAAGATTTTTATCGTTTGGTCCTTTCAGAAGTTCTCCGATCACTCGTTCGAGTCGTCGTTCATCGTTTGGAATACGTCGCTTTTCCCCCACAAGGGCCGTAAAGTCAGGATTGGCAAAGTACACCGTGACCTCCATTTCTTCTTTGGGAGGCAAAAGGATTCCTCCGGAGGGAGAAGGAGTGGGAGACGTTGGTCGGAAAAGCCGCAAAAGTATTTCCCCCCCGTAAACTACACCAAAAAAGAGCAGTACTCCCAAAAAGATATAAAGGAGAGCTTGCCAAGGAAAGGAGGATTTCTTTTTCTTTTTTCTTTGATAGCGAAACTCTCCCATCCTCAGTCTCCTTTGAGTAGTTTTTCAAGCACCGGACTTTTGGCAAAGGCCTCTATTGCTTCGGCAATGCCCTTGGCAATACGATCCTGGAAAGAACTTGAAGCGAGTTTTTTAGCCTCATTGGGATTACTCAAGAATCCAACTTCCACCAGACATGCCGGGTAGTACATATGCCCGAGAACCACCAAAGGAGCCTCTTTAAGACCCCGAGAAGTCTGTCCGGTGGCGGAGGAAATCTTGTCAAGAAGGAGCCTTCCGAGTTCGGCACTGGCCTCGCGGCTTTTGCCGTAATATGCTGAGGTGTAGACAGAGTTGAGTTTTTGGGGGTTAAGGCGCTTCTCTACCTCTTCCCTTCCGAAGGAGGCGTTCTCCCGATTGGCTACATCTAAAGCTCCTTCACCTCGGGGTTTTGCTCCTCCTAAAAATGCTTCAACCCCATCCGCCTTAGGGTTGGGACAGGCATTGCAGTGAATACTCACAAAGACAAAGGGATTTTTGCTGTTGGCAAGGTTATATCGATCATCGAGAGATGGATATGTATCGTCGTTCCGCGTCATGTACACTTCATACCCTCTGGTTTCAAGGAGACCCTTGACTTTCTTGGCAATCTGAAGAACAATCGCCTTTTCCTCGTGTCCGTTATGGATGCACCCCGGGTCCTTTCCTCCGTGACCTGGGTCAAGAACGACTGCTTTTGGGTTGATGATCTCGGGAGAGGGGCTCACCAAGAGAGGCGAGGGTAAGGGGGAAGGAGTACCTAAAGAGGGAGACGGTAAAGGGGAGGGACCGGGAGGGAAAGTGGAGGCAGTGGTGACTTCCACAAGGCTTACGAGGTCAAAGTAGGCTCGAGGATTTTCTCCCTCCAATTTTCCTTCCCTGAGTTGGACGGGTTCTTTAAAAGAGATTATGGCCTCAATTTGCCCGTTCTGCTTTTTTAGGGTTATTTCTTTTATGCGAGTATCGTTGACCGAGGTGGTTTCCGGAACATCTCCAAGATTGCAATTTCGGAAGAGGATTCTTACTGTGTTCTGGGTTCGGTCCACCTGGGAGGAAAATGAGGGGACTCTTCCTCGAAAGTCAAAGGTTATTCGTGTCCGCATTTCTGTGTCGTATGAGGCGAAACGAACACCGGAAAGAAGGGGGACCAGAAGGCGGGGAGAAGGAACAACCTCTTTCGGAGAGGGCGAGGGGACTTCTTCGCCCCTGGTAGAAACCTTGAATCCAAAGAGCTCTGCTAAAAAGGAAAGCGCTACGTAAACCTTGTTGTCTTCCACAAAGACATTCCCGTTGAGGGGAATTTCTTTGTCCTCGGAGACGGCTACGCCCTTGTCGAGGGAGAGAACAAAGGAAATCCTCCCGAGTTTGAGGTTGACCTTTTTCATGATGGGAGAATAGTATGCTATCCCCCCGATTTCTTTAAAGAGGTCTTCGACAGCGATGTATACCGTTTTATCCCGGGCTACGACACGGGCTGTGCTTGTGAAACGTTGCCCGTTAATCGTAACGGTAGTTTGGGCCTCACCCAAAGCAGGGAAGAGGAAGCCAAGAAAGACCAAAAAGGCGACTATATTAAAAAGGAACTTCTTCAGAGCCTTCATTATCTGCAAGCGGGATGTCTTCAAGATCTCCAAGAGGTCCTTCGCTCTCTTCACCGGGGAACGTGCCGAGATTCTCTACGTCTGCTTCAGGGGAGAGATCAATGACCTCTTCTTCAGAAGGTACGACTCCTTTGGGGGTGCTGAGGAATTGAATGTTTTCGGCTCGAATTTCATAGGAAGTACGCTTTCCTCCGTTTCGGTCTTCCCAAGAGCTGGAACGGAGAGCCCCCACGACGGCTACCCTGCTTCCTTTGTGGAGATAGCGGGCACAGACCTCGGCAAGTTTCGACCATGCGGCAACGGTGATATACGTAACTTCCTCCACTGGCCCACTTTTACCCTGATAGCGCCGATTCATGGCCATTCGGAAACGACAAACAGGCGTTCCCTGAGGGGTATACCGGAGTTCGGGGTCCTTGGTGAGGTTGCCAATGCCGAAAAAATAATTGATGTCTCTGGCCATGCATCGATACCCCCACATCTCTTATTCTCTCTTTGAGTTTAACACAGAAGAGGGGAGGGGGAAAGACTCTCCCCGAAAATTATCCGAGTTGATTTTTGAATGGGGTTTCGCGGGATTGTTTTTCCAGGCTTATTTTTGGAAAATTACAAGAAAACAAAAGGCGAGGCTTACCTATCTGTCCCCTCGACGGGAGAAGAGGCTTCTTGTAGAATAAGAAGGGGTGATGACACTGGCTCGGGAAGCGCGTATTCAGCGAACGACTAAGGAAACGGAAATTGAGGTATACCTCAATATTGATGGTGGGAGGCACCTCAGTCTTGACCTTGGAGCCCCCTTTTTCCCCCACCTTCTTGAGGCTTTGGCCTTTCACGCCGGTTGGGATCTGACGCTGAAAGCCAGAGGAGATACCCACGTGGATTATCATCATGTAGTAGAGGATGTGGGTATCGTCTTGGGGGAGGCATTCTCTCAGTGCCTTTCTGATAAAAGGGGGATTCGACGTTTTGGTTTTGCACTCATTCCTATGGATGAAGCTTTAGGGATGGCTGCCGTGGACTGTGGTAGCCGGGCATACCTTGTGTATGATGTGCCCTCCTCTTTGGGGTTATGGGTAGGGGATTTCGAAGTTTCCCTCGTTGAGGAGTTTTTGAAGGCCTTTACCTCTTTTGCGCATGTTACACTCCATGCTAAAATATGGTGGGGTAAGAATGCTCACCACGCTCTCGAAGCGCTTTTCAAAGCCGTTGGCCGGGCATTTTCTGAGGCAACGCAAATAGTAGGGGATACTCTTCCGTCAACAAAGGGGGTATTGTAGGAGAGGGTAGCCATGATAGCCATTGTGGATTACGGAATTGGCAATCTCCGCAGCGTTTCTAAGGCCCTGGAGCGGTTGGGGAGGAGTGTTCTCGTTACTAACCGCTCCGAAGACGTCGAGAAGGCAGAAGCGGTAATCCTTCCGGGTGTGGGGTCTTTTGGAGAGGCTATGGAGAACATGGACAAAAGCCAACTCATTCCGGTGATTCGTCAGGCTTTCGAGGATGGAAAACCCATTCTCGGTATTTGTCTTGGACTTCAGCTTTTTTTCGAGCGGAGTCAGGAGGCCCCCAGAAAGAAAGGCCTCTCTCTTATTCCTGGGGAAGTGCGGAAACTCCCCCCCACCACGAAGATTCCCCATATGGGGTGGAACAGGATTTACTTTAAGCGGCCCACCCCGCTTACCGAGAATATCCCCCAGGGGCGTTTTTTCTATTTTGCTCATTCTTTCTATGTCCTTCCTGAAGATGAATCCTGCATCGTAGGAATCTGTAACTACAACGTGACCATCCCAGTGGTGGTGAGCATGGGAAACCTCTGGGGGGTACAATTCCACCCTGAAAAGAGTGCCACTTGGGGCATGAAATTCCTGGAAAACTGGGTGAGGAAACTCAACGGCGATGCTTCTTATTCCAGCGATTGACCTTTTTGCCGGGCGAGTGGTACGTCTCACTCAGGGTGACTACGATCGCGTCGAAGTCTACCACGAAGACCCCCTTTTGGTGGCCAGGCGATGGGAGGAAGAAGGAGCGCCGATGCTTCACGTGGTAGACCTTGAAGGGGCACGTTTTGGGGAACCCAGAAATTTTTCTTCTATCGAGCGGATCATTAAGGGGGTTACCATTCCCGTTCAGGTTGGTGGAGGGGTCCGGAGTCTTTCGGTCTTCACGAGATATATTGAGGCAGGAGCAGCTTTTGTTGTTGTGGGGAGCGTGGTAGTAAAGGATTCGCAGACCTTTGAGAAGATGCTCGAGGTTGGGAAAGAAAAAGTCGCGGTGAGTCTTGACGTTCGGGATGGAGAGCTTGTGGTTTCCGGATGGCTTGAAAGAACCCCTCTCCGGGCTGCCGACCTTGCTCGAGGTCTTTCTCAAAAAGGGGTCTCTCGTTTCATCTTCACCGACGTATCTCGGGATGGAACGCTTGAGGGGATTAATCCCGGGGTGATTCGAGAGTTCCTTGAAGAGAGCAGTGTTTCGATCATCGTTGCTGGTGGAGTGAGGGGGGAGGAAGATATCTTCCTTATTCGAGGCATTCGGGGTGTCGAAGGGGTCATCCTTGGAAAGGTTCTGTACGCCGGTCTTTTGAATTTTAAGGCAATCCTTAAGAAAATACAGGGGGAGTGAAATGTTAGCCAAGCGAATTATTCCCTGTCTTGATGTGAAAGAAGGCCGAGTGGTCAAAGGAGTCCATTTTGAGGACCTCCGGGATGTGGGGGATCCGGTGGAGCTTGCTAAAAGGTATGAGGAAGAAGGTGCCGATGAATTGGTTTTTCTCGACATTACCGCTTCTTACGAGCAAAGAGAAATCATGATCCATGTGGCTGAGAAGGTGGCAGAGGTCCTCACCATTCCTTTCACCGTTGGTGGAGGGATTGGTAGTGTCGAACATGTGAGCAAGCTCCTCAAAGCCGGGGCAGACAAGGTTTCCATCAACACTCAGGCCGTCTTGAATCCCAATCTCATCACCGAGCTCGCTGAACACTTCGGAAGTCAGTGTGTGGTGGTAGCTATAGACGTGCGGCGAACCTGGGATCGCATAACTTCTCGAAGCTACTGGGAAGTATTCATCAATGGTGGTCGTACTCCCACGGGGAAAGACGCCATTGCCTGGGCCCAGCAGGTGGAAAGGCTGGGAGCGGGCGAAATCCTTTTAACCAGCATGGATGCTGATGGAACACAGTCAGGCTATGATATCAGCCTCACCCGGAAGATAGCCGAAAAGGTGAAAATACCGGTTATTGCTTCTGGGGGAGCAGGAAAGCTTGAGCATTTGGCTGCTGTTTTGCAAGAGGGGAAAGCCGATGCAGCACTGGTGGCCTCCATTTTCCACTATCGCCATTACACCATTCCTGAGGCTAAAGCCTTTTTGCGCAAAAGGGGCATCCCGGTAAGGATGGAAGAATGATGAATGTTCTTGGGGAACTCACCTTCGACGAACGAGGGCTCATTCCGGCAGTCATCCAAGATGTTGAAAGTGGCAGGGTCCTCATGGTGGCCTACATGAATGAGGAGGCGCTCCGGAGAACCCTGGAGAGCAAAACCACTTGGTTCTATAGCCGGAGCCGAAAGTCTCTCTGGAACAAGGGAGTAACCAGCGGTCACGTGCAGCATGTGGAGGGGATCTATGTGGACTGTGATCATGATTGTCTTCTTATCCAGGTGAGACAGGAGGGAGTAGCCTGCCACACGGGATTTTTCTCCTGTTTCCATCACCTACTCACCGAAAGTGGCCTTTCTTCTCCTTCAGAGGGATATCCCCCCTATGCCCTTTCGGCCTTTCTTGAAGAGCTTTCCTCGGTTATAAAGGAGAGAGCACAGAATCCCTCTCCTTCTTCTTACACGGCAAAGCTTCTCGTCGAGGGCAGGGAGAAAATCCTTCGGAAAGTGGCTGAGGAGACAATTGAAGTTCTTTTGGCCTCCCTTGAGGGAGGAGAGACAAAAAAAGACCACCTTCGTTACGAAGTGGCCGATCTCCTCTATCACCTTCTCGTCCTTTTAGAGGAGGAAGGCCTCACCTATGGTGAGGTTATGGAAGAGCTTAAAGAGCGACATGTAAAGAGAAAAGCGTCTCAGTGATGGGGGGTCTGAGGTGAAAAAGAAGGTGTTCCTTTTCCTTTGTGTCTTTCTTTTTGTGCTGAGTCTGTCTTGCGAGGTTTTCGCCCAGCCTACCCCGGTTGCCTGGGGTGACTTTCTGCAGTCACTCTCAAACATTTTGGGTATCTCTTGGCCCCTTCCTTCGGGCAAGAAAAAGACAGACCCGGTACTTCGTTTTGAGGCGATAAAAACCATGCTTCAAGTTTTATCGTACGACGATCTTCTCTCTTTTGTTGACACCACGAATACGGTTTTTAAGGATATCGAGGATTTGAGTGATGAAGAGAAACGATGGATTCTCCTTGCTGCTTCTCTGGAACCACCCCTTATTCGGGGAGATGTCTCAGGAAGGGTCTTTCCTAGAAGAGCCTTGACCACTCAGGAATTTGTCATCATAAAGGAGACCCTCAAAAATTACGCCTTGGGCACCATCCGCTTTGAGCGGCGGAAATCAATTCATCCTCACCTCGAGCTTGTGGTAAAGAAATGGGGCTTTTCCCCTCTCGAAAAGCAGAGCATTGTGCCCCCTACTTCTACTCCGGGAGAGACCTTTTTCCTTCAAGCAGGAGCTTATGAGAGCAAAGAGCGGGCAGAGCGGGTAGCAGGATGGCTTAAAGAATTAGGTTACGGTGTTGTTCTCCACGAAGAAGGAGGGCTTTTTAAGGTTCGAGTGGGGCCTTACCCAAAGGAGAGCCTCAAAGAGGTACAGAACCGCCTTGAGCGGCAGGGATTCCCTTCATACCCCGTTTTTACCCGCCAAGGGAAGCAAGCCGAGCAAGCCCTCCCCCCTGGCCCTTTCTTTACCATGGCTCTCCTTTTTGACCCTGAGGGTGCACCTTTTCGTCTCGAAGTGGCCCTGGCAAAAGATAGGGTCGTAGATCGAGAAAAGACGAGCGAGATTGCTAAAAGAAGAGGGGCACTCTTCGCCATGAATGCCAGTTTCTTTATCGAGAATGGGGACCCCATCGGTCTTTTCATGGTTGGGGGAAAAATCCTCAGTGAACCCCAGAAGGGATGGTACTCCCTGGGTATAACTGACGAGAACCACGTGGTTATCGGGGAAACTCGACTTGAATGCCGGGCCTTGGGAGGACAAGGAGAGGTAGGGATTGACGGGATCAATCGCTTGAATAACGATAACGAGGTTGTCTTTTACGATGCCTTTTTTGGAGATACGACCCCTGCCCAGGAAGGAGTAGAGGTCATCGTCCGACGAGGAGTGGTAGAGGAAGTGCGTCTTGGTGGAACGGGGAAAACTCCTATTCCCCAAGACGGTTTTGTACTTCTTGGGAGAGGCAAAGCCGGACAGGCCCTTCGCCAAGCCTTCTTCCCTGGAGACCACATCCGGGTGAAGATGACCCTCTATTCTCCTCCTGAGCAACTTGAAGAATGGCGCCGGGTACGATATGCCATAAGTGGAGGACCTCTTCTTTTCTCTGGGGGACAGCCCGGTCCTTTTGGGGATTTCAATCCTGATATCGTGGCCAAAAGACATCCCCGAGCTGTTTCGGGGACTTTGGAGGATGGGCGGATTCTCTTCTGGATTGTCGATGGACGAAGACCAGGGCACAGCGTGGGTATGACGATTGAAGAAGTGGTGCAAGAGCTTCAAAGCTACAATGTGCGTGATGCTTTGAACCTTGACGGGGGCGGGTCAACTACCTTTTACCTTGAGGGAAGGGTCCTCAATCTTCCTTCAGACCTCGTCGGGGAGAGAAAGGTTTCTTCGGCCATTCTTCTTATTCCATGATACGAGTTGGGGTGTGCGGCTTTCCCAAAAAGAGGGCCGAGATATTTGCACTCTTTGATGTTGTGGAAGCACAAAAGACTTTCTACGATTTTGTGCCTTCAGAGACTCTTTTTCACTGGGCAAGAGAAGCACCACCCCATTTTACCTTCACCATGAAGGCTTTTCAGGGCATTACTCATCCGGTGCTCTCTCCTACCTATCGTCGAACAAAGCTTCCTCTCCATTTTAGGTCGGAAGGCCTCGGATTTTTTCGAGAAACTCCCGAAGTTGAGGAGTGTGCCCGTCGCACTCAGGAAATGGCAAAGGTCCTCGGGGCTCGAGTTATCGTTTTCCAGTGTCCCCCTTCTTTTTCTCCTTCTTTGGAAAACATGAGGAATCTCACCCGCTTCTTCGAGCGTTTTCCCCGGGAAGGGAGCATTTTGGCCTGGGAGCCCCGTGGGAAATGGAGGAAAGAGGAGATACGGGACATTTGTGAGTCTCTTGACCTTGTGCATGTGGTTGATCCCTTCGTAGCCGAACCCCAGTGGGGGGGTATCTATTACTTTCGTCTTCACGGTAAGGGTTCTTACCACTACTTTTACGGTGATGAGGACCTCTCTTTCCTTTGTGACTTTGTAAAGGGTCTTGAGCGAGAGGTCTTTTGCCTCTTTAACAACGTTCCGATGTTTGAGAATGCCCTCGCCTTCAAGCGAATGCTTGTGCCGTCTCCTTGAGGCTCTTTCGCAGAAACTTTAAAAGGTCAGAAGGGCGAAGGAGCACGAAGTCGGGATGCATGGCCAAAACCCTCTTCCTTTCCAAAGCACCCCACAAAGCCAGGGCAAAAGGCATGCCTGCAAGGTGCGAGGCGGTTATATCATAAACGCTGTCCCCCACGAAAATGGCCTCCTTCGGCCCTACTGAGAGCTCGGTACAGGCTACAAGAAGAGGATCTGGGTAGGGTTTAGGTCGTGGAGCATCCTCGGCACAGATGATGGCCCTAAAAAGGTGATTCAGCCCCAGGTGGTCAAACTGGTACGGCATTTCTGAACGAACCTTGGCAGTGACGATGGCCATAGGTATGCCCTCTTCATGGAGGGTTTCGAGTACCTCTCTCATCCCAGGAAAGAGACTCACCCGGGACATGCCCTCTTTGATGAGCTCCTGCCAGCGCTGCACAAAGTATTCCGCCTGTTCTTTCGGAATACCTAGCTTTTTCACCGTTTCGGGGCTTGGAATTCCCAGGGTGAAGATAAAGAATTCCTCCGGTCTATTCTCTCTGGTTACTTCTCGATAGGCTTCTTTTACCGCCCAAAGAAAAAGAGTATTCGTGTCGGTTAGGGTTCCGTCTATGTCGAATATTACCGCTTTGAACATGTTCTCACGCTCCGGTGCAAAGGCTTCTTTGTATTATACCAGGCCTGTCAAGGACACGTTCTTGGGCGACAGGCTGTGCAGCCGGCAGTGCCCGGTTGTGTACGGTGCCGGAGCTTGCAGTGGTTTTTCTCAAAGGTTTCTTGCCTGGAGATTTTGACTTTTGAGGGAATTCTTTCTAAAATTCAGGCAGAAGGTAACCTTGGGAGAAGAGAGAATGTCGTTGCGGTGGCGGGTAACTTATATTGTATGGAGTATCCTATTCATTCTTTTTGTCATCTTCTTTGTGACCCGTCGTTTTCTTACCCAGGATTTTCTTTCTCTTGAAGAGCTCGATATTTCAAAATTCAAAAAGCGCCGAGAGAGTTTTGGCTCTGGTGGAGAGTGAGAAGCAAACCCTTGAGCGTAGCCTCATTGACTGGTCTTTCTGGGAAGATACGTACCAGTTTGTGGGAGGAATGTATCCAGAGTACGTCAAGGTAAACTGTACTGATGACGTCTTTCTCAACCTTCGTCTTCATTTTATGGGCTTTTTCCGGGAGGATGGAACGCTCTTTTTTGGAAGAAGGGAAGAGGGGAGTCTCCCTTTACCCTCTTTCCCACCGGAGATTTTTGACCTTCTTAAGCCGCAGGACTTGCAAGATGTGAAGAGTGGCTTTTTCAAAACTTCTGAAGGGATCTTTATGGTGGCCTTTTCCCGTATTCTCAGAAGCAATCTTTCCGGTCCACCCCGGGGGTTTCTTCTCTTCGGTCGCCTTGTCGATGAGGAATTCATCGGGCGTTTGGAGGAACTCTCCGGTTTCTCTTTTCGCTTTGGAGAAGTGAGTGGGGTTCCCGAAAAGACTGTGCGGGTCGAAGAATTGTCCCCCAGGGAGAAAGGCGTTACCCTCTTTTTCCCTTATCTTCAGGGAAATGGGGCGTTGCAACTTTCTTTTCCCTATGAACGAGTAGTTTTCCTTAAGGCTCAAGAATCACTGAGAGCCCTCTCTCTTCATCTCTTTGGGGGGAGTGCCTTGCTGTTTCTCTTCCTTTTCCTCTTTATGGGGAGGACAGTTGTGCGGAGGATTCTTGCAGTGGCCTCTTTTCTCGAGGATGTTCGCATAAGGAGAGATTTTACTCCTCGTCTTTCCCCTTCAGGGGGGGACGAGCTACAGATTTTGCAGGAAGCGGTAAACGACCTTCTGGCAAGTATTGAAAAAGCCCAGGAGGACCTCAGGGCAAGTGAAACCCGGTTTCGGGAACTCTTTGAAAGAGTCCCGGTGGGAGTTTATCGGGCGCGCTTTGGAGGGGAAATACTCCTGGCTAATTCCCGAATGGTTGAGCTTTTCGGCTGTAGTAATCTTACAGAACTCAGAGAACAGGGCCTTGGATTCTTCAGAAGGGATGCTCTTTTCACCTTAGAGTATTTTGAACGTCTTTTAAGAGAGCAAGGCGAAATTCGAGGTCTTGTAAGCACCTGGGCACGGAGTGATGGTGTGCCTCTTTTCCTTCGGGAAAGCGCTCGCCTGGTGGGAGGAGAGTTTTATGAGGGAACCCTGGAGGATGTAACCGGTGAGGTTCTGGCCCGAGAGGATCTCAAAAAGAGTGAAATGTACTATCGGATTCTTCTGGAATACAGTTCCGATGGAGTAGTAGTTCTTGACCGGGAAGGACGAGTACGTTTTGCAACCTCTTCGATGGAGAACGTTACCGGTTTCAGGCCTGAGGAACTTCAAGGAACCCTGGCTTTCACCTTTGTGCATTCTCAGGACGTGCGCTTGGTAAAAAGGGCCTTTTTAAGGGGCAAGGAGGGAGTAGTTAAGCGGGTAGAGTTTCGTCTCCGTCATCGTGATGGGAATTTCCAGGTGGTGGAGGCAGTAGGCAGAATACTCTTGGAACACCCTCTCGTCCAGGGGGTAGTGGTAACCGTTCGGGATATCACCGAAAGAAAAAAGATCGAAGAGGCCATTCGTTATGCCAGTTTCCGGGATGCCCTGACCGGGCTTTATAACCGGGCGTATTTTGAAGAGGAACTTACTCGTTTGAGCGGTACTCGCTTTTTGCCCTTGAGTGTTATCATTGGGGATCTCAACGGACTTAAAATCACCAATGATGTCTTTGGTCATGGAGAAGGAGACAAGGTCCTGAAGCTTGTAGCCAAGGTTTTCCGGGAAGTTTGCCGGCAAAGCGATGTTGTAGCTCGCTGGGGAGGAGACGAATTTGCCGTCATCCTACCCAGAGCCGATGCACAGGTTGTTGTGAATGTCTGTGAGAGGGTGCAGAAGAGGCTCGGAGAGGAGGGGTTTCCACTCCCGGTGAGCATCGCCTTAGGCTGGGCCACCAGAGAATCCTCCCCTGTGGATCCCGAGGGTTTGGTTCGAGAGGCAGAAGAAAGGATGTATCGGGTGAAGCTTTCTGAAAGAGAGACCATGTACCAGAGTATTCTGAAGACTCTTGAAAAGATCCTCAAGGAAGTTCAAGGAGAGGTATACCTTGTAAAGATGGAGCGTTTGGCCTCTTCCTTTGGAAGGAAGTTGCATCTTTCGCAGGAAGAAGAGGACCACCTCGTGCTTTTGGCTCGCTTTGTCGATGTGGGAGTGGTGGCTCTGGCTCAGAGAGGTTGGGGGTCGAATCTTGAGGGTGAAACCTTCATTCGCCAGCATACCGAGTCTGGGTACTTTATCGCCAGCAACATCCCTCTCCTTTCCCCTCTGGCAGAGGCGATTCTCTCCCATCACGAGCGGTGGGATGGCAGAGGGCTTCCCCGAGGGCTAAAAGGAGAAGAAATTCCTTTTCTCTCCAGGGTTGTGGCATTGTGTGAAGCTTTTCTTTTAAGACCTTATGAGGAGGCTTTGAGTTTTATTCAGAGCCAGAGTGGCTATATTTTTGATCCCTTCCTGGCCCTGGAATTCATCAATTTTGCCAAGAGTGACTTTGTCGAAAATGGTGCTGAGTGGATGAATCGATGAAATTCTTTGCGATATAATAGGGCCACGGAAAGGAAGGGAAAATCATGGACGAAGATAAACTTCGCCAGGAGTTGGCTTTTTTCGGGCGAAAAATCCTTGAAGTGGGCCTTGTGGTAGGGCCGGGAGGAAACATTAGCGCAAGGTGTGGGGAAGACATGCTCATTTCTCCCAGTGGTCTTTCTTTTGAGGAGGTACCCCCGGAAGGATATGTCAAGGTACATATTTCTTCCCTGATTGCCAAAGAAGGAGGGCGGCCTTCTTCGGAAGTAGCGATGCACCGGGCCATCTACCTTGCCCGTCCGGATGTGAATGCCGTGGTCCACGTTCATCCCCCCTTTGTCATCGGAGTAGTGAGCGGAGGGGGAGAAGTTCGACCAATGTTCCCCGATTTTGTGGCCCTCATACATCGGGTTGTCGTCCTGGACTATATCCTTCCCTGTACTGAAGAACTGGCCTTGGCAGTGCAGGGTGCTGCCCAGAAGGCGGAGGCGATTCTTCTTCGAAATCACGGAGCGGTGACTGTGGGGACCACTCTCAAAGAGGCTTTCTACCGGGCCCAGATTCTCGAGGAAGCGGCAAAAATCACCACCATTGCCCACCTTTTCGGAAGTCCGCATGTGTTAAGCGAGAAAGAACAAAGAGAATTACTCTCTCTTGATGCGGAGAAATATCGACAGAAAGTCCTGAAGGAATACGCGTGAGGTTCTTGTTATACGCGTTGATATTGAGTGAGGGATTTCATGTGCTCTTCAACGTTTCTCATACAGAGGTAACAGAGGTTGAGCTCATGATCGAGCCCAAGAGAGATATGCCAGTCGGCATCTCGGCCGCAAAGGTCACAAGTTATGAAGAAAGTCATAATGGGTTCCTTGATATAGGAGAAATTCTGGAGTGCCCGGGCAATTTCTTCCTTGGTGCGCATCCCCATACCTCCTTTCTCTTCTTTTACAACCTCTCAAAACAGAGAATATTCCGCTGTGCTTCGAGTTTCTTCTAAGGACGCCCTTTTCCCCTATCGAGTGTTGCAAGAGGTTGATTACAGAGAGGCTTTGGAATTTCAAAGAAAACTCGTGGAAGAGGTCTACGTCCGGAATGTGCCTGGGGTTTTTCTTCTTCTTGAACATCCTCCGGTTATAACTCTGGGGAGGGGAGCGAAAAGAGAACACCTCCTTTACCCCCAGGCGGTACTTGTGCAAAGAGGCATAGAGGTGTATGAAGTGGAGCGGGGTGGAGATGTAACGTATCACGGTCCCGGTCAAATCGTAGGATATCCCATTGTGAACCTTCGCTTCTGGCAAAAGGACGTCCACGCTTTCTTGCGGGCCCTGGAGGAGCTTCTCATCCGCTTTCTGAAGATTTTTGGAATCGCGGCCTTCCGCTTTCCACCCTACACCGGAGTGTGGGTGGAAGAAAAGAGCCCGAAAAAGATTGCCGCTATCGGTGTAGCCGTACGGCACTGGGTGACGTTTCACGGCTTTGCCCTGAACGTGTGTGACGATCTTTCTCCTTTTCGGTATATTATTCCCTGTGGGATTCGAGGCTTTGGGGTGACGTCTCTGCAGAAAGTCTTGGGGGAAAAGCTTGGAAGAGAGGACCTTGAGAACATGAAACATCTTTTGGCCCATGAGTTTGGAGGGGTATTCGGTTTTCCCATGGAGGAAAGCCATGGGTAAGCTTCCCTCTTGGATTCGTCGGCGCTTCCCTCCTCAGGAAGAGTGGGAAGAGGTCCAAAGGCTTCTGCAAAAACTCTCCCTGCATACGGTATGCGAGAGTGCTCACTGTCCCAATATTGGGGAATGTTTTCGCCGCGGAACGGCAACCTTTCTGATCCTTGGTGATATCTGCACCAGGAACTGCCGTTTCTGTGCGGTGCAAAAGGGACACCCTCTTCCCCCCGATCCTGAAGAGCCGAAGAGGGTGGCAGAAGCAGCCAAACAACTCAATCTGGAACATGTAGTCGTCACTTCGGTAACGAGAGACGATCTTCCCGATGGAGGAGCGGAACACTTTGTCAGAACCGTAGAAGCCCTAAGGAAGTTTCTCCCCGAGGCCACGGTGGAACTCCTTATCCCCGATTTTTTGGGGGATTGGAAGGCCTTGGAGGTTGTTCTTTCAGTACACCCCGATGTTCTGAATCACAACGTGGAGACTGTTCCCCGCCTATACCCCCTCGTGCGGCCTCAGGCAGACTACTTTCGTTCTCTTGAGCTTTTGAGAAGAGCGAAAGAACGTTTTCCTTCGCTTTTGACAAAATCGGGGTTCATGGTGGGGTTGGGAGAGACGCAAAAGGAAGTGGAGGAAGTTTTGCAGGACCTTAAAGACTCGGGATGTGACATCGTAACCATTGGACAGTACCTTCGTCCTTCCATGCGACATCTCCCCGTTTCGGAATACGTGTTGCCGGAGGTTTTTGAGTACTACCGCAGATATGCCCTTCGTCTTGGATTCTTAGGAGTAGCGAGCGGTCCCTTTGTGCGAAGTTCGTATCGCGCCGAGGCTTTCATAAGGCCATGAGTGTTGCAGGTCTTCTTCTTGGAATTTTGGGAATCTTTTTCTTTTTCTGGGTCTTCCCCCTCTTTTTTCGGGGCATCCCTTGGCAGCCTACCGATATGCGGCGGGTTCGAAGGATGCTCGAGATGGCTCAAGTACGCCCGGGGGAAGTGGTGTATGACCTGGGGTGTGGAGACGGGAGAATTGTCATTTGTGCCGTTCGAGAATTTCGGGCAAAAGCGGTAGGTATTGAACTCAACCCCTGGCTTTTTTGCGTGGCCTGGATGCGGGTTTTCTTTTCAGGTTTACGACCGAAAGCCCGAATAGTTTTTGGAAACATCTTTTCGGTGGATCTCAAAGCGGCTGATGTTGTCACCCTCTTTCTTTTCGAGCACGTCAATGAGGCACTGAAAGAGAAACTCGAACGGGAGCTCAAAAAGGGAGCGCGTATCGTATCGTACGTTTGGACTTTCCGGGGATGGATTCCGAAAGAGGTGGACCCCACTCTTCGGCTGTATCTCTACGTGAAGGACGAGAGGATTACTTTCTGATATCCTGCGCCTTCAGGATCAATTTTTTGTCTCTCCACTTTTCCCTCTAAAGTTTTCCTGTTTCTCTCCGATATAATAAAGCGGGAGGGAATGAAAGGGCAAACTCTCCGAAAGGGGAGGGCGCAAAGCCACGGACCTACAGCACGAAAAGTGCCACGGTGGCCGGGCTGCCAAGTCCCTTTTTTGTTGGCCGGCGCCCGCCCTCAAGGGGAGTCCCTGAGGGGGTGTAAGTATGAGGAGCCGGATTCCGATTTTTGTCTTTCTCTGCAGCGCCCTTCTTGTTTTTGCTTCCGGTTGTGCGACGGATCTCACCACTCCTAAGAGCGAGGTTTCGGTTTCTTCGGAGCGTTTTGTCGAGAGAAACTTCGACCGTATACTCCTTGATGTTCCCTTTCTTCCTCAGGTTCCTCCAGGGGACTGGTCGAGAACACGAAACTGCGGCGTGGCTTCTGCAGCCATGATTCGGGCTTACTATTTCGGTACGATGCCGACGAAAGAAGACATCATGCGAGCCAATGAATGGCTCAATGCCCGTTTTGGTTCACCCATCAACGGTTATAATGGCGACTATACAAACGTCTTTCAGATCCGGGCCTGGCTCGAAGCAGAGGGTGTTCCCACAAGAATCGGCATGGGAAACCTTGGGGTTCTGCGTAGACTCCTTGAAGAAGGTAAGCCCGTTCTTGTTGCTGTTTATTCCGATATGAATCCTCGGGGGGCCAAACACGCCATGGTTCTTGTGGGCATGGATGGTTCCTCAATCTATGTGCATGACCCGGGGAAGACGAATGGGGCGAATAACTGCTATCCTACCTCTCGGTTTCTTTCCGTCTGGTCCTTGCAGAATAACTGGTATGTCACCATAGAGTGACTAATAGGAAGAATTTCCTATTGCCTTTTTCCCTCAAAGACTGGTATTTTTTCCTGAGAAAGGGGGGCCAGTCTCTGAGGGTAACATTCGGCTTTTTTGGAATCATGAGTATTCTCGTGGTCTTGGGTATTTCAGGGTGTGGAGGTGTACCGCAAGGAGGGTGCTTGGGAGGAGATACTAAAATCACGGGGAAAGTGCTTCTTCCCGAGAGTTGTGGTTCTTGTCCTCTCTTTGTGATCCTCCGTGACGAAAATGGTCCCGTATCTACGGTTTTGACCGATACCGAGGGACACTTTTCCTTTTCACAGATTCCTGGTCCTGCAGTACTCCTTTATGTGCGCTGTGGGTTAATGACTATGGCCAAGGGTGTGTATCCCCTCAATGAAGGAGAAGTCAACGATGTAGGCTGTATCGACGCCTTTTCCACCGCTCAGGTAGTGATCTATGAGGTAGCCCGTGAGAAGTATCCTGGAACGGTCTTCATCCGTGATATTCCCAATTTCCTTGTTCCGGAGAATTTCGTGTGTCTGGTAGAGGGGGCACTTTCCCACTGTGAAGACCCCCTTTCTTCTTCCCTGGTGCGTTCCGAGGCTCTTCGATATATAGATGTGTGGTTTGGAAACCCTCCTAAGTAATTTCTTTCGATTCTCCCGTCTTTCCTTCTGCCTTATTTCTGCTACAATAATCATTGGAGGTGGTATTTTATGAAACGCTCAGTGTTTCTCTCGGTGCTTCTCTTAGTTGGGCTTCTCGTTTTCACTTCGGTGTCTTCAGCAAAGACCTATGAAATTGCCGTAGTGGTGAAGATTGCGGGAATTCCCTGGTTCAACCGCATGGCTGAAGGCGTGGAACAGGCAGCCAAGGAGCTCGGGGTGAATGCATATCTCACTGGTCCGGCAACGGCTGACCCGGCACCGCAAGTGCAAATGGTGGAGGACCTCGTTACCCGGGGTGTAGATGCCGTCTGTGTAGTCCCCAATGACGCCAAAGCTCTTGTTCCAGTCTTCAACAAGGCGAGGGAGAAAGGCACTGTAGTCATTACGCATGAGTCACCTTTTGAAACCGAGGCTATCGATTGGGACGTGGAAACCATTGATAGTGTGCAATTCGGTCGGAATCCTATCGATGCCATTGTGGAGAAGCTCAAAGAATCGGGAGAACTTGAAAAGTACACTCCGGAGAATCCAGCAGGGTTCGTCATGCTGGTGGGTAGCTTAACTGTTCCACTTCACAACTTCTGGGCAGACGTAGCTCTTGAGTACGTCAAGGAGAAGTACCCATTCCTCAAGGAACTCACTTCTCGTTTGCCTACCGCCGAAAGTGTTGAGGATTCCCGGGCTGCTGTTCTGGACCTCATCACCACCTATGGTGATCAGTTTAAGGCGGTCATTGGATGGGGAAGCCTCGGACCGATCGGTGCCGCCCAGGCTGTGGCCGAAAAGGGGATGGAGGACAAGATTATTGTTGTAGGAAGTGCCATTCCCTCTACTGTTGCACCGTATCTTAAGACCGGGGCTGTTGACTGGGCACAACTTTGGGACCCCAAAGATGCCGGATATGCCATGGTCTACATCGCCAAGCAGATTCTCGATGGAGTGGAAATCAAAGAGGGTATGGAGATTCCGGGTCTTGGTCCCATAAAGGTGGAGGGTAAGGTCATAAGCGTGAACCAGATTAAACTCATGCCCACTGCTGAAGCTGCAGAGGCTTTAGGGTTCTGAGAGCAACAGGGAATGACAGAGATGCCGGGGTTCGAACCCCGGCATCTCTTTGAGGTGGTATAGTGCCGGGGAGAGAAGAAGTCCTTCACCTTGTGCATATTACCAAGCGATATGGAGGAGTGGTGGCGCTCCGGGACGTAGATTTTTCCGTTCTCCGGGGTGAGGTCCATGGTTTGGTGGGTGAGAACGGCTCTGGAAAGAGTACCCTTGTGAAGGTTGCCACAGGGGTTGTGCAGCCTGACGAGGGTGCAGAGATCTACCTTGAGGGACAGAGAATTCCCCGTCTGAATCCCTACCTTTCCTTCCACCGAGGAATTCACGTGGTGCATCAGGACCTCTCTCTTTTTCCCAACCTCTCGGTGGCGGAGAACATTCTCTCCCATGAGTACATAGAGAAGCGACGTTCTTTGGTCTCGTGGTCGGATATGGAGCGACGGGCAAAGGAAGTCCTTGAAAAGCTTGGAGTTGACCTCGATCCCAGGGAAATTGTGGGGCGACTTCCCTTTGCCGATCAACAACTTGTGGCCATCTGTAGGGCGATTGCAAGCCAGGCAAAGCTCATCATTCTTGATGAGCCTACGTCTTCTCTCACTTTTCGGGAGGTACAGCGTCTTTTTGGCTTCATTCGAGAGCTTAAGGTTCAGGGAATAGCTACAGTTTTCATCAGCCATCGCCTTGATGAGGTGCTTGAGATCAGCGACCGGGTAACGGTCTTAAAGGATGGGGTCAAGATTGGTACCTTTTTGAAAGAGGAGCTCACCAAGGGCAGGCTTTCTTTTCTTATGACCGGGAAGGAAATCACGGCGCGTTCTTCTTTGTCTTTTCTTTCAGAGGCTCGAGAAGTCTTGCGGGTTGAAGGGCTGACCCGAAGAGGAGAGTACTACGATGTTACCCTTTCCCTATATCAAGGGGAAATCCTTGGTCTCATCGGTCCTCGGGGAGCGGGGAGAACCGAACTTGCTCTGACGCTTTTTGGTCTTAATCCTCCCGACCGGGGAAAAATCGTCCTTGACGGACGTGAAGTGGTTTTTCGATCCAATCGAGATGCCATTCGTCATGGGATCGGATATGTACCGGAAAACCGCCTCCTTCAGGGGCTTGTTCTTGATCAGCCTATCGCCGATAACATTGTGGTAACCATCCTTGATTCTCTGGTGAACCGTGGGGGGTTCTTACGTCCCGCGGTGAAGTTTTCGGTGGCAGAAAAGGCGGTAAAAGACTTTGGAATTAAGACCCAGGTAGTTGATGCTCCGGCGCGTTCTCTCTCCGGAGGGAACCAGCAGAAGGTTGTCCTTTCTCGTTGGATTCTCACCGCTCCGAAGATTCTGATCCTTGATGCCCCGACACATGGAGTCGATGTAGCGGCCAAAGAGAGTATCTATGAAACCATTCGGGAACTCTCCCAGAAGAGAGGTATAAGCATCCTTTTTATTTCCGATGAAGAGCACGAAGTTCTTGAAGTGTGCCATCGGATTCTTGTCATGCGCGAGGGCAGGATTGTGCGGGAATATAAAGCAGAGGAAGTTACCGAGGAAGCGCTTCGGGAAGAAATTGTGGGATAGAGGAGAGATAGCCATTGCTTCGGCGAATTTCAGGGAGATCTGAAGTATACCTTGCCGGTGTTGTCATTGCCCTTTCCGTGGTCCTTTTCTTCCTCAACCCCAAGTTCCTCACCGCCGAGAACCTCTTTGATGTCCTTCGAAACAATTCCTTTCTCGGTATTGTTGCCCTTGGGGAACTCGTAGTACTTATTTCCGGGGGAATAGACGTATCTTTCACTGCCATAGCTACAGTGGCGCAGTACATCATGGGAGTCATTATGACTCGTTACGCAGTGGAGAACGTGTTTTTGGCTTTCCTCATCCCCATCCCCATTGGTGTTGCCTTGGGAGCTTTCAATGCCTTTTTGGTCAACCGCACTCGAGTGCATCCCGTTATCATCACCATCTCGAGTCTCAATGTGTTTTATGGGTTTTTGATGGTGGTGAGTCGGGGAAAGTGGATTTATGGATTTCCCGTTCCTTTTCGAGAATTTGCCCGTCTGAAAGTTCTAACTCTTTTTTCAGGAAAGGGTGTAGAATATGGACTCTCCATTTTTACAGTCATATGGTTTCTCATTGCCGTGGCAACGTGGGTGATTTTGCAATACCTTCCCATCGGTCGGAAAGTCTACGCACTGGGGGGTAATAGTGAAGCAGCCCGGAGAGCCGGCTTTGACATCTTTCGTATCCAAATTTTTGTCTATTGCTACATCGGGTTACTTTCAGGTTTGGCCGGTTTTGTCCATGCGGCGCTCAACCAGATAATCCAGCCAAATGCCATAGTGGGGCGAGAGCTTGACGTCGTGGCCGCTGCAATCCTTGGAGGCGCGAGTGTCTTCGGCGGAGCAGGCTCTCCTTTTGGAGTCATTTTGGGGGTGCTCTTCATCGCCTTCATTAAGAATGGCCTCATTCTTATGAAGGCTTCGGCCTACTGGCATCAGGTCATCATGGGGCTCATTATCGTTCTTGCAGCAACGCTCAGTGCGTACCAGCAAAGTCTTGAGAAGAAGAGAAGAAGAGGAAGGAGTATATGAGGGTCACACAGCATAGAAGAGAAACGCAGGCTCTGGTACTTGTTGTAGTGGTAAGTTTTTTAATCGTCCTCCTGGGCATTCTCACCAGGGGTAGGCTCCTCGGTTTTGACAGTCTCCAGTCTATCGCCTTTCAGCTCCCCCTTTTGGGTATCCTCACCCTTGCACAGATGACACCGATGCTTACCGGAGGTATTGACCTTTCCATCATCTCTACGGCCAATCTCTGTGGAGTGGTGGCTGCAATCTTAATGACCCGCAGCGGTGTTTCTGTCCCGCAAGCTCTATTTTTTGGTCTTCTTTTAACTCTGTTCCTTGGGCTTTTGAAGGGCCTTCTCATTGCCTGGGTGTCGGTTCCGGCCATCATTGCTACCTTGGGACTCATGATCTTCATTGAAGGGGTATCCTTGGTCCTCACTCGGGGGTATGTGATCGCCGGGTTTCCGGAAAGTTTTCTCTTCTTAGGGAACGGAACGGTTCTTGGTATTCCCATGCCCTTTGTAATCTTTGCTCTGGTGGTGGTCTTTCTCTACATTCTTTTGGCTCGAACTCGCTTTGGAACACATGTTTACCTCCTTGGGTCAAACCCCGTGGCGACACTCTTTGCCGGAGTTAACAACAGTGGTGTACTCTTTAAAACCTATCTTCTTTCGAGCTTCCTTGCAGGTATTGCTGGTCTTGTTATGATTTCCCGTTTTAACGCCGCTCAGGCAGACTATGGAAAGTCTTACCTTCTCTTGACCGTTTTGGCCTGTGTTCTTGGGGGTGTGGACCCGGCCGGAGGATTTGGGCGTATTCCGGGAGTGGTGGTATCCATCGTTGTTCTGCAGGTTGTGGCTACCGGTTTCAACCTTTTAGGATTGAGTTCGCATCTTGCCAGCGCTCTGTGGGGATTGATTCTTCTTGGGGTCATTGCCGCGAATCGCATGCTTGGAGCAGAAAGGGCATAGAGCTACTTCTATTCTTGAGGACTTTTGAGTACCCAGATTTCAGTAGAAGAGGGGAGGTCTTCTTTTTTGAGAATGATAAGGCCTCCTTTAAGGATGGTTTTCCACGCCTTTGCCCAGGAGAGGAACTCTTCGCACGATGCCAAGGGCCAGTTTTGGGTTATGGAGGTTCTGTAGTGCATGGGAATAATAACTCGGGGGCTCAAAACCTCAATGAACTCCTTGGCTTCCTCCAGGGGAATGGTGTAGTTTCCGCCTACCGGCATGAAAAGGACGTCAACACCCCTGAGTCTCTCCATGACGTCTTCGCTTGGTGGTGCTCCTATGTCCCCAAGGTGTGCAAGATGGAGGTCCTCACCCTCGATGACCACGATACTGTTTTTTCCTCGCAGCTTTCCTTCCTCCTGGTCATGGTATGAAGGGAGGGCAAAAAGATGCACTCCCTGTATGGTACGGTCAAAGAGGTTCCACTCTTTTTCATTGCCCTTCGTGCCTAAAAGAACCTCAACGGACTTTCCTAAAAAGTCCGGATTGTAGTGGTCGAAGTGTTCATGGGTACTCACGAGGATGTCGGCGTCAATGCGAGGGATCGGATATCCGGTGCGAGGAGAGAAAGGGTCGAGAACAAGGCGCAATCCATTTTCGAAGGTCAGAAGAAAAGCAGAGTGTCCCAGGTAACGAATCTCTAAGGCCTGCGCAGGAAAAGCGCAACACAGAGAGAACAATACCAAAAGAAGCACTTTTCTCATGGCAATCCCTCCTTCTCTTCTATTATATCCTATAATATTCCTAACGAGGCGCAGGGTATGAAGCGCCAGGACCTGAAGGAGGCACAGGACTTATGAAGGCAAGGCTTGCCCCTCTGTACTTTTCTTCCGGGATGGATGAAGAGTATCGCACACAACTCGATGTGGTCCGAGAGCTTTTGTCCGAGGAAGCAGAAATCCTTGACCCGGTTCCGGTGGGGAGTAGGATTGCTGATTGTGATGCCCTTCTTTTCCCCCAAGTCATCGGAGAAGCTTATCGGGCAGCCAAGGACTTAAGGGAAATGGGTTTCCCCGTCATTCTTGTGACCTCTCCCTTCGGTACAGTGAACATGTGGGACTGGGAGATTGCCACATACTTCAGAACCCAAGGCATTGAGGTTTTTACTCCGTGTTCCCTTGAATTGACCAAGGAGATACTGCGGGCTTTTGCTTTTCGTCGCAGGGCTCAAGGAGCAGTTTTTTTGGTTTTCCAAGACAATCCGGGGGAAGGAATGCAGGCGGAAATTTTCAAGCGTTTCTTCTGGTGGGAGGAAGAGTGCCGGAAGGGGATTGAGGAGAAAATCGGAATCAAAGTGGTGGTAAGGAGCTTTAAAGAACTTGCTCATCGGGCAAAAGGCATCCCTGACGAGGTGGCGAAAGAGGAGTGGTGGAACTGGGATCTCCCCACAGAGGGAGTTTCAGAAAGGTCCATCTTGAGTGCGGTGAAGATGTATCTTGTTCTGGCTTCCGAGCTCTCTAAGGAGGGAAACGTCCTGGGTATAGGGATAAATTGTCTCAATGAGTCCTTTTTTTCTGACACTACCCCGTGCCTTGCCTGGAATATGCTCTTTGAAAGGCATGACATTCTCTGGGCTTGCGAAGCCGATATTCTCTCTCTTCTTACCGAATGCCTCATCTGGTACCCGTTGCGTGTCCCCTTTATGATGACCAATATTTACCCTTTTCTTATGGGTGACGCCGCTTTGAAACACGAACGCATTGAAAAATTTCCCGATGTTTCTGAGCCGGAGAATCACCTTCTTTTTGCCCACTGCGGGTATCTTGGGGTACTGCCCCGACCCTTTGCTACCTCATGGTGTGTCCGCCCCAAAATCTTGAGAATTGTGGATGAGAATGCTGTTGCTCTCGATGCCCGTCTTCCTGAAGGGCTGGTAACTATTGTGAAACTCCACCCCTTGCTTTCCAAAATTGTTGCTGTCCAGGGAAATCTCGAGGGATATGTTCAGTATCCTGGGTCGGACTGCGAGAACGGGGCGGTGGTAAAGGTCCGGGATGGTTATAGACTCGTTGAGGCACTCTACTCCCACCATGTGTGCCTCGTGAGTGGGCAGAGAATCCCTTCCCTGCGGATGATTGCTCGGGTCTTTGGGCTTGAGCTTGAAGAGCTCTAAGGGAACCTGGATGAGAAGATGACGAAGGCTATCCAGTTTGGTGCGGGGAATATCGGACGGGGGTTTATGGGGCAGCTCTTCTTTGAAGCAGGATACCATACGGTTTTTGTAGAAGCCCGGAAAAGTTTAGTAGAACTCCTCAATGAAAGAAAGTCCTACCCCCTTCGTCTCCTCGATGCCTACAAAAAATCCATCGTCAACCTCGAAATTCGGGATATCACGGCGCTTCATACGGACGAGTTGGAAGTCGTGGCTTTAGCCTTTTCTGAAGCAGAGGTTGCCGGAACTGCTGTGGGGATCCAAAATCTTCCCGCCCTTGGCCCCTGCATTGCCCTGGGGATCGAAAAGCGGAGAGAGAAAAATGCTTGTCCTATCAATATCTACCTCTGTGAAAACGCTTCAGGCGCTGATCATGTCCTGAAGGAAGCGGTTTCCAGGCATCTTGATGCTGCTCTCATAGGCTGGGCAGGGGAAAATGTAGGTTTCGTGCGAGTGAGTGTGGCCCGAATGGTGCCCTCCCCGGAGAGTTTTCCCAAAGAGGCAGATCCCCTCCTTGTCGTTGCTGATTCCTATCACAAATTTCCCTACGATGCTAAGGCGGTGAGAGGGAAAGCTCTTGAGGTTGTCGGTGTGCAACCGGTACAGAGCTTTGAGGCCGAACTTGCCCGAAAGCTCTACACCCATAACCTGGGACATGCCGCCCTGGGGTATCTGGGGTACCTTAGGGGATACACCTATGTCTATGAGGGTTTTGCAGATCCCTGGGTAAGCGAGATCTTCGAGAGAGCCCTTGACGAAACCACCAAAGCCCTTCTTTGCCGTTTTTCTGGAGACCTTGACCCTCAAGAGCACGAAGAGATTCGGAAGGACATCCGTATTCGTTTTGGTAACCCCCTTCTCAAAGACACGGTCCACCGTGTCACCCGGGATCCCTTGCGCAAACTCGAGCCTCAGGAACGTCTTATAGGAAGTGCTAAACTCTGCCTTGAGGAAGGTATCTTTCCTGAAAACGTTGCTCTTGTTTGCGCTGCCGCACTCCTCTACGATTGGGAGGGCGATGAGGAGGCGAAAAAGCTCCAGAGGATGCTCCGGGAAGAAGGGCTGGCCTGCGTCCTTGAGAAGGTGTGCGGTATACCTTACAAAAGCCCTCTGGGCGAGGCCATCAAGAGGCACTATCTTGCGCTTCGTCGAAGGAAGGAGTGAGGGAAATGAAAGCGGCCGTTTTCTATGGTCTGGAAGATATACGGGTTGAGGAGCGCTCTCTCCCTGCCATCGGCGAGGGGGAGATTCTCCTTAAAGTTGAAGCCTGTGCCATATGTGGGACAGATGTGCGCATTTTCCACCATGGACACCGGGGCGTGAAGCCGCCTCAGGTCATTGGCCATGAGATTGCCGGGATAATCGTTGATAAGGGGAAGAAGGTAGAGGGACACGAGCTCGGAGAATGCGTGGTCGTTGACCCTATTGTTTCCTGTGGATACTGCTACTTTTGCCGGAGGAATCTCACCAATCTCTGTCTCACCTTCAAAGAGAGGACTGAAGCCTTTGGGTACTTCTATCCAGGGGGATTTGCTGAGTACATGGTAATTCCTGAGAAGGCAGTGCGTCGGGACAACCTCATTAAATTCTCCCAAACTCTCTCTTTTGAAGAAGCGGCAATCTCTGAGCCCATGGCCTGTGCCCTGAACGGGCAGATGCTTTCCCAGGTTAAGGTGGGAGAACGGGTTCTCATCATCGGTGCAGGACCGGTGGGATGCATGCACATAGGTTTGGCCCGAATCTTTGGAGCTACGAAAATCCTTGTTGCTGAAGTCCAGGAGGCGCGGCTTGAAGTTGCTCAGAAGTTCGGTGCCGACCGCTACATCAATCCTGCAAGGGAAGACCTCAAGGAAGCCGTCCTCTCTGAAACAGATGGCATAGGTCCTGACGTGGTCATCGTTGCTGCTTCCTCGAAGAAGGCTCAGGAAGAAGCACTTTCTCTTGCTGCTCCTCGAGCCCGGATAAACCTTTTTGGCGGCCTTCCTAAAGAGGACAGCGTCCTCGGAGTCGATGGTAACAACGTACATTACAAAGAGCTTTTCATCCATGGGACTTCCGGTGCTGCGCCTTCCCATATCCGCATGTGCCTGGAACTCATGGCTTCAAGGAGAATTGACGGGAGTGCCTATATCAGTAAGATTGTTTCCCTTGAGGAGTTACCGGAAATGCTTCGAGAAATCCAGAGGGGACCGTACCTCAAAGTAGTGGTGAAACCAGGGGCATAGAAAAACTTGCAAAACAGCCTCCCTTGGGGTACTCTTATGACACTTGTAGAGGGGGTGCAAAAATGGGGGAGAGGCTCTATCGTTCCCGGAAAGAAAGAATTTTAGGAGGGGTTTGTGGGGGAATCGCCGAATACTTTGGTATCGACCCGGCCATTGTGCGTATCATTGCTGTGCTTCTCGTTCTTGTAGGAGGCGGGGCAATATTGGCATACATTGTAGCATGGATCATCATTCCTGGAGAACCAAGGGAGGAAGAGAGTACCGAGGACAGGAGTCAAGAACCCCGTAAGGAGCCAAACCGTCAGGTCTTAGCCTGGTTTTTGATAATTGTTGGGGCGTTATGGCTTTCCCAATTCATTGTTCCCCTCTGGACCCCCTTTGCCCCCTGGGTCCATAGAGCCTTTTTGCCCATCCTTGTTCTTGCGCTGGGTATTCTCCTCCTTGTGAAGCGTTAAAGACCTTCTTTCTGGCAAGGGACTAAGAAAGCTGCTACAATACGCGCGGGATAGGTGAGAAAAGTTGTTTCTGAGAATAATGGATCGCTACGTTGCCCGAGAGAGTGCCTTAGGTATGTTCACCTGGGTGGGAGCAGTTACTATTGTTATGCTCGTCCAGACGCTCTTTGAGCTCATGGACTTTTTCGTGAATCAGAAGGTTCCCTTCCTCATTACTCTGGAAATCTTGCTCCTTTACATCCCCGCACAGATGGTAATGACCTTTCCGATTTCTGGACTTCTGGCGGCGGAACTCAACATGGGGAGACTCTGTCGGGACAGTGAGCTCATTGCCATCGAGGCGAGTGGAGTGAGTATACGGCGTTTCCTTTTGCCTTATATCCTCTTCGCTTTCCTTGTGGCCATAGGTTCATTCCTCCTTAATGACTTTGTGGTTCCTGAAACGAATCACAAGGCTCAGACCATGGTTCGTTATTACGTCTACAAAAAGGCTCCCCCCAAGATTCAGCAAAACGTCTTCTTTCGTGATGCGGAGAATAGATACTTTTATGTCAACGAACTCGATGCCACAACCTGGGAGATGAAGAACGTCATCATCTATGAACTTGGGAAAAATAGGCAATTTCCAGACGTCATCCTCGCACAGCGAGCCCGTTGGGTAGAGGACCAATGGGTCCTTGAAGAGGGAGTGCTGCATCGCTATGGAGAAAATGGGTCTTTGGAAGAGGAGGTAGAATTTGCCTCGATGACAATCGACATGAAGGAAGAGTTGCGAGAATTCTTTGAAAAGCAACGCAGCCCTGAAGAGATGTCTTCCCGAGAACTCAAAAAGCAGATCGACATTCTCAGGCAGGCAGGGAGCGAAACTCAAAAATTCGAGGTGGCTTACCACTTCAAGTACTCCCTTCCCTTTTCTGCTGTGGTTTTTGTACTCATGGGGATGCCCCTCGGGGTACAAAGGACAAGGGACACGAAGACTCTTGGAGTTATTGTCACCGTTATTCTTGCCTTCGTGTACTACATGCTCCTTTCCATATTCCGCTCCCTGGGTAGGGGAGACGTGCTCTCTCCTTGGCTTTCAGCCTGGATGCCGAATTTCCTCTTTGGAGGGCTGGGGGCCCTCCTCTTTGCTCTGGTGGACCGACGATGAAAGGAAGATTTTTGCTTCTGGCCATTTTTGTGCTTTTCGTCGGAAATGTCGTTTGGGCTCAGGGTCTCTTTGACGAGGCTTTGGTAGCTAAGGAGAAGGGCGAGGTGGAAAAGGCCTTAAGCCTTTTTGAAGAGTGTATACGACGAGGTGAACGGATACTCGATGCGTACTGGGAGGCGGGAAACTTACTCGTTGCGCAAGGAAGATACCGCAAAGCCTTCAGCATGTCCCAGGGGGCCATTCCGGCCTTTGAGGAATACCTCGAGAATCACCCCGAGGACCATTTCAATTGGTTCCGTTTGGGTTACGTTTTTGAGTTGCGCAGCGCAAGTGGTGTGATTCGAGAGTGGGACAAAGCGAAGGAGTGTTTCACCAGAGCTTTAGAGCTTCAGCCAGAAAATTCTCTCTACCTTTTGCATTTGGGATATGTATTGTATAAGATGGGAGAGAGAGAAAAGGCAGTCTTGGTCCTCTCGAGAATTTTGGAGAGATATCCCGGAGACCTTGAGACTCGTTACTGGCTTGCGGTAGTGTTTGAGGCACAGAGAGAGTACGAAAGGGCGAGAGAGGAGCTGCGCTTTATTCTTGCTCATGCTCCGGAGGGTTTTGGGAGACTTAGGGAAGTTGAGGCGCTTCTGAGGAGAGTGGAAAGGAAGGTGGAGCAGTGAAGCGAGCGCTTTTCTTTCTTTTTGGAGTTTTTGTAGCCCTGGGACTTTACGGATGCTTCCGAGTTGGAGGACAGGGTAGTGTAATCGGAGAGGTATGGAGCAGTACCGGACCCATAGAGGGAGTACTTGTGGAGGGAGGAGGAAAGAGTACCCTTACCGATGCAAATGGGCGATTCCTTCTTGAAGGCGTTCCAAGTGGCAACTGTTACATTTTCTTTTCTCACCCTTCCTACACCGGTGCCGTGCTGAAGGTAGAGGTTGTCGATGGGGAAACAAGAAGCGTCAACGCCGAGGGAAGGGTTGTCCTTAAGGAGCGCAGCGATGAGAATTTCAAGGAGTATCTCTTTACCCTTTACGAGCTCGGTTTTTATGAACGAGTACTTGAGGGCGCAAAGGATTTTCTCTCTGCCTATCCGACGAGCCCCCTTGCTGCCGGCGTAACCTTTCTTGGGGGAGCTTCGCTCTTTTACCTTGGTCGATATCGGGAAGCGATTGAATCTCTGGGAATGGTTGTGGGACAGTTTCCCGAGGACCCCTTTGCCGACGATGCCCAGTATCTTTTGGCTAAGTGCTTTGGCGAGGGGCTACGGGATTACAGTCGGGCAATTATAGAGTATCGGAGACTTGTTGAGACGTATCCGGATAGCGAGCTCGTGGGAAGTGCCTGGTATGAGATGGGGGATTGCCTGTATATCCTTGGCTCTTTTCCAGATGCCTTCTTTGCTTACGAAAATGCCGTGAATTCTGGGGGGGAGGTGGCACCAAGGGCCCTCTATTCTGCAGCCCACTGCCTCTACCGCATGGAGTTTTACCACCGGGCGGCGGCAAAGTTTTTGGAGTACGTAGCCCTGTATCCGGCAACCGATCTCTCCGACGATGCCCAGTATTTTGCCGGAGCATCGCTGTACAAGGCAGGGCGGTTTGCCGAAGCCTTACAAGCCTTTGATGACTGTGTGAGGCTCTACCCTCAAGGGACTTGGTACAACGGTATTCTCATCGCTCCGGCAGCTCTCTTCCACAAGGGACTTTGTCTTGAGAAACTCGGTCGATATTTGGAGGCCTACAACCTCTATCTTGAGATCATCCGGAAGTACCCCGGGGCGCAATGGGCCGATGGATCTTCTCTCATTCAGAATGTCCAGTTCCGGATCGAGTGGCTCAAGAAATACGTCCTGTAGAGACTGTACCATGCGGGAACGGAGTGATAGGGAAATCATCCAAGATGTCCTTAACGGCAACAAGGACCTCTTTGAAGTTCTCGTGGCAAGATACGAAAAATCCATCTTCAACTATATTTACGGTCTGGTGCGACAACGCCAGGAGGCGGAGGACCTAACTCAGGAGGCCTTTGTCAAGGCCTTTTTTGCCTTGCAGACTTACAATTGCTCTTTTGAGTTTTCCACCTGGATGTACCGTATTGCCCGGAATGTTTGCCTTGACTACTTCAGGCGACAGAAAATTCGCTCTTTTCTCTCCCTCAATGCTCCGGTGGGGGAGGAAGAAGGAGAATTTGGAGATTTTCTTGCAGATGGCAAGGACCCAGAAGAGGGGATCCTTAAGGGAGAACTTCTTGAGCGATTGTCAAAGGCGATCGGAGAACTTCCTCTTAAATTCCGAGAAGTTATCGTTCTTCACTATGTGGAGGAGTTGCCTTACGAAGAAATAGCTAAAATTCTCAATCTTCCCGTGGGCACGGTCAAGACGTACATTCACCGAGCCAAAGGGAAGCTCAAAGAACTTTTGGGAGAGGAATTTTCCTGAAACTCAAGATGTGCCTCCTTCGTATGTATAGTTGGGTGGGTTAGAGTGGAGAAGGAAAAACTCGAAGTGTATCTTGAATGTTTGCCGCGGGTTGAACCCCGCTGTGAGCTTGCGCCTCTTGTCATGGCGCGCATCAGAGAGAGGGCAAAACCTTCCTATCGCCACTACAAACGGTGGGTGGTGGCCTTGGGGGCTGCAGTTCTTTTTGTCCTCATGCTCACTACGAACCTTCCCTTGAATCCTCGTCTTGAGTTATTTGGATATCGGAGGGTGAAGATTGTTTTCTGCAGCGCTATAAGGAATCCCAAAACCGTGGCAGTGGCGGGGGATTTCTCCGAGTGGGAATCCCTCCCTATGGAGAGGGTCAGTGAGAATTGTTTTACCCTAACCTTACAACTTCGGCCTGGCAAGTATGAATATGGTTTTTTGGTCGACGGGAATTGGGTTCCGGATCCCCTCTCCACTAGGATGGTGGCCGATGGCTTTGGGAGTGTAAACTCCATCCTTGTGGTTGATGGCGAAGAGCAGTGAGAAAGGTTTCTCTTCTTGTCCTCGTCTTCCTTTTTTTTTGTGTGACTCCTCTTTGGGCTTTAGATACAGTTGAAGACCTTGTGAGCCGTTCTTCATATTCTCCCGAAGATAAGGCCTACCTTCTTGAGAGAGTCACGCAAATCTTTGAGAACGTTCAGGGGCTTCCTCAGGAGCTTCTTGTGAAGAAGCTTAAGGAAGGCCTTGTGAAACGTGCTGCTCCCGACAGTATCGTTCTGGCGCTGAAGCAAAGAAGAGAAGCCCTTGAAAAAGCGCAACGCCTTCTGGAGGAGACGGGGATCCAGGGAAGGAAGAATTTGCTGGAGGACCTCGCCTTTTCTTTGGAACTTTCCGTTCCCCCTGAAGTTCTTGCTGAAGTGCTCAAGAAAATCTCTAATAACCCCAAGGTGGCCGAGCGTTTTGTGGATACTTTGGCAACCTTTCTTGAGGTAGGGGTCTCCTCAGAAAGGACAGAAGAAGTGCTTAAGCAGGTGACGGAGAAAGATCTGGGCGCCAAAGAGCTTCGCAAGATTGCTGGTCTCCTTGAGCAGGCTCGACGTGAAGGGGTAGAAACCCAAAAGGTGGCTGACGTTCTGGATAGTGCTCTAAGAAAGTACGATAATTTTAACCTGGTGGAGATAGAAGTTCAGGGATTCATTGCGGCTAACAAACCGAAACCTGTCCTTCGCTCCGGTCAAGGGGTTGTGCCGCAGCCTGGGATTTCCTCTGGTGGCACTCCTGTAGAAGAGGGTGGGGCCCCTCTCGAGCCCCAACCCTCTGCACCTCGTCCTCCTACTCAAGAAGGCGGAGGGCCCTTAGAGTAGCCTAACTGCTAACTACCAACTTGGGCAGGTTGGGCAAGTAGGTGTAGGTGTTGGACATACTGGGCAAGTA
>FMJZ01015010.1_pt1 | contig 38064 bp, 32 predicted proteins | sample 1987881 | NCBI WGS metagenome assembly FMJZ01 (sample SAMEA4378227, study PRJEB15110) | soil metagenome | biome: soil; feature: Field; material: Soil | place: India | collected 2015-03-11 | depth 0 m
TCCTACGATGGCCTCGGTAAAGTAATCGAAAGTTCCTGAGTCTACTCCTGGCCCAAAAAGGGTGATTTTTTCGTGGGGCCACCCAGGACGGATTTGGTCCCAAAAGAGAACCTTTCCTTGTGCTTCTGGCTCCCAGAGCTTTTTGAGCTCTTCCACAGTAAGGTAGTCTACCCAGGTGTTTTCAGGATGTACTACGACGGCAATGGCGTCGAAAGCCACCGGAAGTTCAATGTATTCGATGCCGTTTCTCTTGCAGGCCTCGGCCTCAGTGGGGGAAATGGGTCGGGAGGCATCGTTAATGTCGGTTTCGCCTCGGACGAAGCGCTTGAATCCTCCACCGGTTCCGGAAATTCCTACCGTAACTTTAATGTCAGGATTTACCTTCTGAAATTCCTCGGCAATGGCTTCGGTGATGGGATAAACCGTACTTGAGCCATCGATGGCTACGATTTTTTCTGCTGCCAAGGCCGTCCAGGAAAGTGCCAGAATCGCCCAAAACACGCAACCTTGAACTATGCTCTTTTTCACTGTATCACTCCTTTCTTGGTGATTGCCTCTCTATTGTCCAGAATGGGGGTCTTTCTTTGGCAAAGGGAAGGTTAAAGTTCGGTTAAAAAATTTTAACATTGCCTTACTCCTCCCAGGGTGGAAATTTTTGTTTGAGTACAAGGTTTTTAAGATTTTTTCGTTTAGAAAATCCATGTCTTTTCCCTTGGGATTAAAATTTTTTATTCTACATATTGACTAATTACTTTTTTGTATTTATTATAAAAATGTAACCGACAAAGGAGGCGAAGTTCACCGCGGACGATTTCGGACGTCTCAAAGACTTCTTAAGGGAACGGGGAGTACGCCCTTCATACATACGCCTGAGGATCTTGCAGTATCTCCTTGATCGACGGACTCATCCTGGCGCCGAGGAAATCTACCAAGCTTTGGTGCACGATATCCCCACTCTTTCACGGGCTTCGGTGTACAACACTCTTCGAGTTTTCGCCGAAGCTGGGGTGGTAAAGGTTGTGGTGGGGACAGACGAAACTCGATACGATGCCAATCTCGAAGAGCATGGACACTTCCGCTGTAAGGTATGTGGGAAATTCTATGACTTTGGTTGTAGTTTAGAGACACTGCAGTATGAAGGTCTTGAGGGCTTTGTGGTGGAACAAAAGGAGTTATATTTTTTGGGGATTTGCCCCTTTTGTCAGAAAGGAGGAGAGTTTCATGGAGAGCGTAGGGAGAATGCCGCTTCTGGGAGAGAAGTTTCCGGAAATGGAGGTAAAGACCACTCACGGGATGAAGAAACTCCCCAATGACTATGCGGGGAAGTGGTTTGTTCTTTTCAGTCATCCCGGTGATTTTACCCCGGTATGCACTACAGAATTTGTTGCCTTTGCCAAGAAGGCGAAAGAGTTTCAAGCCCTGAATACTGAGCTCATCGGCCTTTCTATTGATCAGGTCTTTGCCCACATCAAGTGGACAGAGTGGATTAAGGAAAAGCTCGGTGTGCCTATTCCTTTCCCCGTCATTGCCGACGACCTTGGAAGAGTAGCTCAGGCCCTGGGAATGATCCACCCCGGAAAGGGGACCAATACCGTTCGGGCGGTGTTTATTGTGGATGATAAAGGGGTTTTGCGCCTCGTCATGTACTACCCGCAAGAAGTTGGGCGGAGCGTTGACGAGATTTTGCGAGCCCTGAAAGCCTTGCAAATTTCCGATGCCCACAAGGTAGCCCTTCCTGAAAATTGGCCAAGTAACGAGCTCCTTGGGGATAAGGTCATTGTACCTCCTGCCGGGACGGAGGAACTTGCCCGGGAACGCCTTGAAGCGGCAAAGCGAGGAGAACTTGAGTGTTTCGACTGGTGGTTCTGTTATAAGAAATTCTGAGCGCTTTTCATCGAGAAATCCCCACAGGTAGTCTCTTAGCACGGCTTGTGGGGATTGTATCTTAAAAGGAGGCGATTCTTATGGCCAGGGTAGCACGAGAAATGGTGGAAAAAGCAGGAGTCAACGTGGACCAGCTTGTGGGACTTCTCGTAAAGAACGCTGCAGCTGAGCTTACCACATACTATTACTATACAATCCTGCGCTGTAATCTCATCGGTCTTGATGGCGAAACCGTTAAGGAGATTGCCGAAGTAGCTCGAATTGAGGACCGTAACCATTTTGAGGCATTGGTACCGAGGATATATGAGCTGGGAGGCTCACTCCCCAAAGACATGAAAGAATTCCACGACATTTCCGGGTGTCCTCCGGCCTACCTCCCGGCTGAAATCAGAACGGTTGGGGACATTCTCAAAGTACTTGTTGAAGCTGAGCGCTGTGCGGTGCGCCAGTATACCCATATCTGTAATCTCACTCAGGGCAAGGACCATCGCACCTATGACCTTGCTCTCTCTATTCTCCACGAAGAGACAGAGCACGAGTCATGGTTCTCGGAATTTCTTGGTGAAGGCCCCTCTGGACACTTTATGCGCCGCGGGGAAACCTCTCCCTTTGTATCGAAGTTTTTGAGGTGAGAAAAGGGGAGGGTTTGCCTCCCCCTTTTCAAACTGAGGTGTACAATGTTCCCTTAAGTTTTCTCCGACGTGGAGGATGGCAACGGGCATTCTACAGAGCAGGACAAAAACTTTCCGAGCGCCTCATGGGTCAGAATTGCTTTTGAGGTTTCCGGTTGTGAGGGAATTCGCTGAAGAGTGGAAGCGCGGGAACGGTGCCGAGAGCCTGTGGGTTTTTGATTTTTTGAAAAAATGAGGTGATGGCGTGGATAAGGTAATTTTTTTCGTTTTCCGGGACGAGGAAATGTGCTTTGTGCACGTTCTCCTCTATGCCCTTGACTACACTGCTTCGGGAAAGATTTTTCACATCGTCTTCGAGGGTGCAGCAACTCGCCTTATACCTCTTCTTGCCCGGGATACACATCCTCTTCACAGAATGTATGAGGAAGTGAAAGCGAAAGGGTGTGTTGCCGGAGCCTGCCGGGCCTGTTCTCTGAAAATGAAGGTCCTTGAAGAGATTCAGAGAGAGGGACTCCCCCTCCTTGACGATATGAACGGACATCCGGGCATCCGGCGCTTTTTGGAAGAAGGTTTTGTGGTCATGATGTTCTGAGAAAAGACATTGCTTCAGAAAAAGGCCTGGGGGGCACCAAGAGGGTGGGTCCATAAAAAGCCTCATCGTTGTGATTTCGGTACACCATAGGAATACGGGGCTCATAGCCTAGGTGATGGGCGAAGTTCTCAGAGCCGAGCGCGAGAACCAGAGGAAGTGAGCCCCTCGGAAAAAGCTTTGCCCGTACAATTTTAAAATTACTTGGGGCCGAGCAGAAAGGCGTTTCTTACTGCTTCGAGAAAGCGAAAAAGGTCTTCCACCTTTCCCTGACCGAAAGAAGGATTGACCGTTCCTCGAAAACCGTGTTCTTTGAGGAGAACGAGGACCTGTTCTCCGAGGCCCGGTAAACAAGAGAGGGCAATCTGATTGTCTTTGTTACCCAAAATACAGGATATACCTCTTTCTTTGAGTTTTCTGGCCAGGAAGGTCAATTCTCGGATTTCCCTCCTTGAGAACTCTACAACCGCCTTACCCCAGACTGTTGACTGAGCTCTCTGGGCTAGGGACTCGGCTTCAGTATCGAGTAATTCTTCTTTGAGCCGTTTAAGGTCTTTTTCCAGGGTTTGTGCCTTCTGCACAATCTGTTCTACGCCAGTGACGACGTCCTGCGTACCCAAGAGGGCAAGGGCATGGTCAAGCTGCGTGACAAGATTCTGAAGATATCGCTCGAGGCGGCTTCCGGCCACAAACTCTATGCGCCAGAAGTCTCGATTTTTACGGTAGTATCGCAGGACCGAGAAACATTTCACCCTACCCGTGTCTTTCACGTGCAACCCCCCACAGGGGTTCACGTCAAGGCCCGGTATTTCCACAATCCGCCGTGATTCGTCTTCAAAGAAGATGTGGAGGGGAATTCGTTCCTCAATGCATTTGCGGGTTTTTGCCTCTGCCTCTTTGATGATAGAGGGAGGCAGTGATTCTTCCTTCCAGGGCACTTCGATTTTCGTCCATGTGTCGAGGATGGCAAAACCGGTGGTAGGAAGACGGTACTCTTGCTCCAGAAAGGCGGAGAAGATGTGCTGGGCAGTGTGTTGTTCTTCCATTTCCCGGCGCCATTCCCCATCAACTTCCATTGTTATTTCTTCTTTCGGAATTGGTTCCGCTCCCTGTATCGCTCCCCAGTGCCAGATTATCCCCCCTTCCTCCCTGGCTTCTTCCACTGTGAGTAACCACTTTTCTCCCCGGATAACGCCCCGATCCGAAGGTTGGCCTCCCCCTTCGGGGAAAAAGATGCTCTCAGGGGAAGAAAGGCCTACTCTTTCTCTCTCTTCATGTACAGAGAGGACGGTACTCTTAAGAAAAAGTCGCTCTGGCTCGACATAGAATATTTTTCTCGTCATTGCTCTTTCAAGGTAGAGGAAAAATGGTGCTCCGTCAAGGGGTTCACTGTGGCGGAAATCGAGCATTGCGTGCGTGGCTGCAAAATCGATATCTGTTTGGTATAATATGATGTCGTTTACAGGGGGGAGTGCAGTGGAAGACACTGGGTTTCTTGTACAACGTCGGGCTCGTCAGGAAAGACGCTTCCGTTTGTTTCTTTTCCTTCCTACCATTGTCTTTTTGGTCCTTATAGTCATTTTTCCTCTCGTATACTCGGTCGACATCAGCTTCTACGATTACGTTCGAGGGCGGGAGCCTCGTTTTGTGGGGGTTGGCAACTATGCACAGCTTTTCCGAAGCGAGCAATTTTGGCTTGTCACCTGGGTGACACTTCGCATAACTTTGACCTGTCTTGCAATCGAGATGGGCCTTGGGCTCCTTTTGGGCTTTGCTCTGAGTCAAAGGATTCCCGGCATGGGATTTTTTCGACTTTTAATCTTTCTCCCCATGATGTTGGCGCCTCTTGTGGCTGGTCTTTTCTGGCGTTTGCTTCTCGACCAGACTTTTGGATTGGTTAATTTTTTCTTAGAACGGCTGGGTTTTGGAGCGGTAGAGTGGCTTACTGACCCTCGCTTTGCCATATGGGGTATCATTATCACCGATGTGTGGCAATGGACACCTTTTGTGGTGCTTCTCGTACTTGCCGGTCTTGGAACGATTCCTCAAGAACTCCAAGAAGCAGCCACCCTTGATCGAGCAAGCTCTTGGATGCGCTTTAAGCACATTTACCTTCCCTATCTTCGGATGCCTATTCTCCTTGCTGTGCTTTTCCGGTCCATCGATACTCTGAAAATGTTTGACGTTCCCTATATCCTCACCGGTGGTGGTCCCGGGGATCTCACGACCACTCTTTCGCTTCTTGGTTACCGAAACCTCTTTTCGTTTTTCAAGGTAGGGGTGGCTTCAGCGATCTCCTGGTTTGTGGTGATTATCGTCAATGTGCTGGTCAACATCCTGTTGAAAATTTTGAGTCCCCGGAAAAAAGTCCCCCAGGAGATGGTTGATACTGGATTGTGAGGGATGGATATGCGCGAGGAAACAAAGATAATCTTGAAGTGGACGGTTTTCCTTATCATTGCGCTTGCTATCACTGCAGCGTTCATGTTCCCTTTAGGATGGGTGGTACTCTCTTCCCTGAAGACACGCCTTGAGATATTTGTTCTTCCTCCCAAGTGGATTTTTTCCCCTACCTTCCAGAACTATCAGGATATATTGCACTCTGACTTCATGTACCAGCTTAAGAACAGTCTCCTTGTGGCAGCAATATCCACCGGTGTATCCTTAGTCTTTGGAAGCCTTACAGCCTACGGTTTTTCTCGCTATCCCATTCGAGGAAGTGACAACATTCTCTTTTGGATCCTCTCTCTGCGCATGTTGCCACCCATTGCCGTAGTGATTCCCTTTTATCTCCTCTTCCGTTCCCTTGGACTTTTAGATACCGCCCTTGCTTTGGTCCTTGTGTACTGTATCTTTAATATTTCCTTCGCCATATGGGTTCTCAAGGGATTTTTTGACGAGATTCCCATAGAGCTTGAAGAAGCGGCAAAGCTCGATGGTTATTCGCCCATGCAGGTTTTTTGGCGGGTTAGCCTTCCCCTCGTGCGGCCGGGATTGGCCACAACCGCAATTTTTTGCCTCATTCAGTCGCTTAATGAATTCCTCGTAGCCCTCACACTCACTACCAGGAAGGCGGTTACTGCTCCAGTGGGACTGGCCAAGCTCCAGACCTTTCTCGGCACCGACTGGGGGAGGATCTCAGCAGCAGCGGTGATCTTCATGATTCCTGTGGTGGTGTTCACAATCTTTGTCCGAAATGAGCTCATTCGGGGAATGAGCTTTGGACGAATGCGGTGAAAAATTATGGCTATGCTGGTTCTTGAAAAACTCAATCTCTGGTATGGAAAGCATACCCATGCCGTTCGTGATGTGGACTTGGTGGTTGAAGACGGAGAACTCTGTGTATTCCTTGGGCCTTCGGGATGTGGAAAGACTTCTACCCTGCGAATGATTGCCGGTTTTGTCAGGCCAACTTCTGGCAAGATTTACCTTGACGGAGAGGAGATCAACGACCTCTATCCTGGGGACCGAAATGTGGCTATGATTTTTCAGAGTTACGCTCTCTACCCTCACCTTACGGTACGAAAGCAACTTGCCTTCCCCCTCGAGGCAAAAAGGGTTTCTCGCCAAGAGATCAACAAGCGTGTAGAGGAGATAGCCCATTTCCTCCATATGGAGGACTTTCTCGATCGGTACCCTCAGGAGCTTTCGGCAGGGCAAAGGCAGCGTGTAGCTATGGGACGGGCCTTGATTCGAAAGCCCCGTCTTTTTTTGATGGATGAGCCCCTGAGCCAGCTCGATGCCCGCTTGCGGGTGGAAATGCGGGCCAGCCTCAGGAAGCTCCAGCAGGAATTGAAGATCACGACGATTTATGTCACTCATGATCAGACGGAAGCCCAGGGTTTAGCAGACAAGATCATGGTGATGCATCTTGGGAGAGTGCAACAGGTTGGTAAGCCTATCGAGATTTATGAGAATCCAGCGAATCTTTTTGTGGCTGGTTTTATTGGAATGCCGGCCATGAACTTCCTGCGAGGGGTTTTCGTGAATGGAGAACGGGTGGAGTTTCGAGGGAATGGGTCACGCATAGTTCTCTCCAAAACACTTGGTGAGAAAGTTACCTTTCTTCCTCAGAGAGAAGTTATTGTTGGAATTCGGCCGGAACACCTTTCGCTTTCTGAACCGAACCGGGAAGAGAATGTTTTACAGGGGGAGGTCTATGTTGTTGAACCTCAAAGTAACGAGTACATTATCGACCTCAGGGTGGGTGAAGAGGTGGTAAAGGCAAGAGTGGAAAAACGAGAACTCTCTGCTCTTCCCAGAACTGGAGAAATCCTTCGCCTCTTTTTTGAAGATAGATATTGTTACGTTTTCGATCCCGAGAGCGAGAGGCGGCTCCTTTGAAGGAGAGAACATGTCCGAGATTCGTCTTGAGGGAATAAGGGTTCGTTATGGGAGGAACGTGATCCTGAAGGACGTGAGCTTTGCGGTCAGGGAGGGGTCGCTTTGTGTGATTACTGGTCCCTCAGGCTGTGGAAAGACCACGGTCTTGCGGGTCATTGCCGGGCTGACAAAACCCGAAAAGGGTACAGTACACATCGGGGGCCAGCCGGCACACCGCCTCTCTCCGAGCGAACGGGATATAGCTATGTGTTTTCAGACCTTTGCCCTCTATCCCCATATGACTGTTCGGGAGAATTGGATGTTTCCCCTGTATGCGGAGAAAATTTCTCCCCAAGAAATGCAAAGAAGGATCGAAGAGGTCACCAGGCTTCTCCACATGGAATTTCTCCTCGACCGTTACCCGGGGCAGCTCTCGGGCGGGCAACAGCAGCGAGTAGCGTTGGGAAGAGCCTTGGTGCGTCGACCAAAAATCTATCTTCTCGATGAGCCGTTGGGGAATCTTGATGCAAAACTTCGGGTAGAGATGCGGGCCGAAATTCGAAAAATTCAGGAAACCTTGAGTATAACTACGGTATACGTCACCCATGACCAAACAGAGGCCCAGGCAGTGGCTGATATTATGGTGGTCATGGACTTTGGAGAAGTGAAGCAGGTTGGAACACCGGAGGAGGTCTACGAAAAGCCGGCAAACCTTTTCGTGGCTGAATTCATCGGAACTCCACGAATGAATCTCTTCCCCTTTGAAGTACGGGAAGAAGGAGGAAGGATGTATCTTGTTGCTCCCTTTGTTTCCCTGCTTCTTGGAAACGAAAAACTGGGTTTGTTCCATAAGAAGAATTTTCCTTCCGTCATCCTTGGAATTCGCCCAGAAAACATACTTCTTTCCCCCATTCCTCGGGAAAACTCCTTTTTAGCAACGCTTGAGGTCATTGAACCGCAGAGCAACGAGTACATTCTTACTCTAAACGCGCAGGGTACCACCTTTAAGGCTCGCCTGCGCCGCAATGTCCTTGGGTTCACTCCGGAAGTGGGACAGAGGGTTTGGGCGCAGCTCGATGAAGGATTTTGGCATCTTTTTGATCCTAAAAGCGAGAGGCGTATCGAGGGGGGTGAGAGATGAAACTTTCTTGTTTTTGACGGAAAAAATAAGCAGGATCAACAAACTTGAAGGGAGGAGAGGGACATGAAGAGGTGGATTTGGTGTATGGTGGTGGTTGTACTCCTTTTGAGTTTCAGCGCCTGGGCGGAGGAAGTGACTCTGCGAATTTTGAGTCTTCCCTGGCCACAGACGCCGGTCGAGCAACGCCTGGCAAACGAAATCTTTACGCAGAAAACTGGTATCAAAGTCATCATTGAAAGCCCACCGTACCAATTTGTAGAGTACAAGATTCGAGAAATCATAGACAGCAAAAGCGATGAGTACGACCTCTTTGAGTACGACAGCCAGTGGATCGGGGAGATGGTCCTCGCCGGAGGGCTGGAACGTCTGGATACTCCCGAATATCTCTTTTCCCCAGAGAGTGCCATAAACTTCGGGAAGGATTTTATCCAGGGCTTTGCCACTTACATTGGAAAATTCCCCACTTTGGGAGACGATGCTCTGCTTCCGGGAGAGGCCTGGAAGAAGTATTCCGATGCCCCGCTTTACGGTCTTCCCTGGACCTGTGGTGGATTGATCTTTAGTTACCGCAAGGATCTCTACCAAGAGGCTGGTATTTCTGGACCTCCGGATACCTGGGATGAGATGCTTGAGTATGCCAAGAAACTCACCGTTGACGTTGATGGAGATGGGAAGGTCGATCGCTACGGTATGGCCTGGTACGCGACTCGCTTGAGCGACGGTATAACCCAGCAATGGCTTCCCTTCCACTTCTCCTTTGGTGCCGAGCTTTGGGATCCCAATACCTGGACTGCCCAGGGAATTATTAACTCTGACCGAGCAGTTGAGGCCCTACAGTTCTTTGTGGACTTCAACCTGAAACACAAGGTCGTCGATCCGGCAACAGCAAACTGGTTTGTGGACGAAATCATGAATGCCGCCACGCAGGACAAGTGTGCCATGTGGTTCACCTGGGTGAGTTTTGCCAATGTAGCTGATAACCCTGTGCTTTCCAAAACTGCTGGAAAGTGGGGTTACAGTGTCATGCCAGGGTACAAAGACCCTCAGACTGGACAAATTCGTCGAGCCACCACCTTTGGTTCCCAGGGAATCGGTATCAATGCATTTTCCAAGCACAAGAAGGAGGCCTGGATGTATCTTGAGTGGTTGAAATCGTACGAAATTGAGAAGATGCTCGTTGATGATCCCACCGCTGGATATGCCAGCGCTCGTATGGATCTCCTTGATTACCAGAAGCAGTTTGAGCCGAAGTGGGCCTCCATTCGCACCATTGTTGAGGGCATCGCCCGGGATGTATGGACCTGGCCGGAATACGCAGAGCTCCTTGATATTCAGCAGCGAGAGATCAACCTTGCTTATATTGGTAAGAAGACCCCCAAGGAGGCTCTCGACAACATTGCCCTTTTGCAGCAACAAGTTCTTGACACAAGCCCCAACAACCCGAAGAACAAATAGAGGGCCCAAAAGGGGAGGAGTAAAAGTACTCCTCCCCTTTTTCTCTGATTGAGGAGGAGGAAATATGCCAGATAGAGTGAGAGTGGGGATTATCGGGTCGCGTTTTGAGGCGGAAATCCATGCCATTTCTTTTCAGAAAATTCCCCATGTTGTGGAGGTTGTGGCTGTTGCCTCTCCCACCCCGGGACATGCAGAGAGTTTTTCACGTCGCTTTAATATTCCTCGTTTCTACACCGATTATCGCAAAATGCTTGAAGATAGAGATATAGACCTTGTCACCATCTGTACTCCCAACTACCTCCATGCTCAGATGACGATAGATGCCGCCCAAAGTGGAAAACATGTAGTGTGTGAGAAGCCTTTGTGCATGAATCTTGAGGAAGCTGAGAGAATGATTGCGGCATGTCGGGACAACAAGGTTTTTCTTTTTTACGCCGAAGAACTCTGCTTTGCTCCTAAATACGTCCGGGCTAAGGAGCTCGTTGACGAGGGAGCCTTAGGGAAGGTGTATCTTGTTAAGCAGAGCGAGAAGCACTTCGGCCCCCATTCGGATTGGTTCTGGGATGTAGAGCGTTCTGGGGGCGGTGTCCTTATGGATATGGGGTGCCATGGGATTGAATTTGCCAGGTTTGTTTTGGGAAAACCCAAAGTACAGAGCGTCTTTGCTCATCTTGGTACCTATGTCCATAAGGACAAGACGAAGGGGGATGACGAAGCGATAACCATTGTGGAATTCGAGAATGGTGCTTATGCCGTCATCGAAAATAGTTGGGCAAAGCGGGGAGGGATGGACGATCGAGCAGAGGTCTACGGTGAGGGGGGAGTGACCTATGCCGTTCTCCATATGGGGATTTCCCTTATAACCTACAGTGAGTATGGCTATGGCTATGCGGTAGAAAAAGCTCCCACAACCAAGGGTTGGACTTTCACGGTATATGAAGAACTCTGGAACTACGGTTTCCCTCAGGAGATGGAGCACTTTGCCCGCTGTGTCATGGGTCTTGAGAAACCGAAGGAAACGGGAGAGGACGGGAGAGTAGTTCTTGAGATTATCTGCGCGGCCTATGCTTCGGCCGGGATGGGGAAAAGAGTTACTTTTCCCTTCGATGCCCGGGGAATGCAGAAACCCATTGATTTCTGGCTGGAGAGGGCAAAGTGAAGCCACGTATCGTCCTTCTGGGAGAAAGAGAGATCATAAGCCTTCACGAGACATCCTGTCACATTCTCTCTCGAATAGGTGTTGTAGTGCCTGATGAAGAAATTGTCTCCTTCCTTCTATCTCATGGAGCAGAAAAGAGAGATGGTCGCCTTCTTCTTTCTCAAAGTTTGGTAGAATGGGCTTTGGCCAAGGCGGGGAGAGAGTTCCGTCTCTATGGAAGGGATGGGAAGAGGTCTGTTATCTTCCAGCAAGGGGAAATGGTTTTTTGTTCCTCTCCGGGACAATTCGCCTGGTTTGACGGTGAAGTGCGTCGTGAACCTCAAGAGGAGGACCTTTACCGGGCGATCCATCTTGCCCATCACCTTCCTCATATCGATGTTGTAGGCGGTGTGGCCATGCCCTCCTCGTATCCTCCGGCAAAAAGGGAAGTCTACATGGCGCGGGAACTTTTTGTCCGCACCGATAAACCAGTGTTTCTTTGGTTTTCAAGCCCGGAGAACTTCCGCCAGGTCTTTGCCATGAGCGAGGTCGTAGCTGGAAGCAGAGAAGCGGCTCAAGAAGAGCCGCGTCTTTTCGCCTTTCTTGAGCCCATTAGTCCCTTGCGTTTCTCCAAAGAGGGACTGAATATTCTTAAAGAGGCTACATCCTTGAGACTCCCTGTTATGATCGGTCCCATGAGCCAAGCCGGTTCCACTGCACCGGTTACCCTTGCCGGGACCTTGGCCCAGGAGAATGCCGAAATCCTCGCCGGAATCGTCATTACAGAGCTTCTTTGTCCCGGAACCCCGGTGTGTTACGGAGGAATCCCCCATGTTTTTGACCCCAAAACCGGTGCTATCTCTTTCGGTTCTCCAGAGCAAGGGCTTCTGAGTCTGGCGATGGCAGAAGTCGGTGCCTTTTATGGTTTTCCTGTCTACATTAATGTGGGACTCACTGACAGCTGCACCTTTGACCCTCAGAATGGCTGGGAAAAGGGGGTTACACTCATTCTTGGGATGCTCTCGGGTGCTTCTACCTTTGGCCATATGGGGATTGTGGGAAGCGACCAGGGAGGAAGCCTTGAACAGCTCGTCCTCGACAATGAACTCATCGGGTTTTGCAAGAGAATTGTCAAGGGGTGTGAAGTGGGTGAGAAGACCATGGACCTGGCAGTTGTTGAGGAAGGGATAAGAGAAGGATCGTTTTTGGCCTTAGACCACACGGTGCGGTTTATGCGAGAAGAACTCTGGAAGCCTTCATGCAGCTTTCGAGGAGCTTTTCGCGAGGGCAGGGGGATTTTGTCTAATGTACGAGGGCTTATGGAGAAAATATTTGCTCTTCCCTTACCCTCGCTTGACGAGGAAACAGTACGTGCGCTCGACACATTTTTGAGAGAGAGGGGTTGACCATGTTTTTGTGGGGTGAAATGAATTCCCAAGAGATTGCGAAACGACAGAGAGAAGTGGAGCGAGTTATTGTTCCCTGTGGGTCAACGGAACAGCATGGCCCCCACCTTCCTACTACGACCGACACCCTCTGTGTTCTGGAAGTAGCAAAGAGGGTAGCTGAGAAGTGTGGGGCTCTTGTGACACCTCCGCTCTTTTTTGGCCTTTCTTATCCCCATCGAGGCTTTCCAGGAACTATCGAACTCTCTCTCAAGACGTATGTTGTGGTCATTCAGGACATTGCCCTTTCTCTGGCTCGTGGAGGATGGAAGAAAATCGTCTTTTTGAACGGTCACTATGATAACCTCTATGCCATTGCGTATGCCCTCTCTGAGGCCTATCCCTCTTTCCCTGAGGGAACCATCGCCTATGTACTCTCCTACTGGGAGGGGCTCTCGGATGAGGCTTCCGGGTTCTTTACGGAGAACGGGAAGGGACTCCATTCCGGGATGGGGGAAACGGCCCTTTGTCTGGCCATTCGAGAGGACTTGGTGGATTGGGAAAACATGACGGCGGAATTTCTCAATCGTTGTCCTCTTCCTTCCTCGGTCCATCTTGCATATTTCCTTACCCATCCGGGGTCGCTTTTTCAGGCTACGGTAAGCGGTGTCTGGGGAGACCCCAGCAAAGCCACCAAAGAAATGGGAAAAAATCTGCTCGAAGAGCTTGTCGAGTCCTGTACAAGGCTTATAATAGAAGTAGAGGTGGTTTTTGCCACTCTTCCCAAACGGCTCTAAGGAGGGGGGCTCGGGGAGTCTCAAACCCCTATCCCGGCTGACTCCCCGGGTACACCCAAACTGTAGAAGATGATACTGTGTGGCATCTGAAAAATCAAGGTCCTCATGAGGGTGTATCCTCCTTTTTCTTCCCAAGTTCCCTGGGAACTTCTTTCCTTGAGGAAAAATATTCTCTGAAAGGGATTCTCTGTACATTCTGAAAGGAGGTCGATGAAAGATCCATGATTCAGACGGTGAACCTCACCAAGGAGTTCAACGGGTTCAGGGCGGTGGACAGTCTCAACCTTCGAGTAGAGAAAGGCGATGTCTACGGATTTTTGGGTCCTAACGGCGCAGGAAAGACCACAACCATCATGATGATCCTCGGCCTTATTCCCCCGACAAGTGGGAAGGTTTTTCTTCTGGGGGAGGAACTTAGGCCTAACAATGTTTCTGTGAAGCGAAGAGTAGGCGTGGTGTCTGAGAACCAGTATTTCTATAAGGAGATGACGGCACAAGAATACCTGACCTTTTTTGGGGAGCTCTATGAAGTCCCCAAAGTCCAAAAACGCATCGACGAGCTTCTTGATGCAGTGGGACTTCGAAACGACCGAAACAAAAAGTTAGGGGCGTATTCCAAAGGAATGCAGCAGAAACTCGCTTTTGCCCGAGCGTTGCTCCATGACCCTGATCTTCTCATCCTTGATGAGCCGGTGGCTAATCTCGATCCCACGAGTATCAAGCAAATCCGCGACCTCATAGAGGAGGAACATAGGCGTGGTAGAACGGTTTTCGTGTCTTCCCACCTTCTTTCTGAAGTAGAGAAACTCTGTAGGAAGGTAGCCATCATTAACCAGGGGAAACTTTTGGCTGAAGACACCATGGATAACATTAAACGTCGTCTGACGGACACAATCCACATGGAGATTGAACTTTCGACCGACGCCGGAGGACTTACCCCTTCTCTTTCTGAGCTTCCTTTTGTCAAAGGGTTCACTGTTGAAGGAAATAAACTTGAGGTCCATCTCAAAACGGGGCGGGATTACCGTCTCGATCTTTCCCGATTCTTTTACGAGAAAGGGTTTCTGGTGCTCACCATGAAGACCAAAGAAATGAGCCTTGAAGAGGCGTTTATCACTATCACCCAGCAGAACATTTCGCTTCTGGCACGGGGGGAGGGAAACGTATGAAGCGTCTTCGCACTGGGGGCATCATTACTTTAGGCGTAGGGATACTGGTGGCTGTTTTGTTTGTGGTAGCCTACTTCGCCACCAGGGTGAACTATGGAATCCTCAAAGGTATGGTGGTGGACCTGTACTCTCAAGACGTAGTACGGAACCTCTCTCTTACTGTTGATGGTCGCTCGGACGTCCTCTTTCGGAGCAAGGAATATCAGCTTACCAAGATACCCCCTGGAAAGCATGTTCTCAAGGCTGAAGCTCCGTATTATCATTCCTTTTCCCAGGAACTCGAGATCAAGAGGGGTATAAATGTGTTGAACTTTGCCATGGAAGGGAAAGAAATCCCGGATCTTGCAGGGATCATCTGTTTTGCCGACCCCACCGATCGGGGAATCGAAGTCGAGATTCGCTTTAAGGATTCCAAGGGCATCGGCATATCGGATTTTCCGGGTATGCCTCTTCGCTTTGAGGGAAAGCTCTATGTTCGGGAAGGAGATGAATCGAATTACTCCCGGGGTCGGTTGATCTATGGAGGGCCGATAGAGCTTTTCTGGGATCCCAAGGCCTATCTTGCCCGCAACAAAGGCCTCATCCCCTGGGACAAGATTCAGGTGGACCGGGAGAAGGAAAAATACGGCATTATGGAAGTTGTCCTCCACACTCCCCAGGGGGATTTCGGAGAGTTCATCGAAGACGTTGAACTTCAGAAAAAGGAGGAATAGAGTATGCGATCTTTCAGAGTAATGACGACCCTCTTCAAAAGAGATTTCCTCTACTCCCTCTATGGCCTCGGTTACTATGCGGCGCTTTTTGCCTCTTTTATTGTTTCCTCCTTTATCCTGAAAAATTTCTTAGACAGTATTGGTGAGGAGGATATTCTCGTTTCCGCCTACCCGCTCAACTACCCTCTGTACATCACTCTCATCATAATCTCCCTGTACCTTGTTATCCTTTCAGGGATTTCTATTTCTCGAGAGCGGGAACAGGGAACGTTAGAGGTTCTCTTTTATGGTCCGGTCACACCGGGGAGTTTCTTGTGGGGAAAATATCTCAAGGACCTATGTCTTGGTATTGTTGCCCTGGGCTTTACGGCGCTCTACTTTTTCCTTGTGAGTGTGCTCACCAACATTGGCTTCACGGTGGGTCTTGTGAAAGCTCTCGTTATGGGGGTGTTCCTGCTCTCCTGTATCGTAAGTTTTGGGCTTTTTATCTCCTCCATCACCGGGCGCATTCGAAGTTCCGTCCTGGCGCTCGTCGCTATTTTGGGAGCATTCCTTGCCATACAGTTTGCCTACAATGCCCTTTTGGGATTTGAGAAAGAGTCTCTCTCTGTACCGCTTCTTTATGTTCGCCAGACCATGTCGTATGTTTTCCGAGGCATCAGCTGGATTTCCCCCTTTGCTTACCTCAGTCGGGGGCTGGACAGCGTCGTGCTTGAGAATCCGTTCCTCTATGCCACACATATTGTATATGCCCTCGTGTATTCCCTCATTTTCATGTTTCTCTCGGTGTATGTTATGACGAAGAGGGGGGTTAAGGCATGATACGAAGAATCACTCTTTCGGTACTTTTGGGAGTAAGCTTTGTATTTGGACCCTTGGTCTTTGCTCAGCCACTCATGCGGGAACAGCTCGTGTACTCTCTTACCTCCTTTAACGGCTCTACATACAGCAAGAGCTTTGCTCCTCAGAGTGAGGACGCCGTCTACTTTATTGCCAATGTCAATAACATCGTTGTTCCCCGCAAAACCATTGTCTACTACTGGCCTATTACTCGCCGGTACATGGCCGGCTTCAGCACCCTCAATGAGGGTGTTCCGGGAAGGCTTGAAATTCTCCAGGGTGGGAAGGTCGTAGCTACGCTGAGCGAGCGGAAATACGTACTCTATTACCCTGAAGGGTACTGGTCAGAAAAGGCCGTAATGTACCTTGATGAAGAGGCCGATGCCTATTATGACAAATACAAGAAGGCAGTAGATGAGTTCAATAAAAAACTCAAAGAGTACTATGAAGCTATGCAGAGATATCGGGAAAGGCTGAATGAATTCTTCGAGGAAGTTCGCAGGCGAAGAGAAGCGGGGGAAATAGGCCCCCTCGATATTGCGGTTCCTAAGGAACCCTCGCCCCCCGAATTTGTGGAGTTTTATACCTCTGAGCCGGCATCCGGTTTTGTGCTAAATCTTCCTCCTGGACATTATGAATTGCGAATACGCCTCGACGACGGAACCATTCTTGAGGGCAGCGAGAAAAAGGTTATTGTTTTTACTTCTCGTCGGCGAGGTGGTGTGGGATATGAGATCATTCCTGGGAACCGGTGGACAAAGAGGGAGAATTGTGACGATCCTTCTTGGATTATTCACGCTGTAGGGAAGAATGAACTCTACTTTAATCCCTTTATACAGGAAGAGTATAATGAACTCTATCACAATAAACTCCAGGATCCTCAGAACATTGGGAGAATTGAACGATGGAAGTGGGTTCACGTGGACCCGGTGAAGGATGCAACCGTTCTTCTCGGTCGTGGAAAAGAAATTCTTAAGGCGGTTACCAAGGCCCCCTACTTTGTCAAGCAGATTCCTGGGCCGGAATTGGGTTATGAGATTGTAGAGTACGGTGAGGAGCTCAAGAAAAAAGGGTACAAGCCTACCTTCGAGAGCTTCAAGGTTCTTTTAGATCCCAATCTTCCCAAGACCAGCTACACCATTCAAGCTGTGGCAGGTGAGAATCAAGCCCCTCTTCCGGAAAGTGAACGGACCATTCAGCTCCTTCGCAAGGAGAGCAGTACCTACCTTTATGTTCTTGCGCTTTTGCCCATTATAGTGGGTATGGTGGTGGTCCTGGGGCGAAGAACAAAGATTGAGGTGTAGGGATGTTTGAGAGGGCGACTTTTCTTTATCGCCTGAATCGTTTTGTGGTACTCTGTGAGGAGGGTGGGCGCACTTTCCGTGCCCACCTTCCTAATCCTGGAAGGCTTTGGGAGATTCTTCTGCCGGGACGCATTCTCCTTCTCAGAAAGGGCAACCCCCATGGAATGCCTCGAGTGTGGGGAGCTATAGTGGGTAAAGAGATTGTGTGTCTTGATACCTCTTTTGCCAATTCTGTAGCTTCCAAGCTTCTTGAAAAGAATCGTATTGAGGGGCTTCAGGGCTTCCGGATAGAACGCCGAGAGGTTCCCTTAGACGGTCACCGAATAGATTTCCTTCTCCGACGTGACTCCAAACGCCTTTTCCTTGAAGTAAAGTCCTGTACCCTCTTTTATGAGAATTTGGTCATGTTTCCCGATGCAGTGACCATACGGGGAAAAGAACACGTAGAGCTTATGGAGAAGGTAAAAGGTGCTGTTCTTTTTGTGGCTCATTCCTCTTCACCCTCGTTCTTTTTACCGGATTTTCACACCGATTTTGATTTCTCCTTGGCCCTGTACCGTGCCCGGAAGGAAGTGGAGATCAAAGCCGTGGCAGTGCGATGGAAGGAGGATGGCACATTCTCTTTCGTTCGAGAACTTGCAATTCCCTGGTCTCTTTACGAGAGGGAGGGACAAAATAAGGGTACATATCTCCTTGTAGGGTATCTCCCTTGTTCGCGCTTGGTCGAAGTGGGAAGACGAGGGATGTATCACTTGGAGAGAGGATATTATGTGTACGTCGGCTCAGGCAGGGGTTCGCTTTCTGGAAGGGTGAAAAGACACCTTAGAACTTCCAAAAAGACTCATTGGCACATTGACTTTCTCTCTCCCCTTCTTGAGAATATCCGGGCCATTTGTATCCGGGGCTCGGGGAGTTTAGAGTGTAACATTGCCCAGGAACTTGGGGAGTTTTCTCGTCCCGTTGCCGGTTTCGGCTCTTCAGATTGTTTCTGTGGAAGCCATCTTTTCTTTTTTTCATCGAACCCCCTCCACAGTGTTCCCTTTGTGAATCTTCTCCTTCGTTTCCGCATGGGAAGATTGGCAAAAGTACTCAGAGAAGGAATTTATGGTGCAGGTACTCATTGACTGTTTTGGCACAGGTCTTTATAATTTTGAACAGTAAAAATTCTTCCCTGAGGGGGGTGAAAAGGGAAAAACGTTACACCTGGTTATAAGTTTTTAAGTTTTCCTTTCGAAACAGAGAAACCTTGAACAGGGGGGATGTATTTCATGGGATGGCGTAAGTTGTTAGTGCTTTGTGTATCCTTGGTGTTTGTCTTGGGATTTGTGTTTGGTGCTTTTGCCCAGGAAGGGGCTTCAGAACTTGAGATTCAAACGGCCAATGCTGCATTTGAGGCTGCTGACAAAGGCAATCCTGATCCAGCCTGGAAAGGTCAAAAACTCACAATCGGTGTTTACTCTGCGGGTCCTCGAGGTGCTATCTCTGGTCCTTTGTACTTCTGGCGTCCGTACTTTGAAAAGCTTACCGGTGCTACCTACGACATCGTAGAAATTCCTTTCGGGGAACTTCGAGAAAAAATCTTCACCGACCTTATGACCGGTACTGGGACGTACGACATCATCGTCGGGCCGAGCTGGTTCTACGGCGACTACATTTTGAACGATTGGATTGTTCCAAGCCAAGATTTCATGGGCGATCCACGCATGCCCAAGTGGGAACCGGAATCTATCCTTCCACCACTTCAGGAACTTTACAGCTGGGGTGGCAAGTGGGTTGGCTTCAACAATGACCACGACGGGCAAGTTCTCTACTACCGCCGGGACATTTTGAGTGATCCAAAGTGGCAGGAAGAATACAAGAAGGAGACAGGAGAGGACATGCCCACTCCTCCTTGGACCTGGGAGGATGTTTACAAGATCTGCAAGTTCTTCCATGGAAAAGACTGGAATGGTGACGGGGAGTCAGACTACGGAATCAGTATGCACCTTAAAGTCGGTGGACAGGGCTTCTTCCACTACATGGCACTCTCTGCTCCTTACGTGGTTGCCCCTGCACCCGGTGATGATCCCAAAAAGGTCACCCGTTACCACAATGTGTACTGGTTTGACCCTGAGACCATGGAGCCCCTGGTGAACACTCCTGGTTTTGTTGAGGCTCTGAACATGCTTCTGAAGCTTTCAAAGGCCGGTCCAACCGCCATGTGGGGTTGGAGCCTCGGTGAAGCATGGGACGCCTTCCTGCGGGGTAAGGCCGTGATGTGCTGGTCCTGGGGCGACGTGGGCTCTTTGGCTCAGCTTCCTGACCGTTCTGTCATTAAAGGGAAACTCGGTGTAGCCCCGATTCCTGGAAGCGATAAGTACTACGATCTTGAAACGCAACAGTGGGTTTACAAGAAGAATTTTGTAGCCAACACCGTAGGTGCTTCTTGGCATGGAGTGATTTCCAAGTATTGCAAGAACAAAGAGCTTGCTGCCTACTTCCTCTCCTGGCAGGCAACACCGCCCATCAATCACTGGAACGTCGTATGGGGTTGGACAGGCATTGACCCTGGAACACTTTATGACCTCTTGCAGCCTACCGGGAAAGCTACGATTGAAGAGTATGTGGCCACTGGCTATGATGCCGAGGACGCACGGCAATTTGTGAACGCCTATGAAGAGATGTGGTACCGTTACCCGCTGAAGCAGTCGTATCTCCGCCTTCCGGGCACTCCAGAAATGTGGGAGATTTGGGACATTCACCTCTCCGAAGCGATAACAGGGCAAGTGTCTCCCGAAGAGGCCTTGAACCGAACTGCTGAAGACTGGAGAGCCATCGTCGAACGTTACGGTAAAGACACCCTCAAAAAGCTCTATCAAGAGGCCATCGGCTACAAGCCTGAGTGAGGGCAAAACAAAAAGAGGAGGAAGGAGAACTTCTCCTTCCTCCTCTTTTTGTGCCTGAGAAAGGAAGGTCTCTCAAGATGAGGCGAGGACGAAAGGAAAAGGGAAATGCCTTTGTCATTCCTGCCATCTTTTGGATACTTCTTTTCACTATCTTTCCCCTTGTGTACTCATTCCGGGTAAGCTTGTCAAAGGTCTCTTATGGGAAAATCGTAGGGTTTGCTGGGACAGGCAATTACCTTCGCATGTTTTCAGATTATCGTTTTTGGTCGGTTCTTCGCTTTACGGTAATCTTTGTGGTTATTAGCGTGTGCGCTACAACTGCCATTGGCCTTGGTCTTGCAGTGGTCTTCAATCGGAAAGTGAAAGGCATCAGAGCCTTTCGATCGATTCTTACCATGCCTCTTTTTACTGCTCCCGTTGCCTTGGGGTACCTTGGGGTGATGATGTTTTATGAAGAGAATGGTCCCATCAACGTCCTTTTGAGGTACATCGGGTTGGGAAAGGTTCCCTGGCTTTCAAACCCCCTTTGGGCTACAGTAGCAGTATGTCTTGTGGACGTTTGGCAGTGGACTCCTTTTGCCTTCATCATTCTTCTTGCGGGGCTTCAGTCGATTTCTGATGAGATCTACGAGGCAGCCATTATCGACACGTCTTCTGGGTGGGCTATCTTTCGACATATTACCCTTCCAATTCTTTCTCCCGTTTTGGGGACAGTCGTCATGCTCCGCATGGTTGATGCTTTTAAAGTTTTCGACATTCCCTTTAGCCTTACAAGCGGTGGTCCAGGGACGGCGACCCGAACCCTTACCTTCTATATCTACACCCAAGGATTGCGGAACTTCGACCTGGGATATGCAAGCGCTATGGCATACTTTCTTCTTGCCTTGACGATGATTATCGGTCTTCTCTTCTTCAGGAGATACCGAGAGCTCTACGAGTAGGGGAGAATAACGATGAGGCGAAGAAAAAGACAAAAGATGTTGACTGAAATCTTCATATGGATTGTAGTGGTGATCGCCGTAGGGTGGGTCCTTTTTCCCTTCTATTGGACGGCCATCACCTCCTTTAAGAAACCGGCTGACGTCTTTCGCTTAAGTAGTGTCCCATGGCTTCAGTTCCGGCCTACCCTTGACAACTGGAGAACTGAGTTTGAGCAACGTGGTCCGGAAATTGCTCGAGGCATCACGAATAGCATCACTATTGCGGTATGTGCCTCGCTGGTAGCGGTCACCTTAGGAACTCTTGCTGGATATGGTCTTGCCCGGTACAAATATGTGAAGTGGCGAAACCAGAGCATGGCCTTTTGGTTTCTCTCGCAACGATTTCTCCCCCCAGCAGCGACGGTTATACCCTTTTTCCTCCTTATGAAATCCCTTGGTCTTTTGGATTCGAGGGTAGCCTTGATTGTGGTGAATGCTACCTTTGCAATGCCCTTTGCCGTCCTCATCATGAAGGACATGTTCCGGGAACTTCCGGTGGAACTTGAGGAGGCTGCTTTGGTTGATGGGTGTTCCCGATGGGAAGCTTTTTGGAGGATTGCTTTGCCTCTTGCGGCACCGGCGCTGGTAGCCACCGTCATTATTTGTTTCTCCTTTGCCTGGAATGAGTTCCTGTTTGCCCTCGTTTTGACCTATAAAAAAGCCTCTCCTATGACGGTGATCATCGCTGGAACGGAACACACCCAGGGGGTACAATTCTGGTATGTTTCCACAAGGTTACTCCTTGCCATTATTCCTCCCACACTTCTTGCCCTGACGGTTCAGCGCTACATTGTTCGTGGCCTCACCATGGGAGCAGTAAAAGGATGAGAAAGGGGGCTAGTCGTGGTCCCCTTTCATTAAGGCATTTGAGATTCCTCGAGCAGTTCCCTTATGGAGACACTGAAGGCGTGTTCTGTTTTCACCCATCGCTTTTGGTTCCAAGAAAGTAAGAGTCCGGAGAGGGCGATGGGTATCCAGCTCAAACCATAGGCTGTGTAAAGGAAGAGATAAGAAAAATAGCGAAAAGTTAATCGGCCTTCCCGAAGAGAAGGACCGAGAATCACCTGATACGTGCTTTGGACGAGAGCGAGAGGAATCCAGAGATAGAGGCGAAAGAGAAAGGGTGAGTTACCGTAGAACCCTTGCCTGAAAGCCTCGAGTGTAAGGAGTGCTGTGGTAAGGACAATACTTAGCGGTGTTACGAGGTAGAGGAAGTAATCGAGGTATGTGAGATGCCCCGTGCACAAGAATTTCCAGAGGAGTTTTCCCCCATAGTGCCAAAGGACGAAGGAATGTCCTTGCATCCAACGCGTTCGCTGACGGTGACTCGCTCTGTAGTAGAGGGGTTTCTCATCGTACGTGATTGCCCACTCGTTCCAGTGAACCCTTCCTCCTGAGAGAACAACCTGGGTACTAAATTCAAGGTCCTCGGTGAGGCTTTTGAGATTCCACCCCAAGCGTCTTATGCAGGATGTGCGGATCACAAGTCCTGTTCCTCCAAGAGTTGCTGACATCCCCCAATTGGTACGGGCCAGCTGCCAGAAACGGTTGGCATACCAATATGCTAAAGCGTACATTCTCGTGATCCAAGATTGATTGGGATTTTTGGTCTCAAGGTATCCCTGAATGACTTCGGCTTCAGGGTGAGCTTCAAGGTAGTCGTTCATTTTTGGCAAAAAAAGAGGATGGGCGAGGTTGTCGGCGTCAAACATGGCAATGGCATCGTATTCGGTGAGAGGAATTTTGGAAAGCGCCCATCGTACATTGTGAGTTTTTCCAGGATGTTCTGGATCATTGCGTTCGAGAACGAAAGCTCCGTAACACAGGGCAACGTCCTTTGTTCTGTCTTTACAGGCATCGCAGGCAACGTATATGTCAATGCAGTGTTCTGGGTATTTCTGGTTTTTCAGACTCTCAAGGAGTGAGCCTATAACTCTTTCTTCATTGTGAGCGGGAATGAGGATGGCAAATCTTCGGAAAGTTTGAGCTTTGGGCAGGGGGCGAGGTCGTTCAAAACCTCGGAGGGCTACGAAGGTTTCGTAAAACCAGAAAATGTAGAGCAGAACGGCAATAATCTTTAAAGAGTCAAGGGGGCTGTCAAACCACTGCTCGTAGAAAACAAGGGGTAGATGCACGAATTGTACAACCTCCCTGACGTGTGTTCGAAGACTCCGAAAGAACGTAACACGCCTTGCAGGATAAGTCAAGGACTTTGAGGACTTTTTCTGAGAAGAGTGATAATGTAATCTCGTTGAGGGCGTAAGTTGACCTCTTCAAAAACAGGAGTAAACTTTCCTCGCTCAAGGAAAAGGTCATGAATGAGTTTTCCCGAGGGGTAGAAGTGCACGAGAAGGAGATATCCTCCTTCTCGAAGGTGATGGTAGAATTTCTCTTCTAAGTGAAGAAGGACCGTTCTCCCTCCGAGATAGTAAAGTACTTCTGAGGCGAGGATAAGGTCGAAAGTACCGGTAAGGTCTTCTCGAACGATATCGAGTTTCTCGAGGGTCACTCGATCGCCAAAGCGTTTGAGTCGTTCTCTCGCCCGGGAGAGGGCAGTCTCGGAAATGTCTATTCCAAAGACTCTTTTTCCGCTTTCGAGAAGAAGACCCGTGAACACTCCCTCACTTGTGCCCACTTCACAGATATAGTGGGCATCCTCGGGGATGGCTTTAAGGGTCTTGGCATACTTCTCTTGTTCAAAAGGGCTTTGGGTGTAGTTCCAGGGATCTTCCTTTTTGCGATAGAGTTTCTCAAAATGGGCTTCGTTGAAAATCCAGGGTAGAAAGGGAAGGGCCACCCTCCAGAGAAGGTTGGCAAAATAGGAAAGGAGACGTAGTTTTAGCGTGGTCCACTGTCGTTTAAGTTTTTCTGTCCATCTCATGGCTCTGGGGGTAGGGTATAATATTTCAAACTTTGCTTCAAGGGGGTAAGGGTATGCGTTACCGCAAATTAGGATGGACTGATCTTGAGCTTTCTGTCATCGGCTTTGGTTCTTGGGCTCTTGGAGGTGGGGGATGGCAATACAGCTGGGGTCCTCAGGATGACAGGGAATCCATTGAAGCGATACGAAGAGCAGTGGATTTGGGAGTGAACTGGATCGATACGGCTGCCGTATATGGCCTTGGTCACTCGGAGGAGGTTGTCGGTCAAGCTATCAGGGGGCTTTCTAAGCGTCCTATCATTGCCACAAAGTGTGGCCTTGTATGGGACGAGAGAGGCAATATCTCTAATCGCTTGAAGCGAGAGAGTGTGAGGCAAGAAGCAGAAGCGAGTTTAAGGCGTCTTGGGGTCGATGTCATCGATCTCTATCAGATTCACTGGCCTGTTCCTGATGAAGACATTGAGGAAGCCTGGAGGGAAATGAGCCAGTTGATCAAAGAGGGCAAGGTTCGCTATATTGGAGTTTCCAATTTCAATGTGTCGCAAATGAAGCGGATTGCCCCCATCCATCCCATTGCCTCACTTCAGCCTCCCTACAGCATATTGCGACGGGATGTGGAGAAGGATGTCCTCCCTTACTGTGCAGAACACAACCTCGGGGTTGTGGTTTACAGCCCCATGCAGAAGGGGCTTTTGACCGGGAAAGTCACCAGAAAATGGGTGGAAAGTCTTCCCTCTGATGACCACCGCCGAAATGACCCCATGTTTCGGGAGCCAGAATTAAGCCTTAACATAGAGTTTGTTGAAAAGCTTCGGGAAATAGGGGAGAAATATGGCAAAACCCCGGCTCAGGTAGCCATAGCCTGGGTTTTGCGCCGTAGGGAAGTCACCTCAGCCATTGTGGGTATCCGTCGACCTTCGCAGATTGAGGAAATTGTTCCTGCTGGGGACTGGGATCTCCCGAAAGAAGAGGTTGCTGCCATTGAGGGTCTTCTGGCCGAGCGAGAGGAAAAACTCAAGCATCTCCATTCATGAAGACAGGGGGTGATGCCCTCTGTTTTATTTCCTTTTCTCCCTCGGATATGCTGAGAACTTGCGGTATGGAGTGTGAAAGACGAGACCAGGAACAAGCTCTGTTATGAAAGTGCACTCTCAAGGAGAAGCACGCTCAGAACCACAAAGAGACAGGCAAGAGCGATTTTAGAGAAAAGGATGTTTTTCCGACCAAATTCTACCAGAGTCCTGGACTGGCTTCCAAAGAATACACTGAGAAAAACGGCTATGAGAGGAATGATAAAGAAGGCATTGTAGAAGACGAGGTACCCAAAGGCTCTGAGGCGATAAGAGGCTACCTCTCGAGCAATGTACATAATGGTGGGAAGATAGACCTGACCTGTGCAGCCGGCCTCAAGGATGGAGATGGCAAAACCGCTTACAACAGCAGCGGCAAAGAGCTTTCGCTTCGAGAAACTCTCTTTCAAGTACTGGTTGATTTTTACTCGCAAGCCCTTGGGCAGACCAAGGGTCATGCCGGTTTCCTTTCGTTCTTTTTTGTAGGTTATGGCGTCCCGTATACTGAAAAAGGCGAAGACAAGGAGAACGCAGGCCATGGCTCCATACACCATCCGAGAGATGATACGATACGCAGCCACCGTCTGCCAGATCTGGAAAATTCCCAGCCCAAGGAGGAGGTAGGTTACGAAAACGGCTATGGTGTAAGTGATTCCGATTTCCATCACCCGCTGGCGGGAATGACCAAGCACAAAGAGAAGGTTGACCATGAAGACGATAGTGGCAAAAGCACAGGGATTGAGCCCGTCGAGGAATCCTGCTCCTGCAACCACCCAGGGGGTGAAACCTTTGAATTGGGAAAAGACGAGCTCCTCAACTCTCCGGGAGAGTTGAGGAGCCTTTGTTGCTTTTGGGCCTTTCAGGGTTTCTTCAATGAGTTTCTCAAGCAGAGTATTCACCTTTTCTGGCTCTTCGCTGGCCACATATCCGGCGTCGGAAAAGATTTCCACGGAGGCTTTCTCTGTTACATTCCACTGCTCCTCGAGGAGCACAAGTTTTTCATAGTTCTGTGAGAGGATGTAGTCAAGGTACACGACTTTAATCTTGTCTCTGTATTTTTCAAAGATTTCGGGTGTTATATCCTCTTTGAGCTTTCGGCAAACTGGACAGCGAGAAGAATAGAAGAAGAGAAACACTGGTTTCTCCTCCACCGCGATTTTTTCGGTGAAGTTTTCAGGGAGAGTGCCTCGGTCAATGAAACGAGTTCTGTCGCCAAAGGGAGCAAGTTGCTCTTTAAGGAGAGGAAGGTTTTCTTCTGTACCCACGGCGATGATGAGGTCGGGATTCTCTTCCCTCATTCTGGCAAGGTATCGGTCGAAGGGGAAAGAGGTGACGTTCCCGGTGAAATTCAGAAGAAAGACGGTGTGATAGTTCTCGGTAAAGGAGAAGAAGGGTAGAAAAACCTTGTCTTGGGGGGTGTCAGAGACGACTATGGCATACCCTTTTTGGGCAAGCTCGGAGAGGACGTCCTGCGATTTGACCACATCCTGAGAGGAGGGAAGGATAATGGTGATCTCCTTGGGAGGCAGGATGTTTGGCCAGGAATCGGGTGAGAATCTGTGTCCCCCAAGGTCTACAAAGAGCTGTACACTGTCTTTGGGGGGGGAGAGGACTTCTTTCTGATTACCCCGGAGAAGAACCTCATAGCTGTAAGCTGCTGGCGAAAGAAAAAGAAGACACGCAATCACAATAAGCAGCTTTTTCATTTCAACCCCCTTCTTTTTATATCCTGTATTTCTTTTTACGGTTTTCCCCGCTTTGGGTTTCGTCAAAGCTTATCAATGTCGGGGACGGTACCATCCTTGAGACGGTAAAGTATCTCTCCGGCCCGGGGGACAACGAGGATACCTTCTTTTTCTCGATCACTGTAAGTCTCGAGATCGATTTGGCGATAGTCGAGGTATCCCAGGTTAATTGTTTCGCAGACTTCTTTGGGGATTCCTGTAGCAAGAATCACCTCAATTCGGGGGTATTCTTTGCCATCTCTGTACTTGCCGATGCCCTTGACATGTGTGGAATGGGCCAGAACTCCCCAGGGATAGTGCTTGTATCTGTCCCACTGGGCGAGAAAGAAGTCCCTTGTATGGTAGCCAATTTCAAGGAGGTGTTTTCCGTGGGTCTTGGAGATTTCTTTTATATGGGGTGCATAGATGATGATTTTGCCTCCATCAGCTACTACTGGCTCGAGTTTATACATGCACTTACCGCCCACCCAGAGCTCGTTGTACATGGGGGGAGCAACAGATATGACAGTGTGAAAGGGCTCATCCACGTGAGTGATGTTTACCTGTGCTGAGAGGTCTGCTGCCCTTGACCAGGCCTCTTGGGGGTCCCCAAAAAAGATTCCACAAGGGTCTTTTTCTTTCATCACAAGACACAGAGCGAGCGTAGGGGTAGGAATGAACCTTGCTGCCCGGTTGAGAACTTCCCGCACCGGAGTATCTTTATGACCGATGATTTTAGGATTGGTGATGAGGGCCGAGAGCCAGTGGAATTTGTCGGTGAGTTCTGGACCAGAAATTCCTGGGAAGAAGTACTTGTAACCTCCTGAAAAGCCCACAACTTCGTGAGGAAACACTGGTCCCATGATAAGGAGCTCGTCGTAATCAAGGATGCATCGATTCACAGTAACCGGCACGTCTTCAGCAATAAGTCCGCGGGAGATGACGTACATTTCTTCCCGTGATACAGTCCCTACATGAATCAATTCTTTAGGTTCCTGAAAAAGGTGGTTGTACACTGTAACGCCTTGATCTTCCGCTTCTTTGAAAGTAACTCCAAGGTGTACCTTGAGCTCTTCATCGCTCATGGGGGGATGTGTTCCCAAAGCAATAAGGAAATCGAGCCGTTTTGCTTTTGGCTTGATCACAGAAAGTGCGGTCTCAAAGAAGAGGCGCACCGGGGCAGTGCGAGTGTTGTCTGGAATAATAGCAAGAATTCTTTTATTTTGCCAGTCGTGTCTATCTAAGGCTTCCTGGAAATAGGTCTTCATCTCCTCCGAGGAGAAGGCTCGCTCTGTACCTCCCTGAGCAAAGAGAATCACAATACGTTCACCTCCCATTCCGTATGGAACACGCCCTCTTTGTCGATACGTCGGTACGTGTGTGCCCCGAAGTAATCCCGCTGTGCTTGGGTGAGGTTAGCTGGAAGAAGGACACTACGCCAGGAATCAAAGTAAGCAAGAGTAGAGGAAAGCGCAGGAAGCGTTACACCGTATTCAATTCCCAGGGTACACACCTTACGGAGAGTAGGAAGTTTCTCTTCCACGTCATGCCGGAACTCTTGCATGGCAAAAAGAAGAGGTGCGTCATCCAGGAGAAGTGCTTTTTGAATCCGCTCAAGAAGGAGTGCCCTCAGAATGCACCCACCTTTCCATATGCGGGCAGTTTCTGGAAGGTTTAAGTTGTAGTTAAGGACTTGGCTTGCTTCACGAAGAAGATGGAAACCCTCTGAAAAGGCAGCAAGTTCTGCAAGATACAAGGCATCAGCAAAAGGAACAAAAAGCTCCGATGACCAGGAAAGTGTTTTTGAGGACGGAGAAAAACACTGGGCAATTTGGATACGTTCGTTTTTAAAAGATGAGAGGCTTCGTGCTATAACCGAGTGGGTGATAGTAGGGGTAGGGATGCCAAAGTCCAAAGCCACTTGAGCGGTCCACTTTCCTGTTCCCTTTTGCTCGGCAGCATCAAGGATAAGGTCAACGAGGGGTTTTCCTATCTCTGGATCTCTGTAGCGAAGCACCTTCTCTGTGATTTCCACAAGGTAGGAGTTCAGATGGGGTAGGGCATTGAACCTGTGAAATATCTCGGCAATTGCTTCGGCTTGAAGCCCAAAGACCTTCCGCAAGAGGTCGTACACTTCAGCAATGGCTTCCATAAAGGCGTACTCAATGCCGTTGTGAACCATTTTTACAAAATGCCCACATGAACCGGGACCAAGATACGTGCAGCAGGGACCGTCATCGACCTGAGCCGCGGCTTTTTCCAGAACGTCCTGCACGAGTTCATAGCCTTTCTTATGCCCGCCAGGCATGAGTGAGGGTCCATGAAGTGCTCCGTATTCACCACCACTTATCCCCATGCCAAGAAAGAGTAACTCCCGGGATTCGGCTTCCTTGAGCCTGCGGTCTGTGTCCCGGAAGAAGGAATTTCCTCCGTCGATGATAAGGTCACCCTTTTCAAGAAGGGGAAAGAGCGTTTTCATGAACTCATCCACTGCTTCGCCAGCTTTTACCATGAGAAGAACTTTGCGGGGTCGCTCAAGAGCATGAACAAACTCTGAGAGATCATAAGTAGGGTATATTGGTTCCCCTTTGACCCTTGTTTTTTGGAACTCTTGTGTTCTTTTCGGGGTTCGGTTGAACACTGCCACTTTGAATCCCTTGCGGGCAATGTTGAGAGCAAAGTTCTGACCCATCACAGCCATGCCGATGATACCTATTACGCAAGATCCCACTACGATTATGCCTCCTTTCCTTTTCTCTGTTCATTATAGCGCAGGTTCACAAGGGAAAGCGGATGAGCCCGAGGGCAAGAAGAAAAGCAATAATTACTGGTTGATGAAGAAGGTAGATGGTAAGTGAGTGCCGTCCGAGAAAGGCAAGACCTTGCAGGAGGAGGTGGGGTTTCTCAGAAAAGGTAAAGCGCCTTTTTCCAAGAGGGTACAAGAGATTCCCAAAAAAGATTCCAAGGAGCACCACTCCAAACCAGGGAAAAAGAGGAAAGTAATCAAGAGTCAGAAAGTTTTGGGGCTTGAAACCGAGCCAGAAAAGGGACGAAAATGGAAAGGATCGGTTAGAGAGCACATTCCCTAAGGCGATGCAGCCAAGACCCAAAGGTAGGCTTAGCTGTGGTCGGGAGATAAAGGGATACGCAAGAATGGTCGACACCCCGAGGCAATGCAGAACACCAAAACGAATGTATGCCTCAGGAAACGCAAAGTATGTAACAATAGTTATCACTACACCATAAGCCAGAAGGAGAAAGCCCCTTTTTAGATACTTTGGGAAAAGGGAAAGATTGTGGCTTTCTTTTTCTCTGGTAAAACGCAGAGTCAGTGAAAGTCCTGCAATACCAACGAAAAGCGAAGCCCCAGTAATGACATACCCACGCCAGAAGGGAGAAAAAAGGTTTATCCTGAGGTTGCCAAAGAAGACAAGATCAAAGAGGGTGTGATAGAGAAGCATCATGATAATGGCACAACCTCTGAGAGCGTCAACCTCAGGAAATCGTTCCCTTCTTCTCTTTATTGCTTTCACCTTCTATATTCTACCAGAGATGTTATAATGAATACATGTGGCGAACAAAGATTATTTGTACTCTTGGGCCAGCTTCCCAAGATTGTACTGTTCTCAGGGAGATGATCGGTGCCGGGATGGATGTGGCACGCCTTAACTTTTCCCATGGTGATCATGCCTTCCACCAAAAAGCAGCACACCTTGTTCGAGAAGTTTCCCAAGAGCTTGGGAAACCCGTGGCAATTCTTGCTGATCTTCAAGGGATTAAGATTCGCATCGGAGAAGTTGCAGGGGATGGAGTAGAGCTTATCCCTGGTTCAGTTATTGAGATGATGCCTGGTGAAGGCGTCTCAACTTCGAAACGCCTTTTCGTTCAATATGCACCTCTTCTTGAGGACCTTAAAGTAGGCGATGATATTCTTCTTGACGATGGCCTTTTAAAACTGCAGGTTATAGAAAAATCCTGGGATGCTCTTAGAGTGCAGGTTCTTGAGGGAGGTGTGCTTCGATCTCGAAAGGGGGTTCATTTTCCTAAGACCGAGACTACTGTTCGGACCTTTACGGAGAAGGATAAAAGGGACCTCGAGGTAGCCATAAGCCTTGGAGTTGATTATGTGGCAGTATCTTTTGTCCGGGACACAAGGGATATAGAATGCATTCGGAAGTGGGCGGAAGGGAAAAGCATAACCCTTCCTCCTCTTATTGCTAAAATTGAGCGAAAAGAAGCTCTGGAGCGTGCAAAGGAGATAACGGAAGTCTCTGAAGGGATCATGGTTGCTCGAGGGGATTTGGGAGTTGAAGTTCCTGTGGAAATGGTTCCTGTGTACCAGAAGATGCTCGTTGAGCTTGCTAAAGAAAAAGGAAAAATTGCTATTATTGCTACCCAGATGCTTGAATCCATGCGTGAAGCTGTCTGCCCCACTCGGGCTGAGGTCACTGATATTGCTAATGCAATTCTTGACGGGGCAGATGCACTCATGCTTTCAGCAGAAACAGCCATAGGTAAGCATCCTGTCCTTGCCACGCAGGTCATGCATGCAGTTATCGGCGCAACAGAGCATTACCTTGCCTCAAGAATTCCTGCATTCTATAAACCCCGGGGCATTCTTCCTGAAGCCATCGTTTTTGGAGCTTTACAAACCGCTTGCAGTGTTGGTGCCAAGGCTTTGGTTGTTTTTACCCATTCTGGCTTTACCGCTCTTATTCTTTCTTCCTTTCGCCCTGCAATGCCTATTGTTGCCCTGACGCCGAAAGAGGAAACGTACCGAAGACTTGCGCTTGTCTGGGGTGTGCAACCAGCATTCCTTGACCTACCCCATGAGGCGGAAAGCGTTGCTCTTCTCAAAAGGGCTGAAGAACTCCTCCTTTCTTGGAAAATAGCTTCTCCTGGTGATCCTGTAGTTTTTGTTGCGAGTTCTCCTTTCCTGGGATACCGCAACCTCGTGAGACTCCATCGCCTTGGGGAGTCATAAGCTGTACTCCTTTCGGTACACAAGCCCATTGGCCCACTGTATAAAGCGGTACGGGTAAACTTCTTCTGGTGCACTTACTGTGTCAAGAAGTTGCACATCCTCTTCCTCAAGACGCCCCCGATGCATCCAAGGTTGTCCTCAAGCTGTGCAAGCGTTCGGACACCAAGTATCGGAATGACGTCTTTCTTTGTAAGGAGCCAGTTGAGGGCAACCTGGGAAACCGTTTTTCCATATTTTGTGGCAAGTTTTTAAGTGCTTCAAGAATGCGGAAATTTTTCTCTGTGGCTCGTCGTTCCCCCGCTTCTTCCCAATCTTTCTCGGCATGGGCTATGCGTCCTTCCTTTGGAGGGGTTTCTGGGCTATACTTTCCAGTAAGAAATCCCCCACCCAGGGGTCCCAAGCCATAATGCTTAGTCCTGTATCGTAGCACGTAGGGATAACCTCCATTTCGATGTTTCTTTCCACGAGGCTGTATTGCATCTGGGCTGAAATAGGATGGGGATATCCCCACCTTTCACAGAGAGCAACGGCTTTCGTAATTTGCCAGCCAGTATAGTTTGAAACCCCTATGTAGCGAACGTATCCTTTCTCAACAAGAGAGGCGAGGGTAGCGAAGGTTTCCTCAAGAGGGGTAATCCGGTCAAAGCAGTGAATCTGGTAGAGGTCAATGTAGTCGGTCTGCAAACGTTTAAGGCTTTCTTCCACAGCTCTCATGATGTGTTTTCTGCTTGCCCCACATTCATAAATACCTTCACCCATTCGGAAAGAGACCTTTGTTGCCACGACCACGCCTTCCCTTTTTCCTTTGAGGGCCCGCCCCAGGATGCTTTCAGAGATACCTCGACTGTAAACATTTGCTGTATCAATGAAATTGCTTCCCACTTTAAGGTACCGCTCAAGAATACGTATTGATTCGTCCTCAGAAGTTTCTCGGCCAAAAGTCATGGTTCCAAGAGACACTTCTGATACAAGAAGGCCACTTCGTCCAAGAACTACATACTGCACTATCATCCCTCCTTTATAAATTCCATAAGTGTTCCTTTTAAAAACTCTTTTTGGAGAAACGCTTCTACTTCTTTCTCTCGGCCTTTTGCGATTGAAAAGGTTACTACTTCTTTCGCCTTATCGAGGTGTACCCCGTCTCTTGATCTGAGAAAGCCAAAAAGTCGATGTACGAAAAGATCGAAAGTGCTTGGTGCAAGCCTCACGGTAAACCTCGTCTTTTGGACATATGGCATGCAACCAGAAATTTCAAGAACTTTTTCTGCTGCATATCCGTATGACTCAATAAGCCCCCGTATACCAAGCTTTTTCCCTCCAAAGTATCGGATAACAACAACCATGGTGTCCGTTAATGCATGGCGTCGTAGCACCCCAAGGATTGGCCTTTCTGTGCTTCCCTTGGGTTCTCCTCCATCCGAGGCATACTCTTCTTCTCCCCGAGTTCCACAGCGGAAAGCATGGGCGTAGTGAGTAGCCTGCGGAAAACGCTGTTCAGCTTCTCTGAGCCTTGTTCTGCTCTCTCTTGCCAAAGAGAGGCGAAAGCTCAAAGCTATGAAGCGAGACTGGGCTCTAACCATTTCCCACTCTTTTTCTCCCTGAATGGTGAAAATATCACTCTGTGACATTCTCTGCGAGCTTCTTTATGTCGGCAAGGACTGAGAATATCTCTTCTTTATTCCAGCGGAGAGGCTCAAGGGAACGCTTCTCCGCCTCTTGTATCCATTCCTCAACTTGTAGGCCTTTTCTCAGATATTGGAGAGCCCGAGAGGGATCCCCTTTCTCGAAAAGATACCCTCCTACGGCTTTGCACGCTCTGGCAAAGTTGAGATATATATGGAGTTCAAAGGGATTTTGAGTGATGGCTTCTTTAAGAAAAGAGAGACCTTTCTCGAAATCTCCTTGTTCCACATAGAGCACTCCCAGGTGTTCGAGGGAAGAGGGACTGTAAGGAGCGAGGCGGAGAGCGTATTCTCCTTCTTTAATGCTCTCTGTGCGGAAAACAGGCTGTTGCTCCTGCAGAAATCTCTGGCGCAAGACGGCACTTAAAACCCTGTGTAGGTCCGGGTTCCACGGTTCATGTTGCAAGGCTTTTTGGTAGAAAATTTGAGCTTTCTCCCACTCTCCTTGATTCGCAAAGTACTCTCCAAGAATACTCTGTCGCTCTGAGGTTGTGTACAGGGCACAGAAAACGAGGAAAAAAAATAAGACAAGGACCACGGGGAGAGGCGGGATACGCAATGAAGGGAGTAAGGACCCCTTTTGGTGTTTAAGAGATTGGAGAAGGAGTCCGGCGAAAAACCATATGGCAAGCTGATAGGCCCCGAGGTTAAAGTCGACATCTACGAAACCGTGCAGAAATCCGAAAAGGAGTATGAAGGCAAGTATCCCGGTTAGGAGAGAGTTGCTGTCCCCCCTTAGAGCCTTCATTCCCGAACGAAAGAGCAAAAAGACGGGGTAGAGAAGGAGAAGAATACCTAAGATCCCTCCCTCAATGAGAATCTGAAGGTAAAAATTGTGTGTACTTCGGGTGAGGTAGGGGAAAGAGCGGACCGAAAAGTACATGGCCTCCCATCCCCCACCTCCAAGGCCGCTTAAGGGACGCCGTGCAAAGAGCTTGAGCCCGTCACGGTAGAAAATCAGGCGTTCCCAGACACTTCTTGTTCTCAAGCTTATGTCAAGAAGACGCCCGGCTTGTCGCCCCAAAATGCCCAGGTGAACGGCCAGAAGAAAGGCCCCACAGGCTAAACCAAAGACTGCTGCCACAAGAATGAGGAACTTTCTTCCTGGCCATGAGGCTACCTTTTCTTCAAGAGGCTTCATCAAGCTCCTGAAGGCTATAGAAGAAGAGGCTCCAGCAAGGAGGATGCCGAAAAAGGAAAGGGAATTCCCCGTTTTCAGGGCTTGCTCGAGAAAAGGAACAAGAACAAAGAACACAAGGAGAACGGCCAAAAGGTGGGCTCCAAGCTGCACCCTTTCCCGGTGGGGTAGGAAGAAAAAGAGGAGGATGAGAATTAAACCAAAAAGGAGTAAACCTCCTCGGGAGTATGTGAAAAAGAGTCCTGAGAGAACAAGGAAGGAAAGAAAAACAGCCGTATCTCGCTTTTTCGGTGTGTTTGCGTTAAGAAGCGTACTCCCCAAAAGGGCGAGGAACGCCATCCCGAAGTAGGCAGAAGCAGTGTTGGGATACTGGAGGGTGGAGTGGAGCCTGCCTCCCACAAACATGCCAAAGAAAGACATGCCCAAGATGCCAGTGTTTGGAGGAATCCATCCGAAACGCTCGAAATACCCAAGAAACGACATTAGAGCTGCATTTGCTCCGAAAATAAAAAAGACGATGCCCTGCCTGGTGGGGACTGTTGCAGAACTCACCAGGAGGAAAAGCAAAATGTAAACCCCCCAGTTCACGAACTCCTCGCAGGCTAAGCCATGATGGGCGGAGAAGGGCACATTCACCCCATAGAGGAGGACAAAGAAAAAGAGGGGTAGGAAGATTCTTTTAGGGACTTCCAGAGTCTTGTGACTTGCCGCACGTAGTATTCCCAAAGCGACACCCCCACAGGCAATGGCCAAAAGGAGAGGATAGCGTTCCAGACGAAAGTAGAGCCCTCGGTAATAAGGGGAAAGGAGAACCAAGGAAAGGAAGAAGAAAAAGAGCACTTGCTCGACGAGATTTATTTGGAGAGGAATCTTTTTCCAATCTTTTTCTTTTGGAGAATGCAAAGTCCTCTTTTTTCGTGAGGGCATATTTCCTCCTCTGCTTTAGAAAATCATAGCATAAATCGGTGATTTTTGGCGAGGGGAATGGAAAAAAACTCTTTGGGGGATTGACAAGATAGAAAATACTTCGTCATAATCATTATAGTGAAAACGTTTTTATAAACACGCTATTCTCAAGGGAGGGAGTACGCTTGAGCAGAGCCAAGATTTCCATCGGGAGTTGGGCTTACGCTATCGGTCCCTACGCCGATCACCCGGTCCCACTTGAAGAAGTTGTTATCCGCCTTTCGGAACTTGGATTTGATGGTGTTGAGTTAGGTGGTTTTAAACCCCATGCGCACCCCGACCTCTATCCCACCAAGGAAGATCGCAAGAAGCTCGTTGGGTTTCTTGAGAAACACCGTCTTGGGGTCAGTGCATATGTGGCTGACCTCTGGAGCTTTCCCTTCGCAGGTGGGGACCCGAAAGCGGTCAGGGCTTATGAGGACATGTTCGATAAGTCCCTCGAGTTCTGTGTGGATTGTGGATTCGATAAGATTCGAGTCGACACTGTGACTGGAACCCCCTTCCCAGCTGGATGGGACTACCAAGAGACTTGGGAGCGAGTTGTGGCCATGTTCCAAAAATGTGCCGATAAGGCCAAGGGTGTGGGGGTTGTGGTGGTCTGGGAGTTTGAGCCCGGTTTCATCTTCAACAAGCCCAGCGAAATCAAAAAGATGCACGATGATGTAAACAGAGAGAATTTCAAAATCCTTCTCGACACAAGCCATGCCCAGATGTGTGCAGTAGTAGGAGCAAAGCAAACGGAACCTAAGGAAACGCTTCCCGGGGGAGTTTTTGAACTTATCGAGATGCTCAAGGGGAAAATAGGGCATGTTCACCTCATCGACTCAGACAACACCCTTCACGACAACGAAACGAGTACTCATGCCCCCTTCGGTACCGGCTATATCAATTTTGAGGAGGTCGTCCCTGCTTTGGTGCACAGTGGTTATAGTTCCCCCTGGTGGTGTATTGACCTCTGCTTTTGGCCCAATGCCTGGGATATTACTGCAGATTCCATTAGGTTCCTGCGAGGCCTTTTCACTCAATTGGGAATGCTTTGAGGAGGGAGACATATGGTTCCGAAAACGATGAAAGCCTGGGTTTTCTATGAACCTGAGGTGATGAAGTACGAGGAGGTTCCCGTTCCCGAAGTTGCCGACGACGAGCTTCTCATTCGGGTTCGAGCTTGTGGTATATGTGGTTCCGATGTGGCATACTACTTCGGTCTCTCTCCCCTTGAGACTCCCACGGGCAAAGGACCCCTTATTTTGGGGCACGAGTTTTCAGGCGAGGTCGTGCAGGTGGGGAAGATTCCGGCAGAGCGAAAGCTCTTTTCCGCGGGAGATCGGGTTACGGTCAACCCAGTACAATACTGCAATGCCTGTGAAGTTTGCTACCGGGGTTTTGTCAACCTCTGCGAGAACAAAAAGGTTCTCGGTGTCTCTACCAACGGAGCCTTTGCCGAATATGTGGTTTCTCATTACACGCACGTATATAAACTTCCCCCAAATGTTTCTTTTGAAGAGGGGGCCTTTGTTGAACCCTTGGCCAATGCGGTGTATGGTGCAAAGAAGCTCGAGGTGGGCCTTGGAAACACGGTGATTGTTTTCGGTCCAGGGGCCATCGGTCTTTCCATTGTCGCTCTCGTGAGGCGAAATGGGGCAGGAAAGGTCATCCTGGTGGGGACTCGGGACTACCGTCTTGAAGTAGGAAAGAAAATGGGGGCCGACATAGTCTTTAATGTAGGGAATGCCTCTTCTCCTTACTATGTGGCCAATCTCGTGGAAAAGATTGGGGAACTTACTGGAGGCAAGATGGCTGACCGCGTAATTGTGGTAACCGGGAGCAAAGAGGCCATGCAGCAGGCCCTCGAGATTTCGGGGAGACGTTCTGTTATCGTCTATTTCGGGCTCCCTGGAGCGAAGGATGTCATTGAAGTCCCGGCTCTTCCCTCTATTTTCTGGGATAAAGAAATTCGTTTTTCCTGGCTTGCACCCTTCACTTGGGTCGAGGCTATAGGAAGCATTGCTACAGGTTTGGTGGAAGCAAAGAATCTCATCACTCACACTTTCTCCCTGGAGAAGCTTATGGAGGGATTGCAGGTCGCTCGGGAGAAGAGGGGTAATCCCTTGAAGGTCATGGTGACGATGGGATAAGGGGATGAGAGGGTTGGGTTGCAGCGGAAGACGCTTTTGGGGTTCGAGAATAGGGCACACAAAGGTCCTGAGGAAGGAGGACAGTTTCGATTTGCTTCGGGTGCGAGTATCCAAAATCTTGAGTTTTCGGTGGGGGAGAAGATAAAGTGTACTTTTTCTCCCGACAAGCTCATTTTCTTTGATCCGGCTACTGAAAGACGCATTGGCTGAGGGGGGTAAAGGAGTGGACGGACCTCACAGGAGGGGGGG